>Ga0179596_10000108_pt1 | contig 71193 bp, 65 predicted proteins | sample CZODoug1_1_08_16_FD_155494 | JGI IMG/M metagenome (GOLD analysis project Ga0179596, IMG submission 155494) | Vadose zone soil fungal communities from Angelo Coast Range Reserve, California, USA - CZODoug1_1_08_16fungal (Illumina Assembly) | ecosystem: Environmental > Terrestrial > Soil > Vadose... | reverse complement strand
GCGGCCGGGCCGTGGGCCTGCGGTGGCAGGGCTGGCGATATGGGTGGCTGGGCCGGCGACATGCGGTGGCTGGCCTGGCGATATTTGGTGGCTGAGCCGACGATGTTCGTGGCTGGTTCGGTGACATGCTGCGGTGGCGAGGGCGGCGAAAGTCGGTGGTTTGGCGCGGCGGCATAAGGAAATGCCAAAAAGTGCGCGACGGTTCCGTGCGCGGGGGTCGCACGCGTGTTATGTATAGCGACATAGATCGGGTGAGTTCTGACGTATCGAGTGGGTTCTTTTGGAGGGTAACGCGGCATGGCGATACTGTTGACCGAATCGGCGGCTGATAGGGTGCGTTCGCACCTGGAAAAGCGTGGTGCGGGTATCGGCTTGCGCGTGGGCATCAAGAAAACCGGTTGCTCGGGCTTCGCTTATATCGTGAATTATGCCGACGAGATTCATCCTGGCGATGCCGTTTTCGAGGCGCGCGGCGTCAAAGTGGTCGTCGACTCGACCAGCCTGCCGCTGATCGACGGGACCTTGGTCGACTTCGTCAAACAGGGTTTGAACGAAGCGTTCAAGTTTCAAAACCCCAAGGCCAAGGGTGAATGCGGCTGCGGCGAGAGTTTCAACGTTTAGGCGCTGCGCCTTAGTCATGCGCTTCGCGCAACTTTCAAGGGGGTCGGAACGACCCAGAACTTGAAGGACGAGGCCGCGGCGTTCGCGGCGTTCAAATCGGCCGGACGGCCGATTTAGTACTCGGCGCTGCTGCGCCTCGCCCCTTGCGGGGCCGCCGCGTTCGCGGCGTTCAAATCGGCCGGACGGCCGATTTAGTCGGTGCGAAGTGCCTGGAAAAGGCTTGGTTTTTCCAAGCAATACAGGCACTTCGGATGTCGCCCCGATTGCTTGGGCGCTCCCGCTCCAGTACACTTCGCAGTCTTTGTCGGCCCCTCTTGGGGCGGATTTCCCATCAAAAGCACCCGAGGTCATCATGCCAATTGAGCGCACTCTTTCCATCGTCAAGCCAGACGGCGTCGGCCGTAATCTGATCGGCGAAGTCTATCGTCGGTTCGAGCAGGTGGGCTTGCGTGTGATCGCGGCGCGCATGATGCAACTGTCACTAGCCGAAGCCGAGGGCTTTTATGCCGTGCACCGGGAGCGTCCGTTCTTCAAGGATCTGGTGAAGTTCATGACGTCGGGTCCGGTGATGGTGCAGGTGCTCGAGGGCGAAGGCGCCATCGCGAAAAATCGCGAGGTCATGGGCGCGACCGATCCGAAGAAGGCGGACAAGGGCACGATCCGCGCCGACCTTGCCACCAGCATCGATGAAAATATCGTTCATGGTTCGGATGCGCCGGACACGGCGGCCCGCGAGATTTCCTACTTCTTCCGTGAAATTGAGGTCTGCCCGCGTACGCGCTAGCGTAGGCGCGGGAGACATCTAGGAAAGACGCACCAACGTGCAGGAAGAACGCGCTAACGTGCAGGACGGACGCACCAACGTGCAGGACGGACGTACTAACGTGCAGGACGGACGCACCAACGTGGCCGACGATCGCGTGAATCTCCTCGGTTTGCCGCGCTCCGAGCTGGAGGCCTTCGTGGCCCAACGCCTGGGTGCGAAGCCGTTTCGCGCGCGTCAGTTGATGAAGTGGATTTACCGACGCGGTGCGTCCGACTTCTCGGCGATGAGCGATCTGAAGCAGGAATTTCGTGCGCAGCTGGCCGGCGTGGCCAAGATTTCGGTGCCGGAAATCGTCACGGAGCAGAGATCCTCGGACGGGACTCGCAAATGGATGCTGCGCATGGACGAGGTGCAGGGCATCGAGACGGTCTACATTCCGGAACCCGATCGCGGCACCTTGTGCATTTCCAGTCAAGTCGGCTGTGCGATGGACTGCTCGTTTTGCGCCACCGCGCAGCAGGGCTTCAATCGCAACTTGAGCGTCGCGGAAATCGTGGGGCAGGTCTGGTTGGCGCACCGAGAGCTCGAGGCGTCCGCGGCGGGCCGCACCGATGGGCGACCGGAGGGCAGTCCCTCGGGGAGGATCACCAACATCGTGCTGATGGGCATGGGCGAGCCGCTGGCCAACTACCGCAACGTCGTCCCCGCCATGCGTGTATTCATGGACGACCTGGGCTACGACTTGTCGCGCCGGCGGGTGACGTTGAGCACGTCCGGGTTGGTGCCGCAGATCTACAAACTGGCCGAGGAGTGCAACGTCGCGCTGGCGGTATCGCTGCACGCTCCCAACGATGAGCTGCGAAACGAACTCGTGCCCATCAACCGCAAACATCCGATCGACGAGTTGCTGACGGCATGCTGGCACTACCTCGACAAGCAAAACGGCCGCAGCGTCACTTTCGAGTACGTCATGCTCGACGGCATCAACGACAAGCCCGAGTATGCGCGGCAGCTGGCGCGGTTGTTGCGCGGAAGACCCGCAAAGCTGAATCTCATCCCGTTCAATGCGTTTCCCGGCACGCGCTATCGGCGTTCGCCGGCGGCGGCGATTCTGCGGTTCCGTGACATTCTCAACGAGAACGGTGTGATTGCCACGATTCGGCGGACACGCGGAGACGATATCGATGCCGCTTGCGGGCAACTGGCGGGGCAAGTAACCGATCGAACGCTGGTGCGCTTGGGATCTCGACCCCATAGCGTTTCGCGCTCACCGGCGGGGCTCCGATGAAGTTCGGCGGCCTGATTGGGTTGGTGGTGATCCTGTCGTCGGGTCTGGCGGCGTGCAAGAGCAATGGTCTGGCACCCGGCAAGACTCCTGAGCAAGCGGCGGGCGTCAACATGCAGCTCGCGATCGAATACATGAAGCTCGGAAAGCTCGGCTCGTCGCGCGAATTCATCGAGCGCGCCCTGCAACAGGATCCCAGCAACGCCAACGTGCAGTTGACCGCCGGCCTGGTGTACGAACGGCTCAGCGAGATGCCGAAGGCGGAAAAAGCGTACGCGACGGCGGCGCGTCTGGGCACGCGCGATCCGAATATTCAAAATAACTATGCGGGATTTCTCTGTCGAACCGGCAAGGCCGCCGCGGGTGAAAAACTGTTCCTCGAGGTTGCGCGCAATCCGGTGTATCAAACCCCCGAGGTGGCGCTGGTGAACGCCGGCGTCTGCGTGCGCAGCACCGGCGATGTGCTCGACGCGGATCGCTATTTCAAGCGCGCATTGGCGATTCGTCCCAACATGCCCGAAGCCATGCTGCAGTTGGGTAACTTGGCCATCGACCGGGGTGACGGCGCCGAGGCGCTGGATTTCGTGCAACGCTATCTCGCCGTGAATCCTCCCACTCCCGAAATGTTGTGGCTGGGGTTCCGCGCGCAGCGGAAACTGGGCGATGCCACCGCGGCAGCCGGCTTTGCACGACGCGTGCAGACCGAGTTCCCCAACTCCGAACAGGCCCAGATGATGCGCTCCGGCGTCGATCGATGAGCGCGGTCGCGGAAACGCTTGGGCAGCGCCTGAAGGCTGAGCGGGAGCGCAAGGGAATGAGCGCACAAAAGGCGGCGGACCAATTGCATTTGGATGGGTGGGTCATCGATGCGCTCGAAAGCGACGATTACGCGCGGATCGGCCCGTCGGTATACGGCAAGGGTCACTTGAAGCGCTATGCGGGCCTTCTGGGGTTGCCCGCGACCGAAATCCTCGAAGCCTACGACACTCGATCATCGGTGCCGGCCTCGGCGGCGCCGCAGCCGACGCTGCGGATGCGGACTTCGGCGACCGACGGCCAGGAGCGGCCGTGGCTGCTGATCGCTGGTTTTGCCGTGATCCTGGCAGGCATCGTGGCGGGCGTCTTGTGGTGGCGACCCTGGCAGCCGCGCGCGGCCGTGGTCCCGACGGCAACTGCTACCCACTCGGAGGCAGCAAAGAGCACTTCGGTCGGCGCCGAAGAGCGGACTCAGTCGGCAGAGCAGAATCGCGAACCCGGCGGTGCTGATCGCTTGGTAGACGAGAGTGCGGTAGCCGCGGGCGGCCCAATCGCAGGAGGGCGCGGCCGAGTGGGGGGCGGGGATGCGAGCGGCTACGCTGGGAGCGGGGACGCGGACGGCCGAACCGCGGGAGTGGGTGTGGGAGGCCGAGCCGGGGGCGTGGATGCGAGCGGCCGGATCGCGGGCTCGCAGACCGTGGACACCCTGAATTCGTCGGCCAGCAACGCGGCGGCTTCCGGCGTCGCGGTTTCCGCAAGCGATGCCGCTTCGACGGCGGGACTGGGCCGGGCACGGCTGCGTTTGAGTTTTTCCGCGGACTCGTGGGTGGACGTGCGTGATGCGACGGGCCGCCGCTTGTTCGCGGGCAACGGGCGCGCCAATAGCGTCAAGACCATCGCCGGCGACGCTCCGATGAAGGTTTACCTGGGGTTCGCGAGCGGTGTGCAGCTCGAGGTCAACAACCACGTGGTTGCCATCGGACCGCAATTCCTGGCCGGCGACGTGGCGCGCTTCGAAGCGGGTGCCGACGGCGTGCTCCGTCGTGACGCGCGCGCTGCGTCAGCCGCCGATCCGCGTCCTCGCGGCTGATCGGAGCGGCTCTTGGCTAAGATCATCGAGCCCCTTCGCGGCGTTCACGACGTACTGCCGGTACAGGCCGCCGCGTGGCAGCACTTGGAACGTATAACTCGCGAGGTATTCGCGGGCTATGGGTACGAAGAGTTTCGCGTACCCATCATCGAGCAAACTCAGCTGTTCAAGCGTTCGATCGGGGATTTCACCGATATCGTCGAAAAGGAAATGTTCAGCTTCGTCGATCAGGGCGAAGATCACATTACTTTGCGTCCCGAAGCCACGGCCGGCATCGTGCGCGCGGTGATTTCCAACGGGATGCTTCGAGAAAACCGGCTGCGCGTGTGGTGCATGGGTCCGATGTTCAGACGCGAGCGGCCGCAGGCGGGGCGCTATCGCCAGTTCCATCAAATCGATGCGGAGGCGTTCGGCTTTGCCGGTCCGGACATCGACGCGGAAATGATTCTGTTGTCGGCGCGGCTGCTGCGGCGGCTGGGCTTGACAGATCTTAAACTGTTGGTGAATTCGTTGGGGACCCCTGCGTCGCGCGGACTCTACCGGGACCAGCTCACTGCCTATTTCGGCGCGCATGAAGCGCTTTTGGATGAGGACAGCAAGCGGCGCCTGCGGGGCAATCCGCTGCGCATTCTCGACAGCAAGAACCCGGACATGCAGCGCATCGTCGCCGGCGCGCCGCTGTTGCTCGAGTCGCTGGATGCGGAATCGAAGGCACATTTCGAGACTTTGTGCGCACACCTCAAGAACGCGGGCATCGAGTATCATGTCGAGCCGCATTTGGTGCGCGGACTCGACTACTACACGCGGACGGTGTTCGAGTGGACCACGGCCGCCTTGGGTTCGCAGAGCACGGTGTGTGCCGGCGGCCGTTATGACGGTTTGGTGGAACAATTGGGCGGCGCGAGCACCCCCGGCATCGGCTGGGCCATGGGGCAAGAGCGGATCGTGATGCTCTTGGAGAAGCAGGGCCTCGGCGTCGTACGCGATCGGCCGCAGGTTTATCTGGTGCTGGTCGGGGAGCGGGCGGAGATTCCGGGCTTCAATCTGGCGGAACGGCTGCGTGACGCCTGGCCTGCCTTAAAATTGCAAATCAATCTCGGCGGCGGCAGTTTCAAGACGCAATTCAAGCGCGCGGACAAGAGCGGCGCGCAGTTTGCGATCGTTTTGGGCGATGACGAGGTGGCGCGTGGGGTGGTGGGTCTAAAAGACTTGCGCGGGGAAGTGGTGCAGGAGGAATGCGCCATCGATCGAATCAATGAACGCTTGGGCACCTTATTGGGTCTCAAGGCTGGGATAGCGGAGTAGTCATGGCTGAAGATTATTTGACAGACGATGAACAACTGGAACACGTCAAACGCGTCGTTGCGGAGAACTGGGTGTGGGTTCTCGGCGGCGTCGCCTTGGGCGCGGCGCTCATCTTCGGGTACCGCTACTACCAAGCCTACCGAAACGACATCGCGTTGCGCGCGGCCGCGCAATTCACCGACATGACGTCGGCCCTCGAGCGCGACGATCGCAACAAATCGCGACAGATCGCCGCTGGACTCGTCAAGGATTATCCAACCTCCCCCTATGCGGACCAGGCGCAGTTGGTGGTTGCACGCCTGTTCGTGGACGACGGGCAGCTCGCGAATGCGATCGCCCCCTTGACCCAGGTCATGAGCAATTCGAAGGACACCGAACTTAGGCACATTGCGCGGCTGCGCCTGGCGCGGGTGTTGATCGATCAAGGCAAGCCGGATGATGCCATCAAGACGCTGGCCGAGGACACTCCGGGCGCGTTCGCGGCACGCTACCACGAGGTCCGAGGCGACGCGTTCTACGCCAAACATGACGTGAGCGGAGCAATGACCGAATACAAGGCGGCACTCAGCGGCGGCGACGCGGGCAGCGTCGACTCCGCGTTGCTTCAATTGAAAATAGCCGACTTGGGCGCGCCTGCCGTGCCCGCGACGGCCATGGCCCCCGGCGCTACGGCGGCGCCTGTCGTCAAATCACCCTCGGCCGACTCATCGAACAAGGCTAAACCCTGATGCGCTTATTGCTTCCTTTGGGCCTGGCGGCACTGTTGATCGCGGCTGGATGCTCCAAGGACAAGGACGTTGAACCCCCGGCAGTTTTGGTCAAATTTCCCAATACGCTGCCGGTTAAAAAGCTCTGGGGCGACAACGTGGGCGGCGGCAAGAAGCAGCTCAAGTTGCGACTGGGCTTGGGGCCGGCGGTCGACAACGGCGTGGTGTTCGCCGCGTCGCATAAGGGCGAGGTGCTCGCGGTGGCCGTGGACACCGGCAAGCAGATTTGGGTCAAGAAGCTGAAGTTACCCTTGTCGGCGGGCCCCGCCGCGGGTTCCGGGATGGTCGTTCTGGGTTCCAGCAAGGGTCTGGTCATCGCGCTGGACGCTGCGACCGGCAAAGAGCGCTGGCGCTCGCATGTGAATTCGGAATTGTTGTCGGCCCCGGCGATCAGCGAGAAGGTGGTGGTGCTGCGCTCCGTCGACGGCCGATTGCATGGCTTGGATTCCGCCACCGGCAAGGAGCTGTGGCAGGTGGAACAGCAGGTGCCTCGCCTAAGCTTGCGCGGCACGGCGACTCCCATCATCGCCAAGGAAGTGGCCATCAGCGGCTTCGACAACGGTAAAGTCATGGCGGTGGCGCTGACCACCGGAGACACGGTGTGGGATACGGCGCTCGCTTCGCCGCATGGCCGTACGGAATTGGACCGCTTGATCGACATCGACTCGGCCGTGCGGGTGGTGGGTGACAATGTGTTCGCGGCGGGATTTCAGGGCCGCACCGCGATGTTGGCGCTGGACTCCGGCCAGATCTGGTGGGCGCACGATATGTCGAGCTATCGCGGTTTGGCGGCCGATTCGGATAACTTGTTCGTGACGCAGTCCGACGGCGCCGTGGTGGCCATGCGACAGCGCGATGGCTCCGAAATCTGGCGCAACGAAGATCTGAAACGCCGCGGCTTGAGCACGCCGGTGGAAACCACCACGGCCGTGGCCCTCGCGGACTACCAAGGCTACGTGCATTGGCTGGATAAGAAGACCGGCTACCTCGTTGCCCGTGAACGCGTTTCCAAGTTTCGAGTGAGCAATCCGCCGGTGGCCGTCGACGACACGGTGGTGGTCTTGGACGACGGTGGCAAGATGGCGGCGTTCCGCGCGAATCCGGCGGCCGCCAAAGAACCGGTTCCCGCTCCCCCGCAGCCGCCGACCAAAGCAGCCAAAAAGGCGGCGAAAGCAGCCGCGAAGGAGGCCGCCAAAGCACAGAAAGCGGCTGCGAAGGAAGCAGCCAAAGCGGCGAAGGATGCGGCCAAAACGGCCGCCAAAACGGCTCCTGCCGCGCCCCCACCCGCACCCCCTGCCGCACCACCGCCTGCGCCTGCACCGCCGCCGAACCCGTAGACACCCACGTGCTGCCCGTAGTCGCATTGATCGGTCGACCCAATGTGGGCAAATCGACCTTGTTCAATGCCATGACGGGCACGCGCGACGCGCTGGTCGCGGATTTGCCCGGACTGACGCGCGATCGGCAGTACGGATTCGCACGGCGTACCGAGGTTCCCTGCATCGTCGTCGACACGGGTGGTCTGGTCGAGAACGCCGATGTCATCGAGAGTTTGATGATCGCGCAAACCGAGCGAGCCATCGCCGAGGCCGACCGCTTGATCGTCATGGTCGACGGCCGTGCGGGGGTGACCCCGCAGGATCAGTTCGTCGCGCAGTTGGCGCGCCGTAGCGGCAAACCGGTGTTGTTGGCGGTCAACAAGACCGAAGGCTTCGATCCCGACGTGGCCGTTGCCGATTTTCATCAGCTGGGTCTGGGTGAGCCGCATCCGATCGCGGCTGCGCACGATCAGGGCGTCATCTCGCTGCTCGAGGAGGTCCTTGCCGGATTGACGCCGGATCCGCACGACGGCCCGGAAATGACCGGGATCAAGGTCGCGGTGATCGGGCGCCCGAATGTGGGCAAGAGCACGTTGATCAACCGCTTGCTCGGCGAGAATCGCATGGTGGCCTTCGATCAGCCGGGTACCACGCGCGATGCGGTATTGGTGCCGTTCGAACGAGATGGCGAGCGCTACACACTCATCGACACGGCCGGGGTGCGGCGCCGCGCACGGGTGGAGGAAGCGGTCGAAAAATTCAGCGTGATCAAAACGCTGCAGGCCATCGAGACCGCTCATGTGGTGGTGGTGGTGATGGACGCGCATGACAACGTCGCGGAGCAGGACGCAAGCCTGCTGGGCACCGTCATCGAGCAGGGTCGAGCCCTGGTGCTCGCGGTCAACAAATGGGACAACATACCCACCGAACAGCGCGATTTGATCCGTCAGCAGGTTGAACAGCGGCTGGAGTTTGCCTCGTTCGCGCCCCTGCATTTCATCTCGGCGCGCCACGGCAGCGGCGTGGGCGAACTGTTCGTGGCAGTGCGGAAGGTCTACGCCGCCGCCACCCGCGACATGGCGACGCCGGAATTGACCCGGGTGCTGGAAGCGGCCATCGAAAGCCATCAGCCGCCGCTGGTGAGCGGGCGCCGGATCAAACTGCGCTATGCTCATCAGGGCGGGCAAAATCCGCCCATCATCGTCATTCATGGCAATCAAACGGATCACGTTCCCGATGCTTACCGGCGCTACTTGGTCAACGTGTATCGCAAGGCATTCGACCTGATGGGCACACCGGTGCGCGTCATATTCCGCGGCGAGGAAAATCCCTTCGCGGGTAAGCGCAACCCGCTGACGCCGCGCCAGGTCCGCAAGCGCAAACGGCTGATCCAACGCAACAAGCGCTGAGCGGGGTTTTGCCGGACTGAGCGGATTTTTGCTGGACGAGCCTGGACGAGCGCCGAAACGGAGTTTTGCTAGAATCGAGTACAGTCGAACCGGCGGACGGGGATGTCGAGTTGCGATTCCTGAAAACAAAAACCTTTCGCATTCTGAGCATCGTCGCCGTGCTCGTCGGGCTATACGCGATAGCGGGCTTCCTGGTCGCACCGAAGTTGGTTCGCTCCGCACTGCTCAAGGACATCCCCGAGAGTATCGGCGCCACGCCGGCGGTGGGCGAGATCCGCATCAACCCGTTCCTCTTCCAGATCACGGTCGACAAGTTCTCGCTGACGGGCCAAGGCGGCGAGAACTTGCTGGGATTCGAGCGATTGTTCGTCGATTTCGAATTGTCCTCGATATGGCATCGCGCTTACTCGTTCGTAAACATCGACATGACCTCGCCCTATGTCAGCGCGGCCGTCGCGAAAGACGGCTCGCTGAACCTGATGCAGCTGCGGCCGAAATCGGCTTCGGCGCCAAAACCGGAGGACAAAAGCCAGCCCCTGCCGGCGATTCGCATCGGTTCGCTGAAGGTTTCGCACGGCTCGGTGAGCTACGAGGACCGCAGCCGGGCGGATGTATTCGCCACGCGGCTCGAGCCCATCAATTTCGAACTGCGCGAGTTCAGTACCGGCGACGAGGGCGGAAAATTCACCTTCACGGCTTCGTCGAAGCTCGGCGAGCGGATCGAGTGGCATGGACACCTGTCCGTTCAGCCCATCGAGTCGGATGGAGAGTTTCGGGTCGATGGCTTGCTGGCCCACACGATCTGGGAATACCTCGAGGATCAGCTGAATTTCGTGGCCGACACCGGCACCATCGATCTGGCCGCGACCTATAAATTTGCGGCGGGTGGCGGCCCCGAGTCCGCCGTTGGCGGTCCGGGGGGCGGGCGGCCTGCCAAGGTGCAAATCGACCTGGCGAAGGTGGCTTTGCGAGATGTGACCGTTCGCCCCAAAGATTCCGATGTGGCATGGATTACGATTCCTGGACTGACCGTGACGGGAACCACCGTGGACCTTGCCACACGCGTGGCGCATGTGGATCTGGTCGCGCTGACGGGGATCAAATTGGTCACGTGGCTGGAGCCCGATGGTTCCTTCAATCTCCTGAAGCTGGCGAGAACCCCGTCCCGGGCCGCGACCACCGCACCGACTGCACCGACCGCGACCGCCGCACCCACCACCGCCGCGACCACCGTGCCGGCCGTGCCGGCGACTGCCGCACCGACCCCGCCGGCGACCACAGCGCCGGCCGCGGTACCCAGCAGCGGCACGCCGGCCGTGGCGAGTCCGCCGTGGCGGTTCGATTTGCGGCAGTTGGAGGTGCGGGATGCCAGCATATCGGCCGAGGATCGCGCCACGCATCCGGCCGTAAAGGTGGTGTTGGCGCCGTTCAGCGCGCAGCTGCGCGGCGCAAGCCAGGATTTGAGCAAGCCGGTCAGCGTTACCCTCGACACGCACATCAATGAGCAGGGTTCGCTGGCGATGACCGGCGAGGTGACGCCGCAACCCTTGATGGCCAACCTGAGTGTGAAGCTCATGGGCTTCGATTTGGCGACCGTTCAGCCCTACATCGCACAGCGTAGTTCCATGACGCTCATGGGCGGCCGGCTCGGTGGTGAGGCTAAGTTGCACTACGGTACCGCCCAGCAGAACATGCCGACCCTGCAATTTTCGGGAAACATCGACGTCGAGAAGCTGCACACCGTCGACGATGCGCTGCACGATGATTTCGTCAACTGGGACCGCTTGGATATTCTGGGATTGAGCTACAGCCAGAATCCGAATCGCCTCGATATCGAGCGGATCGTGGCTCGCAAGCCGTACGTGAGATTCATCATCGAGTCGGACGAGAGCTTGAACATGAAGCGGGTGTTGACGGCCCCCGGCGCGGCGGCGGTGACCTCGGGGCCGGCGGCGACAACCCCGGGCGCGGCGGCGGTGACCTCGGGGCCGGCGGCGGCAACCCCGGGGCCGGTAGCGGCACAACCGGTGGCACGCGCGAAATCAGCACGACCTGGGGCGCAAACCGCAGCGGTCAGCCCGGCCTCTCAGTCGATGCCGATGTCGATAAAAAAAGTCCTCATCCAGGAGGGTCAGGCGAATTTCTCGGACTTGTCGGTGCAGCCGAATTTCTCGACGGGAATTCAAGCGCTGGAGGGAACCGTGGTTGGCCTTTCATCCAAACCGAAGTCGCGGGCGAAAGTGGATCTGCACGGTTCGGTGGATGCGTACTCTCCGGTATCGATTACCGGTGAACTCAATGTGCTGGGTCCGCAGCTCTACACCGACATTGGAATGAGTTTCCACAACATGGAGCTTACGATTTTCAATCCCTATTCGGGCAAATTCGCCGGCTACAATATCTCGAAGGGCAAACTCAGCACCGAGCTTCACTACAAGGTGGACGGGCGTAAGCTCGATGCGCAGCATCACATCGTGGTCGAGCAGCTCGAATTCGGCGACAAGACCGCCAGTAAGGATGCGGTGTCGCTGCCGATCAAACTCGCCGTCGCCCTCCTCAAAGACCGGGACGGCGTCATTACGTTGGATCTGCCGGTGACCGGTTCACTGGATGACCCGAAATTCCGCCTGGGCGGCGTCATTTGGAAGATTTTCGTCAACATTCTGGAGAAGGCGGTAACCGCGCCGTTCGCGCTGTTGGGATCCTTGTTCGGAGGCGGACCGGATATCCAGTTCATCGAATTTCACCCCGGCGACAGCGTCTTGGACGCGGCCGCTACGGACAAGGTCAAAACGGTGGCCAAGGCGCTGATCGAGCGGCCGCAGCTGAAGATCGAGGTGCCGATCGGCGTGGTGGCCGACCTCGACCGTCCCGCCCTGGTCGCCGCGCGATTCAACGCGGAGCTCAGCGCGGCGCAGAGCGCCAAGGGCAGTCCGAAGAAAGCGGCGCCCGCGGCCGGTGCGCCACCTTCCTACGAGCAGCTAGACCCGACGATTCAACTCGAGTTGTTGACCCAGCTGTACGCGAAGGACTTCGGAGCGGAGCCGAAGTTTCCCGATGCCGTGACCGGTCTCAAATCGAAACCGGAAATCACCTCGGCCAAGATCGATTTCCTGAGCAAATCCATCCGCGAGCATATCCAAGTGGGCGAGGGTGAACTGCAGACCCTCGGGCAGCAACGCGCCTTGGCATTACAGCAGATGTTGCTGGCGGACACGCAAGTCGCCGCCGAGCGAGTTTTTCTAGTGGCGAACGACAAGGCAGTATCCAAGGATGGCTTGGTGCAACTGGAGTTGTCGCTTCGATGAGTGTGCGGCACCCGCGCTTTGCGCCTCAAAGTAATGCATTCAAGGCAATCGGCGCGCTCAGACGGTGCAGATAATTTCTTAATGGCGCTGGATGTATCGCATAACTCGCTGATCACGCTACGATCTCAATCGGTGGCACATAGGGTGCTTGATGCGCGGCCAACAACGAAACGCGAACCACCGGCGAGGAATATCTTCGATGAAGCTCATCACGGCGATTATCAAACCATTCAAGCTGGACGACGTTCGAAAGGCCATCAGCGATGTGGGCGTGCAAGGAGTCACCGTGACCGAGGTGCGCGGCTTCGGGCGGCAACGCGGGCATACGGAGATCTATCGGGGCGCCGAATATGCGGTGGAGTTCGTGCCCAAGACTAAAATAGAAATTGCGGTGGACAATGCGCTGGTCGAACAAGTGGTCGAGGCCATCATGAAATCCGCACAGACCGGTAAAGTGGGAGATGGGAAAATCTTTGTCTTCGACCTGACGCAAGTCGTGCGCATCCGGACGGGTGAGCGGGATGCCAGCGCAATTTAGATCTATAAGGGGATTCGCACTGATGAGAATATTGTCTCGATTGATCGTTCTCGGCGTACTGGCCTTCGGGGTGCCTTCGGCATGGGCCGATGATGCACCTGCGAGCGCGGCCGCGGCAGCGCCTGAGGCCACCGCGCCCGGTGACTCCGCGTCGGCGCCTGCCCCCGCCGCTCAACCCACCGAGCCATTTCTATTGAACGCGGACAAGATCAGCGGAGGCGACACCGCCTGGATGCTGACCTCCACCGCGTTGGTGCTGATGATGTGCGTGCCCGGTCTGGCGTTGTTCTACGGCGGCATGGTGCGCAAGAAAAACGTGTTGGCGACGCTCATGCAAAGTTTTGCATGTACCTGCATCGTCACGATCCTGTGGTGGTTGATCGGCTATTCCTGGGCCTTCACTCCGGGCAGCGGATTCATCGGCGGCTCGTCGCGTGCGCTGTTAAATGGCATGGCGTTCATCTCTAGCCCTGCCGGCAACAAGCTGACCGTCTCGCATTTGGCGCCGACGATTCCGGAATCCGTCTACGCGATGTTCCAGATGACGTTTGCAATCATTACGCCGGCGCTGATCGCCGGTGCGTTCGCGGATCGTATGAAATTCTCGGCCATGTTGATATTTCTGGCGGCGTGGTCGCTGTTGGTGTACTCGCCCATTGCCCATATGGTGTGGGAGCCCACGGGCTGGTTGAACGCCGGCGGAGTCCTCGACTACGCCGGCGGGACGGTGGTGCACATCAACGCAGGCGTCGCCGGCCTCGCGAGTTGCTTGGTGCTCGGCAAACGCCTGGGCTACGGCAAAGAGGCCATGCCGCCGCACAATTTGACTTTGACCCTCATCGGCGCCTCGCTGCTCTGGGTGGGCTGGTTCGGCTTCAACGCAGGATCCGCGGTCGCGGCGGATGGCCGTGCGGGCATGGCGATGCTGGCCACCCAAATGGCAACCGGCGCCGCGGCGCTCGGTTGGATGTTTGCGGAGTGGGTAAGCAAGGGCAAGCCGAGCGTGTTGGGTATCGCCTCGGGCGCCGTGGCGGGGCTGGTGGCGATTACACCGGCATCGGGTTTCGTCGGTCCGACGCCGGCGGTGATTATCGGCCTGGTCGCTGGGGTGGTTTGCTTCATCGCAGCCACCTCGTTGAAGCACGCCTTCAAGTACGACGATTCGTTGGACGCCTTCGGCGTGCATGGTGTCGGCGGCATCATCGGGGCGCTGCTCACGGGCGCATTCGTCAGCAAGGAAATCAGCGGCGTGGATGGATCGGTGCTGATTCAGGCGAAGGGAGTTGCCGTCACGGTGGTCTACGGATTCGTCGTCAGCTACGTCATTTTGACGATCATCGACAAAACCATCGGTCTGCGCGTGACCGAAGAGCAGGAGCGCCAAGGGCTGGATATTTCCCTGCATGGGGAAAGTATCGAATAGCGGCCGGCGCCCGCCTCCGGCGACGCAGCGTCGTCGGAGGCGATGAGGAGTGCGGTAGTGGGTCGCTGATGGTCGTCGCGGTCGTGGCCGTAACGGTTCACGTCGCGCAGTGGCGATTCGCGCCGCGTCGCCGCTCGAGCGTAATAAAACCAACACACTGTTGAGCGAGAGTATCGCCGGTTCGAGATCCACCCTGGGGTCGAACGAATCAGAGCTTTGTTTGTCTACCCGTTTGCACGATTGCAACCGGAGTATCTGGTGTATATGAACAGCGATTTATCCGAGCAGCCTAGAATGCAGGCGTCCGGTGTTTTGCCGATGCGCCGTGCCACGGAATATCCGGACTTGAAATTGAAAGATCCGGCGTTGCACGGGATGACCGACTTCATGCACAAGTTTCCGATCAGTGTCGCGCCGGAGCGACCGATCGATGAAGCGTTGGCGGATATGATGCGATTTGGCGTGCGTGCGTTGCTGGTCATCAGTGGCGAAAATGTCGTCGGTCTGGTCACTTCTTATGACATCGAGGGTGCGCGGCCGTTGAGATTTTCGCAACGATCGAATATTACGCGGCGCGAATACATTCGCGTCGGCGATATCATGACCGAATGGGAAGAGTTGCCGACCGTGGATTGGTCGACGATGCAGTCGGCGCGCATCGCAGATCTTCTGGAGATTTTTGAGGGCGTCGGTTTGATGCATCTGGTCGTGGTGGAAGGCGAACAGGGCGGCGGTCCCACCATCGTACGGGGAATCATTTCCCGCGCGCGAATCCACAGGCGGCTGAATGGAACGAACGGCACGCCGTACGACGCGCAAGGGTGATGGGACGGCTCGCAAGGGTGGGGACGGATGGTGGTGCTGTGCTGGTGATGGTGGCCGCGTAGCACACGGCCGCGGTGCGGATCCCGAGCGCGTGCCAGGGGCCCCTGAGTTTTCGCACCGTCCGCAAATGGCGACAGTGCGCATTCGGATATTTACATTGCTTCGTTTCGTGATCCACGTCTCACTCGGCCGCTGATTATGCCAGGTAGTCTCCCACGGCCTGCCCGCCGTTCTCGATACCTGGAGAAACCTGATGAGCAATCCGTACAACAGCGCGACTGAGCGCGCTTCCGTTCTCGGTCCGACACTGTATTTCAAGGGCGACTTGTCCGCAGAAGAAGATCTTCTGATACAGGGACGGGTCGAGGGATCCATCACTCACACCCAACGCTTGACAGTCGGTCCTCAGGGCACCGTCAAAGCCAACATACGCGCCCAGCTCATCATCGTGGAGGGAACCGTCGACGGGGATTTGCAGGCGGAAAAATCCGTGGTCGTGAAGGAGACCGCCAAGGTCTGCGGCAATATCTTCTCACCGTCGGTCAGCATTCAGGAAGGCGCCTGTTTCAGCGGTAACATCGACATGGACGGCAAGAAAGCCGGCCAGCCGAGCAAGCAGGATGCGTCCCAAACGCGCGTGGTCAAACCCGTGACGAGCGTGGCGTAACCAATGGCCTGGTTCAAAAAATCTGACGATGGAGATGAGCACATGATCAATGCCAATTCGAGCGGCCGCAGCGGGCCCGAAACCATGACTACCCGTCCCGAACCGCGCGAGCCTCGTGCCGAGCCGCGGACCCCGGCGCAGCGCGCGGCCGAAACGAAGGCCGTGGAACCGCGTTCCGCCGAAGTTCGGGCACCGGAAGCGCGCGTACCGGACGTCGCGCCGCGGGCTTCCGTATTGGGTCCCACCTTGCGTTTTCGCGGTGAACTGTCGGCGCAAGAAGATCTCATCGTTCAGGGCAGCGTCGAAGGATCCATCACGCATACTCAAAGCCTTACCATAGGCACCGACGGTTCGATGAAGGGAGACATCCGGGCGCGCATCATCGTCATCGACGGCAAGGTCGACGGCGACTTGTATGCCACCGAATCCGTGAACATCCGTGCGACGGCCAAGGTGAAGGGCAATGTGTTTGCGCCGCGCATCGCCATTCAGGACGGCGCGTTCTTCCAGGGGCAGGTGGAAATGCAGCCCTCGGGTGCAGCGGTTCAAGAGCATAGCGCGCGCCTGCGCCACGCCGCGGTTACCCCGCAAGCTATGGAAGCGCCGGCTGTGGATCAGATGCTGAGTGGTACTTGATTAGGCGCTGCGCCGACCCGAAGGGCGAGGTGCGCAAGCACCGAGTAATCTACGGGGCCGTGGCGGCCCCGTCCTTTAAGTTCGGGACCCCGTTTAAAGGTGCGCGAAGCGCATGACTACCGGACGAACAATTCTGGGTCGACCCAGACGTGATTGAGCGAGAGACCCCAATGTAGGTGGGGTCCGGTGGCGCGTCCCGTCATGCCGACGGCGCCGAGGCGTGTGCCGGCGGCGAGACGCTGCCCCGGCTTTACGTCGATGGCGCTCAAGTGGCAGTACATGCTGACGAGTCCGCGTCCGTGATCGACGAAGACGGTGTTGCCGTTGAAAAAATACTCGCCGGTATCGACGACGGTACCGGCGATCGGGACGAGCACCGGTGTTCCGGCCGGTGCGGCGATGTCCATGCCGGAATGCGGGTTCCGCGATTCGCCATTGAATATTCGACGCAATCCGAACGAGCTGCTGCGCGGGCCGGGCACGGGTTGCGGCAGATTCAGGGATTCGGGCGGCGGCTCCGAAAACGGTGCGAGAGCATGCTCGATGCGCACGCGTTCCGCTGCCACCCGTGCAAGATCGGCCTTGGATAAGTTGACCTGGCGCGGTGCGACTTTGAGAGATTGGCTGGCGTATTGCTTGTTGCCGACGGTGAATTCGATTTGGTGCCGGCCGTCTGCGTCCCGCACCGTGATCTGCTGCTCTCCGAGCGGCGCAGACAGCGGAATGCCGATCACGGCCACCCAGGCCGAACCCTGTTGAATCACGAGCGCGCGGTGGCCATCCGCATCGACGTAAGGAAGGGCGGAGCCGTGAGAGTCGAGCCGAATGATTTTGACGCCGCCCGGCACGGCATTTTCCTGCGGCAGATCGAAGCTCGACGCGGCGGTGGGGCTCAAAGCGAGCGCTACGCTCGAGCCGAGGAGAGCAAGGGCGCGCACATGACCGATCAAGTCGACTGCTCGACTTTCGCGCGAAGCCGCCCAACGCGGAGGCGTGCCTCGATGAGGGTGCCCGGCCTTGCATCCGCCGCGCTACGCAAGATTTCGCCGGACTCCGTAGTGACGATGGCGTAGCCGCGTTCGAGCGTTGCGAGCGGACTGACGGCATTCAACGTGCGTACCAACGGCAGCAGCCTTTCACGGGCTCGGCGCAGCTGGGCGAGTCCGGCGCGATTCAACCGCTGCTGCAGAGTCTCCAAGCGCAATGTTTGCTGCGTCAGACGAGTGGACGGGCTCACCAGTGCCGCGCGTCCGGTCAACCAGCGCAGCCGCTCGCGGGCCGTCGAGAGCTGACGGAGCAGTGCCCGCGACAGGCATTGTTCCAGTTCATCCAAACGCTGCGCCTGCTGCGCCAGCTTCACGGCGGGACTCACCAGCGCCGCGCGTCCGGTCAACCAAAGCAGCCGTTCACGGCGTTCCTCGACTCGACGCCGCATGCAGCGCTGCAGGCGCGCGCCCAAACGCACGAAGGCCTCGAGCCACTCCGCGGCATCGGGAACCACCAGTTCGGCCGCTGCGGACGGCGTCGGTGCGCGAACGTCCGCCGCGAAATCGGCAATGGTGAAGTCGACCTCATGGCCAATGCCGGTGATGATGGGTATGGGCGAGGCGACGATGGCGCGTGCCAAGCGTTCGTCATTGAACGCCCAGAGGTCCTCCAGGGAACCTCCACCGCGAGCCAGAATCAGCACGTCGCACTCGGCCCGACGTCCGGCCAAGTCGATGGCAACAATGATGTCCGCGGCCGCCTGGGCACCTTGGACGGGAACCGGGTAGATCAGCACGGCAACCGCGGGAAAGCGCCGCGCCAGCACGTGCAGGATGTCGCGCACCGCAGCCCCGGTAGGCGAGGTGATGATGCCGATACGGGTGGGGAGGCTGGGCAATGGGCGCTTTCGATCGGCGGCGAATAAGCCCTCCAGGCTAAGCTTGGCGCTCAATTCTTCGAACTGCCGTTTCAGCGCGCCGAGGCCGGCATCTTCCATGTGATCGATGATGAGTTGGTACTCGCCGCGAGGCTCGTACAACCCGATCCGGGCGCGCACCAGCACTTTTTGGCCGTCTTTCGCGGTGAATGCGCACAGCATATTCCGCTGCCGGAACATGGCGCAGCGCACTTGTGCGGCCGCGTCCTTCAGGGAGAAATACCAGTGTCCCGAGCTCGGCCGCGCGAAATTCGAGATTTCCGCCTCGAGCCACAAGGTGCCGAAACCGCGTTCCAACAGCACCCGCACCTCGCGGTTGAGGCGCGAAACCGTATAAATGTCGCGGTCGGGTCGGACAGCGGGGGCGGGCGGGGGCGGGCCAAGATCCATGCGCAAATGATACTGCGGTTTACCGCGCGGCAGGCGCAAGGTACAATGCGCCGCCTCTTAGACGAAACTGTGAACGCGACCCTATGCGTATTCTAGAAGAGGCACTCACATTCGACGACGTTTTACTCGTCCCGGCATACTCGGAAGTGTTGCCGCGCGACGTCTCGCTCGCGAGCCAGCTGACCCGCGAAATTCGCGTCAATCTGCCCGTCGTCTCCGCCGCCATGGACACCGTGACGGAAGCCCGTCTCGCCATCACCATCGCTCAAGAGGGCGGCATCGGCATCATTCATAAGAACATGTCGATCGACAACCAGGCGCGGCAGGTGGATCGCGTCAAGAAATTCGAGAGTGGGGTCATCAGCGATCCGATCTGTGTGAAGCCGGACATGACCATCCGCGAAGTCATCGAGCTGACCCGCGCGAAGAACATCTCCGGTGTGCCGGTGGTGCTCGGCACCAAAGTGGTCGGCATCGTCACGCATCGCGATCTGCGATTTGAAACGAAACTAGATGCCCCCGTATCTTCGGTGATGACCCCCAAGGAGCGCCTGATCACGGTGCGCGAGAATGCGCCCAAGGAAGAGGTGCTGGCCCTGCTCCACAAGCATCGCATCGAGAAGGTGCTGGTGGTCGCAAACGATCATGAGCTGAAAGGCATGATTACCGTCAAGGATTTCCAGAAGGCGACCGAGTTCCCCACGGCGTGCAAGGACGACGTCGGCAGCCTGCGGGTGGGCGCCGCCGTGGGCACGGCGCCGGATACGCTGGAGCGGGTCGCCGCATTGCGTGAGGCGGGAGTGGATGTGGTGGTGGTCGATACCTCGCACGGTCATTCGCGCGGCGTGCTCGAGACGGTCGCCAGGATCAAGAAAAAATATCCGGATTTACAAGTGATCGGCGGCAATATCGTGACCGCTGAAGCCGCCCTGGACCTGGTCAAGTACGGTGCGGACGGCGTCAAGGTGGGCATCGGCCCCGGCTCGATCTGCACCACGCGCATCGTCGCCGGTGTCGGTGTACCGCAAATCAGCGCGATTTCCCGGGTCGCCAAGGCGCTGGAGGGCACCGGTGTCCCCGTGATCGGCGATGGCGGCATTCGCTATTCCGGCGACATTGCCAAGGCGCTCGCGGCCGGGGCGCATTGCGTGATGATCGGCGGGATGTTCGCCGGTACGGAAGAATCGCCGGGAGAGGTCGAGCTGTATCAAGGCGCTTCCTACAAGGCGTATCGCGGCATGGGATCCTTGGGCGCGATGGCCCAAGCACATGGATCCAGCGACCGGTATTTTCAGGATACGACCACGGAACTGGAGAAGCTCGTCCCGGAAGGCATCGAAGGCCGGGTCCCGTACAAGGGCAGCCTGGTGGCCATACTGTTACAGCTGTCCGGCGGGTTGCGCGCCGCCATGGGCTATACGGGCAGCGGCAGTATCGAAGAGATGCGTACGCGGCCGCAGTTCGTGCGCATCACCAGCGCAGGTGTCCGTGAAAGCCATGTGCACGATGTGACCATCACCAAAGAAGCTCCCAACTACCGGATCGGTTGATGCCCGATATTCATGCGGATCGGATTCTAATACTCGATTTTGGCGCTCAGTACACTCAGTTGATTGCCCGCCGCGTGCGCGAGCTCGGCGTGTACTCTGAAATTTACGCTTGCGACGTCGACCCTGCGGAAATCAGGCGTTTCGCGCCTAAAGCCGTGATCCTTTCCGGCGGACCCGAGTCGGTGTACGACGTCAAAGGCCCCGAGGCGCCGAAGGACGTGTTCGAGATGGGCGTACCGGTACTCGGCATCTGCTATGGCATGCAGACCATGGCCGCACAGCTGGGCGGCCAGGTCGAGTCGTCCAGTCATCGCGAATTCGGCGCCGCCCAGATTCGTCCCACCGCAGCCTGTCGATTACTCGACGGTCTGGAGGACAATCGCGATTCCTCCGGCAGACGGGTGCTCGACGTGTGGATGAGCCACGGCGATCGTGTGGTCGCGGCCCCGCCGGGATTCACGGTGATCGCAGCGAGCGACAATGCGCCGCTGGCGGCCATGGCCGACGAGTCGCGGCGGCTCTATGGGCTGCAATTTCATCCCGAGGTCACGCACAGTCTGCAGGGTGGGGAAATTTTGCGGCGCTTCGTGCGCGAGATTGCCGGCTGCGCCGCGACCTGGGCAACGCGGAACATCATCGAGGACAGCGTAGCGCGCATTCGCGCGCAGGTGGGATCGGGCAAGGTGCTGCTGGGATTGTCCGGCGGCGTGGATTCCTCCGTGTTGGCCGCGCTGCTGCATCGAGCCATCGGCAACCAGCTCACGTGTGTGTTCGTGGATCATGGACTGCTGCGGCTCGCCGAAGGTGATCAAGTGATGGCGACGTTCGCCGAACACATGGGCGTGCGAGTGATACGAGTCGACGCCGAGGAGCGTTTCTTAGGCCAGCTTGCCGGCGAGGCGGATCCGGAGAAAAAGCGCAAGATCATTGGTCGCGTATTCATCGAGGTGTTCGACGAAGAAGCCGCGAAACTCGAGGACGTGACCTGGCTCGCGCAGGGCACGATCTACCCGGACGTGATCGAGTCCGCCGGGACGAAAACCGGCAAGTCGCATGTGATCAAGTCGCATCACAATGTCGGCGGCCTGCCGCTGCACATGAAACTCAAACTGCTGGAACCCTTGCGCGAGTTGTTCAAGGATGAGGTGCGGAAGCTGGGGCTGGCGCTCGATTTGCCGGCCGACATGGTTCATCGGCACCCGTTCCCCGGTCCGGGACTGGGCGTGCGCATCCTGGGCGAAATCCACAAGTCCCACGCCGATCTATTGCGCCGCGCCGACGCCATTTTCATCGAAGAGCTGCGCCGGCACGAGCTGTACGACAAGGTGAGCCAGGCGTTCGCCGTGTTCTTGCCGGTGCGCTCGGTGGGCGTGATGGGCGACGGGCGCCGATACGATTATGTGATTGCGCTCCGGGCTGTGGAGACCATCGATTTCATGACGGCGCGCTGGGCGCGGCTACCGTACGAATTTCTCGATAAGGTCGCTCATCGCATCATCAACGAAGTGGCCGGGATATCGCGGGTGGTGTACGACATTTCGGGGAAGCCGCCGGCGACGATTGAGTGGGAGTAGAAACATATCCTTCGCCGTCAATCGGCACCAATCGAAAATCAAATCTAAGTCCTTGTTTCCGCGAAAAGTTCGCCTCGTTATCTATCGCGAACGATCGCGGGGCAGCGGAAACTTCTGACGGACATACTTCCTCATTTGGTCCTCCAAATGGCCCCCTGGCTGGTCTACCTAGGGAGGCGAAGCACTGCGGGCTTCGCCAAGATTGCAGGTGTTGAACTCACGCTGCTGGATTGCGCCCGCTACTTTCACAAGTCTGGGGGCATCAACGGTGTCGCGCAGATCGTCAAGGATCTGGGGGCAAACGCCGAGCCTCGCAAGTTGGCGGAGGCGGGGGCTCACTACGAAAATTCCGCCGTGCGTCGCCTTGGATATCTACTGGAGCTGGAAGGTCACGAGCGCCAAGCGAATGCGTTGAAACCATTTGTCAAAAGAGCCAAATCCATGAAGCCGTTGGACCCTTCGGTCCGAGCCCTCTCCGAGTCGCTGGACGCTCTTCACGAGAAGAATTCCGAATGGAAGCTCCTGATTAATACTCCAGTGGAAATCGATTCATGATTCCGTCCTCTTATTTGCAGGAGTGGAGCGCACATGCGCCTTGGCCCGATTCACGGCAGATTGAACAGGATCTGATTCTCAGCCGTGCACTTTGCGATCTCTTCAACGCGCCAGCACTGGCTGGAAAGATCGCCTTTCGCGGCGGCACTGCAATCAATAAGCTGCTGTTCAAGCAACCGCTGCGCTACTCGGAAGATATCGACCTTGTGCAGACCCAGCCTGGGGGTATCGGGGAAACCGTAGATGGCATTCGCGAGTGCTTATCGTGGCTGGGTGAATGTCGGCGCAACCAAGCCGGGCATTCGATGCATCTCATATTTCGGTTCACCCCGGAAGCCTATCCAGGGACTGAACTCAAACTGAAAGTCGAGATCAATACGCGAGAGCACAGTAATTTGCTCGGCCTGAAGAAGTATCCATTCGCAGTGGACAGTAGCTGGTATCAAGGAAAGGCGGACCTTGCTTCATTCGAGGCCGAAGAAATATTCGGCACCAAGCTGCGCGCACTGCTGCAGCGGCGCAAGAACCGTGACTTATTCGATCTAAACGAGGGCCTGCACCACACTTGGACCGGTTCCCGCGGTGATGTAGCGAAGTCGGCAATCGCCGACGTTGATGTAGCGGATCGGAATCTCAGGCGCCCAGCCAAGTGTCGTCGGCGTGCTGGGGATTGGCCGCATTGCCTCGAAAACCAGCGACACGAGCCACAACGCGACGCCGGAACCCACGAAAATTAAGAGAAGCAGCAATGCGGAAGTCATGTGTACACCTCGAATCCCATATCCGGACATTGGTGAGCATCTTCGATCGTGAGGCGAAGAGCCGATCCGCGGTGGGCGGCATTCAGCGCTGCGCGCAGTGATTCACGCGCCATAGGGGTCCGCAAGCAACGATGGCTCCGCGAGTGCGTGCGTTGCGGGCCTCCTTATCCGGAACCAAATGGCATAGAGCGCCGGAAGGAAGAGCAGCGTCAGCACCGTGCCGGCGGCTGTGCCGCCAATCAGCGTGCAGGCCATCGATCCCCAAAACACAGAGGTCGTGAGCGGAATAAATGCCAGCACGGCCGCGAGCGCAGTCAGCAGGACAGGTCGCGCGCGCTGTACCGTGGCTTCGACGACCGCCTGATAGGGATCCAAACCCTGAGCCTCATTCGTGTGGATCTGGCCAATCAGGATCAAGGTGTTGCGCATCAAAATTCCCGACAGGCCAATGAGACCCAGAATGGCATTGAAGCCGAAGGGCTGATGCAGAATGAGCAGAATCGGCACCGCACCCACTAGGCCCAGCGGCGCGGTCAGGAACACCATGGCCATCGCGGAGAGCGAGCGTGTCTGCAGAACCAATACCAGCAGGGTCAACAGCAGCATGATCGGAAAGACGGGCAGCAACGCGGCGTTCGCCTTGGCCGAATCCTCGATGTTGCCCCCGGTTTCAATCCGGTAGCCGTCGGGCAGGTGCGCAATGATCGGTGCGAGCGCTTTCTCGATCTCCATGGAGACTTCAGGCGGCTGCATGGCTTCGTCAAAGTCGGATTGGACGGTGACGGTCGGCGTACGGTCGCGGCGCCTCAAGATGGGGTCCTCGGGACGGATCTCGACATCACCGATCTGGCTCAAGGGAACCATGCGTCCGGTGCGGTTCGTCAGGGTCAGGTCCCCGAGTCGCGCGGGGTCGAGGCGCTCGGGGCCGGCGCTGCGCGCTATCACTTCTACCGTTCGGATATCTTCCCGAACCTGAGTCACCGGCACGCCGGTTAACAGGAACTGAAGCTGTTCTGCCGCATCGCTCGAGCTTAAGCCCATGAGCTGCAGCCGATCCTGGTCGAGCACGAAATGGATAGTTTGCGTGCGCTCGCCCCAGTCCTGGTTCACCTGGCGAGTATGGGGATTTGCGCGCATGACCGTTTGGACTTGGGTTGCAATGATACGCAGCTGATTAGGATCGGGGCCCATGACACGAAAGTTAACCAGGTAACGCGGAAAGGGGCCGAAGATGAGCTGCGAGACGCGCACGCGCGCCTCAGGCGCCAGCCCTTTCGCGATCTGTTCGCGTAGCCGCAACTTCAGGTGATCGCGCGCCCGCGCGTCAGGCGTGAGGACGACCAGTTTCGCGAACGCGGGATCCGGGAGTTCCGGGTTGTACGAGAAGAAGAAGCGAGGTGCGCCCTGACCCACATAGGTGGTCACGATCTTGGCCTCGGGTTGTTGGCGCACCCATTGTTCGACTCTGATGGCAGCCGCCGTGGTCGCCTCGATACTGGTTCCCTCCGGCATCTGCACTTCGACCAGCACCTCGGGCCGATCGGAACTCGGGAAGAACTGATGCTTGACGAACCCCATGCCGAGGCCCGCCAGCAGGAGTACTGCGACGACCATGCCGGCGACCTTGAACCGATGGTCCACCGCCCAAGAAATGAGCTCTCGCAGGCGCTGGTAGCGCGGTGTTGAATAGATTCCAGCGTGGCCGCCCCGGACGGGCGCGATGTCTGGGAGTAGCTTGACACCGAGGTACGGTATGAAGAAGACGGCCACCAACCAGGACACGATCAGCGCAAAGCCCACGATCCAGAAGATGTTGCCGGCGTATTCTCCCGCCGTCGAGTGGGCGAAACCCACGGGGGTGAATCCGATGATCGTAACCACGGTCCCCGAGAGCATCGGAGCTGCCGTGTGACTCCAGGCGTAAGCGGCAGCTTTCGCCCGTTCGAAGCCCTCTTCGAGCTTCACTACCATCATTTCGATCGAGATGATCGCATCATCGACCAAGAGCCCGAGACCGATCACGAGCGCGCCCAGTGTGATCCGATCGAAGACCCGATCGGTGAGTAACATGACGACGAATACGGCGGCGAGAGTCAAGGGCACGGCGGCCGCCACCACGATACCGACGCGCCAGCCGAGGCTGATCAGGCTCACGATCATGATGACGGTGAGGGCGACAAAAAACTTCAGCATGAACTCCCCGACAGCCTCCCGGATGTTCACCGCCTGGTCGACCACCTTCGTGAACCGCACACCCGCGGGCAGTGTGTGAGCAATCTGCTTCTCTTCGGCATTCAGCGCTCGGCCAAGATCCAATCCGTTCCAACCGTCCTGCATCACTACGCCGAGTACCAGCGCGGCCTCGCCATCGTGACGAATCAGGAAGGCCGGCGGATCTTCGTAACCCCGTTTGACCTCGGCGATGTCCGAAAGCTTAAGCGTACGAGCGCCGGCGGCGATGGGGGTATCGCGGATCTTCTGCAAGTCATCGTAGGCACCATCGAGGCGCATGAACACTTGCGGACCGTTCGTATCGATCGAGCCGGCGGGAGTGACGGCGTTTTGATGCTGGAGTGCGCCAAAAATGTCTCGCGGTGTAACACCTAAGTTCGCGAGACGAGCATAGGAGAACTCCACGAAGATGCGCTCAGGGCGCTCCCCCTGGATGTTGACTTTCTTGACGCCGGGTACGTGAAGAAGGCGCTGCCGTAGCGTCTCGGCTTCGCGGGTCAGCTCTCGCGGCGGCATGCCGTGAGCCTCGAGCGCGTAGACGGCAAAGATGACATCTGAATACTCGTCATTGATAAACGGACCCTGCACGCCGGTGGGAAGTTTGGGCGCCTCATCGCTGAGTTTCTTGCGCGCCTGATAAAACTCCTCGGGGACGGCGGCGGGCGGGGTCTTGTCGCTCAGTGTGACCATCATTACCGCGATGCCGGGGCGCGTGAAAGTTTCCACCCGATCGTACCAACGCAACTCCTGCATCCGCTTCTCGAGCGGTTCGGCGACGAGCTCCTGCATCTCCTTTGCCGTGGCTCCCGGCCACACGGCGGTAACCGTCAGGGCCTTGATCACGAAAGAAGGGTCCTCGGCGCGACCGAGACGCAGGAACGCGTAAATGCCCGAGAGGATGATGGCGACGATCAGGAATAAGGTGATCGAGCGCTGGCGGACGGCCAATGCGGAGAGATTGAGCTGACTCATGTCACTCTCGCGCCACGCCTGCTTCAGCGACGTGGACATGCTGGCCTTCGTGCAGGAAGTGCCCACCAACGGCAATGATCGGGTCACCAATCTGAATTCCGCCGCTTACAATGGCACGCTCACCGTCGAATCGAACGAATTTGACCGCTCGGTACGCTACGGAGGAGGACTTTCGGTCGATGAGCCACACCCCCGGGCCGTGTCCCTCATCATCGATCGCTCCGAGTGGGACGGCCAGGGCACCGGCCTGCTCCGAATCGTTCAGGTAGACGGTGACGGTCGCACCGAGCGGGGCTCTCGCCGCTGCTCCCTCCAACACGTAGCGGGCTTCGAACGTCCGGGTCAGCGGATCGGCGGCGTCCGACAGTTGACGGAGGCGCGCCGGATATCGCGTGGCCGAATCGGCATTCGCTCCATAGAGGGTGGCGTGCGCGGTCGAGCCCAGGGCCGGACGCAAGGTCTCGGGCAGGTTGACCGCCGCCTCGCGTGCTCCGGCTCGCGCCACGCGGACCACGATCTGGCCAGCGGAAACAAATTGTCCCGGCTCCGCCAGGGTCTCCATCACGGTGCCGTCGGCATCCGCCGCCAGTGTCGAGTACGTGCCTTCGTTCTGCGCAACTTTGAGCAGCGCTTCGGCGCCTGACAGTAGGGCTCGAGCGCTGTCCGCTGCAGCTTTGACTTGGTCGTACGCCGACTGCGATACCGCACCCGAAGCGACCAGGCCACTGTAGCGTGCTTCATCGGCGGCCGCCTGCTGCAGGCGGGCTCGCGCCGCATCGACATTGCCGACCTGGCTCGTGATGGCGTGCGTGTAGTCGGTTCGGTCCAGGCGTAGCAGCGGTTGGCCCTGTTGCACCCCCTGACCACTATCGACCAAGCGCTCAATGACTTTGCCCGAGACGCGAAAGCCGAGATTGCTTTGTATACGCGCTGATACGAGGCCAGTGAACGCTCGCCCGCCGGCCTCGGCGGGCAGCGCCTCGGCGACTTCCGCAAGCGGGGGGGCCGTTCGCGGGTCCTGCGCGGAATGCGACGGCGCGCATGCCGCGAGGTTCATGGTCGCCACAAAGGCGCTACCGGCGAGGGCAAGTGTTCTAACTCGAAACATCGTTATGCTCCCAAGAACAAGAGTTAAGTAACCAGTTCCACTCACCATCCACCGCCCAGCGCTCGGAACGTCCCCACCGCGGCTCGGGCCGAATCGGCGCGTGTTTGCGCAAATTCGTCCTGTGCGGTGAGCAATTGGCGATCCGCATCGAGAACATCGGTGAGCGCAATCACGCCGCCCTGGTAGGCCTCTTGCGAGGCATCTCGCGCCCGCTTGAGGGCTGCAACTTCGGTGAACAACTCTTGTTGGTGAGCTTCGAGTTGCACCAGTGAAGTGAAAGCGTTCTCGACCTCTTCGGCTGCGCGCAGCACCGCCTGCTGGTAGCGGGCGAGTGCTTCAGCATCGGCTCCCCGGGCCTGCGCCACTTCGGCGCTCACTTTGCCGAAATCGAACACCCGCCAGCGCAGTCCCGCGATGCCCTGCATCTGGAAGGTCGCGGCTTTGAAAAGATCGTTTGGGCTGGAGCTCTCGTAGCCGAGCACTCCCGCCAGGGAGATCTTCGGATAGTAGCCGGCGAGCGCCTGCCCGATCCGGGCGTTGGATGCTGCCAAGCGCCGCTCAGCGGCGATGACATCCGGCCGGCGGCGCAGCACCTCGAGCGGCCCGTCGTTGGCTGACACACTCGGCACGGCTGGGATGTCGCGCGGAGTCTTAAGCTCCGGGGCGGAAGTCCCCGGCTGGACTCCGAGCAAGACGTCCAATCGGTTCATTTGCGCCTCGAGGTCGATGCGCAGTGGCTGCAGTGAGGCACGGGCCTGTGACAATAGCGCTTCGGTTTGCGCGACCTCACGTACCGCCGACAATCCACGGCCGAATCTTAGGCGCACAAGATCGAGCAGGTGCTCATCGGTGGCGACCTGTTGTTCGGCGACGGCGATACGCACCTGATCTCCCCGGATGCGCAGGTAGGCGTCCGCGGCATCCGCCGTCACGGAGATCCGCGTGCCCACCTGCTGAGCGATCGCGGCGTCCGCCTCGGCCGACGCGGCCTCTCTGCCGCGGCGCAAACCGCCGAACAGATCCAGCTCCCAGCTCGCGCCGAGACCTGCATCGTAGATCGACTGATTGCGGTTGAATCCGGGTAGGTGGCTGGCGATCTGGCCGGTTGGGCTCTCCACAGACTGATGGATCCCGGCCGCCTGACCGTTCAGATCGATGGTGGGCAGGAGCTGCGCGCCGGCCTCGCGGGCTGCGGCCCGAGCCTGCTGCACTCGCGCCAGTGCCGCCGCAAGATCGAGGTTCTGATCCCGCGCCCGCTGTACGATGCGCGAAAGCATCGGGTCGTTGAAGCCAACCCACCAGGTCTCGAGCGCAAGCGCGGGAGCGCTCGTCGGGCGAGCCTTAAGCGCAGCGGCGCTGTGAAATCCCTCGAGGGTCGTTACAGGCGCTCGATAAGATGGGCCGACAGCGCAAGCTGACACGCAGAGTTGCGAGACGAGGCTGACCGAGGCTAGCGCGGCCAGGAGCGGCCGCGTGACGATAGCCCTATTTGAAACCATTCTCACGTGTCTTCCTTGTTGGTGTGTCCGCGAGCCGCCATGAGTGACCGTGCTGGCCTGAGCATCAAGGACTCAGCGCGTCGCCCGAGCTGAGCGGGACGAAGGGGCGCTCACATGATGCTGGCCCAGCAGAAGCTCCTGCGCCGCCCCTTGCGCATCGCCGTAGGCGCGCGGGTGTTTCTGTGTCTGGGTTTCCCCTGCGGTTCCTGCAGCGTCGGGCTTGGGGTCAGTGCTTGCGCCACGAGACGGATGGCTCCCAAGTAACAGCTGCCTGGCAAGTTCCTGCGCATCGGGGGTCGGGCTCGACTCCTTGCCATCTTGCAAGGCGTAGTGAGCTTTGGTAGTCCCAGCGAGCGATTCCTTCGCTTGCTGTGGTATATCGCCCTTGGAATCCGCTGCCGTGGCGACACTGATATGAATGAGAAGTGCTGCAGAGGCGAGGATGAGCGAGGGGCTGAAGAGCTTTGCATTGTGCTGTGACATAAATAATCTCCATTTATATTACATGTATATACATGTGTTTGCCGAAAATGAATGAATCTCCTTGCGAATGAACGGCTTTAACGCAAAGACAGTCTGCTGGCGGCGAGATACGATGCTTTTTTTAGAGCCGCGGCTTCCCGTCGGCCCAGACGTTTCTCGAAAGCTTCCTGAGCGGCCTCCCAGCGGGGTTTGAATTTCTTCAGTAACGCTTGCCCCTGGGCAGTGAGAGCCCAGCGACGCTGCCGGCGATCAAGACCTACGGTATCGACCGCAAAGCCAGCCTTCTTAATCAACGCCAAGGTCCGTGTGGCCGTGGTCTGGTCGATACCGAGACCTTCCGCCAGCTCCGTAGTGGTTAGGTTGGCCGCCGACTCGAGAAGCTGCAATGCCGTGTATTGAGTGGCATGCAGCGCGCTGTCGGCTAGCATATCCTCATAAAGCACGGTCACAGCCCGGGCGGCTTGCCGAAGCGTTGCGCAATAACAAGGGAGGGAGAGTAATTGCATAGTTGGTAGATTACATGCATATACATGGAATGTCAAACCCTCGACTCTAATGGTGGTGTTAGAATTGTGTACGACGCCATTCGCCATCTATCGCCACCAAGCGAAGGTTTTTATCGTATTTTCTGACGGCCCTATAGAGATGACCGCCGAGAGATTCTTTATCTGTCAAAGAGTTAAGGCGTCAGGAGATCATTGAGTGGGAGTAGAAAATATTATGTAAGAAGATTTGATCAACCGAAGGCGCCGCGGAAGGCCACGCCCAATCGCATCGCCAAGGCATCAAGGTTTTTATCGACCGTCCATAGCAAGGTGTCCGGAGTGAGAAGGACGGATGCAAGCAGAGACATGTCCACCGCCCCGCAGCCCAAGTCTTGAAATTGCTCTCTCGCGATCAGTTCAAGCGTTTCTTCGGTCGTCGCGATGACGGATTGCTGCAGCTTCTTGAGGTCGCCGAGTGTGCGCTCACGCGGGGACGGAGGCGTCCCGCAGGCGAGTTCCAGCACGATCAGCGGATGACACAACACCTGGTCCGTCGCCAACAGCGATTGAAGTACGCCGTTGGATCTGCGGAAATGCGCAACCCAGACGGACGAATCCGCGAGTACGGCGGTCAACGGCTTGGAACCCTATGCGGGTCGGCGACGCGGAATCATCTTCATCTTGGGTGCTTTGCCGCCGAGAGCGGAAAGTCGCTTCCCCGCTTGAACGCGGACGAACACATTCATCGCTTCGCGAAACAAGTCGGCCTTGTCCATTCCGGGGTCCGCGACCTCGAGCGCTCGGTGATAGAGTTCATCATCAATGGTGACGGTGGTTCTCAAGGGCTCGTCCTTTCGCGCATCAATAATGATGTATTATAGCATCAATTGGCGAGCGCACTGCGCCGGAATTTCTACGGCAAATGTTGCGATTTGTGTGGATTTGGTGCCCGTGACGTACCCGCGGCCGGTTGGGATGGATTCCCCCAGGGCGTCCTGGTCATTGGGGAGTGATGGAGTGCGGTCAATGGTGATAGCGGCTAATGGCCAGATCTGCCGTGTCGATGGCCGACGCGATCCCACTGACGGCATCCGCCAGTACTTGCGCGGAGCCGCATGCCATAGTCCAGCCCAGGGTGCCATGGCCCGTGTTCAGAAATAAATTTTCGATCTCCGTGCCGCCCACGACCGGTGTCCCATCGGGGGTCATGGGCCGGAGCCCACACCAGAACGAAGCATTTTTGAGATCGCCGGCGCCGGGGAACAGACTCCCTGCAGACAACTCGAGCGTGTCTCGCCGCCGCCGTCGCAGAGCAGTATCGAACCCGGCTATTTCCGCCATGCCGCCCACGCGGATACGATTGCCGAGCCGCGTGATCGCTACCTTGTATCGTTCATCCATGACGGTGGATCTGGGTGCCCGCTGATCATCGACAATGGATGCGGTTATCGAGTAGCCCTTGATGGGGTAAACCGGAAGACGGATGCCCAACGGGCGAAGCAATCCCGGCGTGTAGCTTCCGAGAGCCAGCACGTACGCATCCGCATGCACTTCGCCCTGATCTGTCATCAATGCATCTACCTCACCTGCCCGAACGGTCAAGTGCAGAGCGGTCGCACCATATTGGAAAGTAACGCCCCTATCCGTCGCGAGAGCAGCCAGCTTTTCCGAAAACTTGAAGCAGTCGCCGGTCTCATCGTTCGGAAGTCGAAGTCCGCCAACGATTTTCTGTGAGGCTGTCGCAAGGCCGGGCTCCGCCGAGATGCACCCGGCGCGGCTCAGGATCTCGAACGGCACTCCCGCCATTTTCAGAGAGTCGATGTCTTTGGCCACATCGTCAAGCTCCGCTTGCGTGCGGAAAACCTGAAGTGTCCCGAGCATCCGTTGCTCGTATTCGATGCCGGTGTCCTTCCGCAACGCGATCAGTTGATCGCGACTAAACTCGGCAAGCCTCATCATCCGTTCTTTGTTGACGGCGTAGCGGGCATGGGTGCAATTGCCGAGCATCGCCAAAAGCCAACCTAGCATTTCCAAATCCAGTCGAGGTCGCAGAGCCAATGGTGAGTGGCGCATAAAAAGCCACTTGAGCGCCTTCATAGGCACCCCGGGAGCCGCCCACGGCGACGAATAGCCCGGAGAAACTTCTCCCGCGTTGGCAAAACTTGTTTCCATCGCGGGTCCGGACCGCCGATCCAGCATCATGACCTCATGACCCGCTCTTGCCAGATAGTAGGCCGATGTAACGCCAATAACGCCGCTTCCAAGAACTGCTATTTTCACTGAATGTTGTCGCGGATGCGCACACTAGCCAGACGCGCAGTTATCGAACTCGCGCTGGAACGGCCATCTCTCTAGAGGTGGTAAGTTACTCGCAGACCGAATTCCCGACGCTGGCCGTATACTCCTTGACCTAGGTTGACGGAACCCACGGCGAATATGTTTGTAAGATATTGTCGCAGGTAAGCTGATTGATCCGGAGATTTAAACGCTTTTGATCCATGCTCCATCGGCCTCCGACGGTCAGCGTAAGGTTCTTGACGATATCGTATTCCGCTTGCCCGAACTCCGACCACGACTTGGTGGTGAGTCTATAATCTTCCTGTAAGGTAGGCGCTCCAATGGAAGGACCGTAACCTATGGTCTCGAGATAGCGACCATCTATTTGCAAGTAGTAAAGGCCGGTAACCCAGCGTAATGAACCTTCGCTGCCGTTGTTCAGATGGATTTCCCAGGAGAACTGAGGGGCACTCACGCGGGTCCATAGAGACACCATGTCATCCGGCGTCGCATCGCTGTCCTCGCCATGACCAATGCCTTGAACGAGCTCTGCCGTCAGTTCGACTGGGTCCAACGAAGTCTGATTTTCGTCTATGTCGGGCTGGAGCAAGGGCGTCGGGCTTTATATATCACCCATCCGCGCCACAGGCGTCAAGGAATCAAATTGACGCATCCACCGCGAAAGGCAGCTTTCTAATTGACCTCTACGGGCCTTGGATAGGCTGCCGGTGGGGCGCCTAGTGTCTAATTCGTAAGTTGGAATTTAGGCCAAGCGTGCTGTGAGCAGATCCTCGATCGCGCATGGAGTATCAGTTTATGATATATTACGATAGTCATGATAAGTGGAGATTTAGAGTCATGCCCTCAAGCTACACAATCGGTGACCACTTTGAGCACTTCGTTAAGGAACAGGTGGAGGGCGGGAGTTACGCTTCCGCTAGCGAGGTCATTCGGGATGGGCTGCGACTTCTGGAAGAAGACCAGCAGCGTCGCCAGGCGGTAATCGACGGTCTGCGTGGCGAAATCGAAAGGGGTCGCCGCAGCGGCAAACCGAAACCTGCCGCCGAGGTACTTGACCGTCTGGAACGCAAGTACACCAAAATGGTCAAGGAACGCGCGAAGTGAATGCGCGCGCACTTCACACCACAAGCCGAAATTGACTTGGAGGAGATCGGCGACTACATCGCGCTCGATAATCCTAGGCGCGCTGTCTCGTTCATTCGCGAGATGCGGCAACACTGCGAAAAGATTGCTGAGGGACCGCATCACTATGTGGCGCGTCCAGACCTGGGCGACACGATACGGATATGCGCACACGGAAATTACCTGATCGTCCTCGAGCCGTTCGACGACGGCGCTCTCATACTGCGAGTGCTTCACGGTGCACGAAACGTCCCCGGAGTTCTCGGCAGCTACTGATCAACCGATCGCTATTCGCGTCGCATGGCTGCCGAAGCACTTCGACCCTTTCGGCATCAATCGCCTTCTATCGGCCCCAAGCAATATTTTTTGACGGTAGACTTGACGGTAAAGTTGGCACGCGCCGACTACCATGAAAATTCAGTGTGTATCACCGACATTTCATGGTAAATAACGTGCAGCAGTTGGGCGTACACCCAGACGAGATATTTCATTGGCGTACGCATCAGGGTGCGGCGGGTGATGCGGCCATGGGTCCGGGTTTAATTTCATTGCCGGACTGTGTCTCGAGGCAGTTCGACCCGCGTTCGACCTGAATCCGTTTCCCGACAAGGGCAGGGATCCCAAGACTTGGCTGACCGAAGAGACGGGGCCCACGGGGAAATAAGGGGAGAACTCCCGATTATCCAAGCGCCGAATCGGCGATCCTGCCGGGCCCTGAAACCCGGCGGGAGACTGGCCATTTGTCCAGCGTGTACGGTCATTGGTTGAGCTGTGCAGCGTGCACAGCTGGAGCGCACGGCGCCGGAGCAGTACCAGGCCGAGCTACCGCTTGGGGCACGGGCGCCGCCGGCGCGTCCGTGCCGTTCACCGTAGCGATTTCAAAAACGTTCCGACGCCCTCGACGCCGCTCTTGTCGAGCACGCGCAGCGTTTCGCTGCCAACCACGGCGATGTCGGCCTTGCCCCGCAAGAAATCGACGTCGCGCTTCTCCTTCACTCCGAAGCCGACAGCCAGGGGCAACGACGTCGCGGCGCGGGCGCGCGCGAGATAATCCGTGAGCTCGCTCGAGAAAGCGGTATCGCTGCCCGTCACTCCCTTACGCGCTACGCAGTAGATGAAGCCGCGGCCGTGCTGGGCGAGTTCCTTCATTCGTGTCGCCTTGGTGTTGGGCGAAAAGATGAAGATCGGCGCGAGCGCGTTCTCTGTCATCGCCTTGAGGTAATCGGCGCCTTCCTCCGGCGGCAAGTCCGGCACGATGGCGCCTTTCATCCGCGCGGCGCGCATGCGGCTGGCGAACGGTCCGACGCCTTGCCGGAACAGCACGTTGTAGTAGGTCATAAACAAGAACGGCAGGTCGAAGCGCCGCGCCACCTGAAACGCCAGCTCGAAGCAACGCTCGACCGTCGCCCCGCCGTTCAGCGCCTGCTGATTCGCGCGCAGAATAACCGGCCCGTCGGCGATCGGTTCGGAGAACGGGATCTGCAGCTCCATCAAGTCCACGCCCGCTTGGACCATGGTCTCGACCAAACGCAGGCTGGTATCGAAGTCCGGGTGCCCCAGGACGATGTGCGTCATGAGCAGCATGCCGCGCTGCGCGAGCCGGTCCTTTACGTATTGTTCAAGCACGGTAACCCTCGGCCTTCTTCTGGATGAATGCTTCCCATTTCGGGTCGTGAAAGGCGTCCGCGATGGTGAAGATGTCTTTGTCTCCACGCCCGGATTGATTGATGAGGACGACGTCGTCGGGGCTCAGGCTGGAAACTTCCTTGAATGCTTGCGCGAAGGCATGGGAGGACTCGAGCGCAGGGATCAAGCCTTCCTTGCGGATGGTGAGCTCGAGCGCCGCCACTACCTCGGCGTCGGTGGCGGCCTCGAAGCGCGCGCGACGCGTCTCGTGCAGGTGGGCGAGGATTGGCGAAACACCGACGTAGTCCAGCCCGGCCGCGACGCTGTGAGTCTCGTTCATTTGGCCGTCTTCGTTCTGTAGGAAGTAGGTCTTGTAACCTTGAGCCACGCCCACCGAGGCGTCGCGGCTCGAGAGGCGCGCAGCGTGCTGGTGGGTGTCGAGGCCCTTGCCGCCCGCTTCCACCCCCACTAGCTCCACCGCCGAATCGTCCAGGAACCCGCTGAAGATGCCCATCGCGTTCGAGCCGCCGCCGACGCAGGCGTACACGCGCTTGGGCAGCTGCCCAACGCGTGACAGCACCTGCTCGCGCGCCTCCTTGCCGATGATCGACTGAAAGTAAGTGACCATCTCCGGAAAGGGGTGTGGGCCGCACGCCGTGCCGAGCACGTAGTGAGTGTCGTCCATGTTCGACACCCAGTCCCGAAAGGCCTCGTTGATGGCGTCCTTCAGCGTCCGCGAGCCCTCCTTCACCGGCACGACGGTCGCGCCGAGGCGCTCCATCCAGAACACGTTCGGACGCTGGCGCTCCACGTCGATCTCGCCCATGTAGATGGTGCAGTCGAAGCCGAACTTCGCCGCCATGGTCGCGGTAGCCACGCCGTGTTGCCCCGCGCCGGTCTCCGCGATGACGCGCCGCTTGCCCATACGCTTCACCAACAGGCCCTGTCCCATCACGTTGTTCACCTTGTGGGCGCCGGTGTGGTTCAGGTCCTCGCGCTTGATGTAGATGCGAGCGCCGCCGAAATGACGGGTCAGGTTCTCCGCGAAGGTAAGCGGCGTCGGCCGGCACGAGTAGGTGCTCATCAGCTCCTCGTACTCCGCCCAGAAGCTCGGATCGCTGCGCGCGGCTTGGAAGGCGAGGTTCAGCTCTTCGAAGGTGGCGTGCAGGATTTCGGGCACGTAGGCGCCGCCGAAGCCCTGAAAATAGCCGCCTTTGGCGCGGATCGACTCAATCATGACGTACCTCTGCTCCTATGGTCTGCGAAAAGACGAGCTCGTCCGTGCGGCAGTAGAGCTCCGCATACACCGCGCGGGGCGCGCGCGGGAAGAACAACGTGCGCCTGACCAGCAGCAGGGCCGAGGTGCGCGGTGCCTCTATGGCGGCGGCGACCTCGTCGCTAGGCATGGCCACGCGAAAGCTTTGCTCGGCGTGGCTCGGCTTCAAGTGGTAGCGCTCTTCTACCAACCGTGACAGCGACGCGCCGGCCAGCCGCAGCTGGGTGAAGCCGGGGAATACTTCGGGCTCGAGGTACAGACGCTCCAGCAATACGGGGCGCCTTTCGATGCTGCCGAGCCGCGTGAAAGTGAAAGCTTCTCGTTCCGAGAACGGATTCTCGGCGTCGCTCGCGACGAGCTTGCGCGTCACGCGCCCGAGCAGCTTGGTCTCGAGCTCGAGGCCGCCACGCTGGAAGCTGAGGAGCGTGCCTGCCAGCGAGAAGAGATCCACGCGACGCGGCGCAGTGCGCACGTACGTGCCCGAGCCGCGGCGCCGCTCGATGAGCCCGCGCTGGACCAAGAGCTCGGTGGCCTGGCGGACCGTGGGGCGCCCGATGTGATGCGCGCGAGACAACTCCGGCTCGGAGGGCAGGCGAGCTCCCGGCGCAAACGCCCCAGCCTCGATGCGCTCGGTCAGCAGTTCGGCCAGCTGCTGGTAGAGCGGCAACGGTGACGCTGGGTTTAGCACCCGCTCAATCTGCCACGATCCTTCATAGTTGTCAAGACAACTTTACAACCACTTCCGTCTGTATCGTCGGACATTCACGTTGCCAATGTCATGAGATCTCAACGCCGAGCCCAGCGGGCTGGGAAGAAGGGAGCGGTGCCAGGCGCGGAAATCGAATGGCGCCAGTAGTCTTTTGATTTCACAAGACTTTGCTCGATGTTGCTGTTACAAGCCGGCTATCGAGTCAAAACGACGGCGTCGCCGACTTCACGCTCACCCGATGCATCCGACGGATGTGAGGCAAGCTTTCCATTGATAACGAGTGTACTGGAGCCACCGCCATCTAGATTGATGGCGTCCCTAGCGCCGAGGTGGCGCACTACGGAACGGAGCTCTTCAATGCTCAGCCCTGCGCTCTCATTGTCACTACGTGATTTATCGACCGCATTTTCGTGTCCGTCTGCTACCACGAACCAAATCGTACCGTCAGCGGAGACCCCAGCAGCAGTGCGCGGATTCCTTAAAGTCACCCAATGATGAACGAAATTTGCGCGGTCTCTAGAAACAGAAACAGTCGCCCAACCTTCGTAAGCTTCATCATGGACGGGGGCTCCATTCCTAAGCAAGGTTGGAGCTCCGTTCACCGCATAGATGTTGTCCGTCGGCAAGTACTCAGTGAGCGCTGCGTAGCTAAGATCCAGCCTTGCCCGAAGAGCGGCCGCCACTTTGTCGCTCAAGGTTCCAACCATGCGGCCCGTAGCAACCAACAGAACTTCGTTCTTGTCGCCAGCGGGACTGAGATCAACCTTACCGTCAGGATGCAGTATGAAGGTAACGGCGGCGGTAGGATTGGACTGAAACCCTACATCGCCGGTAACGGCAACAAGGTCATCTTGAACCGCACATGTCTCGTCTTGCGCTGGTTCTCTAGCAGGCGGCTGGTCCCCTACACCGCAGCCCCGCGCAGAGCCCGCCCGGCGGTTCACGCCCTTGACGACTGTTTGGCTTTCATCTGACCACCTAAGGGTAATAGGGCGCGAGGGCGGGCTCGCGATGGAGGCGGAAACCGGTGAACTATCCCTCAGGAGTAAATAGGACCGCCTTGATGTCGGCCCGCTTTCGATCTTGCCGTTGACGACGGAGATACCGGCAGACGCACCAACAACGCCGTCGCTAGACCTCATCACGAAAAACCCGCCATTGATCGCGAGAAGTGCGCGCTCGTGCTGAGCAATTGCCGATGTGGTTTGACGACTATAGATGGCCTCCCGTCCACGAGAGGAGTACAGATGTCCTTCAAAAACTGAAGGACTGATTTCCGCAACATAAAAGCGCCATGAGGCGGCGCCATAAAGTGGGGACGCCGCATAGGCTCTCGCCTTGAGATCGCAGCCCGCCGGAGATACGGCGGCGGCCTTTGCCTTTTGCTCATCCCTAAAGCGTCCGCCAACGACTTCGATATACAGGGTTGGCTTGCTGCCACCAGGCACCAGATAGCGCTCGAAGCGAGCGTTTAAGCCCGCATCATGCAGGCAATGCACCCTTTGTTGACGTTCCACTCTATTTCGAGCAATTCCGGCCGTAACGAGCCAAGGCGAAGGGGGGCTCTCGCCGCCTCGGTCAACGGTGTACACCCTAACGCCCGGCACAATCTCTTGGCTTGATCTATGTTCGACAAGGTCTGGCTTTCCTACAGGAAACGCCCCATCCGGCAGGCCTGCAACCGCGGGAGCGCGGCAAAGGCATATCGATAGCGCCACCACCAAGGTCGCACGGATGAACTCTTCCATTTGACTTGATCTCGCTCCGCACGACGTACTATTAAATTCCATTGCGTGATTTGTAAATTCAAAGTACGGTTCTGTCAAGGGATAAGCTGTTTTATAAAGAGATTTGCACAACCCACCGACCACCATTCCGCCATAGAATTATCAATTTCTGCTTTATTTCCTCATCTGTATCATTTATATTCCGTCACGGAATTTAATCGGGTAATACCTTTCACAAGAAGGTTCAGCACCCGCGGGCCGGATTCAAATGTCAAAAAGGGAGAGCAAATCATGGTCTTTCACGAACTGTTGTCACATCTTCACGTTCGCGGCCTTTATCGAGAGCACGTTGACTTGAACGGAAAACGGGCAGCGAGAGACTCTGCTGCCTTGCGATGTGGGGTGTGCGTCGCCGTACTCTGGGCCACCGCGACCACCGCGCAGGAAACCGGCTCTCGGCCCGTCGACGCCGCTCTTGGTGGCGCAGACCAATTGCAGGAGATCGTCGTTACCGCTACGCCGACCTCCGGTGGGTTGAAAAAATTGGATGCCGCCTTTTCGATCACCTCTCTTTCGCAGGAGGCAATCAAAGAGGGGAACCCGGTCGATTCTGCCGACATTCTTAGAATGTCACCTGGCGTTTATGTCGAATCCTCGAGCGGGCAAACCGGGGCGAATGTCGAGGTCTCCGGGTTTCCCAGCAGCGGCTCGTCGCCCTATGTCACGATGGAGCTCAACGGCGCCTCTCTCTTCCCGATGTCCGGACAATCCTTTTTGAACGGACCGACCTTCTTCCGCCTGGATGACACCATTCAGCGAGTCGAGCTGGTGCAAGGCGGTCCGGGTGTGCTTTACGGCAACGGACAATCGGGTTTGACGGCCAATTATATCCTCAGGCGCGGAACCGATACGCCCGCCGGCGATATTGGATTCACGTATGGTTCCGAGGGTAGCGAGCGCGTCGACGCGTTTGTTAGCGGCGCCCTCGACAAGGGGGCCGAGCTGTATGGCAGCATCGGCGGGTTCTGGCGCCGTTCGGATGGGGTCCGCAATCCGCAATTTGCAGCCGATGACGGCGGGCAGCTGACAGCGACCCTAGCGAAGGACTGGGACAACGGCTCCTTGCTGATCTACGGGCGATATTTGAACGACAAGAACCAGTACGTCACCGATACGCCCCTTCTCAATCCGGCGATGGGGTCGTTCGCCGCCTATCCCGGATTTAGTCCCTTGACTGGAACCATGGGGAGCAAGGCCGACCAATTTGAGGTGCTTCTGACCACGCCTTGCACCGGTGCCGGATGTGTCCCCGGCGGCATTCGCGTGAACTTGGCGGATGGACGTAGTGTGAACGTCGGTGTCGTCGGTGAGGAATTCCACTGGGATTTCGGCAACGGCCTGCAGTTATTGGATGATGCGAACTTCTCCACTGGCACCGTTACGAGTACCGCCATGTTCAGCACCGGCCTGAATCCTGAGCCCTTGTCCACCTTTGTCGCCAGCGGTGAAGCCGCCAATAACCTTCCCGGCACCCTCGCTGCAAATGCCTCTTATACGAATACGGGAGCGGCCGCTCCGCTTAGTCAAAACGTGCTGACGCAACAGCTGCGCTTTATGCGAGAAACCTTTCACTCGGGGAGCAATGAATTTCATCTGAGCAAGGAGTTAATCCCCGGAAACACACTGACTTTCGGCAACTACACGGCGGTGTTTGGCCTAAAGCAGGAATCAATAGAAGGCAGCCTAATTCTGCTGACGGCCCAATCAAATCCGACACCCATCGCGGTCAATCTGACGAACGGGGTCAATACGTGGCAGCTATCCAGTTCGTCGGGCTTTACCAACTCTGTGAGTTCACCGGAGGTCTATACAGGGACCGGTTACGATACGGCGTCCTTCCTCAGCGATAGTTGGAAGTTAGGTGATTTCCTTTTTGACGCCGGGGTTCGTGAGGAACACGAGCAAATCAAGACATATCTTCAGAATACCGCGTCGGGCAGTCTGACCGGCAATCCATACCAGTTGTACAACACTTCGGCCGCATACTTCGTCCCGGGCACAACAACGACGTCCTATTCCAAGACCGCCGCAGCCTGGACTGTGGGGCTCAACTATGAATTCAACCCGAACATGAGCGCCTACGTACGTGCAAATGCGGGCCCACAATTTGCGGCATTTTCCGATATCCGGACGGGAAACGTCGGGCCTGTCGAACGGGCCCAAAACTACGAGGTTGGGTTCAAATATCAAAGTCCCATCCTGTATGCCAATATCAGTGCCTACAATAGGATCTTTACTGGCGTCCCATTTAGCAATCTCGTTTCGTACAATGGATTAACCGAAAATGTATCATACGACTATGGATCCAAAACCAAAGGTCTGGAATATCAAGTTTCCCTGAGGCCTTTCACTTCCAAGCCCTGGGACGGATTTACCCTGTCAATGTCGGGGGATTATGCCGTAGGAAAGTATGACCATAGCAGCGATTGCGTAACCTTCAATGGCATCGTGAATCAAACGGTCTGCAATCCTTCCTATGGTCTTGATGGCAATTTGCTTGCGCGCCAACCCACATTCCAAACGCGAGTGACGCCATCCTATACCGTGCCGACAGACTGGGGATTCGTGAAAGCTTGGGTCACGTACGAATATATTGGACAGCATTACGGTGATCAACACGAGCAGCAGGATCTGGGGACCTATTACGATTTGAGCTTCGGTATCACCGGCGACGTCGGACAACACTGGGAATGGAGCGTGTTGGGAACCAACGCGACCAATCAGATCGGCTTGACCGAGGGCAATGCGCGCATTCTGACTGGTTCGGCGACTTCGGGCGGCACCATTCTGGCCCGGTCGATCGAGGGGCGCGAGGTAAGCCTACAGTTGAAATACAAATTTTAATCCGAGTCGCTCGCGCGGGGCCTGACGACGGCTCCTATTTCCCGGTGCCAATTATTGCCGCCAAGGGCTGTCTGGAGGCGGGGTAGCGCGCTCCAGGCAGCCCGCAAATGGAAAGGCAAGTACACGGCTGCATAGGCTCCCCCGCGCTTGCAAATTTCATCGCGGACTTTAATCTCGATGTCCGGCCCACTCACAGGCCGCTTTTCGGTAAATAGGAACGGCGCGACGCATGCAAGAAATTGAGAAAGCAGCCCTTCCGCCAAGCCATTTAGCCGTCATTAGAGAGATACATCGCGCTGGCTCTGCAACTCGAGTGGAGTTGGCGAAGACGATTGGGTTGACTCCACAGTCCCTCACGCGAATAGCCCAGCAACTTATTGACCAAGGCATGATCATCGAGGGGGAGCGCCATTTAGGCGGCCGCGGACAGCCGGCGATCCCCCTTCACATTGCACCAGGAAGATTTGTCTCATTCGGGATTGTGATCGAACACAATCAGATCACCTGTACTGCATCGGAGCTTGGTGGGGAACGGCTTGTTTTTCTGAGGCGTCGAGGGGAGTTCGCCGAGGCTGAGGCCGCGCAATCTGTATCGGCTTCCATGCTCGAGACGGCGGCGTCTCAAGCCCCATCCAACGCATATGCTCTGGGGGTCGGCGTCTCTATTTCGGGTTTCTTCTTTGAGGAGGGTTCCCGGCGGATCATTTCGAAGGGTGACCTGTCCGGATGGCGCTCGATCGACTTAACGAAGACGTTGCGCCCTCCATTTCCGATGCCAGTGTTCGCCGAAAACGACGGCCGTGCCGCGGCAATTGGCCAGGCGGTAGATGGCATTGGCCGCAATCTTGATAGCTTCTTCCTACTCCTGATGACCAAGGGAATAGGGGGGGGATATGTTCATAAAGGTGAGCTTATCCGCGGACATTTGGGTAACGCCGGCGAGATCGGCCAACTCCTTCCACGGTATCCTGCAACATTCCGTCCTAATCTCGATAGTCTCTGCGAATTCCTGAGAACCAAATGGGGGGGCTTGCCGTCGGAAACCGACATCGACCAAGCAGTAACGAACCGTGAAGCGGCGATCGAGGAATGGTTGGATCAGATCTCGGCATCACTTGGGCCCGCGCTTACCGCGGTCACTGCCTTGCTTGATCCCAAAGCCATCATTCTGGCCGGACAACTGCCACTCAGCGTTCGTAGAGCGATCGCCGCTCGTGTCCATATCAAGGGGGTTAACTTTGCGGGATTTGAGGCTCCTGCGCCCGAACTCATTGTCGACCCAGATTCGGATTGCCTCGTGTCGGGTGCTTGCGCGCTTCCTGTCGCGGATTTTCTCTATCGTGTCAATCGGACCAGTGGAGGTCCAGCGAACTTATTAGTTGACGCCAATCCCTCAACAGAAGCGACAATGTCAACAGATCTACCGCGGCCGCAGTCGTGATCATGGTCCTATTCGAAACGATCAGACCCGATATCAATGCGATGAGGCCGTAGGTGAGAACAACCGAGTACAACCAGTATTTCGCCAAAACGAGCAGTGAATCTCCTTCGCCAACACGGTCGCGCTCTGGATTCAACGGCCGCCAGCCTGGTCCCTTTACCTGCACCAGCGAGTTGAACGCCCGGGCGGAGTCGCTCGGGCCCATTCTGCTGGTCCAATAAGATACCGCGACGGTTATTATTCCACTCAACGCGGTGTTAAGCGTGACTGCGGCGGCGAGGCCCTGATTTGAGCCGAGGTCGAAGATGAGAGCGCAGGCATTGCCAACCACAAGGCTCGACATCATCGCCGAGATCTCCGACCAAATCGTCACTCGCCACCAGTACCATCGAGCAATTGCGACGACAGCACGGCCCGACTGAACCACCAGTATATATTTATAAATCCCGGCAATGCTGGAAAATACCCCTGAAAGAGCGATCGCCACGGCTAGGAACGCTATAACCAAGATGAAGATACAATCAACTTTGCGAGCCACTCGGCTATCTCGATGATCGCTGAATGCGGTATACACGTCATTGACGAAATAAGATGCTCCCCAATTCAGGCGGGAATCGACCGCGCTTGTGAAGGCCAGACAAAACGCAAGCGCCACGAGATGCTGTAGGCCGTCCGGTAAAAAATGTTGGACGATCACAGGAAAAGCTTGCTCGCCTTTTTCAAGATTAGGAAAATAAATTAAAGCCAAGGCGCCGACGGCATACCAGGGCCAAGCCCGCGCTACGTAGTGTATGAGCGTATAAAAAAGAGCCGAAAGTATGGCGTCATGTTCGGACTTGGCGGAGATCAGGCGCTGCACGAACATGCCGGTGCCGGGTGCCTTTTGCCACCACCCAAAAAGCAGTAACAAAATGACTGTAACATCGTCGAACTGGAACAGATTGAACAGCGCCTCGTTTCTCGGAAGCCGTTCTAATAACTTTGAAAAACCGCCTGCCTCGCGAATACCGCTATTCAGGGAGAGAGACGCCACAAGCACTGTAATTAGCAAGAATAGTAAAAGGTGAAGAACATTCACTTTAACGACAAAACGGAATCCGCTTGTAAGCGCGTACAGCGCTGTGCACGTCATTAGCAGAAAGGTTACGAAAGAAGCCTCAGAGAGCTTCCAGCCGGCATAGTCGAATATGACCTGATTGGAAGGTCCCAAAAGGTGCTCTACGAACAGTTTGGCCGCGTATGTCACTGATGCGAGAACTAGAACGTTTTCGCCCCCGGCGTCGAATATCGCAACGATTGCTTTGAACCCACGCGAGATTTTTGTGTCGCCATGGCGAAGGGACAGAATTTCAACCTCGGTCAACACTCCTGAACGCCGCCAATTGCGCGCGAAAAAGAAAAGGGTCGCCAGCGTGCCTGGGATGCCGGCCAGCCAAAACCAGTTTCCGGCAAGGCCATTTTTGTAGAAGGCGCCAGACACCAAGAGCGGCGTGTCTGCGGATAACATAGTCGCTGCGAGTGACCCTCCAAGCATAAACCAGGGCAACTTTCGTCCTGCAGCAAATCTTTCCTTGGCGTCACGCCTAAAGTTGTCGCCTTGTATAAGCGACCAAAGCAGCAACGCCGCCGCTCCCCCCGCAAAGGAAAGCCAGACAATCACGGCCGCTCGTGGAGTCGCATGAGGTTGTCCCGTCCCGGAGCGTGGTGTGCGAGTCGTAAGTTCCGGTTCGGTTGCGACTCGTGCTCAGCTGACCACTGCGGCAACCGAGCGGACTGATTGTCGGCGAGCGCGTCTGATCCTTCAAGCTATGTCGCGGGCACGCGGGCACGCGGGCACGCGGGCGGGCAGCGGCCCAGTGTCTCGCAAGTGGCCGCGCCGCTTTTTTCTCCGCGGGAGCGGGCAGCCTCTCCCCTACTCAATCGGTCAACCGTACCCGATGCAAGAGATCGATGAATCGCGGGTCGTTGCGCAGCGGATCGAGCCGTGGATCAATGTTGAGATACGTCATCCAACCTGACCGCTCCTGGTAGGCCTGAGACAGGTACCCGAGCGCTTGGTCTTTCCATCCCAGCCCCGCACATATCAGGGCGATATCGTAAGAAGGCACGTAGACGCGGTTGACACGGGCGGTTAACTCGTCAAATACAGCCCGCGCTTCGACTGTCTTGCCGATTGCTCCATAGAGGTGACCTAGCGCTGCGCTCGCAAAGGTGACGTCCCCGGACAGTTTGACCGCAATCTGAAATTCCTCCGCTGCACGGTCAAACTGACCTTGCTGCTCGTAGGCCAGGCCAAAAAAATAGGCAGGCCAGAATGAATTGGGGTGAAGCTCGCTGGTTTTCCAACACTGCTCAACCGCTTGCTCATACTGACGCGCAAACTGATAGTGCCACGCCATGTGAATATTGATCACCAGATCGAGCGGATCGAGTTCCAGGCAGCGTTTGCTTGCGTTTAGGGACTCCTCGGTGCGGCCCACGGCCGTCAGGAAATGAGAGTACCAGTGGTGGCACACAGCATAGTTTGGATTGAGTTCGAAGGCGGACTTGAATTGCGCTTCGGCCGTAGCCCAGTCCCAGTCATGGTGGGTCGTGCGGTACGCCAGTGTCGTATGCGCCTCAGCCAGTCGATTGTCGAGTTCCAATGCCTTGCCTGCGGCGGCTTGCGCTTTCGCCATTGCCTCGATGGGCGGCAGGGTCCCGTTCTCCCAGGAACCCAAAGTGACGTAGCAATCAGCCAGCCCGGCACGCGCCCGCGCAGAGTTGGGGTCCTTATCGATCGCCCGTTCAAAGTATTCGATGGCTTTCGTAATGCCCTGAGGCCGCTGCGCCCAGTAGAAGCGGCCCTTCAAATAGAGATTGTACGATTCCAGGTTCTCATGCTTCTTCGCAAGCATTGCCACCCGTTCCTTGGCCAGCAGCTCCACTTTCAGCTGCTTTACGATCGCCAGCGTGATCTCGTCCTGAATGGCGAAAACATCCGTCATTTGACGGTCGAATCGCTCGGACCAGAACTGATAGCCGTTGCCGGCGTCAACAAGTTGGGCAGTGACCCGGAGCCGATCGCCCGCCTTTTGGATACTGCCCTCTAGGATGGTGTCGACGTTGAGCCGCCGTCCGATCTCCCGGATATCCACTTCCTTGCCTCTAAAGGAGAACGCGGACCCGCGGGCCACTACGAAGAAGTCCTTGATCTGGGTCAGTGCGTTGATGATCTCCTCCGCGAGCCCCTCACAGAAATAGTCGTTCTCCGCGGCCGTGCCGATGTTGACAAAAGGTAGGACGGCAATGGAGGGCGCTCGCTGACCCGGCCGAATCTCGGCGCCAAGGTGGATATCGGTTCGTCGCTGCTGTGCCTGCTGCGCCAGCTGCAGTAACCGATCGCGGGCGGCGGGCTCGTTCTTGAGCCGCAGCACCGGGAGGAAACGGGCTTGCACCGTCGCAAGATTCGGCAAGCGCAAATTCTGCTCGAGCCGGCTGATCTGCGCATCGCTGTATCCCACGGCAATGGACAGCGACGTCTGCGTCAGTCCCGCGCGCCGTCGGAGATAGCGAAGCAACTCGCCGAAGGTGGTTAGACGGTCGAGGATTTCGGAGGGAATCGCTACATCCATTTTTCCCAGTTCCTTCGGGTCGCCAACGACCTGAAGTTGCAAATATAGCGGGTATTTTCCTGGTTGGAGAATTCTTGGCAGGAAATGTCAGGTCAAGGGGTATCGCGGCGACTATTTTGTTCTCGCAGGCGCCGAAGCTATTGGCGCGGAGCCGCGCTTGAACGGCTGTTTTGTCGAATAACTCAACCATAAGGAGATGGAGATGAAGAAGGGAACTAAGATTCTATGGGGCGGCGCCTTGGCCGCGTCGATCGTCGCCGGACTCGCGATCGCGACTCCCACGATCGGTGCCTGGTACAACGTCATTCTGTCGACGGGCACGGTTAACCAAGAAATCCATGCCCACGCTCATGTGGCACTACCCGGCACCGAGGATGGCTTCAGTGCCGAATTGGAAACGGAAGGTGCCGCCAATGTCATCCAGCAGGAAATTAAGTTCTCCCCCGGCGGTACCACCGGTTGGCATACCCACCCCGGCATCTTGCTGCTCAGCTTGGCGGCAGATTCCGGTCCCGTGGATTGGTACGATGCCGCGTGCGTGAAGCGGGTTTACAATGCGGGCGACTCCTGGACCGAGGGAACGAAGTTGCACGATGTCGTCAACCGCAGCTCAATGGATGCGCACTTCCTGGTCACCTATGTCGTTGCGAAAGGTATCAGCAAGCGTACGGATCAAGCCGCGCCGGCGTGCGCGGCCGCGCTCGGGTTGCAGTAGCGGAGCGGCACGGGGATGCGCAGGGGCTGTTCCTTGCGCAGCACCTCCGCTTAAATCCGATACATGCCCGGACACGGGAGCGTTCTCGTGTTCGGGTGTGATCGGACCAAACAAGTATCAGTATGGCATCCGGCCATCTATGATCCCGCGTAGTACCTTTGCAAGAACGAATCCGTACTAATTGTGATAGCCGACGTGCGCGGGACTGGCTTGCGTTGCTCTATCGCTAGCCGCTCCACGGGGCGTCCGGGCCGATTTCGCGCCAGGTACCCAGCGCCAGTCCTTCTACGCTTACCTTGCCGATGGCCGCGCGTATCAGGCGGAGCGTCGGAAATCCCACCTTTGCGGTCATGCGCCGCACCTGGCGGTTCTTCCCTTCACGTATCGTGAGCTCGATCCACGCCGTGGGAATTTTCGCGCGATAGCGGATCGGCGGATCGCGCGGCCACAGTTCTTGCGGTTCATCGATGAGATTCGCGTTCGCGGGGTGCGTCGTGAAGTCGCCGAGACTCACGCCTTTGCGCAGCTGATCGAGTGCCGTTGGAGACGGAGAACCTTCCACCTGCGCCCAGTACACCTTCGCTACCTTGTGCTTCGGCTCCGCGATGCGCGCCTGCAAGAGGCCGTCGTCGGTGAGCAGCATCACGCCTTCGCTGTCGGTATCGAGGCGGCCGGCGGGATAGACGCCTCTTACGGCGATGTAATCCGCCAGAGTCTTGCGGCCCGGCTCCGGGCCGAATTTACAGGCGACACCGAACGGCTTGTTGAAGGCAATGAGCACGCGGGCGCGTTCAGGTCAGCGCCCGCTCGATCAGATTCGGCGGCACCGTTGTGCGTGGCACAGCGTAGCTCGCGCGGCGGCGAGCCCTTTTGTTAACGCCTCCAACAGACGCTCGTTGCTCGAACCATTCGCGCACATCGAGATCAAGTCCGATGCCGTGCATGTAGTTGTACAGCGCTTTCTTGAGCGCTGCGCCAAATACGTCGTGGTCGATGCCGGTGGCGTCCGTGAAATTGATATCGTTGTTGGCGAATGTGGTCTGGAGCGGCGGAGATAACGTCACGCCGTACTGTTCTGGATGTTTGCCGACCGGCGAATGCACGGTGCAGGTGAAGCGATGGAAGAAACCAGAATGTATGCAACCGGCCGCGAACAATTGGCGAACGTATTCCAGGGCGTCGACGGTGTCTTGCGCGGTTTGGGTGGGGAAGCCGTACATCAGATAGGCGTGTACGAGGATTCCCGCGTCGGAGAAGGCTCGCGTGACCCGGGCCACCTGCTCGACCGACACGCCTTTCTTCATGAGCTTGAGCAGGCGATCCGATGCCACTTCCAATCCGCCGGTGATGGCGATGCAGCCGCTTTCGGCCAGTAGTTGGCAAAGGCCGGCGTCGAATGATTTCTCGAAACGGATGTTGCCCCACCATGAGATATCCAGCTTCCGTTGCAGCAGTGCGTTCGCAAGCGACTTGAGTGCCTTGGGCGGTGCGGCTTCGTCGACGAAGTGAAATCCAGTTTGCCCGGTCTCGCGAATTAGAGATTCGATTCGACCGATCAGCACATCGGTAGTCGCTAGGTCGTAGCGCGAGATGTAGTCAAGGTTTACGTCACAGAAGCTGCATTTTTTCCAATAACAGCCGTGTGCGATCGTCAGCTTGTTCCAGCGGCCGTCCGACCAGAGACGGTGCATGGGGTTGAGCATGTCCAGCAGTGACAGATAGTCGTTGAGCGGCAGACCCGCGTAGGTGGGCGTGCCGCTTTCAGAGAAAGCGATATCGGGCTCTCTGAAGTCGACGTACTGATGCTTGCGCGTATACGTGCGCACCAACTGATCGAGCGGTCGCTTGTTCTGCAGGTGCTCGATGAGTGCAAGCAGCGGACGTTCGCCAGCGTCGAGCGTTACGAAATCGAAGTAGTCGAACACACGCGGCTCGTTCATGGCGCGCAGCTCGGTATTGCAATAACCGCCGCCCAATACCGTGACGATGGAGGGGTGGGTTTGCTTGGTGGATTGCGCGATGCGAAAGGCGCCGTAAACGTTGCCCGGAAAAGGCGCGGTGATGAGCACCAGGTTCGGTTGATACTGCGACAGCGCTTCGAGCGTCAGTGCATGCAGGGATGCATCTACCAGATTGTGCGGGGCGCTGAGCGCCGTTTGCAGCTGATCGAACGTTGGTTGGCTCGCCGCCAGCGATTCTGCATAGCGCACGAACTCGAAGCGCGGGTCGATGGCATCGCGGATGACGTCCGCGAGGTCATTGAGATAAAGGGTGGCGATGTGCTTGGCGCGATCCTGCAGTCCCAGCGCACCAAAGGCCCACTCGAGCGCGTCGCCTTCGCGTTGCTGGTTGTCGATGTAGTGTTCGAGCGATGCAAAGCGTGGGCCTTCGGGCAGGTAATGCCTCGAAGCGATACGATGAGCCAGGCTGGGATCACGACCTTGCAGAAATCGAATGGCCGGCAAGATCGTAGTGCGGTAGGACTCGAAGTGCTCGGCGAAAAAGCGTGTGGCTACCGTGTGTTGTTTGCGGGGCAGCGCGCTCACTTGTCCGTAAATAGCCTGGACGCCCTCCACCGACAGCAACTTGAGCGCCAGGGCGATGGAGAGATCTACCTGTTCCGCTTTGAAACCGCGCGAGCGCAGGAATCCCGTGAGATACGCCGTAGACGGATACGGCGTGTTGAGCTGCGTCATCGGCGGAATGATCGACAGAATGCGCACTTCGCTCATGTCCGAAAGTATATCGTGCTGGGCCACCCTGCAAGATTGAGATTAAGATTGGGCATGGAGTTTACCCTCGATTTCCCCTTTATTCGCGCCATGCTCGAGCCGGAGCACGCACGGGCGCGTGACGAGATCCGAGACAGTCCTCATGGGCGAGGACACGTTGCTGGCGCGTCGTAAGCTGTGGGCGCGAGAGCCGGCACCCTGTCGCGTCGCTCGAGGGCATCTCCAACGCACTTTGCAAATCACCTATGAGGTCAACAAAACTCGGAGGTCCGAGAAGCAGGACTATGCAGCTATTCTGTTGCGCGCCCGACCGCGCGAAACCCCCAAATCTGCTGAGATATGAAAGCGCTCACGGAGTCTGCGCACCATTGTCATGCTCAAGTCCCGCTTACCGGTCAAGACCTCGCTCACGCGGCTGGCTGTTCCAAGTAACGGCACGAGATCGGCGCGCGAAAGGTTGTATTGATCCATCAAGTAGGTGAGAAGAACTGGAAGTGTTGGCGCTGTACGCGGCCACTGCGTGCGCTCGTAAGCCTCGACCAAGCGAGCCTGAGCTACCATCCGTGCTCGGTCTTGAGAATCGCTCGATCCCATCAGCTTTTCGATCAGCTTTTTGGCGTCAGCGTGGTCCGCTTCATTTTGAATCACAATTAACGTCGTTTTCATCACACTGTCTCCGCATGGATGCCGTCGTATTCCTCATGCGATCCGAAAAATCGGATCATCAAAATGCCATCTACATACTGAACCAAGGCAATCAACCGAAAATCGTTGGCTTTGATATCGAAAACCACACGACTGCCCTTCAGGATGCTCGCCTTCGGGTGCGCTTTCCTCACTTCGTCCGGCGTCCGCCAGGCTGCTGTTTCTGCGATCGCCAGCCAGGCATCATATTGTGCCCGCGCAGTCTTGATTCCTCGATGGCCGGCTCGTGACTTGAAATAGGTTTCGACTATATCGGTACCAGCTGGCATTCCGTGCTTCCGGCAAAATGCTGGCCATTTGGAATATGATTCTCATATATTCGTTTAAATGATAGAATCGCTCGTATATGAGCTATTATACGAATAAATCCGGATTACCCCTGCCAGTACACCGCGCCTTGATGCAGCTCGGCAGCGACTTGGGTCTTGCTAGACGGCGCAGACGTATCTCAACGCAATCCATGGCGGAGCGCCTGCAAGTTTCAACCGCCACCTTGCGCCGGTTGGAACGCGGCGATCCGTCTTTGGCGATGGGCACCCTGGCGAAGGCATTGCTGGTGCTGAACGCGCTCGAACGCTTTTCCCATTTGCTCGACACCGGCACCGACGACCTGGGCCTGCAACTCATGGACGAAGCCTTGCCCAAACGTATCTCCAGGAAATCCAGCAGCCGAGGACCAGAAACCTTATGAGAACGGAAGCCGTTACTCAGACCCTGCAGGTCTTCCTTGGGGAGCACGCAATACCCGTCGGCACACTGACTTACTCGCGCCAGGGCACGCGGGAAAACACATTATTTGTTTATGACGATGCATGGCTCGAAAACGCCAACCGATTTGAAATCTCCCCCGACCTGCCGCGCGACTAGCACCCGCGTTCGACCTGAATCCGTTTCCCGACAAGGGCAGGGATCCCAAGACTTGGCTGACCGAAGAGACGGGGCCCACGGGGAAGATAGAAGATGCGCTGCGCGCAGCGTCATACTTTCATCTCACCGATGAAGGTGCCTTGCGCATACTCGGCGAAGTCTATAGTGCGGTTTCGCGGTGGAGACAGGTGGCCAGAGCCGCGGTGGTGGGAATGTCGGCAGCAGAGTCGGAGGCGTTTGAGCCGGCTTTCGAACATGAGGAAACTCGGAGCGCGAAGCGAAGGCTTGCCTAGAGAAATATTAGTCAGCGAAGATTTTGACGGTATCGCTGACAGTACTGTGGATACCGGTCTCGTAAAACTCTCATTGCATCAGGGGGGGTTAGGGCGCTAGGTCACTACCGTCAGGCTCGGGCGCTAGAGCCCTTTGTCAAGAGGGCGAAGACGCTTCTGTCGTTGAATCCCGGCGATAAGCATCTGGTTGCGTCTCTTGCCGAGCGTCATGATAGAAATTCCACGTGGAAGCTCGTCGCCACTGTGAAACCTGACGGTCGCCGGAGACCATCCCGGTTCATTCAGCTTTATATGGCCCGCAATGCATAGTTGCTTCCCGCGACTCGTCGGCATCGTTCAGGATGAAGACTTCGTACGTGGATCCGCCTGGAGCTACGCGCAGGACGACGTGACCACCGTAACTTCGATAGATCTTGTCCATGATCGGACCGATTGCGATCCGCGTTTCTGGACTCATGCCGGTCGAAAAGACGTCCCGGGGGCCTGGGTAAAACTCATGAGAGGCCATTCTCACGACCACTTCCTCGCCTGGTTGGGCTGAGAGCCAATTCTGCTGGACGATCACCCGAGGCTTCAGGCCACGAAGGATAGCGCCGTTGGTGGAGTCGCGGTTGCCGTGGTGGTCCAGGGTCATGACGTCCACCGGGCCGACCACCGCCGCGACCGGGGTTTCGATGTCGCGCCAAAACGGCTGCGTATAGTCGGGGACGCCAGGAATATCTCCGCCCGAGTAGTAACTGAACTTCCCGTAGCTGATCCGGATCACGTTGCTGAACGGGTTCTCGTCGAAGTGGCAGTCCTTCACCGCATCCAGCGGGATGTATTGCTCGGTCTGTTCGTCCCGGCCGGTCCAGATCACTCCACTGGAGGCGATGTTGCGGATGTGGAAGTCCGGGTAGCGGTCCGGGCGGCGCAGCCGGATCTGGTCCAGCGCCCCGGCATGGAGGCCGACCACCGCCTGGCCGCCGCGCAGCCGATGATTGGCGAAGCTCAGGTAGTTGGCCAAGGACGCGGCGTTGTCCCCCTCCTTGCAGTCGCGAAGGTCGACCGGTGTCGCATAGGGCGGCAGGATGTGCGTCGCGAGCCAGCGTGCTCTTGCGGTATTGATAGCGCCCATGATCGATCCAAAACCGGATCATCGGCTACGCCGAACCGAGTGTCCAGAGCGCGGCAGTCTCAAAAATTTTATGTTTTGGGCGGATGGCGGAATTCGACCTTTGGCGCATTTAAGGGGAGCGAGTCGCACACCGATGCTTCGTGCCAGACAACGGATCGATAGAGATCGAAGTTGATTTCAACGGCTGGGAACTCGATGTCGGCGTGGGCTCGCTTTATCGGATTTGCTCCGGCACCGCGTGAAGGATTCGAATTGGATAACTGCTCCCATGACGACTATGACGACTATGACGAGTCGACCACGCCGATCGGAGCTAACGCCGACAGCGTCGATCTCTCCGCCTACTGCGCTACAGCCGCTGTCACGATGATCTCCACCAGCACATCAGGCGCGCCCATCTCGCATTGAGCCGTCGCTCGGGCCGGAGCTGCATTCGGCGGCATCCAGGCGTCCCAGATCTCGTTCATGCCGGCGAAGTCCTTGGCGATATCCTTTATCCAGATCTGTGCAGACAGGAGACGACTCTTGTCGGAGCCTGCGTCAGCCAGGACCTTCTCGATCTTCGCGAGGGTCTGCTTCGTCTGCCCCCGAATGTCCTGGCTGCGATCATCGGCCGCCTGGCCGCCGACAAAGACCATGCCGTTGTAGACGACCGCACGGCCGCGGCGCGGGTTGGTCTCGATGCGGACAATGTTGCTCATTCTGTTTCCTCTCGGTTGGGTGATTCAATTTCTGTTGGAATCCGTTGGTCCACTGCACCGAGTTCGCCAAGCGTGACAGGCTTGATCGGCGGCCTGATGCGGTAATATCCGACGTCGCAAGGTTCGACGCCGCGAGCTTGGGCGATGACTTCGGTGACTGTCAGTCCGCAGAACCGCCCTTGGCACGGCCCCATTCCGCAGCGACCGAACGCCTTCGTCTGGTTGGGGCCCAAGCAACCCAGTTCGACATATCGGCGTATCTGACCAGCCGTCACTTCCTCGCATCGGCAGACCAGGACGCTACCGGCTTGGGGTATCCGGTTCTCGTTCTTAGGCCGGTAAAGGGCGTCCAGAAATGGCCGGATATGTGTGTGGCGCCTGAGTTGGCGCTGAAGAGGTGCAGCGCGTCGCGCAATATCCGTCACGACGCCGAGCCGTTCGCCGATAGCCAGGGCAGCCAGCCGCCCCTGTACAGCGGATGCCTGGGCCCCCACGATGGCCCGGCTGTCTCCGGCGACATAGAAGAGGGTTTCCCCCAACCGTCCCCACGCGTCCGTGACCGGTTGCCAACAGAGCTGATCCGGGTCCCAGCGATGCGCCGAGCCGGTCGACCAACTGAGCTGAGTATTGGGGACGACACCTTGATGCAGCAGCAGCAGAGATGCCGGTACGCGAACCGGCCTCCCGCGATGCTTGAAGGAAAGGCCCTCGACCCGCTTGTCGCCCTCGATCGAAAGCTCGCTGCATCCGGAGAAAACAGGGACACCGTGACGCCGTAAGGCTGCAAGCAGCTTGACGCCCTTGGCAAGGTCCCGCCAGCCCTTCAGCGCTCCGGCCCCATGGCGGACAGCGCGCAGGTAATCGGACACGGTGGTGGTATCGACCAGCGCCTGGATCGTCGCACCCGCGCGCAAATACTGCCAAGCCAACAGATACAGTAACGGGCCGCAGCCCGCGAGGACCACGGGACCGGTGGGCAGGGCTCCTGAACCTTTCAGGAGAATTTGCGCCGCGCCGGCTCCCATGACGCCGGGCAAGGTCCAGCCGCTGATCGGGAAAGGCCGCTCCATGGCGCCGCTGGCGAGCAGGACGTGCGTGCCGATGACTTTGTCGGATCTGCCGTTCAACACATAGTCGACAGTGCCATCTGGAGACACATTCCAGACGACGGCACCGGCAAGATATCGAGCTTTGCTATTTCGGAAGTCCGACGCCAGATTCCGGCCCGACGCATAGTCCTGGCCCAGCACATGGAGGCGCTCGGCCGGCGCGGATTCGATGCTTCGATAGATCTGTCCACCGATGGTTGCCTGCTCGTCGAGCAAGACGACAGACAGATCGAGCCCTCGAGCCTCGCATGCCGCGGCCATTCCGGCGGGGCCGGAGCCGATTATGACGAGGTCCGCCACGGCGTCACTCATGATTCTTCTCCGGAGCTGACGTCATCCAGGCTCGCAGCACCGAGCTGGCGCCGCACCTGCATCCCGTCCTGGACCGTGACAATGCAGCTCTGCCTTGCGGGAACGCCGTCGATTTCTACCAGGCATTCGAAGCAGACGCCCATCATGCAGTAGGGGGCTCGCGGAGCCTGACCCACCACGCTCGAGCGGAAGTCATGCACGCCGCCGACGAGCAAAGCCGCTGCAACACTGACGCCGGCCGGTACCGTCATGGCTTTTCCTTCGAACCTGATCGTGACCGTTTCCAGCTCCGACGATCGCGGGATCGAGAACAGTGGCTCAGTGGTCATGGGAAAAACTCGCATGGGGGTCGGAGAACCGATCCCCTAGGAAGACATCGAATTCGGGCGGGGTTTCGGTGAGCCCGCATGTCCAGGGTCCGATCACGAAGCAATGCGCGGCCGCCAGCGTGACGCCGCTATGACTCGTGGCCACATATGCGCCCGGACACGACACCGAGGCCTGGTAGATGGGGAAGCCGTCGGGTGTCAGCGGCCGCAAGGCACCCCAGGCTCGCACCAAGCGCGCCCGCGACAGAGCGGGAAATGTCGCCACTGCACGACGAGCCAACCGCTCGATGATCTCGGTCGTGGTCCCGTCGTCCAGGCCGACATCCTCAGACGATGACCCGATCTGGACAGTGCCTTCGCAGGTTTGCCTGAGCTTGTTCATCGGATAGTTTAGGAACGGCTTGAGCCGCTCCGTGATCAAAACTTGTCCCCGGGTCGACGTGACAGGCGCATGCAATCCGACCTGCGGTGCCAACTGGGCATTACCAAGACCCGCGGCAAGAACGAGCCGCTCGCTCTTCCAGCGTTGGCCGTCGCTCGCAACGACGTCGAACAGGCCGTTGGCGGCATCGTATCGAATCTGCTTGACGTCGACGCCGGTTGTCACCTCGGCGCCCTTGTGACGCAGACCTGCATGCAGGCCATGGAGCAGCATCAGCGGGTTTGCATCGCCATCGAGCGGGCAGAAGCTGCCGCCCACCACGGCTCGACCGATTCCGGGCAAATATTGCCTGAGTTCACACGCGTCCATGATCTGAAACGGGATATCACCGACCGTGCGATTCACACCTTCCAGCAAGTCGAAGCGCGCCCTCATCTCGGCATCGCTGAAGCCCAGCCAGAAACCCCCTGACTGCCGCAGGCCGGCATCCACGCCCGTCAGCTCCAGGAGTTCCTTCTGCAAGGCCGGCCATAGCTTGACTGCATCGCGGCTCCAGCGCGCATATCGCGGCAGCTTGCCGCCCTTGCTTTGCACCCAAACGAGCCCGAAATTACCTCGGGATGCGCGAAAGGCCGCATCACCTTGATCGAGGACGCGAACGCGCATGCCCGCCCGCGCCGCACCGTAGGCGATCGCCGCCCCGACGAGGCCGCCTCCAACCACGGTCATACTGTGGTTGCTCATCAAAGACTCCAGTCCGCGTCGTTGTTAGATCGCAAGTTTCGGGCGCGCACTACCCCGAACATGCCGTCTACGAATATCACCGTGAAGATCACGCTGACCGATCTTGGTGATGCCAGCAGGGGGCCGTGAACCGACCGCTCGTCAGCCCGCCATTGCGTTCGTATTGGAGATCGATGGCAGTTGTGTCCGTGAGCTCGGCGCGGAAATTGGGCGAGTACCAGCACACGTAACATGCCAGCTCCGACTACGACAGTGTCGGCACTCAGGCCACCCTTCTTTTGCATTCAGCGAGGTTAGAAGCCCATACTCTATTCGTCCAAGTCGAAAATCAGCGTGCTCTATTTCTCTAGGTTATGGAATGCCCCGACATCTCAACCTCCGGCAAATCGAAGCCTTCAAGGCCGTGATCGAAAACGGCAGCATCAGCAGCGCGGCCCAGATGGTACACATCTCGCAGCCTGCCATGAGCAAGCTCATCGCGCATTTTGAGGCGGATACGGGCCTCAAGCTGTTCGACCGCTTGAAGGGTCGCCTAGCGCCCACCGAGTGCGGTATGCGGCTATACAAGGAGATCGACCGCATATTCGCCGGTGTACGCCAGGTCGAGAATGCTGCGGAAGCCATTCGCCGCGAGGAGGGGGGGAAGCTTGTGATCGGCGTCATGCCGGGGTTGTCCGGTTCCTTCATCCAGCACGCCACGACTGGCTTCCTCAGGGATCGCCGCAATGTGTTCTGTTCGGTCCAATCGCTCGGTTCATTGTGGATCGTGGATTGGTTGGTCGCGAGGAGACTCGACGTCGGGCTGGTCAGCGCCCGTATCGACAACCCATACGTCACCCTGGAACCTCTGATGGAGCACCCGCTGGTTTGTATCATGCCGCTGGATCATCCCTTGGCTGCCAAGAGCCAGATCGAGCCCCAGGACCTCAATCAGATCCCTTTCGTGACCTTCAATTCAGAAGGCGATATCGGTCACCTTATTGAGGGCATGTTCGAGGCCTATGGGGTCAAGGCCCAAATCGTCCTCGTAGCCAGTGTGGCGCCGACCGTGTGCGAGTTTGTGGCCGCTGGGCTCGGCGTATCTCTGGTCCATCCCCTCATGGTGAGCGGGCTGGAGCACCGACTCGCCGTGCGGCGATTCGAGCCTGGAATCCCTTTCAATTTCCAACTCTGCCGCAGCGTCGACAGCAGGAACGCTCAGCTTGTAGAAGCCTTCGCGCAGGAGGTGCGGGCCACAGCCGCGCAGATTTCACGCTCGATGCTCAGCGAGTCTTGAGGTCGGCGGGCGAAGATCTCAACGTCAAAAAGGTCCAACGACCGTGCCTGTTCTCCAGCGCCCCATAACCCTGGTGAATACACGCCATGCGCTTTCGACTTTGACAGAGGTCCCCACCCTTCCCACAATTGGGTGCGGGCTTCATGTTGAAATTTCCCTATATTTTCTCAGCTCTGCTCATTCGCCGAGCCAAATATCCTCAACTCGATTTGACAACCTGATTCAGACGGCAAAACCGGAATTACAACCGTCACTCCATCCCCAGAGAAATGCGAAGTGGTGCTCTCGATGGCGAATCGTTACGCCGCGGTTGTCCGCACATTATCCAAACAAATCCCATCACATCGACCCAAGCCGAGGAGAGTTATTGATGGGTAAAACGTGGAAATGGAAAGCGCGGTATACGGTTCTGTCGATACTATCGATTTCTTGGATTGTCTCGTTCACGGACAGAGCGGTCATGTCCGTTGCCATACCCTACATCGCAGTCGACTACCATCTTAGCCCTCTGGCGATGGGGGCTGTGCTGAGCGCTTTCTTCGCCAGTTACTCAATTTCACAAATCCCCGGCGGTTTACTTTCCGACAAGTTTGGGGTTCGCAGGGTTGCTACGATAGCGATGTTGTGGTGGTCGGTTTTCACTGCAATTACGGGCGCAGCGGCCAATCTCACTCAGATGCTCATTGCCAGATTTGCTTTCGGCTTGGGCGAAGGAGTGTTCCCTGCCTGTGCATTCAAGATGATAGCAGTATGGTTTCCAAAAAAAGAGCGCGCCACAGCCAACGCCATAAAGTTTGCTTCCGGCCCGCTAGGGGCAGCCCTTGCTCCGCTCGCTGTGGTTCAGATCGTATCTCTTTGGGGTTGGCGAGCTGTTTTTTACAGCCTGTTTCTTCCGGGCGTTTTGATTTCGTTACTTTTCTGGATATTCATCCCGGACAAGCCCTCGGAAAGCGGTCGCGTCTCGCGTGAAGAATTAGTCGAAATCGAGGAGAGTGGTGGTGTTGCTACTCGAAGCTCAGAGAGGAAGGTAAGTCTTCCAGAGATCCTGAAGGAACCCAATGTATGGAAGTGCTTTTTTGTATTGTTCTTTTTCGATATCGCCTATTGGGGTTTTACGACTTGGCTTCCGACGTATCTGGTAAAGGCGCGGGGCTTTTCAATGGTTCAGATGGGGGTGGCCGCGTCGCTTCCTAATTTTGCCGGCATAATAGGGTGCATTTTCGGAGGTTGGGTATCGGACAAGTATTTTAGTAACAATCGACGGACGCCAATTGTTGCAACACAGCTGCTAGCTGCTGTCTTTTTATATCTGACATTTACAGTCAAATCAGCTGCGATGCTGGTGATCTGTCAGACCCTGGCGGGCTTCTGCCTTATGGTCTTTTTCTCAGCTTTTTGGGCGATACCTATGAATACGGTGCCGGTGAAGCTCATGGGTGTCACCAGCGGAGTCATCAATATGGCGGGGCAGATTGCAGCATTCATTTCGCCTTTATTGATCGGGTACCTTGTGGGAGCCGAGGGAGGAAATTTCGATTTTACTTTCATGCTCCTAATTGCATCCGTATTGGTGTCATGCGCGATTGTATCTACGCTTCCCAGTAAATTGCAGCCTCATCAGGAAGGGGCGGTTCATGGTTGACGTTGGTCCCGTGCATATACATTTTGATGCTAGACTTTTGCCGCTACTGTGTGCCCGTGGTTCTGGCACTTTGCTCTTCCGTAAACAGTACCTTCTACATCACCGTTAGAGAGGGCAAAGCCAGCTTAATCTAATCGATTACCGGCTGATCGACGGGCCATCTGCTTCGATCTTCCCGAAACCGAGCTGAGGGTGTGTCCCATAACCACTGCGAATGAAGCACGTTGGAATTCGACTTGGACGAATAGAGCCGGGGCGCCTAGCATCAGTGTCTGTGCCACGCAAATCAACCCGGATGTTCCACTTGCTCCTGCTCGGCGGCTGGGTCAACCGCTGCCAACTCGACGTGGCAGTTGATTGCGCTGAAGTGGAATTACAGCCACCCGCTGCGATGTCGGTCGACTGCATGTCATGCATACCATCGTGGACTTGCTCGTGCGCACGGCGGCGGACAAAACACTAACCGAGGAGTCAACGCTGATATGAACCACCTTACCGAGCGCGCCGGACATGCCGGCTTGGGCGGTCGCCTGCTCGTCGCGACGGCCGTTTTGCTGGCAAGTTGCTTGTCACTCGGTGCTCCGCATGCATCGGCCGCCGACGCTCCTCTGGTGCTGGAAAAGACGATCCCGATACCGGACGTACCGCTAGGGCCTTACACAGACCATATGGCCCTCGATATAGTTGGCGGAAGGCTATTCGCCTCGCCCCAGGCCGCCAAGGCCATTGCCGTTATCGATTTGAAGGATGGACGTGTGCTGAAAATGGTACCCGTAGGCAATCCCCACGGACTCTACTTCAGCCCAACCTTGAAGCGCCTGTTCGTGACCGACGGGGCGACTGGCGATTTGTTGGTCTTCAGCACCGAAGACTACTCGCTGCTTAAGAGAATCACTCTCCTGCTGGGGGCTGATGCTTTGGTTTACGACCCGCAAACACAGTTGCTCTACGTGACCAATGGTGGCGACCATGCCAAGATGGATCACGCGATCATCTCCGCAGTGGACATAACTCGAATGGAGAAGGTGGCGGATATCTCAGTTGCAACTGCCGGTCAGCTCGAGGCTGCGGTCGTGGATTCCGCGAAGCAAATGCTCTACGTTAATCTCTACGATGACTCTGCCGTGGCCGTCGTTGATTTGAAAAAGCGACAACAGGTCGGGACTTGGAAAATGCCCGCACGTATACACTATAATATTGGCATGGAGCTCGATGCCGCGCATTCGCGGCTCTACGTGGCAACCCGCGACACTTCGGTGCGCGGGTCTGTCATCGTGCTGGACACCACCAACGGGAATGCGGTCGCGACGCTGCCGATCGGCGGTTGGGCGGATGGAATCTCCGTCGATCAGAAGCGGAAGCGTTTCTATGTATCGGCCGGAGTGGGTCAAATCGATACCTATTCGATCGAGCCCAACGACGTCTATCATCCCCAGCCGGCAGTCGACACGGCTGTGTTGGCCAAGACGAGCCTGTATTCGAAGGAACTCGACCGGATGTTCATATCGGTGCCCACGTTGGGCGCTACCGAGGCTCAAGTAATGATCTTCAAGCCGTTACCGTAGGGCTGAAGCCGACAGCTTCGTAGGTTGACAGGGCACGCTGGCTCAGAGGTGCGCCCGACTTCATATCAAGGATCTGTCTTAATTTATCGGCAAGGGAATGCGCATGGTAGATCTCGTCCCTTCCATCTTGATGTGGCACTTACATCGATGATCCACCGGCGGCGACGGATTGCTGAATCCGTAGGCCCTAGCGGTCAGAAGAGAACACCGTTAAACAACGATTCGATTCACCTTCGGTACCGCCTGAGTGACCGTACATCATTTCGTCGCGGCGATTCGAATGGCTCGTCTCGGCAACCATAACCGCAGCGAATACGGCTCACAATTTATTGACTTTGACGCTGAATTTAGTTTGTCCCTAAAGTGACCCTAACGCGAGTCAGAGCGCGTTCTATAAAACTATTTTAACGGAGGGATGGGGTATGGGCCTATTTTTGCGCCGAAGCGATCGTCATGTGTGGTCATTATCAGCTGCCGCGGTCGGACTCGTCTGGATGGCGAACGTAGGCGCTCAACAGACGCTCAGCACCGGCGGTGGGCAATCCAGCGATAAACTCGAGGAAATCGTGGTCACGGCCGCGAAGCGCAGCGCAACGGTTCTCGAAACACCTATCAGCGTTACGGCGATCAGCGGCGCTGATATCCAGGCTCGCGGGCCGACCGACTTCGCATCGCTCATTGAGACGGTCCCCGGAGTGTCCACCTTCGAGCAGGGCCCCGGACAGACGCAAATTACGATTCGAGGCGTGGATGGAACAGCCGGCAATTCGCCCACCACTGGATTTTATCTGGGCGACACGCCATTGACGGCGCCGGCTGGCGCGAATGACGGAAAAGTCGTAATCGACCCTGCGCTCTATGACTTGAATCGAGTCGAAGTTTTGCGTGGCCCACAGGGTACTCTCTATGGAGCCAGTTCAATGGGTGGTACGGTGAGATTGATTCCCAATGACCCTGACCCCACGGCTTTCGATGCCAGTGCTCAAGGAATCGCTTCGGGCACCGTCGGAGGAAGTGCCAATGGTACGGCCAATGCGATGGTCAACCTGCCGATGCTGGACGGCAAAGCCGCCCTTCGGCTCGTCGGCACCGAGCAACATACCAGCGGCTGGATCAGCGAAATCGTGACAGCGCCCGGTACCTTTCCGCCGGACGGGAACAATAACAATGGCAACACACGGGGCAATGTTTCGGCCGCGCCCGTTGCAGAGGTCCATAAAGATGCCAACCATGAAAATCTGACGGCGGCCAGAGCCACCCTGCTCGTGAAGCCGACCAACAGTTTAACAATCACGCCGATGGTCTTCTATCAGCAGATCAAGATGGGCATGCCCAATGTTATCGATAGCGTCCCAGGGACCCTCGCAGTTTATCAACCCTTCGATACCCCACAACCGTATTCCGACAAGATCCTTCTGGAAAGCTTGAACATCGACTACAAGGCGCCTTGGTTCGATGTGCTCTCGAACACATCGTACTGGAACCGCACGTCATCAAACACTCGAGCGGATTCCGAACCGGTGAGTGTGTTTTTTGGCGCGCCGTCCGTCTACACATACGGTCCTATCGTCTTTACCGCAACGGATACCTCTCATCAGTTTAGCCAGGAAGTTCGCCTGTCATCGCCGGGTCATACACGCTTCACCTGGATCGTCGGGGGCTATTACTCTGACTTCAAGTCAGTGGGGTCCAACACGGGCGGCGGCGACGGTCTCATTCCATTTTTCGGATACGGAAATGCGTTTTCAAAAGTTATTCCCATTACCATCTCGCAGAAAGCGGCATTTGGTGAAGCATCCTATGAAGTAGTCCCGGGTCTGCGAGCGACCGTAGGCCTGCGCGAGTTTTCCTATACCACCAAACAAGTCGACTATGAAGACGGCATCTTCCGCGGCACCAATCAATTCCAGACGACTGTAGTACAGCCCGACAGCCAGAGCGGAATCAATCCAAAGTTTGATATTTCCTATCACCCCAATGATGACTTAACGATCTACGCGACCGCAGCCAAGGGATTCCGTCCAGGAGGGGGTAATCAACTGCCGCCCACGGCAGGGCCTACTGTGGCAGCCTGTAACGCCGACCTCAAGGCACTTGGCCTTTCTGCGGAGCCTACCGGGTACGGTCCGGATTCACTGTGGAGTTACGAGTTGGGCGAGAAGGCCCGCTTATTTGGTGGCAGAGTCAGTCTGAATGCCGACGCGTACCGCGAGGATTGGACCGCATTACAGCAATTGGTTTCGCTCCAATGCGGGATCGATTTTGCGACAAATGCCGGCGCGGCTCGAATCTACGGTGGCGAGCTTGAGCTGGAGGGGATCGTGACCGATGGGCTGGTGGCCGCCGTGGGCGTCGGCTATAGCCATGGCCGAATATCGGAAGGAAGTGCGGCCGCTGGCACCGTGGTAGGGACTCGGATTCAGGATGTACCGGATCTCACCTACAACGCGAGCCTCGCCTACAGTCGTGCCCTGTCTGATCAGCTGGAACTGATCTCCCGCATCGAGAATTCTCACGTCGGTAGCCGGTACGAACCCGATAAGTTAGGGGGTTCTCCGTCCTTATCGTCCTACGATCTGACGAATGTACGGGTCGGCGTGCGTATGGAGCACTGGCAGGCCTCTTTGTTCGCAAACAACGTCTTTAACAAGCATGCGGAAATTGGTATCGCAAACAACGAAGTTGGGAATATTCCGGCCTTCCTCGGGCTCGTATCCAATCAGCCTCTCACTGTCGGCGTGGATGTGAGTTATCGGTTCCACTGATCGCGTGCCGTATTGTGTTGCCTCAGGACATCGGGCCGACCCCCTCATACGGTAGGGGCCCACGCTTGGGGCGCAGCCGCGAAATCGAGTTGCGTCGTCCGGGCGAGCTGGAGAGCCAGCGCGCCCGGGCCGTGACCGGTTTTCACACTCGGATTGAGAGGCGACTGTGCGTTTCCATCTGTTCAACCGGTTTGTCGGCCGGCCCCCGATAATTTTGTGTCGCTCTATCGGCGTTGGGGTCATCGTCTTTTTGGAAATGCTCCAGGATGTGGGTTCGTCCGCCAAGGGGAAACGCTGTTGCTCGACTTAGCTCTGACGTCGGCATGTCACTTGGAACATTTCATTGAACCCGATTTGGGGGAGAGTCGTCAGATCTATTTGCCTGGGCGATGACGATTAACGAAGCATAATCGCTTCGATCCGCTTCTTGGAGCGCCTCAATGTACTTGACCCGATTCGGGTCTGTATTTCCGAGAGCGCCTCCGCCCCATGACAAGCGTTTTACCTTGAAGTGCTTCATCAGCAGAAGGTCGGCGACCAGGCGAGAGTGACGGCCATTTCCGTTGGCGAACGGATGGATCTTGACGATCCGATGATGAGCGCGGATGGCGAATTCCTCCGGTTCATAGGTTTTGTGGGTCGACCAGTAGCGCGCGTCGTCGAGGAATTGTCGAAGGTCGGTGCGAATCATCGGATACCTTGAACCGATATTAGTGTCATGGGTTCGATAATTGCCGGCCCACTTCCACACTTCACCGTACATTTCCTCGTGGAGTTGTTGAAGATAGTCGTCAGATAGAATCGACGGTAAATCGCTCGTTCTGGAACGCAGGGCCCACTCCTGACCCGCGATAATGTTCGCTGCCTCAGCTTCGTTCAGTTCCGCATAAGTCGTAATGTGTAACAGCCTCAGTGCACGCAAATCCTCTGGCCGCAATGGCGTTGCGCCCGGACTGTGGGGATCGGTTAACGCCATAACTCACGCGGGCGATTTTCGAGATCGCTGGCAAGTTCCTCAATTCGGCGTTTGAGTTGCTCGGCGGTTAGTCCCTGGGCTTCCAATTGCATGGATTTTGCAACTGGCAATACGCGTTCTTGCGCGAGTTGGTGTGCTCGGGCGCGCACTGTATCGCGCACGGTTTTTCGCGGAACAACGGCATAAACGAAATCGGCGTCTAGCGCTTCGGCGGCGCGCCGTAGGGTTGCAAGTGAGACAGTTCCCGCACGTTCACCTTTCTCAAGTTTGAGAAGTCCCGTATGGGCAATACCGAGCCGTTTCGCCAGAGCCGAAGAACTCATGCCTAATACCTGGCGAATGGTCCGTATCCACCCGGACGAGGGCGTTTGTATCCCGAGGGCGTGCGCGGTTTCCTGCAACTGAGGCAGCTTGCGGTCGAATTGTTCTTGACTCAGCGACTTCAGGTTTGCCATGCGCCTCTCCGAACCCTATGGGGTACAGAAATATGAGATTATAGAGCATTGTAGGGTACAGAAAAAGAAGCTACTTGTAACCTATAGGGCACAAAATAAAGCTCGGCGGCGGCAAAATTCACCGGACTCCGTCCATCTGGGATCTCAACGTACGTGGTCGCGAGCCGATCGGCTGCGGCGCCAGGCGGCTGGCGGCGAGCCGTATTCGCGCCGAAATGCGCGGCTGAATGCCGTATCGCTCTGGTAGCCTACATCCTCGGCAATGCGTGCCAGCGGCGCGTTGCTGCGGCATAGGAGATTGGCGGCAAGTAACATGCGCCACTGCGTCAGGTATTGCATCGGCGAAGTGCCCACCAAGTGCTGGAATCGTTCTGCGAGGACTGACCTCGAGGTGCCGGCGTTGTGCGCCAACTCACATGCCCAACATTCCCCGTGCGTCCGAGCGGCTGCTGGCTAACACTTCCAGCATTGCCAGTTCGAATCCGGCGGCCGCTGCGCCCATTGCGATTCGAGTGGCAAGGCACGATGCAAGCCCGGCACGGAATAGCCATCCCGGCGTAACCTGGTCACCGCTGCCGCCGAGTTCGGTGGGCATGTCGGTCGATAGATGTATGCCGTTGGCGTGGCTCGACACAACTCGCGTGCCGCTCTCCCAGCGTGCAGTGGCCAGTGCGTCGTCGTGTAGGCCTACCTCGGGACGACGCTTCAAAACCGACTCGAAGCGTCGCATCGCTGCTGCGATCTCTGGTGATGCCATGGATTCCCTTCGTGCCGACCCTGACGCTCCAGATTGTGGTCGGATCGGTGCGCAATGGCTAGGGGGTACGATGGTCTGAGGCCGGTACGCAGGACGAACGAACAGCAATTTCGGACGATTGGTCAGGTGTGAGGCACTCGCTGGCCAATCCCGGACGAATGGAGAGGAACGGGCGACCAGCAGATAGGACTCCACAGCGCTCATGCGCAACAGTTCCACAGCAGAGTGGTTTATTTGGATCGACCGTCGGACGCAGAAAACAATGGATGCAAAACTTCAACGCCGTGTCCAGCGCTATGGATGGGATTTGGCGGCGGATGACTACGAACCCCTTTGGCAGGCACAGTTGGCCGAAACTCAAGCCGCCATGTTGGCGTTGGCGTCACCTGCACCGGGCAACCAGGTGCTCGACATCGCCTGTGGCACTGGGCTGGTCTCATTCGAGGCGGCGCGCGCGGTTGGTCCGGACGGACATGTGCTCGGCGTGGACTTATCCGGACGGATGCTCGATTCCGCCGAACGGCGAGCTAAGGACGCGAAGCTGTCGAACTGTAGCTTTGCGCGCATGGATGCTGAGGCGCTGGATCTGCCGGATGCCCGCTACGACGTTGTATTGTGCGCCCTCGGACTCATGTACATGCCCGACCCGGAAAAGGCCCTGCGGGAGATGCGCCGGGTATTACGGCCAGGAGGACGCATCTCGCTTGCTGTGTGGGGCGAACGATCGAAGTGCGGATGGTCGGCGGTGTTCCCAATCGTCGACGCCGAGGTAGCGAGCGAGGTGTGCCCTCTATTCTTCCGTCTCGGGCAGCAAGACACACTCGCGCGTCTATGTGCTGACGCAGAGTTCGAGGCTATCGAACACCGCCGCATCTCGACAACGCTGGCCTTCGCCGATGCAAGCGAGGCCTGTAACGCCGCGTTTGTGGGTGGCCCCGTCGCGCTCGCCTGGTCGCGATTCAGTGATGATGTTCGGGCGCGAGTCTGCGCTGGCTATGTGAACTCGATCGAGAAGTGGCGATGCGGCAATGGCTTCAGGATGCCAGGCGAATTTGTCATCGCCGCGGCGGCTGCGCCGAGGGATCTCATCACGAATTGATCGAGGAGCGTAGCGTATTGGCATGCGCAGAGTGTGCGCTGACGTAGATGGACGGCAAAAAACATTTTTAGAGGAAGTCATATCATGTGGATAAACCTGCGTAAAATTTTTCTCATCGTGACTGCAATGCTCGTCGCGCAAGCATCCGCGGTCGCCGCAGACGCGCCGTTCTTTCGATCGGCGAAAGAGGTCAAATGGGGCGCGCCTCCACCGGTTTTCCCGCCCGGCGCGAAGTTCGCGGTGATCGCGGGCGACCCTGCGTCGACCGGTCTGGTCACCGTGCGGTTTGAAATGCCTGCCGGCTACAAGATCCCGCCTCATTTTCACCCCACCGATGAGCACATCACCGTATTGAGGGGCTCCATTTCACTCGGCATGGGTGATGTTATCGACAAGGCGCACGCTCTGACGCTGTCGCTGGGCGGGTATGGCGTTGCAATGGCGAACATGCATCACTATGCGTACACAACCACCGGCGCCACGATTCAGGTGCACATGCAAGGCCCGTTCGCGATTACCTACGTCAATCCTGCCGACGACCCAAGCAAGAAGCGCCCGCAATAACGCTTAGACGGAGGGATTAGCTCATGTGAGCATGCGCCGTGAGATTCCCTCCACCAGGCGCCGAATCTGGTTATAGCGCATCGGCCGGCTGCGCGATTTCACACGGACGCACGGGGAGATGGCGCTACAGATTCGCCGCTTCGACTCGAGCCGATCGTCACGTGCAGATTCGCGACTCGTGCCTCGTTGAATTTCTTGGTAGTCATCGTCGGGCTACCCCGGGCTCGACTTGGCTACGGCAGAATATAGGCGATCGACGCGGCTCCCCAGTGCCGGCCGCGGATCCGTACCGGCGCACCGGCGGTCTTCATCATGACGAACTTTCCACCGCCCATGTCGCGGCGCATGGTCTGCAGCTGCACCGGCTTCTGGCTCTGCGCCGCGACCAACATGGCGCGATGTTTGAAGAAGCGGCGGTTGCGGCTATGGGCGTCATTCCACGTGGGGTCGGATCCCTGGGGCTTCGAGCAATATAGATTGTGCGTGGCGACGTAGCAGTTGCGGTCGATGCAGCGGCAAAACTGCACATTGGGCAGCTGCTGGAGGGCCCGCTCCTGGATCGGCGTCAGGCGACGGTCGGCGACCTCCGTGTAGCGCGCCATGAATTGCTGCGGGTTGGTATTGGGAATCTCGACATAGCGATCGTTGAAGAGGTCGTCGAGCGTCAGCTCGCCACGCTCGATCGCGGCTTCGAACGTGGCGGCCACTTCGGCGGCGATGTCGCGGATGGCGTCGAGGTAGGGGGTATCGGGGGTGCGGACCAGGTCCGTCGCCACCGCGTCCACGATATCCTCGAGCTTGCCCAGCAGCTTGGTGACCTCCGTGTCGGCTGCCCGAAGGTTCTTGGAGGCGTCGGCGACGCCACCGTCGAGTGTGTCGAGCTCGGTGATGAGCGTGCCGCATTGGTCGAGGTTGTGGCGTGCGGTGGTGGCGACTGTCCCACTTAAGGTAGTCAGCGTCGCGAAGCTCTTGCCGACGCTCGCCACCGCGTCTTCGATGTGCCGGGTACCGTCGCGAGTCGCCACGGCGTCACCGGCTGCGCTGGTGGATTCGGCGATGAGAGTGGCGATCTGGCCCGAGAGCGTGCCGACGGTCTTTCCGATCGTGAGCGTCGCCGCGCGCGCCTGGGCGGCGAGCAACTTGACCTCGCCCGCAACCACCGCAAAGCCGCGACCCGCCGCGCCGGCATGCGCGGCCTCGATGGTGGCGTTGAGCGCCAGCAGGTTGGTGCGGAGCGCAATGGCCTCGATCGTGCCGGAGACGCTGGCGACTTCGTCGAGCGAGCTGCTGATTTCGCCGAGGCGGCGCTCGATCCGTTCGACCGCATCGACCAGCGTCCCGACGCGAGCGATCGCCTGTCCAATGGTCTGGCGCGATGTCTCCAACGCTGCGTGAGCCGATTCGGCGGTCGAATGCGCCGTCTCGGTAGCGCGGTCGATCTGTTTGTTAGCCTCGACCATGGCCTCGGCGCTGGCGCGCAAGCGCTGGAATTGCTTCTCCTGACGCTCGAATTGCTTCGCGACGTCGTTGAGATGGCTGGCGGCGTCGTGCGCGTCGAGGCCGATGGTGCCCAGGTTGCCGCTGAGTGTCTGGACGAGAGCAATCGCCGCTTGTGCCTCGTCTTCCGGGAGCAGGGGCGATCGCTCGATTGGCCTCGACATGGCGCGCTTCAGCTCTGTTGTGGTCTATGCCAATGAACTACCGGACTCTGATGCCGCAAGGTTAGCATTTAATTGAATACGGTGGCGAGAGGACGGCGCGGGCTCTCACTGCGTCCGCCGCACGCCGGCGCACTCGATCGGCATTTGACTGAGGGCGGCTACGCGTCGCGCATCGCATATCCTTGCCCTGATTGCGTGGCGAATTTTTTCAAAGCCTACGGGCTGATCTTGGTTTGCCGGGATTGGGGTGCCATTGGCGCGTATCTGAGCACGAGTGGCCTGAGCGGACCGAGAGTCTTCGTGCGCCGGCTAGTACGACCAAACCCAGACTGCATTCTCGTGCACTGGGGATACGCGGCCAATAGTTATTCATATTAATCAAATACTTGAGAGGGGCCGGCGCTGCCGAATCGCAAAAATCTCGAGGCGTGGGAATACTCGAAAAAGTCAGGCTGGCGTGTCGGATTGAGGGCTCGTGGAGCGTCCTGTGGGTAGCGCTTCAACGCGGAACTTCGCCTGTGGCCTTGAATCGAAGCGTGACGACACCAACCCATTTTTCATTGAGGAGAAAAATCATGCCTGCCACCACAGCGCTGACGCCGGCAAGTGAACTCGCGAAAAGAAGCACGGTGCGCTTTCCGAACGAAAGCCAGGAGTATCGGCGCGCGCGCGAAGCTTTGCTGGCCGAGGAAATCGATCTCAGGCGTCACATCGAGCGCGTGGCAGAGCAGCGCCGCGCGCTGCCGCCGGGCGGTGAGGTGACGAAGGAATATCGGTTCGAGGGCGAGCGCGGACCCGTCGGCTTTGCCGATCTGTTCGGCGACAAGCAAACGCTCGCGGTCTACAGCTATATGTTCGGGCCGCAGCGCGAGCGACCGTGCCCGATGTGCACTTCGCTCCTCAGCGCGTGGGATGGTGAGGCGCGCGACGTCGAGCAACGCATCGCATTGGCAGTGGTTGGGCGCTCACCGATCGAGCGGCTCGTCGCTTACAAGAAGGAACGCGGCTGGCGCAACCTGAAGCTCTATTCCGATTTGGGCGAGTACAGCAGCGACTACCACGCGCTGTCTCCCAAAGGCGGAGACGATGCAGCGTTCAACGTGTTCACACGTCGCGACGGAAGGATTCGCCACTTCTGGAGCGGCGAGATGGGCTTCGACAGCGCCGATCCGGGGCAGGATCCGCGGGGCGCTCCCGACCTCATGCCGATATGGACCATCCTCGATTCGACGCCGGAAGGACGCGGCACCGATTGGTATCCGAAGCTCGAGTACGATCGGTGAGCTTCGCGTCCTGATGAACACTGCACGGGCGTGCCGGTGCTCGCGCTTTCATCGATCCCGCGCGGATCCGTGTACGGGACGCGCGGCTTAGCTGTTGCCGCTCAGACCGTCATCGACCTTTTTGTTTTCGGATTTGAGTTCGAGTCCGGCGGCTCTGGCCTCGAGCTCCAACAGCGCGC
>Ga0179596_10000107_pt1 | contig 71360 bp, 48 predicted proteins | sample CZODoug1_1_08_16_FD_155494 | JGI IMG/M metagenome (GOLD analysis project Ga0179596, IMG submission 155494) | Vadose zone soil fungal communities from Angelo Coast Range Reserve, California, USA - CZODoug1_1_08_16fungal (Illumina Assembly) | ecosystem: Environmental > Terrestrial > Soil > Vadose... | reverse complement strand
GACGTAGTAAAAGCCGGCGAGATTCGCAATGAATGTCTTATCGAAGAAGGAGTTCTTGGAGCCCAACTCGTACGCGGTAATGGTTTCGGGCAAATAGTTCGCCGGGACCACGGCGGGCGCGGTGCCCGGGTTGCCGCCGCCCGGTTTGAAGCCGGTGGAAATGCTGGCATAGAGGAAATTTTCGGGGGTGACCTGATAATCGAGCCCGGTCTTCCACGTGACCTTGTCGGCCCGCTGACTCAGATGAACGATGCCGCCGCCGATGGTCGGATCGCCGAAATAATTGTCGAGCAGTGTGGTGTTCTTGTCGACCGTATAGCGGAAGCCCGCCGTCGCCCGGAGTTTATCGGTGATGTGGTAAATGCCCTGGCCGAAGCCGGACGCCGACGTGCGCCTGAACGAACTCGACGATTCGAAATATAGAGTGCCGTCCGCGAGCTGCTGCGCCACGAGACTCTCCTGCTGATTGTTGAGCATGTCGGGCGCGCCGGGATCGAACGCGTTGCGCAGATACTGATCGTAACCAACCGTGGTCCGGCTATCGAGGTAGAAGGCGCCCAGCACCCAATCGAACACTCCGCCGGGCGTCGAGCTCAAGTCGATTTCCTGCGTCACCGCATAAACATCGTGCAGATAGTATTCGAGGTTCTCGCCCCCGGATTGAATGGTCGCCAAGGGAATATCGAGACCGCTCTCCGATGCCGATCCGCCTTGATTGACGTATTGGAGGCTGGTAAGCGATTTGAATACCATCGAGTCGAAATTGTACGTGGCAATCGCCGTTGCCAGCGTCTGGTCATAGGTGAACAAGCCCGGCCAGTCGCTGGTCTCTCGGTAAGGGTCCGGATTCGGATCGATGATGTTCTTGCTTTCTGCCTCGTGCTGATTGGCTTTCGCGTATTCCAGGGTGCCGACCACGGAGAATGCGTCGTTCGGCTGGAATAATGCGGTGATGCGCACATGATAATTGTGCGTATTCGACAGCTGGAAATTGCCGTTCCCGGGAACCTGGGTCGCTTTGGCGTACCCGTCCTGGTCGATGAAATCGCCGGCGAGCCGGATCGCGAAGGTGCTCGACAGCGGTAGATTGATGGCCCCCGTCACGTGCTTCAAATTGAACGAACCGAACTCGACGTCGCCGTAGCCGTTGTAGCCGTCGAAACGCGGCTGCGTTGTGATGACGTTGATGGCGCCGCCGACCGAATTCTGGCCGAACACCGTACCCTGCGGACCGCGCAGCACTTCGACGTGGTCCACATCCAGGAAATTGGTGCTCAACGAGACCGGGCTCGGTATGAAAATTCCGTTCTGATGGAAGGACACGGAGGCCGGTGAGCCGTCATCCTGCGGCGAATTGAGGCCGATTCCGCGAATCGCCACATTGTGATTGTAGCCCTCGGTCTCGCCGATCACGAGGCCGGGAACCGTGCCGTTCAAATCCTCGACACTTTTGACGTTGTCCTGTTTCAGCGTGTCGGCGGAGATGGCGGTAATGGCCTCCGGCGCTCTCTGAATCCCCTGGTTCTCTTTCTGCCCGACGACGACGATGCTCTCGAGCTCTCCCGGCGATTCGACCGCGACTGCCCCGACGACTGGGGACAATACGATTGCGCTCAAAATCCACGATATCTTCTGCGTCACGGTCCTGTGCATTGATAAATCCCCTTTATGGTCGGTGCACGGTTTGATGGTGAGATTCTTGTAAAGACCTTTCATCCCTAGGTGAGCTCCGCGAACGTGATGTTCGACATGACGAATCTCCGAATTTACTTATCGGGTGGTTGCTTCAGCTGGCGGCACGGGCTGGCCTGCAAACTATTTAGCCTATTATAACAAGTTTGGCAAGCAGGACACTTGTTATAATAGGTATGTAAAACCAATAGCTAGCCGATGCATGCGGAATTCACAGTGCAAGTCCCCGGGCGACACTTGCTGCCGGGAGCGCCGCAGGCGCCTAATCACCGTGTTGGTGCGCGTGTGATCGGCGGACGCACCCGAATGGACAAACCGTAGAGGTCGCAGGGCAGGGGGGGCAAGATCATTTGGGGAGCAGGTGGTGATCGGCGGCGCCGATGCGATCATGCCCGCCGAGTGCGACGCAGGCCATGGATGGGGCAATGGCCCCACACAGACCACCGGGTTCGGTCGAGAGTCGGTGTGCTGGCTCAAGATTACGTTGCCGGCGGGAGCAATCCTGATTGGCCATCAATTGACGATCAGTTTCCGACGGTCGAAAATCACTTGCGGGCAATCTATCGGAAAGCTGGTGTCAACAGCCGCACGCAGCTGCTTGCCCGATTGCTGAACATGGCACAGTAGCCGGCAACGTACGATGAGCAAGCGCTGGATTTTCACGGATTGGCCCGGTATTTACGCCGTCGCGATCCGCTGCCGTTTAGTTTTGACTTGGTTTACGGATGCCTAGCCTGAGCGAAAGGTAGTGCGACTCCAAGTCGCGCAATCGCGTTGTGCGATGCCGCCTCTGATACGCTCTCGTCCTTTAGAGGGCACGCATGGATCTTCATTGGCTCTTCCGCGGGCGGCTAACCCCGCCATCCTACCGCGTAGCGTTGTTGCCGACGCCGGCGCTCAGGCGTCTCGAGGCCGACGGTTCTGCGTTCAAGGTGGTGCTGGTCACGGGACCGGCGGGTTACGGGAAGACGGCGCTGCTGGCCCAATGGCGGGTAGCGCTGCGTGCGGCCGGCACTAGAACCGCATGGATTTCGGTTGCCGCCGAGCAGAACGATCCGGCACAGCTTCTCACCTATGTCGCCATGAGCCTCATCGACGCCGGCGTCGATCTTGGACCGGTTGAAAAACTAGTCGAACAGTGGTTTGCCGACACACCCATTTCGGCAGCGGTGGCGGCCGTGGCGGGCCAGCTGGCGCGCGATTCACAACCCATCGTGTTGCTCCTCGATGATAGTCATCATTTATCGCGCGCCACCGCGGAGCAGGTGCTGGGGCCGTTGCTGCTGCCGGGCCTGCCACTGGTCCATCTGGCGATGGCCGGGAGGACCAGGCCGGCTCTGCCGCTCGCTGACTTACGCACCCGCGGCGAGTTACTCGAGTTCGAGGCGGATGCACTGCGATTCGGTGCACGCGAAATCGAGGCGCTGTTGCCGGATCTTGCGACGTCGCAACGGGAACTCCTGGCGGCGCGCACCCAGGGCTGGCCCGTGGCCTTGCAGCTTGCACGCCTCTGGCTCGCGGCAAAACCGGAGCGAGTCGCACTCATCGCCGGCTTTTCGGGTCGCACCACCGAGGTGGCCGAGTATCTGACCGAGCAGGTTCTCAGCGACTTGCCGTCTACGGCCCGTAAGGCTCTCGAGATGACCGCACCCCTTGAAACCATCTGTGCCGGCGTGGTGGAGGCGGTAACTGTGTCCGTCGAGGCATGGTCGGAGTTGATTACGCTCCCGGCGCTGGCACATCTCGTGGTGCCGCTGGATGAGGTCCGTGAGTGGTATCGCCTGCATCCATTGCTGGCCGACTATTTGCGCGATCGTCTGCACCTGCTCGACCCCACCATCGAGCGGCAATGTCATGCGCGCGCCTCGATTTGGTTCGAGCAGCACGGCATCATCCGGGACGCAGTCCGGCATGCGGCAGCGGCCGGGGATATCGATCGTGCCGCAAGTCTCATCGAACGCACGGGTGGTTGGGAACTCATTGTGTTTGGCGGCGCAGGGCTCCTGCGCGCATTGCTCGCCGAGATTCCATCGAATCGCTTGGCGGCCTATCCACGCGTCGAACTGTTTCGCGCATTCCTCGACGCCAAAGAAGGTGCGGTCGTCGATGCGCGCAAGCGCTATGACGAGGTGTTCGCTGCGGCGGAGCGGAGGGGCGCCATCCTGTCGGTCACGACTCCGCTGGGCCGCGACTTTCACGTCGTTGGCTATCTCGTGGCGAGATACGAGGACCGGCCCGTCGAGCCCGGTGCGCTCCAGGCGATCTACCGAGCGATTGAAGCGCTCGCGCCGGAGGATGCGATTGGCCGCGCGGCGCTTCTCAATACCGCCTGTCTTCTCGGCCTCGCGCTCGGGGAAATGCACGCCGCGCACGAGGCCTGTGAGCGCGCGGTACGGGAGATGCGTAACCTGGGTTCCGTGCTCGGTCTCAGTTACTGCGCGCTTCATCTGGGGCTCGCGTCGTTGCACTTAGGTCACCGGCGCGAAGCGGAGGCGACGTTTCGCGAGGCGCTCGAGCTCGCCGAGGAGAACTTTGGCGCCGACAGCGGACTGCGCGCATTGGCCGACATACACTTAGCCGTTGCTCTGTTGACGCGCGGCGACGCGGCCGGCGCCGCCGCTTTGTTTGCGCGCTCGCTGGAGCACATTGAAGCATACGATGGTTGGACCGACGTCTATGCAGAAGGGTATGCCACCGCCATCAGTCTGGCGCTCAACGCCGGCGCTCTCGATCAGGCCGAGGCTTACATCGAGCGGGCAGCCGCGACCGCTTACCGGCGTCGGTTGACGCGCCTCGAGCGGCTGGTTCGTGCGCATCGCGTGCGACTTCATGTCCGCGCCGGGCGTCTCGATGAGGCGCGGGTTGCGGTGTCGTGGCGCTCGGGAGAGTGGCGCGAGGCGCCGTTCTGCTGGCGCGAACATCATGCAAACGGAATTGCCGCCGCCGAGTTGGAAATCGTCGCCGGAAAGCCGGCCGAAGCACGCCTCATATTGGCCGATCTTGCGGCGGCTGCGGCTGCCGGGCACCGGGTCCGTGACGCGCGTGTCATCGAGTTTCTGACCGCAGTCGCGGCCTACGGCGCCGGCGCGCGGGACGAGGCGGCCGCGGCGGTTATTGTGCTGCTCGAACCGGCCATCCTGGAGGACGACACCGAGTTCTTGGTCGAGTCGGGGATTCTCGCCGTACCGCTACTGCAGCATGCCCGGCAATGGACGCGGGATCATGGGACGAGCACTCTGACACGACAGGTGCTCGGCGCTGCGCTTGCGCGACTGGCGGCCGCGAAACCGGAATCGCGGACAACCCTCTTGAGCGCGCGCGAACTCGAGGTGCTTGCTGAACTTGCCCGAGCATCGCCGAATAAGGTCATTGCCCGCGCGCTGCAGATGACCGAGAACACGGTCAAGTTCCATCTCAAGAATATTTTCCAGAAGCTGGGTATCCGGCATCGCGCCCAGGCGATCAATGCCGCTCGCGAGCAGGGTTTGATTCGCTAACCTCCTACCCATCCGGGTAGGGCCTGATCTCACCCGATCTACCCGTCCGCGCTTTGACGACTGACATCGTGGGCCGCATTGTCGGGGCAACGGGTCCCAAGGCGGACTGAAGCGGGGAGCGGCAGGTGACAGAAATTCTGCGTATCGGCGTCGACGTAGGTGGAACGAACACCGACGCGGTGTTGCTGCGTGGGCGCGAGGTCCTTGCGGAGCACAAGGCTCCAACCTCGTCCGACGTGGGAACAGGTATCGTCCAGGCAATCCGCGACGTGTTGTCGCGAGCCATGGTGCCGGTGGGCGAGGTGGCCGGTGTGATGATTGGAACGACGCATTTCACGAATGCCTTCGTCGAGGGGAAACACTTGAGCCGGGTTGGCGTCCTGCGGCTCGCCGCTCCGGCCACCTTGAGCGTCCGCCCGCTCGCCGAATGGCCGCAACACTTGGTCGAGGCGATCGGTGGACACACGGCGATTGTCGCGGGCGGTTACAACTACGATGGCCGGCCGATCCGCCCGGTTGATCCTGCCGAGATCCGCCGAGTCGTCGCGGAGTTTCGCGCACGTGGCATCCGCGCGGTGGCGATATCCTCGGTTTTCGCGCCAGTCAACAAAGCCCAGGAGGAGGAGGTTGCCGGTATCGTTTCCAAGGAAATGCCAGGCGCGCATCTGACTCTGTCGAGCGAACTGGGGCGCATCGGATTGATCGAGCGCGAAAATGCCACGGTCATGAACAGCGCGCTGCTGGCAATGGCGGATCGGGTGGTTGGATCCTTCCGTCAGGCGCTCGCCAATCTCGGTATTCGAGCGCCATTTTACATCAGCCAGAACGATGGCACGTTGCTCGATCCGGACAGCGTCGTGCGCTTTCCGGTGTTGACCTTCGCATCGGGTCCGACCAACAGCATGCGCGGTGCAGCCTTCCTCTCAGGCGCCAAGGACGCACTGGTGATGGATATCGGCGGGACGACCGCGGATGCCGGTGCGCTCGTCAACGGCTTTCCGCGAGAATCGTCGATCGCGGTGGATATCGGCGGCGTGCGCACCAACTTTCGAATGCCCGACATCCTGTCGATCGGTTTGGGAGGCGGCAGCCTGGTCGTCGCCGAGAAGGGAGGCGTGAGGGTGGGCCCGCAATCCGTGGGCTACCGGATCCTGACCGAGGCCATGGTCTTCGGCGGCAGTCAGTTGACCGCGACGGATATTGCCGTTGCCGCGGGTTACGCCGAGATCGGAGACCGAGATCGCGTGCGTCATCTGGACAAAAAATTCGTGGCGGCGGCGGTTGACGAAATCCACCGCCTCGCGGAGGAAGCTCTTGATCGCATGAAAACTTCTGCCCAGGACGCGCGCGTCATTCTAGTCGGCGGAGGTAGTGTACTCATCCATCGCGATCTGAGAGGAGTCGGGGAGCTCACCGTGCCTCGCCAGGCGGGTGTTGCCAATGCGATAGGCGCCGCCATCGCGCAGGTCAGCGGTGAAGTGGATCGAATCTTCTCCTACGAGAAACTGGGGCGCCACAGCGCCCTCGAAGGAGCGCGCACCGAGGCGATCGACGCCGCAGTCGCGGCCGGTGCGGCCGTCGATACGGTCCACGTCGTCGACGTCGAAGAGCTTCCGCTTCAATACCTACCCGGCGGCGCCGTTCGGATTCGGGTCAAGGCAGTGGGCGATCTGGTCCTCGGGGGTGCGTCATGAAAATTGGGCTGGAGCATGTGGAAGACCTGGCGCGCGGAGCCGCGATTCTCGGTACGGGCGGTGGCGGGGATCCCTACATTGGCTCTCTAATGCTCCGCCAAGCCATTCGGGATCACGGGCCGGTAGATCTCATCGATGTCGAGGAACTCGGCGATGACGATTTTGCGGTGCCCTTCGCGATGATGGGGGCGCCGACGGTCCTCGTCGAGAAACTCCCGAACGGCGGCGAAATGGTCGCGGCGCTGCGCGCGATGGAGCGTTACCGCGGCGAGCAGGTGCGGGCGATTCTGTGCGCGGAGATCGGCGGCATCAACGCGCTGTTGCCGCTGGTGCTCGCGGCACGCTGCGGGCTTCCGGTGGTCGACGGCGACGGGATGGGTCGAGCCTTTCCGCAGCTGCAAATGGTGACGTACCACATATTCGGTGTGCCGCTGGCGCCCATGGTAATGACCGACGAGTATTCCAATACAGTGCTGTTCGAGTGCGCCAGTGCCTTCGACGTCGAGCGGCTCAGCAGAAACCTGGTCGTCGCGATGGGCGGAAGCGCCACCACCTGCCTCTATCCCATGCATGGCCGGGACGCAAAGCGCTCCATGGTGCGGACCACCATTTCGCTCGCGCTCGATCTAGGCCGCACCGTTCGCGAGGCGCGCCGATCGAGCGGCGATCCCTTCGGCGAGTTGCTCGCCTATTTGCGCACCACCACCTACTACCAACACTGCCATGTGCTGTTCGAGGGAAAGACGGTTGATCTGCTGCGGGAAACCAAGGCGGGTTGGGCGCTTGGACACGTGGTCATCGAAGGCACGGGATCATGCGCAGGGCGGCGGCTCGAGGTGCAGTTCCAGAACGAGCACCTCGTGGCGCGCGAGGGCGCGGTGGTCCGCGCAATCGTACCCGACTTGATCGCGGTGCTGGATGCGGCGACCGCGGAACCGATTACCACCGAGGGCCTCAAGTATGGTCAGCGTGTGAAGGTGCTGGGCATCAGCGCAGCCCCGATTATGCGATCGGCTGGCGCGCTGGCCGTGTTCGGGCCGCAGGCTTTCGGTCTGGCGCATGAGTTCACGCCGGTCGAGATATTGAATCCCGACGCGGCCCGCCAGTGAACCTCGCGCACCTACCCATTTGGGTGGGTCCGTCGTGCGCGGAATCCCTATCGACTCCCACTCTTCGAAATCGTTGACGCCCTACGAGGCACGTTAGATCGTGGACGCACAAGTGACCAGCGTTGCACCGGCAGCAACAGCGGCGATGGCGGACATCGGTAAAAATGAGGATGGGTATCATGAAACTCAAAACGGTAAGCGCCCTGGCCGCTGCAACGTGTTTTTTGCCGGTTTTGCCCAGCTGGTCCGCGGACGCCCCCGAGGAGCGGCTCGAGGAAGTCGTGGTGACGGCCCAGCGTCGTGAAGAGAAGCTTCAGGACGTGCCTGTCTCGGTGGTCGCGTTCAGCGAAACCGCGATTCGACAGGCGGGCATCCGCAATACCGCCGACTTCATGGGCATGACGCCAAACGTCTCGTTCGACCAGTCTTTCACGGTGGGAAACAGCTTCGTGACCATGCGCGGCGTCGAACAGATCAACAACGCCGACTCACCGGTGGCGGTGGTCGTCGACGGTGTGCCGCAAGGGAACCAGAAGCAGCTGAAAATGGAGTTGTTCGACGTCGAGCGCATCGAAGTGCTGGAGGGGCCGCAAGGCGCACTCTACGGCCGCAACGCGATCGGTGGCGCGATCAATATCATTACCCGGCAGCCGACCAACGACTTCAGCGGCTTCGCGCAAATCGGCGCAGGTTCCGGCACTGAAAGGGAGGGTGTGTTCGCTCTGTCGGGTCCGATCATTCCGGGCAAGCTGTTGTTTCGGGTCGGTGGCGAATACAAAACCGCGGACGGTCAGATTGAGAATTCGTATTTGAACGAAAAGGTCGATTTCTACACATCGAAGGATGTTCGCGCAAAGTTGCTGTGGTTCGCCACGGATGCCGTCACCGTCGATGCGCGCTTTGCGCACGCGGATAACAGCGGCGGTGCGACCTACGATGTGGCAATCCCCACCACGGTAACCGACCCGACCAACCTGCAAAATCTCGACCCGCATGCCGATATCCTCGGCAACAGCCGGCTGAAAAGCGATGACGGGACGCTAAAGGCGGATTGGAAGCTAAGTCCCGGTACGCTGACCTGGATTACCGGGTACACGAAGCTCAATGAGACCTACTACGGCTCCCTGGGCTTCTGTAATCCCATCGCCTGTCCGGGTGGTTTTTTCGGACTCGGGTCACTGGACCAACATCAGGATCTCGACGTGCGGCTGGTTTCGCATGAGCTGCGCTTCACATCGGACTCCAATCAGCCGCTGCGCTACATCGTGGGAGCGTACTACCTCGACACACGCCGCGACCTGCTGACCACTGCGCACCTGCTCGATGTTCCCGGCACGCCGGCCATTATCGACAACAACGAGCATAACAAGAACACCGCGTATGCGGGTTTCGGTCAGCTGGATTGGGATTTCGCCACCGCCACGACACTCGGCATCTCCGGCCGTTACGACAAGGACGAGCGCGATCAAACCGATGCCGCCACGGGGAACGAACGCAGCGCCCGCTTCGATGCATTCCAACCGAAAGTCACTCTGTCGCAGAAATTCGATCGCGATCAGTTGGGGTACCTGACGTACTCGACCGGCTTCCGATCCGGCGGCTTCAATGGCATAGGGCAGCTGCAGCCGTTCAAAGAGGAATTGCTGCGCAATTTCGAGGCGGGCTACAAATCCACGTGGTTCGACCAGCGCCTGGTAGTCAATGTTGCGGCGTTCGTCGAGCGCGATACCGGATTCCAATTCTTCTACGTCGACCTCGCGGCCGGCGGTGCACAGGTGATCTCCAATCTCGGCAGCGTGCAGCTGGAAGGCGCCGAGATTCAGACTCAGGGCATTTTGACGCCCGGCTGGATCGCCTACTTGAATGTCGGTCTGCTCGACTCCAGGATTCGGGCTTTCGACCCGAACCTCGGGGTTCCCGCTGCGATCGGCAACAAAACGCCGAAGACCGTTCCCGATAAATTCAACCTGGGCACCCAAAAAGAATGGACGTTCAACGAATATAAAACCGCGTTGCGCGTCGATTTCGAGTATCGCGGCAAGAAGTACTGGGACACGTCGAATGTCGACGTCATGAATCCGGTCAGACTTCTGAGCGCGCGCGCCTCGATAAAGCGCGGCACCTGGGAACTGGCCGTCTCGGGTCGAAACTTACTCAATCAGTACTACTTCGAGGATTTCACCGCGAAGACCTTCTCCGGCCTGCCGAATAACATCGGCTGGCCGACGCAACCACGCAACGTCGAGGCCACGATTCGCTACGATTTTTAGCTGCGTAAAGGACGTCAAAGCGCGGCGCGCAAATCCCGCAAGCCTGCGATGAATTCCGCCGAGCGATAGGCATCGACATCCTTGACCAGCCGGTACAGCGCGTCGAGTTGCGGTCGCAGCCGTGCTGCCTGACCGCCATCGATCAGGAGCAGATCGATGGCCATGACTGCCTGCTCGGCGCCCAGGTAATCGCGAAATTCTCCGTCCGATCCTGCCTGCAGGATGCTCTCGAGTAGGCTGGACGATTGTGCGGCGGTCCAGGCCTTGGTGCCCACACGCTCCTGCACGTGCCGCAAGGCGCTCGCCAGCTCGTGGGCCTCAGCGGCGACTTGGTCGCGGCTGACCATCACCGCTCGTTGCAGGGCCTGCGCCAGCGCGAGTACGCGTGCCCCCTCGTTCGGGTCAAGTGCGCGCGCGATCATCCAGCTGGTGCGCCAGTAGGCGTCGTTGATCGGCACGACTCCGGGAGGGGTCAGCTGGGTCATCGCGCGCTGGCGCCACTCGGGGCGCTGCATCGAAGAATCGTGGCAGGCGCTGCAATTGAACAAGGCCAGTTCCGGAAACACACCGCCTGCGCGCAGCAGCTGACCCTGCAGCAGGCCGAGTTGCAGTGCGGACGCCTGCAGCTGTCCTTCTGCCCAGGTCTGGGTGTGATTGAACGTCGGCTTGCGTCGGCGGTAGTTGGCGTCAATGGTGTAGTGCGGGGGTTCGAGAGCGAGATAGGTGTCCAGTTCGAAGGCCAGACGAGGATGCCCGGCGCCCATGATGTTGTGCGTCGCCAATTTATCGGCATTCCCCACGTGGCAGGACTCGCACAACACAGCGCGGTCGGCCAAGTTGGCCGACGGGTACATGCCCTGACTGACATCGTCCCGGTACGTGGCTTTCGACGCCGCGTGACTGGCGATCCAGCGTTCGGCTCCCCCGTGACAGGCCTCGCAACCCACGCCGTCCGCCAGCGAAAACCTGCTGCCACGCTGCGCGGGCGCGACGTTGTCCGCATGACAATCCAGACACACCTTGGCCGTGTCTGCCGAGAGGCCCAATTTTGCGGCAATGGATCGCCCGCGCTCGCTGGTCAGGGCCTGGAAGGCCTTCGAATGCGCATCCTGGTGCGACCAGGTGATGTATTCGTTGAGCAGGACGTTGTAGTTGGCATTCGGTTTGATCGAGCCATGGCAAAGCGACGAGGCGCAGCTGGCAACGCCCAGATGTTGGTCGTGCGACTGATAGGGCAACGAGGCCGCGAGAGCGGCATGCGAGAAAACCCCGGCGACGAGCCCGGCGGCGAAACCGGGTGTCACCCAGAGTTTCATCGAGCGAGCGGCTTGGCCAACCATGGTTGGCCGTCTTTATCGAGGTACAGCTTGCGCATTTCCTCGAGACTGAATGGCCCGGAACCGCGCCGACCGAAGACCGCGATCTGATGTCCGGTCTCATCCACCGCACGATCGCGGTCGAGTCCCTTGGAGAGCGCCAGCGCAGGAGCGCGTGTCGCAAAACCCGCGATCAACTCGGGTTTAGGCTCTGGGCTGAAGCCGTAGAACTTCGGCTGACTGGCCGGCGATGTCAGCTGAATGACCTTCAGGCCATCGACGCCATCCGCTACATAGGCGAACAACGAGGCGTTGGTGGAGGCTACTACCACGTCGCGTGCATCATGCAGTTCGCCACCCGCGTCGTAAACCTGTGCCAGACGCATGCTTTCAGGGCGCTCGACATCGACCATCGCCAACCCCTGGCGACCGGCGGCCACATAGGCGTAGGTGCGTGCCACGTACACACGCTGCGCATCCTGCAGCGCTATGCGGTTCCCGGCTATCAAGTGGGGATTGCCAGGGTCGGTGACGTCGATGGTTTGCAACCCGTCGGCGTCCGTGACGAACAAATAGCGGAATTGCAGGGCGGAGGCCCGGCCGTCATGCAACGGCACCACGCTCATCACCCGCGGTGCGAGCGGTTGATCCAGATTGAGGATGACCAGACCGGCATCGGCCACCACATACACGAAGTGACCCCCGATCGACAGATGACGCGCGCCATTCAGAATCCCATTGGGGTTCCAGGTCAGCGCACGGTGCAGCACATTGTTGCGGGGCTCGCCGTCGGCAAAGGTGGTGATGTCGGTGAGTATCAATCCTTCGCGGCGATCGGTGATGAGGGCGTAGTTGTAGAGGGGATGAAACGGGCGCTCCTGGTTGTCGACGCGCATGAGCGTGCCCTGGTTGCGCAGCGGATCGATGGGCTGGTTGGTGGGCAGTGCGACGCAGCTGGCATCGGTGGTGGCCAGCGCGCTGCCAAGGCCGTGGGGGCCGGCGCTCGCGGTCACGATGGGCTGACTGTAGTCCTTGTTGGCCACGTTGGCGGCATCGTAGACTTGCAGCCCGTGCGAGCCCTCGGCGGCGTACACATATTCACCGCGCAGCTGCAGGCAGCGCGCCGTACCGCCCGCATGTTCCTGGGCATGCTGTAGGCGGCGATGGTTTTGCTGGTGGCGCCGATAGTAGTCCGGGTATGCATAGCGCTGCAGATAGCTGCCGATCACCGCCTGGGGTTCTTCCCACTCGGTGACTTGAACGGCACTGACGCCGCCCGCGGTTCCGACCCAGGCGTCGTAGCCGACGAAGTTCACGAAGTTGGTTCCCTGCAGCAGCAGTTGCGCCATGATGGCGTTGTTGTCGCCCTGTGCCGAGAGGTGACAGTCGTCGCAGGTCTTGGTTTCCGCCGTGCGCTCGGTGTGCGGATAGTGCGGGTTGAACGCCTGTGAGCTGTAGCCGCTGGCTGAGATCGGCGGCTGCTGGATGTAGACATGCTCGCGACTGGTATTGGTCGAGGAAACCACCAGCGCGGAACTTGAACGCACCGGAGCGATTTTGCCGCCATCGGCGTTGCCGCGCCGACCGAGCATGAACATGTCATCGCGGGCGACCTGCGGGTTGTAGGTGGCGAAGACGCGCGCGCTGCCGCCTTCATAGTGATGACGGTCGGTCTTCCAGTTCGTCTCCGTGGGAAGGTGACAGCCGCCGCAGCTGGTGGTCCAGGAGGTGTGGCAGCTGTAGCATTCCATGTTGTCGTTGCCATGCGCCAGATTGGCATCTGGGACATCGGCGCCCCAATGCTGTCCGGCGGTATCGCGGCTCATGAGCTTGGCTTGCGCTGCGCGGGCGTTGTAGTCGGGAGAAGCGGGGTCGACACTGTCCTTGACCAGCTTGATGCGCCATTCGCGCTCGGGGTCGACGAGAGAGCGTTGAAACAGCTCTGTGCCGCGCCATTCGAAACGCTTGCGGCCGTCGGGATTGCGCAGCAATGACAGATCGGTACCGCCCGGGGGCGCCGCGGGTCCGGAACTGCGCAGGGTGGGGTAGCGGCGAATGGTACCGTGGCAATCGACGCAATCGATTTCCACGGCCGTGGCCACTTCGCCGTAGATGTAGCCGTTGCCATGCGCGTCCTGGGCGAAATGGCAATCCACACATTGCATCCCTTTGTCCATGTGGATGGAACTGAGCTGCACGGCTTTGTGAAATTTCTCCGGATCTTCGTCGCTGACGACCTGCGCGTCCTTGTCGAGCAGCGTGCCATGCCGGTCACGTTTGAACACGGCGCGGAAGTTCCAGCCATGGCCGTGATAGTCGGCGAACTGAGTGTCCTTCAACTGGGGATTCAAGTCGCTGACGCGCCCTAAGAAATCGACGTCGCCCCAATTGCCGCGCGGTGCCGCGCCCTCCGGGTTGCGATCGTTGATGGCTCGCGTCTCGCTCGCGGAAGGATAGCGCTGCTGTTTCGGCCACATGAACGGTGCATCGGATTCATAGTCCCACATGGTGTAGCCCATGAAAGTGTTCATGAACATATTGGGCTGGTGCATGTGGCATACCATGCACTGGCTGGTCGGAATCGAGCGCGTGAAACGATGTTCCAGCGGATGCCCCGACGCATCCTTGCTGATGGTGGGATCCACCGTGTGCGTGCGGCCGTCATGTCCAAAGACCGCGTACGGTCCTGAATGCGCCGGATCGCGATCGTTGGCGTACACCACATGGCAGCTGGTGCAGCCGGAACTGCGGTAGTCGCCCGGCTGATCGTTCGTGCCCAAAAACCACATCAGCGGATCATTCAGCCTGGTTTTCTGGATGTTGATCAGCGGCACGGCGACTCGGGAACCGGTCCCGGGTCCGCGATTCGACACGTGAATGTCCGGCCGTCCCGGCTCGTTGAGCAGCTGCAATCCGCCAAGATTCGGTAGCCCTGTTTCCGGAAAAAGATTGCCGGTGACGCGCCCCCCGGACTCGAAGACGCGGAAGTTGTCGGCGGGCCGCACGGTTTCCCAGGGGGGCAGCGGTCCCAAGCTGGGGACCACGCCATGCGTAAGCTGTGCGCCCAGCGGATCGGCCAGCGTCGGACCGCTGATCGAAGCCGCCTGGCCGTCGCGGGTGTAGGCCTCGCCCAGCGTGTAGTTCTTGAACGGTAGCACGCCGTTGTTGTACGAGGCGCCGCCCCAGAACATGGCGTTGGTCGCCATCAGGCTGCGCACGGCCTTATCGATGATCTCCATGTGGCAGGCGCCGCAGGCCTCGCGCACCACGCGATAATCCGCGGGGTTGAAAAAACGCACGAAGGCCGGGCTTTCATTGTTGAGCAGCGCGTAGCTGCGCTCCGGGTTCGCGCCGCCGACACTGTTCCATTCGCGCGGATGGCGCGGCTGCACGTGGGCCCGCGCCTCGATGGCGCGATAGGCCGCACTTCCCGGCGACGCGCCGCCTTGCAGCGCAACTTGTGCATCGCCGCCGTGACAGTCGCTGCAGCCCAGCCGAACCGCCGGCGTGTTATGCATGGATATGCTGTCGGTGGTGACGTGACAGCTAACACAACCCGTACTCTTGGTGGCAACCGAAGCCTCGCTTTGGTGAGCGGGAGCGGACATGAAGGGGGCCTCCGAATCAGCGGCCGCCGCCGCCGTGAGCGCGAGGCACACGAGAGCAGCCGCCCGCGAGGCTGCGATGGTACGACTGGGTTTTGCGGTGTTGGACATCAAGCGGGCCTTTTGGGGGAGCACCCCTCAATAGCTCAAGGTGAGAAAAACAAAGGTGGAGTACGGAACACCGCCGTCATAGAGAGCTCGATAACCCGCGCCGCGCATGAGCATGGCGTTGGACATGCGCAGGATCACATTCTGGTTCGAGAAAGGCCGCCAGAATGCATTCACAGCCAGTTCGGCACCGAGATTGCTCGGTATGGGTCGCAGCATCAAGGCCGCAAGCACGGCGGTCTGGTCGAGCCACAGCTGATTGGCGTCGAAGGACAGGCGCCATTGCGGTGCAACGTCCCAGTCCAATCCGAACCCCACGAGATCCAGGCCGGGATTGCTGAAATTCGATTGACCGCTGTTCGACGTCGGGCTCAATGTCGGCAACAGCGCATTGCGCGACTTCAGATTGAACACACCTCCTGCCAACGCCAATTGTTGATGGATGAAAAAGCTCGAATCGGTCCCTGCGAACACCGGGTTGGCGGTCAGGCCGTCGAAGCCGGTTGCGCGTCGATCGTGCGGATTGTCATCGCCCGAGGCATGCAGCAGCGACAGCCGCCAGCGCCGCCGATCGAAGTCCACCGACCATTCGCTGGCGGCGAACCATGACTGCACCCGCGCGGAACCTGCATTGAAAGTCGCCTGCTTTTCATTGCCGAGCAACCCGTAGGTCATTGCGGTGGCGTTCAGCCAGCCGAGGTGGCCGTCGATGCCATAGCCGAAGTAGCCCACGTCGTAGTCATGTTTCGCGCGCGCCGCCGGGGCATTCGCCGTGCCGAGACCCAGCAGTTCTTGCATGCCCGGCTCACGGTTGCGGTTGTAGGCGCCGACGAATTCCGAGGTGAGGCCGGCGCGCGGGAAGTCCTGCCAATAGAGATTGGCCAACAACACGTCATTGCGCGGCAAGCCGGCGGTGATGTCATTGAGGCTGACGCTGTTCTTGCGAAAACTGCGGAACAACGCCGCGTTGTACTGGAAGATATTGTTGTCCCGGGTGCCGAACAGCCGAGCCGCTACGGGTTGATCCGACAACAGGAAGCCGCGAAAATCACTGGTCAGCGCTTGGATGCCGATGCGCGCACTGTCGAAGTCATCGTGCGAGGAGACATCGCGCAGATGCTTCTCGAACCACAGCGCCTGCACCGCGTCGGTGTCCGCGCTGGCGGTCTTCCCATCGGTATGCGTCCCGCTCGCCGAGAGCACGGTGGTGAAGCGCCACTGCCAATCGGGCGGTCGGAAAACCGTATCACCACGATAGAGCACTGCATCCAACGACAGACTTTGGTTGAAGAATAGCTGGTTGTGCGTTGCGGTCCGCTCGCCTTGCGCGTCGGGCACGCCCATCGCGGTCGATGGAATTCGCCGGTCCTCGATCAAGGTCCCGGCCACCGCGCTGAGATTCAGGAAATCCTCGCCGAAAACCGGCCGATCGGCTTTCATCGGATTGTAGCCCCGATACGAATCGAGCCAATCCACCCGATATCCCAGTTCTTCCACCAGGCGCCAGCGGTCCGGCACCGCGACCGGCTCCTGAAGTTCCTCGGACTTGACGCGCGGCAGGCGGTCGGAATCGCAATCCACCGATGGCGTGGCCGGCGGCGTGGGCGCGCCGGGACGCCGCCGTTCGATATCGGGCTGGGCGCTGACCGCCGGGCTGCAGGGCGCATCGGTCGAGGGCGGCAGCGGAGCGTTCTGGGCATCGGCAGGGCGTATCGCCGTGCATACCATGGCCACGGCAATGCAGGTGCACACCATCGCTGTTCGCCGCGGTCGATCCATCTACCGCTCTCCGGATGCAGAAGCGATGCTGAGCGGCGCGATGTGCTCAGCGGGGACCGCAAGATAATCTCCGCGCCCAGGCAAATGCAATCGGTGGCACATCGTGCAGCCCGATGCCAGCCGCCCACTGTCTTGGCCGCCGCCATGACAGTCTCGGCACACCTTGATATCGGGCATCAACACATCGGTGCTGCTGCGCGATTGCTCCGCCTGTTGATGACAGGTGATGCACGTTGAGCTCCGGTGTGCGGCATGATTGAACTGCGCCCGCGGCATCCACGACGAATTGAGCTTTACCGGCTCGACCCGCCACTGGTCGAATGCGCTCCTGCCGGCCAGATGCGTCACCGTATGACACTCGACGCACACGCGCTTTTCGAGCAGTTCCCGAGCTGCCTGCAGCGACTGCCGCGTCGTCCACTCGAGGGCGCGCCGTTGTTCATCATGTGTCATGACGGTCTGTTCGCCTCCGGGCCGCCGTCGGTCCGTCAGTCCCGTGCCAAGCGTCCTTGACTGCAAAAACATACGGCTGAAATGTTCCTGCAGCGCAGTGAACATCGGCCCCAGGGCGCCGTGCGGCACTGCACTCGCCGGATCATTCTCGTCAAAGAGGAGTTGATGGCAGCGCGCACATTGAACTTCCATGCGTATGGGCGCCATGTAACGGCCGCCGGCATCGGCCCGATGGCAATCGCCGCACTGAAGCACCTGGTCACCGGTCGGAGACTTGATGCCGCGCTTCTCCATATGGACTTGGTGGGAAAACTTCAGGTTGGAGTGCTCTTCGGGGCGTGGCCGAAACTCGGACTGTGCAAAACGTGTTTGCCACACGATGTCGGCACCGCCGCCTTCCGGTTCGAGCATGGCCAACGAGAACCCCGGATGATCGCTGCCGAAATCAGAGACGTTTTGCAAGGCAGTCGCTGGGTCGAGTTTGCGCAAGTTGCCGTGGCAGCCAATGCAAGACTGGGAACCGGTGTCGACCAGCTGATTGGGTTTGCTATGTTCAACATGGCAATCTGCGCAATGCATGCGCGCGAAGAGCGCGCGCGCGGGCGAGGCCATGGGCACATGATGTTGGATGCCCGGATGGCAGTTGCTGCATGCCTGATCCGTGACGCGCTCGAACGGCGCCCCATGACAGGCATTGCAGTCTCCGCCTATGGATTGATGTGCTTTGTGCAACGGGCCCGGCAGCCATAGCGCATCGCTGGGCAGCAGAGCGGCGGCGCGCAGCTGCGGTTGCAGCGGCGTGTGCAACGATGCCAGCAGCGGCGCAAGCAGGGTAAGCACGAGCACGCCCAGTACCAGGGCCCAGGAGGAACGGGCCGCCCTCAGCCCGGCCTCCTTCAAGGTTTGGGGGTCGGAACCGACTGATTCACCGGAGGCGTCACCTGTCGGTAGACCGAGGCGCAGCACCATCACGCCGTCCGCGCGAACATCCTCTACGGTCAGGTGCCTGCCGGCGAGGGTGAGCACGTCCCCACGTCGTAAAGCCGCCTTGTATTTGGTCACCCCGTTGACTATCACGGGCTGGTCGGCAAGCGCTCGGAGCCAGGGTTTACCGGCGCGTTGCTCGATACAGGCGTGCGCGGGCGCGAGCCGCGCGTCCGGGATCTGGATCAATTGCTCGGCGCCGCGCCCAATGCTCAAGCGTGTGACGTTGAAGACCGTCTGTTGATAGCGAGTAAGACCCGCCGCCCGGGGGTCACGAACGCGACGACGCAGCACCACTCGCATGGTGACTACCAGTAGTAGAACACTGAGAAAATGTGGACGACCAGCGCCGCCAACATACCAAAGCTCAGCGGCACGTGTAGATACAGCCAGAACTGCAGCAGGCCCTGCAGTTGGATATCGCGCTGCAGACGCTGCAGCACGATGGCCTTCTCGCTGCTGATCTGCAGCAATTGGTGCACCACGTGTTGCGCGTCGCCATCCTGACTGGTCGCTTGATGCTTCGCCAACTGGGCGATCAGCGTCTGCTGTCCTCGATTGCTGACCAACCGGGTATATCCAGGCTCGCGAACCGGCACCAGAAGCAGCTTGGAGTCGTCACGGCCGCGCAGCTGTGCCCAGACGCCGCCGCCCAGACGTGTGCGGAGAATGGCATCGGCAATGAGGTCGCGCACCTCCGGCACCGACTTGGCGGCGAAGGCTAGCGCCTCACGATCTGCCTCGACGAGTCTGGCCATCAGATCCTCGCGTGCCACCGCGCCGCGCTCGCGCGCCATCAGCGTCGGGTAGCGAAGGTATGCATATACGCCCCAACAGCCACTGAGCACGACCAGGCACAGCAGACCAAAGCACAGCGTGTGAACGTTGTAGCCGAATTGCAGCCCCGAGTGCAGCGTCGCGACCAGCAGTGCGCACACTCCAAAGTAGACATGCATCGACAGCCAACGCTTGGTACCTCCGGCACGCCCACGGAACGAGCGCCTCCTGATGCCGTAAGTCATCAGAAACAACAGCAGCGCGGCGGCAATTCCGCCCAGCGTAAACCCGAGCACTGTGCCGCCGTTGGGCCGCTCGTATGCGCAATCGACGATGTAGCTCGCTACGCAGGCTGCGCCCAACAGGCCCGCATACAGCGCGTAGCGGTACCGCGCGATATTCAAGAACGATTGATGCATGGACTTGCGAGTCCGCTTATCGAGACGCCACGCGCTTTGCCGCAAGATTCACGACGTCGTTGGCATGGATGCGGATCGCGGCCCCGGTCGGACAGGCATCCACACAGGCGGGTCCCGACTTCTTGCCCACGCACATGTCGCACTTGACCGCCGTTTTGACCGGCTCGGGGGCGGGGCGTCGCAGCAGTCTGTCGATGAATCCGGCGCTCACCGGCAAATCCGCCATCTGAATGACGCCGTACGGACAATTTTCCTCGCAGTTACCGCAACCGATGCAGGTGTCGTCGATGGAAACTTCGCCATTGGGGAGCTTGTGGATGGCATCGGCGGGGCAGTCATTCATGCAGTGCGGGTGCTCGCAGTGGCGGCACGAGGTGGGCAGATGCAAGAATTGATAGGAGGGACCGGCCCGCCGGTCGAGTCGCGATACACCTTGATGGGTAGAGGCACAGGCCGTTTCGCACTGATCACACCCAATACAGAGCGTTTCGTCGATCACCAAGACGTTGGTTGCCTCGCCGACTCCGTGCGACATCAGGAAAGAGATGATGCCGCCCGCGTCGGGCCGGGCCTGCATATGCGCATACTGCTCGAGTTGTTCGGCACGCTGCGCCTGCAGTTGCTTCATCAGCTCCGCGTCATCTCTCAATTCGCGTACGAACGTCGCATGATCCAGGCTCACCGCCTCGGTGGCCACCGTGGTGCGGGCCGTGACGGCGCGGCAGGACTGCCCTGACGTTTCGCCCACGGAGTCGACGATGCTGCCGGCTGCGCAGTAGGCAATAGGTGTTTCCGTGTGCTCGGCGCGCCGCGACAGAGTCACCGAGCCGCGGCGCACTAGATAGATGCGATCGACTGGATCGCCTTCGCTGAACAAGACCTGCCCCGCATCGAGGCGCTGAATTCGGGCGCTGCGGGCCAATTTGTGAATAGTTTCCGCCTTCGTGTTCTTGGTCAGAAGGTACTTCAGGCAGCGCAGAATATAGACGCGGTCGACGAATTTGCGTACGGCGAGTTCGCTGCGCATCAGCTTCTTCAGCATGCGCTGCGGCGTCTCCAGCAACACGCAGTCGGGTCCGGCGATCGCGGTGGCTTCGCTGGGCCGCCCCGATACCAGGCTGACGGCCCCTATGAACTGGCCCGCGGATATGGTCATGCGCGAAGTGTCCGGTACATACAGGTACACCTCGCCCTGCAAGACGTTGAATACGCTATCCATGTATTCGCCGCGCAGATAGATTTCATTGCCGGCTTCCAGCACGCGCACCGTGCTGGCCATTACCTGTTCGCGCAGACTGAGCGGGTTGATGCCGTGAAACATGCGCACGCGCTCTTGGATCAGTTCGAGCGTGGCGTCGACATCGTGGCCGAATGGAACCGCATCCAGTTTGGATGCGAGTATCGCATTGTCGGCCGGTTCAACGGCATGGCCCGACAGGTGTTCGATGACTTCGTATCCTTGGTTGAGCGCCTGCTTGATCAACGGGTAGCCTGCCAACGCGCCGATGATGTAGAGACCTGGCACCGAGGTTTCATAGCGCGGGGAGAGTTCCGGAAGCGCATCGGCACCGGTCCCGACATAGGTCACGCCGATAGGTTCAATGAATCGGCGCGGAGCCACGGCGCCGAGACGCGTAATGACCCGGTGGCACATGTGCGCGACGTCTCCCGCGGGCGTCTTCATCACCACGCGACAGGCGGCGCGCTCTCCAGGCTGTGTCGGCGCATCCTCGACGCGCATCACGATAGCGCCATACTCGCACTGCACGGTCTTACTTTCGATGGCCTTGCGGATTCGCAGCGCATTGGCGTCTTTGGCACGCGGAAACCCGTCGCCACGATTGACGATAATGACCTGGTTGCGGCGGGACAGCGCCATCGCATTCTCGATGGCCGAGTCGCCGGCGCCGACGATCATGATGGTTTCTCGATCGTAGTCGTCCGCGCAATCCAGCGTCGTTTGAATGCAGCCGTGATCATCACCCGGAACGCCAAGTCGCCGCGGATTGCCTTGAATTCCCAGCGCCAAAATGACGCGACGAACGCAAACCACGCTGCCGGATTTCAGTTCAATCGAAAATGCATCCGCTGACCGCGTGATCTTCACGACCTCGGCGCAATATCGGACATTGATGTTGGAACGCGCGATGCTGTTCTGCCAATTGGCGAGAATATCCTCGCGTCGGCCGGCCTCGAATGCGATATCGCTGCGCAAAGGCAGCATGCTCGGCTCCGCCATGACGTGCTTGCGCCGCTGGTATTGCTGGATGGTGTTGGCGTGTTGTTCCGCCGCTTCCAGGAGCACGTGCGAAAGGCCGCGCTGTGCAGCACGGGCCGCAGCGCTGAGGCCGCCGGGGCCGGCACCGAGAATGGCAACATCAAAATCGATTTGGTTCATTCGCTCTCGAGTCGAAAAGTAAATTGAGGGCCGCTTGCCCTTACGCCACGGCTAGGTATGCACCGCGCTTGCCCGACGCGCAGCGTCGCTGCTAGCGGCAAATACACCGAAAGGGAAGGCGTTTCGAAGCAGTCCAAAGACTGATTGGCCAGAGTTCGTGCGCTGCAACTAACGCAATCATTTATGCGGAAATAGGTTCATGCGGTCAACTGTCTCATGACGACGACAGCGCAATGGGTGTGCTGTCTCGCGATTAAGACAGGCGCGCTGCGCACCTGTGCATGATAGGACGCACGCACTGCAGCAAACGTTGCAGCGGGTGTGTTCTTTTCCAACCGAGGAGTAGGCATGAGAACGAAGATGCGGATTTATACGTGTTTTTATACGTGCGCGTGCGTGAGCACGGTCGCTAGAGTGATCGCCGTAGCGTTCGCATCTGTCGTCCTTCAATCGGCAGCGATGGTGGAGATCAATGCACCTCCGCCGAAGGTGAATTTGTATCGCGGCGGCGTCGACCAGCCCCTTGTTACCTCGGAGGGCGACGCGAATACCGCGCGCTATTGCCGGCAGCTGTTGCGGATAGCCCCAGTCGACTGGGGCGTGATGAGTCGGTGCTCTGGGGGGCGCTGCGGAGTCGCCGGATCCCGCCGCCGCCAATTCGCTTCTTGCATTCCTGGCGCAGCCTCTCGTGACGACCTATGAACTGGCTTCGAAGGTGGAAGATGATATGGCCGCGCGCGGCGAGATCGCGGTAAACGATTCGCGCGCTGTTGTTCGGGTCATTAACTACCGGTCAATCCGTCGACTACCAGCGCTGGCCAACCGGCGGCGCCGGTTAGGTCAGCCGAAGGGGATTGAATCAGCCGGAGGGGATTGAAATGGGGGCAACCACAACTCGGGCCAGGCCTTTTTTGCGGTCGATCCCGATCTGGCGGGCGGTTGACGGCGATAGGTCGACGATTCGTCCTTTCACGTAAGGCCCGCGGTCGCGAATGGTGACCACCGCACTTCGGCCCGTCTCTAAATTGGTGACCTTCGCGGTCGTGCCCAACGGGAGTGTAATACTCGCGGCGTTATCGCCATTCAGCTGCATGGGCGTGCCATCCGCCATCGTCTTGCCGCCATAGCGGCTGGCGTAGAAAGACGCTTTGCCGAATCGCTCGGCGCCGGAACGATCGAGATGACGCTTAGGATGGTGGCGAACCTCAGCCGAAGTCGGCGCAGCTGGCGCGGTATCGCTCGGGGCAGCACTCGCCAACATACTCACCATACTGATTCCGGCTCCCAAACCCCAGGCGAGCGCTATGGTGGCGACGCATTTCGCTCGAGACATCTTTTGAATGTCATTTTGCATTGAACCTCCTAACTAATGTGACGCGTCCGTTGCGCAGGCCGGCAGTATCCCGGCCGGGACGCTTGCCGACTGTCAGTGTATAGGGTCAATTCGGGTCGGACTAATAGGGGCGATTTGTAGCAAAACGGCGACGGTTGCCCTGAATCCAGCCGTTGGCGCGTTGCCCGCCCCATTCGCGTGATCCACTCATCGGTCATGGACGAGGATTTATCCGGCTTTGATCTTCTTCAGGGGCGTGTTGAGCGTCTCGACCAGCTTCGAAAAAAGGAGCTGTCAGTCGAAGTAGCACAAAGTATCATTGCCTTTGAGAAGTATCATAACCGGTGATACTTTTTGGCAAATCAAGAGAATTGCGTAGCAACCCCCGCGCGTCAGGCCAATACCAGTCGGAGGCGCGTGATCTCGGCGGGAACGCCGAAACGGTTCGGCGGGCCCCAGTACCCGGTGCCGCGACTCACGTAAATCACGAGATTTCTTAGCCGATTGAGCCCCGACGTGAATGGTTGGAAAAAATGCACGAGCAAATTCCACGGCCAAAATTGTCCGCCGTGGGTATGTCCTGAGATCTGTACATCGTAGCCGGCTGCCTCGGCAGCGTCCGCGGAACTCGGTTGATGCGCCAATAGAATCTTAGGACGCTCACCCGCCGCCGCTCCAAGAAGCGCCGCGGCCGGGTCGCTGCGCTGGGCGGGATCGAAATGGTGCGCCGAGAAGTCGGTGACGCCGGCCACCAAGAGCGACGCGCCGTCGTGCTGCAAAATCACGTGTTGGTTCTTGAGCACCGTCAGCCCCAAACGCCGCAGTTCCGCGGTCCACGCACGCTCACCGGAATAGTATTCGTGATTTCCGGTCACGAAATACACTCCATGGCGGGCCGCCAAACCCGCCAACGGCGCGGTATGCGGCGACAAGTCCGATACCGATCCGTCGACCAGATCACCGGTGATCGCGATGAGATCCGCCTCGAGAAAATTGACCCGAGCCACGATGCGCTCCACGAACCCTCGCTTGATCGTCGGGCCGACGTGCAGGTCGCTTATCTGGGCAATCGAAAATCCGTGCAGCGCCTCCGGAAGATGCGCGATCGGAATGTCGACTTCGACGAGGCGAGGACTGCGTGCAATGACGAATCCGATGAGCGTTGAAAGGAACGTCAAGGCCACCGCCCATCGCGCCGAGGGAACTGAAAGCGACTCGGCCTGCGGTGCGGATAATATGAGATGCGCACTCAGCAGCACTACATCGCGTAGCAGCGTCGCGATGAACAGCGACGAAAAAAAGCCCATGGTGACAAGCCCGACCCAAGCGATCCGATCCGCAACTTTGCGGTTCTTTACCGAGCGCCTACCGACCGCCAGCGGAATCATTGCGCAGGCGGCCAATAGGATGACGATCCCGGCGAAGATCCCTGCGGGGCCGACCCCCAATGCGGGAAGTAGCCGCCAGCCGATGTAGCCGGGCAACGAAACCAGAAACCAAATGGGATGAAGAAACCGACGGCGAACGCTCATAGGAGTAGCTAGCAAAGGGACTGATTGTCCAAGACCCAGTGTGGGGGTCGACCCGATGCACTTCAAGGTGCCTGCGTGCCCGAACGAGGCGAGCATTCATCGCCGGTATGTCGAGTTCCGTCATTGCGTGCTTCGAGGCGTCCTATAATGATCTATGGGCCCCTACGTCGATTCAGTCACACCGGACGAAATACTGCCGTCGGCCACGAGCGTAGTCATCATCGGCGGCGGGATCATCGGCGCCTCAGCCGCGTTGACGCTCGCGTCCCGCGGAATTCCCGCCGTGCTGTGCGAGAAGGGCTACATCGCCTGCGAACAATCCAGCCGAAATTGGGGATGGTGCCGGCAGGCCGGTCGCGACGAACGCGAAATGCCGCTCATCGTCGAAAGTCTGCGCCTGTGGCGCGACATGGACCGGCGCACCGACAGTGAAACCGGCTTTCGGATCTGCGGAGTGATGTACGTGGGCGACACCGAGCAGGACGAGCAGCGCTTCGCCGCCTGGCTCGACATGGCCCGACCTTACGACATCGGCACGCGCCTGGTGCGCGGCGCCGAACTCCAGGCGCTCATGCCGGGCGCCAGCCGAACGTACCGTTGCGGCCTGCACGTGCCCACCGATGGCTGCGCCGAACCACAAAAGGCGGCTCCCGCCATCGCGCGCGCGGCACAGCGCAAGGGCGCCGTCATCCTCGCGCATTGCGCCGTGCGCGGAATCGATCGAGGCGCCGGCCGCGTGAGTGCCGTCGTCACCGAAAGAGGGCGCATTGTCTGCGATACGGTGATCCTGGCGGGCGGAGCATGGACCAGTCTGTTCTGTGCCAGTCTCGGCATTCGATTGCCGCAGCTGAAGGTGTTGTCATCGGTGATGCGCACGGCGCCGGTAACCGGTCCGGACACCTGCACGTACATGACCGACTTGGGCTACCGCAAGCGGCGCGACGGCGGGTACACCATCGCCAAAGGGTCCGACTATGTGGTGCCGATAGTGCCGGATTCATTGCGATATTTGCGCGAATTTCTGCCGACGATACGCAAGGAAGCCGCTGGGTTGAGGCCGCGATTGAATGCGCAGTCCTTGAGCGAGTTTCGTGCGTCTCGCCGCTGGGCTTTGGATAAACCCAGTCCCTTCGAGAAAACCCGGGTGCTGGATCCTGCGCCGAACAGGGCTATGAATCGCGAGGCGCTCGAAGCGATGATTCGACTGTACCCGCAGTTTCGTGAGGTACCCATCGTGCAGGAGTGGGGGGGCTACATCGATGTGACCCCGGATGTCGTGCCTTACATCAGCGCGATTGGCGATCTTCCCGGCCTCACTGTCGCAACCGGATTTTCGGGTCACGGCTTCGGCATCGGCCCTGGGGCAGGCCAACTCGCCGCCGAGCTGGCCACCGGTCACACGCCGTCGGTGGATGCCGCGCCGTTTCGCGCCTCGCGATTCAGCGACGGCTCACCCATCGTCATCGGCCCCGAAATCTAGTGCGTCGGCTTCTTGAACTTCAGCACGAAATTATCGGCCTCGCCGACCGCGACATATCGGGCGCGATCCGTATCCCCTTGTGACAATGTGGGGGGCAGCGTCCATACACCGTCCACCCAGTCCTTCGTATCCTTCGGGTTGGCGTTGATCTCCGACGAACCGACCAGCACGAAGCCCGCCTTCTTGGCCAGCGCGATGGCGTAGTCCTGCCGGACATAGCCGTCCTTCGATAGCGGATCCTGGGGCTTGTCGTTGCGGCCGCGGTGCTCTTCGATACCAAGGACGCCGCCCGGTTTGAGCGCCTTGAAGCACGCCGCCAGGGCTTGGTCCGCATACCCGCCGTTCATCCAATTATGTAGGTTGCGAAAAGTCAGGACCAGATCCGCAGAACCGGGAGGCGCGATGTCGAAGTGCCCGGCCCCCAGCACCGTTTCATGAATCGTTCCCAGACGAGCCTTTTGTGCGGCCATTTTCGCGCGCCAACGCTCGACGCCCTTGTCTTCCCCCGCGTCGCCGGGCGCATTCAGAGCAACGTAGTAGGTGCCGCCGCCTTTCGCCAAGTACGAGCCCAATATTTCGGTCCAATAGCCGCCGCCGGGCCAGAGTTCCACCACCGTCATCTTGGGCGTGATGCCGAACACGGCCAGCTCTTCCGCCGGGTGGCGCGTGGTGTCTCGGGCCACGAACGTGGCCGTCCTTCCAGGGTCCGCGACCGCCGCCGTCAGCGCCGAATCGGGCGCGGCCGCCGATGCGAGGATGCACGTGCCGAGCGCAATGACGGTGAAACCCACTAATGCGAAACGAGGAATGCGGTTCTTCATGGACGATTGTTCCTTTTACTTTCTAGTTTCCCATCGGGCATCCGGTGGGAAAACTTCTTAATAGGAGCGGAGTATCCCAAATCAGCCTTGCGGGGGTGTATTGCCCGTGAACGCTATCGGCGTCGCACCCGTGACCGGGCCAATGGTGGCCTTGTCGCTCACATACAGCTTGACCTCTCGCTCGAAGCGCAGGTCACCTTGAACGGTCGCACCGGGGCCGATTTCGATGCGCGGCATGCCAGAGCCGAAATGGATGAGTTCGTTGGTTTTCTGGACCAGGATTCCGCCTTCAACCTGCGAAGCGCCGAAGATCGCAATGTCGCCGTTGACGGTCTTGATACCGGCTGCGACGTGTGCGCCGGTCAGCTCGATTTTGCCGTTCACGTTGCCGACCGTACCTAACACCTCGGCTCCGTCTCGCAAGCTCACGCCGCCGTTGACCGATTCCGCGTGCTTGGCAACGTGCGCGCCCGCGCCGATGGTGATACTGCCGTTGACGGTGTTCAACGTGTCCGCCGTGGCATGGGCGCCGAGATGAATCCCGCCGTTCACGGTATTCGCCGCAGTGACGGCAGCGTCGTCGTCGATATTGATGCCGCCGTTGACCGTTTCCGCCGCGCTCGGCGCTTTGCCTGCGACGACGTGCACCGAACCATTGACCTTTTGCAGTTCGTTGCCATCGTCCGACCTGTCGCAGCCGACGATGACGGTTAGACTGAAAACGCCGACCAGTGCGAAGGCGAGGAAAATATTGCCGGGGACGCGGCCCGGCGTGATGCGGCCCGATATGACGTGGCCCGGCGTGACGCGGTCCGGCGTGATGTGGCCCGGTGTGATGCGGCCCGATGTGACGTGGTTCGGCATGATGCGACCCGGTGTGATGCGGTTCGGCGCAACGCGGTTCGGCCGTGAGCGGCCTTGTTCGGTTACTTGGGTCATGTTGCATCCTCCGACAGGGTTGATTTTGCCGTTACTGTATCAGTGTTGCGATGCCGCTCAAGTCTGGTACGCAGCGCCGCGAGCTTCACTCCGACAAGCCAAACGCCTTCAGGACGAATGCGTACATGTCGACGACCTCATCGATGAGCTTGGCCGTCGGCATGCCCTGGCCGTGACCGGCGCGCGTTTCGACCCGCAGCAAAATGGGTTGACCATGCGGGTCAGCGTACTGCATGGCCGCCGCGAACTTGAAACTATGCGCGGGAAACACGCGATCGTCGTGATCGCCGGTCATTATCAATGTGGCCGGGTAATTCACCCCCGGATGCACATTGTGATACGGAGAATATCTGTACAACGCGCGAAACTCGTCCGCGTTGTCGATGGAACCATAGTCCGATTCCCACGCCTTACCCACGGTGAATTGCCGAAAGCGCAACATGTCCATGACGCCCACTTGAGCAACCGCCGCTGCGGCGATATTCGGGCGTTGTTCCTCGACGGCGCCGATGAGCAGACCGCCGTTGGAGCCGCCTCGAAGGGCGAGGCGCTTTGGATTGGTCCAGTGTGTTGCAGTCAAGTATTCCGCCGCAGCGATGAAGTCGTCGAATACATTCTGTTTGCGGACCTTCATGCCCGCTTCATGCCAGGCGCGGCCGTATTCTCCGCCGCCTCGTAAGTTGGCGACCGCGTAGACTCCGCCCATCTGAACCCATGCCGCAATGGTCGGTGAGAAGCTGGGCGTCACCGAGATATTGAATCCGCCGTAGCCGTACAGAATGGTCGGGTTCGTGCCATCGAGTTTCGTGCCCTTGCGTGCGGTGATGAAAAGCGGCACCCGCGTGCCGTCCTTGCTCTTATAGAAGACCTGCTGCGTTTCGTACTCTTCGGCTACGAATCCTTTCAGCTGCGGCGTCCGCCAGAGGCTCACCCCGCCGGCGTTGAGATCCACCCGATAAATCGAGGGCGGCGTACCGAAACCGCTGTAGCCGTAGTAGATCTGGGTGTCATCGGCGCGGCCGTCGAGGCCGGTCACCGTGCCGAGCCCGGGCAACTCGATGTCTCCCAGAAGCTTGCCGTCGGGCGTATATCGCTGGACCGTGCTATGCGCATCCTTCAGCCGATGCACCAGGAGTTGTCCGCCGACGAGGGTGGCTGCTTCGATGGTGTCAGGTCCCTCGCCGATGAGGGTGCGCCAATGCGACGCCCCCGCATTGTGAAGATCGATGCCTATGATGCGGTGCCGCAACGCGCCGTCATCGGTGCGCACGATCAATGTCGTGCCGACGTTGTCGATCACATCATACGTCGCGCGGGGTGTGGGTATGACAGGGACGACCGGTGAGTGCGCCTTGGTCAGGTCCTGCACGAGCACGGTATTGCGAATATCGGTGCCGAGCGAGGCTTGAATGACGAGGTAGTGCCCGTCGTCCGTTACCGCACCGCCGACGAACCAGCCCGGGTTGTCGGTGCGCGTGTAGATCAATTCATCGTCGGACTGCGGCGTACCCAGACGATGCAAATACAATTTTTCATATTCGTTGGCAGCCTTGAGTGCGTCGCCTTCCTTCGGCGCATCGTAGGCCGTGTAATAGAACCCTGAACCATCTTTGCGCCAGCTTCCGCCGCCTGCCTTCGACCACTTGACGGTATCCGGCAGATCCTTGCCCGTGCTCACATCGCGTACCCGCCAGACTTGCCAGTCGGATCCCGCCTCCGAAAGCGCGTACGCGAAGTACCGACCATCGGCGCTGATCGCCGTCTCCCGTAACGCCACCGTGCCGTCGGGGGACAGCGTGTTGGGGTCGAGAAGCACTCGAGCTCCTGCCGCTGAATCACCGGCACGAGGGTCGTTCATGACGAATACCACGGACTGATTCTGCAATCCGTCGTTGTGGGTATAGAACCAGTTCTCGCCGTGCCGTACCGGTGGTGTCCAGCGCTCGAAGTTCCACATAGCCCGCAGTTGCTGAGTCATCGACTCACGTCCTGCGATGGAGTCGAGGAACTTCCTGCTGAGCTGGGATTGTGCGTCGACCCAGCTGCGAGTTTCAGGCGAGTCGATGTCTTCCAGCCAGCGATACGGGTCGGCAACCTTGTCACCGTGATAATCGTCGGCCTGAGCTCCGCGCCGGGCAATCGGGTAGGTCAACGCGGCGAGCACATCGGGAGCCGGGGCCGTTGCCGCTGCCGCGAGGTCGCCTACGAGGAGGGCCATACCGCAAAAGGCCATGAGTGTGCCGAGCTCGAACGGGATCTTGGACGGTTCAACGGATGTCATCGGCAGTCCTTCGGGTGACGCGTCTTGATCGGGGATTTTCGCACAAAACGCGGTTAAGCTAGGGCCTCGTATGCTCGGAGGCCAGATGAGTCTTGAAAGATGGCTGTTGTTCTTAGTCATGGAGACGGCGCTGTCACTGTCGCCGGGTCCTGCGGTTTTCTACGTGGTCTCCCAGGGCGTGCGCGCATTCCGGCGTGCGATTCCGGCGACACTCGGAATCCTCAGCGCCAATGCCGTCTACTTCGGGCTGTCGGCCACGAGTCTGGGCGCGCTCATCGCCACCAGCGCGCGCTTCTTCACCGTCGCCAAATGGGTTGGAGCGGGCTATTTGATTTTTCTGGGCATCAAGTCGCTGCGCTCTGCCGCCACCAGCCGTTCAGTCGCTCTCAACGGAACCGCTGAACCGGGCGGCAACGTCTCCCGACCAGGCAACCGTCGACGGGAGATCTATCTTGGCGCGCTGACCTTGCAGCTATCCAATCCCAAGGCGTTGCTGTTTTTTCTGGCCCTGCTGCCTCAATTCATCGATACGCATCGGCCGGTAGTGCCGCAGATGGTGGTCCTTGCGGCCACATCCATGCTTCCCGAGTGTTGCATTCTGCTGGCATATGGTTGGCTGGCGTATAGAGCGGCACACGCGTCGGCAAAATTCGGCGTTACCAGCAGCATGAATCGCTGGCTCGGTTGGATCGAAGGAGTGGGGCTGCTCGGTTGTGCGACCCTCGTTCTGAGGTTCAGCCGCTCCGATTAGTCTTGGGAGCCTGTTGGTCCGCCTGTGTCCGTGGATCGCCATCGCCGCCGCGGTGCTTGGCGCCTCGATCGGTACGCTATGCGGAATGAGCCGTCACAAGACCCCATGAGCCGTCACAGGGCCCGGTGATCGTCCTTTTTTCGCTGTGGCCACCAGCGTTCGAGCATGGTCGCGGCCCACTCCTTGCCGCCGAGCCCAAACGCAAGGGCCAGGGCGAGGACCAAGCCGCCCAGGATGATGAGAAAAGTTCTCTGCACGATGTCCCCACCCACCTCGACCTGGCTGAGGGCGATCATGACGACAAAGGTCATGATGAGGTAGCGCGCTATGTTGCCGAGTATGTCGGCGTCGGGAATCTGTGCATCGACGCAGTAAGTATGTACCGCCTCGCCGACGAAGCGGGCGAAATAGGAGCCCAGGACCACGATCAGCATGGCCACCAGAACCTTCGGTAGGAAAAGCTCCACGCGCTGTAGAAGATCCGTGATGTAAGTGAGCCCAAGGCCATTGAAGGCGATGATCAATGTGGCGATGATGACAACCCAATACCCGAACAGACCGAAGAGCGTGGTGGTGTCGCCCCGCAAGCCGCCTTGCTGCAAGAAATGATCGGTGCCGGCACGCTCGGTCAACACGTTGAAATTGACCGCGCGCAGGCCTTTTTCGATGGCGAAGCGCACTGCCTTCGCGAGCAGCCATCCCACCGCGACCACCGCCAGCGCCAATGCCAGGCGCGGCAGGAAAGCGGCAATCTGGTGCAGAAATTCTCGCGTGGTATCGAGCAACATATCAATGCTTTGCATGAAAGCCTCCGACGCATTCGCGGCGCTGTGCGGAATACTCACCCATTTCACGGCGCTCTTTCATTTCACCGCGCTCCATTCCAGAATACCCTGCAAAGGAATGCCGGCCCAGGTAGGACGATTGCTGAGTTCGTAGCGCAGTTCATACAGCGCTTTCTCGAGTTCGAACAACCCGAGCAGTCCATGCGCCGGCAGGAACGAGCCATATAGCGTTGCACCCTGCGCTTCGGCATCGTACGCCAAGAGGAATGCCGCGCGCACCTCGGCCCTCCACGCCTGCGCCAACGGCGCCAGCTTGCTGAATTCAATCTCGTCGTGAGCCACGCTGCGCAACGCGCCGTGCTCGACGTAGCTGAACGAGCGCAACATGCCCGCCACGTCCCGCAAGGGCGATTGCTTGGCGCGGCTCTGTTCGATGCTGTTGCCCGGTTCGCCCTCGAAGTCGACGATGACGAAGTCGTTGCGCGTGACCAGCACTTGACCGAGATGATAGTCGCCGTGGATGCGTATCTTTTGTCCTTGGGTATCTTCCGCGGCGGCCGCCTCGAGCCGCGCGAGGAGCCGGTCTTGCCGCGCCAGCACTTCGTTGGCTTTGTCGCGGTCGGAGGCCGGTACCTGTTCGATACTTGCTTTGAGCAACGCGAGGGCACTGCGCGCCTCGCCCAAAGCGCGTTGGCGGTAACCGTCGAAGTCGGCGCGAGTGAGCGGCTGCGGATCGAAGTCAGCATTGCCGGTACGGGTTGCCAGCGCTCGGTGCAATTCAGCCGTGCGCTTGGCCAAGGTTCGAATCATGATGAGGTAGGGCTCGTGAGCATTGACGGGCAGGGCGTCGGTGGCCGGCGCGGTGCGATGCTCTTCGAGATGACGCCGCAAGTACTCCAGCGAATACGTCCAGCCGTCGCCCTGGTTGGCGACGTATGCCTGAAGCATGGCGAGCAATTTGGTCGTGCCGTCGTTGCCGGAATATTCGAGTACGCCCGCCAGCGGTGCGCAATTCGGATAACGGACCACCTCCGTCAGGAAAAGGCCCATTTCGAGTTCCGGACTGGCGCCGGCCCGCAGCCTGCGGTACCCCTTCAATATCAAGCGTTCGCCCATGACCACCACGGTATTGGAACTCGAGCCCTGCGGGCGAGCGGCCGGCAGGGCGGCGAAATCATTTCCCGCGAGCTGCGCAAAAGCGGCGGTAGGGCGAAACTGTAGTTTTCCTTGCACGGTCGCGACGTCCCGGCGATTGGCCATCGCAACGACGACGGCGCGGCAAAACGCTTCGTCCGCAAACGCGTCGCCCATCACGCCCACACTGGCTTGCTGGCGGATCTTGGCGATTGCCGAGGTGGACAAGTTGCGAACACGCTCCTCGTCGCGTTCCTCCCAGGCGAGCGCGAGCGGCATGAAATAAGAGGCGGGCTCCTCCGCGGCGCCGAGATCCAACAGAGCAAGTACCCAGCTCACTTTGCCATCCTGCCATACCACATGATCGGCGATGCGGGCGCGTTCGATGGGCGTGCCCTTGGCGGCATACCAGCGTTGGGTCTCGATGAAACGGGGCAGCGTGTCGGTCTCGAATTGCAGCCGGGTCTTCTCCGCCATGCCGATGCGCCATGGCACTACGCGGTCACGGAACAGACTGCTCCAACCGTCGAACAGAACCAATACCGGCCGCTCGTCGATGGAGAAAATTTGTTCATGCCAGGAGGGCGCTTCGGCATCCGTAGTCAGATTGAACCAATAAAAGCCGTGGGCCGAGATGGTCAATAAATACGGCAGGTCGCCGATAGGCGGGAAGGCCGTTCGGCCAAGCATTTCGACGGGTACGCGGCCTTTGAACGAGGCGAGATTGAGTTCGACCGGCTGCGCCGTGCGCGACAGATTCGCAACGCACAAAATGGTGTCATCGCCATGCTCGCGCAGGTAGGCCAGGATCTTGCGATTGCCGGGCTTGAGGAAGCGGCGCAAGCCTCGACCGAATGCGTGGCTGGTCTTGCGAACCGCCAGCATGCGCTTGGTCCAACTCAACAGCGAACTCGGATCGCGAACCTGCGCTTCGACGTTGATGGATGGATAGCCGTAGATCGGGTCCATGATGGGCGGAAGATAGAGCCGCTGCGGGTCCGCGCGCGAAAATCCAGCGTTCCGATCCGGACTCCACTGCATCGGCGTACGAACACCATTGCGGTCGCCGATGAAAACGTTGTCGCCCATGCCGATCTCGTCGCCATAATAAAGAATGGGCGAGCCCGGCATCGACAGCAACAGGCTGTTCATGAGCTTGATTCGATCGTGATCGTTTTCCATCAAGGGGGACAGACGCCGTCGGATACCGAGATTGATGCGCGCCCGCACGTCCGACGCATAGGCGTTGTACATATAGTCGCGCTCTTTGCTGGTCACCATTTCCAGCGTCAGTTCATCGTGATTGCGCAAGAATATCGCCCACTGGCAACTGTCGGGAATGTCGGGCGTCTGTTGCATGATCTCGGTGATGGGATAGCGGTCTTCCTGGGCGATCGACATGTAGATGCGCGGCATGAGAGGGAAATGGTAGGCCATGTGGCACTCATCGCCATCGCCGAAATATTCGCGCACGTCTTCCGGCCACTGGTTCGCTTCCGCCAGCAGAAATCGATTCTTGTAGTCCGCGTCGATGGCGGCGCGCAATTTTTTGATCACCTCATGGGTTTCACGAAGATTTTCGTTGTGGGTGCCTTCGCGCTCGACCAAGTAGGGAATCGCGTCGAGCCGGAAACCGTCGACGCCCATGTCGAGCCAAAACCGCATGATCTGTAGCACGGCGTTCAACACGTGCGGATTGTCGAAATTCAGGTCGGGCTGATGGCTGAAGAAGCGGTGCCAGAAATAAGCCTTTGCGACCGGATCCCAAGTCCAGTTCGAGCTCTCGGTGTCGATAAAAATGATTCGTGTGCCGAGATATTTCTGGTCGGTGTCGCTCCACACGTAGAAATCGCGCTCGGGCGAACCCGCAGGCGCTCGTCGCGCGGACTGAAACCACGGATGCTGATCGGAGGTGTGATTGATGATGAGTTCGGTAACCACCTTCAGTCCGAGCCGGTGGGCTTCCAGAAGCATGGCGCGAAAATCGGCGAGGGTACCGAACTGAGGATGAATGTTCGTGTAGTCCGCGATATCGTAGCCATCGTCCTTGAGCGGAGACGGGTAGAACGGCATCAGCCAAATGGTATTGACGCCCAGGTCGCGGAGGTAACCGAGCTTGGATGTCAGCCCTGGGAAGTCGCCGATCCCGTCGTCGTTCGAATCGAAGAACGACTTGACGTTGAGCTGGTAGATGACGGCGTCTTTGTACCAGAGTGGGTCATCGACGATCGGGCCCGCGGGCGCGGCGGTCTCCTGTGCGGGTGATTGGACGTCGTTCATGGGCTCGCTAGAGGAAGTAGTCGAAATCTTGCTCGCTGCGTACATGGCGCCGCAGCTTGAACACGTGAGCCGGCATGCGTCGCGGGTCCAGCATCACGTAGTTTCGCGGGCCGCGCCATTGATATCGTTGATCGCTCAACAGATCGTGCACTTGGAACGGTTGCTCCACATCGATGTCGAGTGCGGCCAGATCCAGGTCGACCCATCCCGATTGCGCATTGTACGGGTCCAGGTTGACCACGGTCAGCACGATATTTTTCGTCAGGGCATCCTGCTTCAGGTACGCGATCAATTGCTGGTTGTCGATGGGGCAAAAGCTCAGGGTGCCATCGGATTGAAGCGCGGGATTGTCGCGGCGAATGCGATTGACGCGCGCAATCAACGGCCAAAGGCTGTCAGGACTGTCAATGGCCCACTGGCGAAGTTGGTATTTCTCAGAGTCCCGATATTCCTCACTCCCGGGCTCGCGGGGCGTGCTCTCCATCAACTCATAAGTCGGCCCGTAGATTCCGTAATTGGCCGACAACGTCGCGGCAAGGACCAGGCGGGTCGAGAACGCGGCACGCAGTCCGGTCTGCAGCGCTTCATGAAGGATGTCGGGGGTATTGGGCCACACGTTCGGCCGGAAGTAATCGCGTCCGGGACCGTGGCTCAGGTCGGTGAAGTATTCGGTGAGTTCTTGTTTGGCAGTGCGCCAAGTAAAATACGTGTACGACTGAGTGAAGCCGAGCTTGGCCAGCCGATGCATCACCTTGGGCCGAGTGAATGCCTCGGCGAGAAAAATGACGTCGGGGTGCAGCCCTTTGATCTCGCCGATCACCCACTCCCAGAAAGCAAACGCCTTGGTATGCGGATTGTCGACGCGGAAAATGCGGATTCCCTGTGCGATCCAAAAATCGATGACGCTCTTGAGTTCGTCCCATAGGCCGCGCCAGTCCTCGGATTCGAAATCGAAGGGATAGATGTCCTGGTACTTTTTGGGAGGATTCTCCGCGTATTGGATGCTGCCGTCGGGCCTGTGCTTGAACCACTCGGGATGCGAGCGCACGTACGGATGGTCCGGAGAGCACTGGAAGGCGATGTCGAGCGCGATTTCCATGCCGAGTTCGCGCGCCTGTCGGACCAGGCTCTTGAAATCGTCCAATGTGCCCAGCTCGGGCAGGATGTCTTTGTGCCCGCCCTCAGCGGACCCGATGGCCCAAGGGCTTCCCACATCGCCGGCATCGGCCGCGAGCGCATTGTTGGCTCCCTTGCGGTTGCTCCGTCCGATCGGATGGATGGGCGGGAGGTACAACACATCGAATCCCATGCGCGCCACGTACGGCAATCGCGCTACCACGTCACGGAAGGTGCCGTGCCGCCCCCTGCCGGCCGTGGCGGATCGCGGAAACAATTCATACCAGCTGCTGAACCGTGCCCGTTTGCGGTCGGCGATCAGTTCGAGACTGGCGCTTGCAGCGAAGCTGCGGTCGGCGTAGCGCGCCACGATCGCCGCGCGCGCGGGATCGAGCGCGAGCGCCTTCATGGCGCCTGCATCGGGGTGGCCATTCTGAGGGTCAGCCGTGTCGCGCAACAGTCTGGCCCAATTCGACAGGGCCGCGGCATCATCGGCGCCGGCCCGTTGCGCAGCCTCTTCGACGAGCCCGGCGCCCGCCATCAAGGCAATCCGAATATCGCTGGGGTCGTCGCGCCGTTCGAGTTCGCTGCGCCAAGATTCGAAATGGTCGACCCACGCCGTTATGGTGTATCGATAGCGCCCAGCGACGGGCGGGGTGAATTCGGCGGTCCAAACGTCATTCACCTGCGCGGTCATGTCGACTTCGTAAGAGTCGGTGTCGCCGACGCCCTGCCAACGGAGCACCACCCGCAACCTATCGTGTCCGTCCGTGAAGCAATGGGCTTCTACGCGCACAGGCTCCCCCGCGATCCGCTTGGCCGGAAACCGGCCGCCGTCGACCACGGGCAGCACGGCATCGACTACTGCGCGCAGCCGGCCTTCTTTGATCGCCGCCGTCGCGGATTGCAGCGAAGCGGGCTGAAGTGGAGCGGCCTGAAGCGGAGCAGGCTCAGGCTGAGGCGCGAAGGTCGGCGCGGTGCCGGAGGGTTTACTACGCCTCCGCGCCTCCTTGAGTTCGCGCGGCTCCAGCTCTGTTTCGTTGTTGGGTGCGGCTTTTCTTTTCTTCTCAACCATGGCCTTCCCAGCGCAACATCAGGGTGGCAAGCGGCGGTATGCTCAGGTTGAGCGAGTCGGTGCGCCCGTGTGCAGCCACCGGGACAGACTCGACGCCGCCCAGATTTCCCCAACCGGATCCTCCGTATTCGCGCGCATCGCTGTTGAGAATCTCGCGCCAAACGCCGCGCACGGGGATACCGACCAAGAAATTGCGATGCGGCATGGGCGTGAAGTTGGTGAGCACCAGCACGGGCGGGGCGCCGGCGCTTTTGCGCACAAACGCGGTAATGCTCATTTCAGCATTCCCAGCGTCGATCCATTCAAATCCGTCAGGGGAAAAATCGATTTGGTGAAGCGAGCGCTCTTTGGCATAGACTCGATTCAAATCTCGTATCCAATGCTGCATGCCGCCATGCTCGGGGAGCTCCGTCACCCACCACTCCAACTCTCCCTCGTGGGTCCATTCGCGGCGCTGTGCGAACTCGCCGCCCATGAACAGGAGTTTCTTGCCCGGATGCCCCCACATGTAGCCGTACAGCGCACGCAGATTGGCGAACATCTGCCAATCGTCGCCCGGCATCTTCCCGATCAGCGAACCCTTGCCGTACACCACTTCGTCGTGCGAGAGCGGTAAGACGAAGTTCTCGTTGAAGGCGTAGATCAGGGAAAACGTCAGCTGACCGTGGTGGTACTTGCGAAAGAGCGGATCCTGTTTGATGTATTCGAGGGTGTCGTGCATCCACCCCATGTTCCATTTCAAGCCGAAGCCGAGCCCGCCCATGCTGGTGGGCCGCGAGACCATCGGCCAAGCGGTCGATTCCTCCGCGATCATGGTGGCATCCGGGTGATCTCGATAGACGGCCTCGTTCAAGGTGCGCAAAAACTGAATGGCTTCCAAATTCTCTCTGCCGCCGAAGCGGTTCGGGATCCATTCGCCTTCTTTGCGGGCGTAATCGAGATACAGCATCGATGCCACCGCATCCACCCGTATGCCGTCGATATGGTATTTCTCGAACCAGAACAGGGCCGATGAAATCAGAAAGCTGCGCACTTCGTTCCGGCCGTAATTGAAAATGGCCGAATTCCATTCCGGATGAAAACCTTGGCGCGGATCCGAATGCTCGTACAAGTGGGTGCCGTCGAAATCGCTCAAACCGTGGGCATCGTTCGGGAAGTGCGACGGTACCCAGTCGAGGATCACGCCGATTCCCTTCTGATGGAGGTGGTCGACGAAGTACATCAGATCCTGGGGGGTGCCATAGCGCGCGGTAGGCGCGAAATATCCGGTGGTTTGGTATCCCCAGGAGCCGTAGAAGGGATGCTCGGTGATGGGCATCAGTTCGATATGCGTAAATCCCAGATCGCTCAGGTAGTCGCCCAGCGCATGGGCGAGTTCGCGGTAATTCAAGAAGGCGCCATCCTTGCGGCGCCAGGATCCAATGTGTGCCTCGTAGATCACCATGGGTGCCTCGAGACCATTGCGGGCGGCGCGAGATGCCATCCAGCCCTCGTCGCGCCACTGGTAGTCGAGTGTCCACGCCCGCGAGGCCGTGGCCGGCGGCAGTTCGCAATAGAAGCCGATGGGATCGGCCTTCTCCAGAATACGACCCGTCTCGCGCGATACGATCCGGTACTTGTAGGCTTGTCCGTGCCGCACCCCCGGTAGGATCCCCTCCCAGATGCCGGAGCTGTCCGGCCGCACCGTGAGGTGATCCGCTTCGGCATCCCACCCGTTCCAATCACCGATCACGGAGACGGCTGAGGCATTGGGCGCCCAGACGGCGAAGCGGGCTCCCCCGTGTTCCAATAAGTGGCAGCCCAACATGCGATGCAGGCTCGCGTTGGTGCCCTCACGGAACAGGTAAACGTCCTGTTCACTCGGGACGGCCGGCGCATTCGTCACGGCCGGCTCACTCGGCATGGCGACACCACCTGTCGCGGTGGGGCAAGAGCCCGTCGTTGTGGGGCAAAGGCCCATGGCTGTCCCATGGCTGTAGGGCAAGAGCCTGTCGCTGTAGGGCAAGGGCATGGGCATGGGCAGACCGCATAGTCACTCCGACTCTAGAAAATCAAAGGCGCACATAAACCGCTCCGCGCGGTGCGCCGGGAGTGAACGGCCCAGCAGTACATATCCGCGGTAGCCTACGCCCTTCGTCCTGTCTCTTTCGCGCAATTCCGTGTAGGAGTTGGCTGGCTTTGCCCGTGCGTAATACCTCGCCGGGTTCCGCCACGCCCTATCCATCAGGAGCATTCTCATAATATCCGAGTCGCGGATTCGAGCCACAGATCTAACCGCCGCCAATGTAAAAACTTCCGGCGCCGGTAAGTTTCCTAGGGCGGGATCGTTGGCGCCGGGCGGTTGCGCGGCACGCGGCCATCGGTGCGTTATCATGCATGGGCCTAGGGCATATGGGCCTACGGGTAGAGACGACCGCAACGCGTATGAGTCAACAACGGAAAATCGCGCTGGTGACGGGCGCCGGCAGCGGAATCGGCCGCGGCTGTGCCTGTGCGCTGCTCGCCGCCGGCTGGCAAGTGGTTTTTGCGGGCCGCCGCATGAATACGCTGCAATCCGCCGTGGATTCTTCCGGAGCGGCGCCGGATGGAGCGGTGGCCATCGTGTGCGATGTGAGCCGGGAAGAATCGGTGGCCGAGCTGTTCAACGAAATTCGCGGCCGCTTCGGCCGACTCGATCTGTTGTTCAATAACGCGGGCATGAGTCCTCAATCGGCGCTACCGGACGAGTTATCGACGAGCGCATGGCGTCACACCGTCGATACCAACCTGAGCGGAGCCTTCTTCTGCCTGGCCGCTGCATTCAAGTTGATGAGAGAACAGAATCCAAGGGGCGGTCGGATCATCAACAACGGCTCCATTTCCGCGCATGTACCTCGGCCCAAATCGATTGCCTACACCGCGACCAAGCACGCCATCACCGGTTTGACCCGCGCCGCGGCCCTCGATGGGCGCGCATTCGACATCGCGGTGGGCCAGATCGATATCGGCAATGTGGTGAGCGATATGACGGCTCGGATGACGGGCGGCGTGCCTCAGGCCGATGGCAGCTCCAAGCCCGAGGCGCGAATGGACCTATCCGCGGTCACCGAAACCTTCATGGCCATGGCCAACTTGCCGCTGTCGGCCAACGTACTTTTCATGACCGTCATGGCAACGCAAATGCCGTATGTCGGGCGCGGTTGACCCAGCGAGCCCGGCGCCCATCGCATTTTCGGGGGAGCTCCAAGCGGCGCTTCCCATGCCGACCGCCATAAACGCTATAATTGCGACCCGAGAAGCCCCCAAAGCATTGTGGTGATGCAGTAGTTTTGTAAACTACAGAGCATGGTTCGATTCCGTGTGGGGGCACCAAACGTTCGCTGATCGGCCAAGGAACTGGTTCAAGGTTACTGCGCCTCTTAAAGATGTCGTAGGCTTCGATGTAGGACACACTCGCCGGTTGCCGGAACTGGGATACTCGGCCGTCGGTGGCGACTTTCAAACGGACGAAAGCATGCAAAGGGACGCTAGCATGAGCATCGGTCAACAAATCACGGCGGTGCAGGTCGATGCGGATGGGGGCGGCTCGCAACCTCCGTCCTCGCCGCCGTCGCAGCCCGAGTTCGCCGAGCTCGCTAAATTGCGCGCCGAGCTCGCTAAATTGCGCGCCGAGCTCGCTAAATTGCGGGACGAACTGGCCCTGCGCGATCTGGCGCTCGACGGAATACAAACGACGTTCGTGATTGCGGATCGGACCACGCCCGAACCCACCGTGGTTTATTGCAACAAAAAGGCGGCGGACATGCTCGATATGAGCCGGACCGAGGTGATCGGCAAGGACATCACGGTCTTTCGGCGGCACAATGCCACCAGTCAACCGGACTTCCGCCGAGACTACGACACCCTCGCTTCCGGGCAAAAAATCGCTTACGAGTACGAGGACAAAAGAACAGACGGCTCGACTTATTGGCGGGGCGTGACGGTGTTGCCAATATTCGACTCCGAGGGGGTTTTGACACGTTCGGTCGCGATGGGCGCCGATATCACCGCAAAACGGGAAGCCGCGCTTGCGCAAAAGGCCTTGCAGGACCAGCTCGTCGTGGAATTGAAGGAGCGTGAGCGCATGGCCGTCGAGCTGAACCTTGCGCAAAAGCTCGAATCGGTGGGCCGTCTCGCGTCCGGCATCGCGCATGAAATCAACACCCCCATTCAGTACATCGGCGATTGCATCCATTTCCTCATGAGTGGCTACGCGGATATCAATCAGATCTTGGAGGGTTGGCAGGGCTTTCTGGTGAGCCCGCCGGAGAATGCTCAAATCGACTCGCTGCGGATACGCTCGGATGAATTGGCCGAAAAATTCGAGTTGGCGTTCCTTCGCACCGAGATTCCGAAAGCGTTCGAGCGGATGTCCGAGGGTGTTGCGCGGGTGAGCAACATCGTCAACGCAATGAAGGAGTTCGCGCACCCCGATGTGGCCGAGCACAACGCTTCGGACATCAATCGTGCGATCCGCTCCACTCTGATCGTCGCGACCAATGTGTACAAGCTGGTCGCGCGCGTGCACACGGAATTCGAAGAAATCCCGGACGTGGTCTGCAATATCGGTGAGCTGAACCAGGTGTTCTTGAATCTGGTGGTCAACTCCGCCCATGCCATCGAGGATGCCGGGCATGACGTGAGCACCGGGCGGATCGACATCAGCACGGCGAAAATCGACGATGCAGTGATCATTCGCGTAGGCGACAACGGCTGCGGCATCCCCGCGGAGAACCTCTCGAAGCTGTTCGATCCGTTCTTTACCACCAAAGACGTCGGGCGCGGCACCGGCCAAGGGCTTGCCATCGCCCGCTCGATCGTAGTCGACAAGCATGGCGGCGACCTGAGCGTCAGCAGTACGGTGGGAGTCGGCACTGTCTTCACGCTGACGCTTCCCGTCGGCGGAGCGCGCGGAGCTCAGGCTTGAAACACATCGTTTTCGTCGACGATGAAAAGGATTTGCTCGACAGCATGCGGGTGCGGCTCTACAAGCATCGGCACGACTGGAACATGACATTTCATTCGAACGGTGAACAAGCCATCGCCGCATTCGAAGCGGGGCCCGTCGACTTGATCGTCTCGGACGTGCGCATGCCGGGGATGGATGGAGGCCAGCTGCTGAGCGTGCTCAAGGAGCGCTGGCCGGCCACGATGCGTATCGTCCTGTCCGGCTATTCCGACTCGACCCAGGCGCTGCGGCTCATTTCCATCGCGCATCAGTACGTGGCCAAGCCGTGTAACTCCCAGGAAATAGAGAACATCATCGAACGTTGTTTTCTACTTCGAGACTTGCTGGGGCAGGAATCGCTGCGCCGCGTCGTCGGCCGAATCGGCCGTCTGCCCACGATGCCCAAGGTGTATGCGCGATTGCAGACGGCACTGGCGAGTGCCAACGTAACCGCCGCCGACATCGGCGATATCATTACCGGCGATCCTGTGATTGCGAGCAAAGTGCTGCAAATCACCAATTCGGCATTCTTCAGGTTGCGCAAGCCCATCGTGCGCATCAAGGATGCGATAACCTATCTGGGATTCGCGACCGTTCGTAATTTGGTGATGTCGGCGGAAATATTCGCGCAGTGGAAGATGCCCGCAAGCTTGGTGGGGTACGTCGATCCGGATCACCTGCAGAAACATGCTCAGTATGCGGCGCAAGCATGCAAATCCTTGGCCACCGGGAAGGTGTCTCCCGATGATGCTTGGCTGGCCGGTCTGGTCCACGATATCGGTTATTGGATACTGGCTCAGGAATGCCCGGACGAACTCAAACGCGGAATCGAGCTGTCGCGGACGGAAGGGCGGCCCTTGTTCGAATGCGAAAGGGAGATTATCGGTGCGACCCACGCGGAGATAGGTGCTTACTTGCTCGGCCTATGGGGTCTGCCTCACTCGATCGTGGAAGCCGTGGCCTTGCATCACACCCCCGCCGCCATACCCTCGCAGGGCTTTGACCTGCTGGCGACTTTGGCGCTGTCCCATGCGCTGCTCGAACCGCCGAACGCCAGCGAGCTGCACGTCAACATGGGGGTCGAGGCCGGCGTCGATGCCTCTTATTTAGCCAGCGTGAACGCGCCCTTCGATTTGGAGGAGGCACGACGCAAGGTTCGCGCAAGCGTTTCTTCAGAATTGGTTCCCAGCAAAGAGCGGCATGCATGAACGGACAAAATCTACCCTGTATTCTCTGTGTGGACGACGAACCGCGGGTCACCGAAGGATTGGCGTTACTGCTGCGGCGCGATTATCGGGTGGTGACGGCCACCAGCGGCCAGGCGGCATTGGAGAAGCTCAAGGAGATCGGCGCACCCGCAGTCATCATGTCCGACATGCGCATGCCGGGGATGGACGGCGCCAATCTGCTGAAGACGGTGCGACGACTCTATCCTGAAACTACGCGAATCCTCCTGACCGGAGAGCAGGGGCGCGACGCTGCCATATCGGCCATCAATGAAGGCCAGATATTCCGCTTCTTGACCAAACCTTGCGCGTCCGATCAGGTGCGTGCCGCCCTCGAAGCCGGCGTGACCTATCACCGACTGTTGATGGCCGAAAAAACCATCCTGCAGGAAACCCTGATCGGGTGTATCAAAGCACTGATCGACATATTGGCGATCACCAATCCAGTTGCCTTCGGGCGTTCGAACCGGATAAAGCGGTTGGCCATGGAAGTAGCCGCGCCTGCGGGACATCAAGCATTTTGGCAACTCGAAGCGGCCGCCATGCTGTCGCAAATCGGGTATATCTCCCTGCCGGTGGAATTGGTCGAGAAACTCTACTACGGCAATACCTTGACACGCGAGGAGCGGGTACTCGCCGAGGGAGCACCGGCCGTCGCGCAAAAACTTCTGGGGCGCATACCGCGTCTGGAACCGGTGTTGGCTATTTTGGCCATGAGCCAGAAGGCCAAAAGCGAATCACCCGATGGATTGACCAATCTCGGGGCCGACATACTCAGACTGGTGCTGGAATACGACACCGAAATCGCGCGTGGGTATTCGGCCGCGGAGACGGTGCAAAGCATCCAGGCGAGAAGCGATGGTCACGACAAGCGACTCGTCGATCACCTCGCGTCCTTAGTCGTGCCGGTGTCAAAAGTCGGGCCCGGATCCGGCAAGCCGGAAGTCAGCGAGATGCCCGTCGGGCACGTCAAGCCGGGAATGATCATCCTCGATGACGTGCGCACGCATATCGGCACGCTGCTGGTGCCCAAAGGGTTCGAGGTAACGGCTGCGTTCATCGAGCGCATGCGCAATTTCGGCTCGGGAATTCTCTCGGAGAAGGTGCGCGTTTCGGTCGGGACGAGCGCGTCGACGCCCTAGCGCTTGCTGCTCAATTCGGCGTATCGGCGGAATGGCGCGCAGCCGCGCCGCTTTGAACCTGCGGATTCGACGCATCCCGTGGTCTATCGGTCGATGAGTAGCCGACGGCGACTCCCATAATCAACAGTGCGGCGGCGGTAATAATCCAGGGCAGAAGGGGCGTTTCTTTGCGGTCGTGCATTGCAGGGCGGTCGAGCATAGAGGGATTTTCAACTTTCGGCCGGTGCCCGCACATTGACGGAGATCACAGATTGGAGCTCGTGGGTAAGAAACCTGGCCGCGCGGCAGCCCCCGCGGTCCCCGCCGCGCTCACCGGCGGCCCGCTCAGGCGGCGGGCAGAGCGGCTTTTTGCCCCAGGAGATCCACCGCGGCCTGGTATAGCTTCGCGCGCAACTGAAACCGTTCGTTGGCGCGCGTGATGTAGCGGATCGCGATCTCGACGCCGCCGACCACCGGCTTGACGTTCACGCCGGGTGTCCCCGAAAAGGTCTTGCCTCGCTGCGTCGGAACGGCGCGCTGCCATTCTTGTTCGGCTTGCCGCGCGCTTTCGACCGTGGCCTCGATCACCTGTTTGGTGATGGCATCGACGATGGGGTAGGGGTCCTGACCGGCCGGTACGACGACCTTTAGCTCGTCCCACAACCATTGGCCTGAAGTCGAGAAGTTGAAGTAATGTCCTTCAATGGCGAAGCTGTTGGTGAAGGTGACACGGCGGCCGGTAGGATGACCGGCGTCGCTCCAATTGCCGGTCTCGAGCAGTACGGTGTGAAACATCCCGAGCTCGGTGACTTCGCCGCTGACGCCATTGATCTCGACCCAGTCGCCGAGCCGGATACCGTTCCGGCCCATCAACACCAGCCAGCCGAAGAACGCCACGATGAAATCCTTCAGCGCCACGGTAAGGCCGGCGCCAACGATGCCGATCATGGTCCCGAACTGGCTGGGCACCCCGATGAGAATGAGAACGATGAGGAGCACGGCGATCACTCGCAGACTCATCCGCGTTATGCTGCGCAGCGTTTCGACTTGACGGCGGTCCAGCTTGGGTCGGTCCAGCAAACGATGCGCCCATTTATCGAGGAACATCACCGCCAGAAGAATCCCCATCACGATCGCGGCGTCGAGCAACAGCCTGTGCAGCAAAGCGCCCGATTGCAGCGAAACCACCCTGATCCATTGCTGATAAACACCCGCGAGCTGCCGTTGGTCCGCGCCCTGGCGATCCAGCAGCGTCAGTACTTTCTGATTGGCCGTGATGAGCTTGGTCTGATCGAGCAGCGTCGCCGCGTCCTGGTGCGTATGCGGTGTGTGCAAAGCGGGCCCGGCAACGGCGCCAGCCGCCTTGGCGGTCTTGGTATGTTGGGCGAGCTCCGAAACTCCTCCCTTGCTGCTTTCCAGGCTGGTTTCGAGCGCGACCCGCTGCTGCCTGAGGGATTCTGTTTTCTCGTTGGCGGCAGCCTCCGCGCCCGCGAGCAATTGCAATTTTTGCCGCAATTTCAGCCAGTCGCGAAGTTGCGCCAATGAGCCGTGCGAGGCGGCTACCGGCGTCAGCAGGGCGGCGCCGGTTGGCCGCGCCTTCTCCTGTGCATCATGTTCCTGGACCATGGCCTCGATACGCTGCTGCGGATTGCCGCCTGCCGCGACGAGGTCTTGACCGGCCTCTTCCAGTTCGTCCTTGTCCAGATCGAGCTGCGACTGTGCAAGCTCCAACTCATCTTGCAGGGCGTCTTTTTGCGAAGGCTTCGCCTGCGCGATGTCCGCGGTCAGCTGGCCGACGCGTTGCTGGTCTGCGTCCAGCAGAGCCTGGGATTTTTGCAGGCGATCCTGGATCTTCAGTGCATCGGGACTCAAGGTGGGCGGATGCGCTTCCACATCGCGCAGTGCGGCGTTGAAGGCAAGGGCAAGCTCATGGTCGGCGACCCGCAAGGCCGTCTGAGCGAATGGCAGCTCTTCGGGCATGGCGGTGAGTTGCGCCATTCGCTGGGCCGTGGCGTAGGTGCTTTCGTCCACCAGCGTTGCGGACGTCACGGCAGCCGCGCGCCGTTGGACGGTCTTGATGGAGGGGGGCGCCGTTTGCCACCACGCGACGCCGACCGCGGCCAGCAGCACCATGAGCAATGCGGTCGATATTTTCTGAATCACGGCTGGTGCCAGTTGCCGATCGCAGCGCGCGCGGCTTGATTGAGCGGGCGAGCCATCAGGCCGGTTTGGGAAACCTTGATCTCGTACAGTGCGCCGTCCGCCATGGGTACGTACGTCGCGCTTCCGTACAGCGCATCGATCCACGGTACCCAGGAACTGTAGCGATGCACCAGTTCCCAGAGATCCACGCGATCCGGCGGATTCAAGGGATATACGGTGCGAGGCAGGCTGCGTTCATCCTCGAGGCTGGTGTAGCGCCCACTGATTCGGTCCAGACGATAGGCCGTGTCGAAACCCACCAGGTTGGCGAAAGCCTGCCATTTGAGGACGCGCGCGTCGATCTGCCATTCGTCGCCGCGCAGGGCAAAGTCCGCGCGTTCGCCGGATGGAAAGGTGAATACCCCATTGAACTGGTGAATGCCGATGCGCGCCAGCTGCAGCTCTCCCGCGGGTTGTTCCGCGCTCAATCGCCGGTAGGTGCGAAGATTGGTGGCGACAACCAAGGCGCAGGCCGCGATCAGGAAAAGCGTCAAGGAGGCCATGCCGCTCAACAGTCCACCGCCGATTCGACGCCTGCGCACGTTGCGGACCGCAGCGATGAAAAGGAGTATGGCGGTAAGCCCGAAGACGATAATCAGTGCATTGAATGTCATGGGCGGTGAGTTCAACAAGAGCCGGAACCGAACCTCATGGGACTAACAAAACACTTAGCTCGGTCCCGGTGTCTCGTTGCAGACACGCTATTGTTTGCTGCGATCGCGATCATTTGCAAGTATTGTGTAGCAGATGACGCAAACTTAAGCGCTCTGGGTGCCCCGGTGGATCAAATCTTGCCCCCTAGGGTCGTGATCCGTAACCCAATCGACGATGTGTAACTTATCATTTGCACTCAGGGCTGCGGATTCGGATGTAAAGAGGTTGTCTAGGTAATGTGGATCGTTCAAGTTGCGCTGCGGCGGCCCTATACATTTTTGGTAATGGCCCTGCTGATTCTGCTCGCGACGCCCCTCGTGCTGCTGAAGATGCCGACCGATATCTTTCCGGAGATCGACATTCCGGTCATCAGTATCGTCTGGAACTATGGCGGGCTTTCCGCCCAGGACGTGGGTAACCGCATTGCCGCGGTCAACGAGCGCAACCTCACCACCACGGTCAACGATATCGAGCACATCGAATCGCAATCCGTGTCGGGCATGGCAATCATCAAGATCTTCTTTCAGCCGAGAGCCAACATACCCACGGCCATCGCACAGGTGGTCGCCATCGAACAGGCGCAGCTGCGTAACCTGCCGCCCGGCATCCTGCCGCCGCTGGTCATCAAGTACTCGGCATCCAGCATTCCGATCATCCAGCTCGGCTTGTCCAGTCCCACCATGACCGAGCAGGCCGTCTTCGACGCCGCCATGAATTTCCTGCGCCCGAGGCTCGTGACCATTCCGGGAGTGGCCATCCCGTACCCCTACGGGGGTAAAACGCGCGTGATTTCGGTGGACCTCAACACCAACGCGCTACTGGCCAAGGGCCTGGCACCGAACGATGTGGTCAACGCCATCAGCACACAGAATTTGGTGCTGCCGTCCGGCACGGCCAAGATCGGCGCCACCGAATACGTCCTCGCGACCAACGGTTCTCCGGATACCATCGATGGGCTCAACAGGATCCCGGTGGTCAGCCGCAATGGCGCCACCACCTATTTATCCGAGATAGCTCACGTACGTGACGGATTTTCGCCGCAGACCAACATCGTGCGCCAGAATGGCGAGCGCGGCGTGCTGGTCTCCATCATCAAGAACGGCGGCTCGTCCACCTTGGACATCGTCAGTGCGCTGCTCGCGCAATTGCCGTTGGCCAAACAGATTCTGCCGAAGGATCTGAAGATTACCCCCTTGTTCGATCAGTCGGGATTCGTGCGCGCCGCGATCAGCGGCGTGGTTCGCGAGGCGTTGATCGCCGCCGCCTTGACCGCAGCCCTCATTCTGCTGTTTTTGGGCAACTGGCGCAGCACCTGCATCATCGCGGTGTCGATTCCACTGTCGATTCTGTCGTCCATCATCGCCCTCTACATCACCGGCGAGACGCTCAATATCATGACCTTGGGCGGTCTCGCGCTCGCGGTGGGGATTCTGGTCGACGACGCCACGGTGACCATCGAGAACATCGAACGCCATTTGCATCTGGGCTCCGACCTTCACAAGGGCATTCTGGACGGAGCGGGGGAAATCGCCGTTCCGGCCCTGGTGTCGACTCTATGCATCTGCATCGTCTTCGTGCCGATGTTCTTCCTGAGTGGGGTGGCGCGCTATTTGTTCGCGCCTCTGGCGGAGGCGGTGGTCTTCGCGATGCTGGCATCGTATGTGCTTTCGCGCACGTTGGTTCCCACGCTGGTGATGTTGATGATGGATCGTGTGCCGCCGACCCATGCACCGGCCTCCGCAAGCGCCCCCAGTCCGCTGCAGCGGGTCTACCGTGCATTCGACAGCCGTTTCGAGAAAATTCGCGGCGGCTACTCGCAGATCCTGTCGGCGGTCCTCGAGCACCGCCGCCTATTCGCCGGATTGTTCCTGGGTTTCTGCGTGCTGTCGTGCTGTCTGGTGTTCATTCTGGGACGCGACTTCTTTCCCAGCGTGGACGCCGGACAAATTCGCATGCACATGCGCCTGCCCTCGGGGACACGCATCGAGGAAACGGCGCGGGTCGCGGACCAGGTAGAAAGCGTCATTCGTACCCTAGTGCCGGCTCGCGACCTTGGCACCGTGCTCGATAATCTGGGCCTCCCGGTCAGCGGCATCAACAATACCTATAGTAATGCCGGTACCTTCAGCAGCCTGGACGGAGAGGTTCAGGTCTCGCTCAACCAAGGCCATCAACCGACGGCGCGCTATGTGGAGCAGATGCGGCGCGAATTGCCGCGGCGTTTTCCCGGCGTGGAATTCTTCTTCCAACCGGCCGACATGGTGACACAGATCCTGAACTTCGGGCTGCCGGCCGCGCTGGATGTGAAAATCACGGGAGCGGATTTGCGAGTCAGTTATGACATTGCCGCAAAGCTCATGAAGCAGATCCAATTGGTTCCGGGCACCGTGGATACGCACATCCATCAACGGCTCGATTTGCCCACTTTGACGCTCGCTATGAATCGCACCCAACTGCAGCAGTTGGGCTTGAGTCCCAGCGACGTGAACCAGGATCTGCTCGTGTCCACGTCGGGAACGACGCAGACCTCGCCGGCCTTCTGGCTCAATCCCGCCAACGACGTCGTTTACAATCTGGTGGTGCAGTCGCCCCAGTACACGATCGATAGCCTGGACTCGTTGCTGAGTACGCCGGTACGTGCTGCGAGGATCGCCGCCACCACCGCGCCGCAGCAGCTGAGCAATCTCGTCGGCGTAGCGCCCTCCGCCCAACTCGCGGTTGCTTCGCGTTACAACTTGGCACCTGCCATCGACATCTACGTCAGCGCGCAGGGCCGCGATATGGGCGGCATTTCCGGCGAGGTCAACCGCTTGGTAAGCACGTTGCGCCCTCAGTTGCCGCGTGGCGTCAGCATCGCGGTACTCGGTCAGGCGCAGACCATGAATGCATCGTTCGTCCAGCTGAGCGTAGGGCTGGTGATGGCAGTGGTGATGGTGTACTTGCTGATCGTCGTCAATTTCCAGTCCTGGGTCGATGCATTCATCATTATTACGGCACTCCCGGCGGCACTGGCGGGCATCTGCTGGACGTTGTTCCTGACCGGTACCACCCTGAGCGTCCCTGCCCTGACCGGGGCGATCATGACAATGGGCGTCGCGACCGCGAACAGCATTTTGATCGTGTCATTTGCCCGCCAACGGATGGACGAAGGATTGCAACCCGTCAACGCGGCACATGACGCGGGCAAGACACGCATCAGGCCGGTGTTGATGACGGCTCTGGCAATGATCATCGGCATGATACCGATGGCCCTGGGTTGGGGCGAAGGTGCCGAGCAAAATGCGCCTCTGGGTCGGGCGGTAATCGGCGGACTGCTGTTCGCTACGGTCTCCACGCTGTTCTTCGTGCCGGTCATTTATGCCGGTGTCCACCGGCGCCTGGAACAGCGCAAGCAATCGAATAGGCCTGCCGCACCGCCGGCGGCAGAAAGGAACGATTAAAATGGCTGAAGAACAATCATCGACGGCTCTGAGGCGCGCGAAGTTCGCGGTTGGCGGGATCATCATCATTCTGTTGATGGGCGCGGCCGCGGTGCTCGTGCTCCGAGGCATTCAGGCCCGCGCGCTCGAAGAATCGACGGCCCTGCACGCCAAGCAATACGTCACCACGGTTTTGCCGAAAACCGGTGGGGAAGGACAACCGCTGACATTGCCCGGGACACTGCAAGGAATCATCGAGTCGACGCTGTACGCGCGCAGCAATGGCTATGTCCTGCATTGGTACAAGGACATCGGCGCCTCGGTAAAACAAGGCGATTTGCTCGCGGAGATCACGGCTCCCGAAATCGATCAGGAATTGACGCAGGCGGAAGCCACGCTTGCGCAAGTGGAGGCGAACGCAAGGTTGGCGAAAAGCACGGCCGATCGTTGGAACAGCTTGCGGCAGCAGGACGCGGTTACCCAGCAAGACCTGGATGAGCGCCTGAGCGCCGATAGACAGGCGGAAGCCAACGTCGCGGCGGCAAAGGCCAACGTGGGGCGCCTGCGCAATCTGCAGGGGTTCAACAGAGTCATCGCTCCCTTCAACGGCGTGGTGACCCGCCGCAATATCGATGTCGGCGATCTCATCAATGCCGGTAACGGAGGTGCCGCCCAAGCACTGTTCTCGGTGGCGCAGGTCGATCCGCTGCGGTTGTATATTTATGTTCCCCAGGCCTATGCGGGCCAGGTCAAAATCGGCGATTCGGTTACGGTAACGCTGACGGCAGGATCGGGCGAGGCCTATCAAGGCACCCTCGCGCGCACCGCGCGCGCCATCGATACGGCGACCCGCACCATGCAAGTCGAAGTTCGCATCCCCAATCCCACGGGCGCGCTGATTGCGGGTTCGTATGTACAGGTCAGGCTGCCCATCAATTATGACGCCAAGATTTTGCTGGTGCCCACCAATGTTCTGCTCTTCAGGCCCACGGGTACCCGGGTCGCGACCATCGATACCGGCGGCCGCGTGCAATTGAAAGCGGTCAAACTGGGCACCGATTTTGGCGATTCCGTCGCGATTTTGAACGGCATCGATGCGAAAGATCGGATCGTGTTGAATCCGGCCGACTCGCTCGCCGACGGCGACGTGGTGACGCTGGCCCCTCTACCAGCAAGCGCACGGGCGGCGGATCTCGAACCGGGGCAGCCGGCGCAGCCGGGACGGGCCAGGTAGCATGCGTGTTTCGGGACCGAGCCGCATTGCTTGTTGGGGCTTCGCGGCCTGTGTCGCGGGCTGCGCGGTGGGACCTGATTATCACAAGCCCACGGCGGACCTGCCGCCGGATTGGCAGCCGCAGGCTCCGTGGCATGAAGCGGTGCCGAGCGACACGGTTCTGAAGGGCAGGTGGTGGGAATTGTTCCAAGATGCCACGCTGAATCCATTGGTCGAGCGTGCGCTCACCGCCAACGAGAATTTGCATCTCGCCGCCGCACGACTGGATCAGGCCCGCGCCCAGGTCTCGATCGCCGAGTCGGGTGCCTACCCCACCGTGGGACTGTCTGCCCGGGCGGCGCGCGGCAAGATATCGGCCAATCGTCCGCTCGCGAACTATGCCGCGCCGAATCGGTCGACGACTCAGAACGACTTCGTGTTGGGACCGAGCGTGGACTACGAGGCGGATCTGTTCGGCCGGGTGCGCCGCGAAATCGAGGGGCAGCGAGCGACGGCGCAGCAGGCGGCCGCGGACTTTGAAAACACGCGTTTGATGCTGACCGCGCAACTGGTAACCGACTATTTTTCGCTGCGCGAACTCGACACCGAGATAGACGTGGTGCGCCATAGCTTGGATCTGGAGCGCGACGCGCTCAAATTCATCACCTCACGACATGATCTTGGGTATGCCACCGGTTTGGATTTGGCGCAGCAACAGGCGTTGGTCGATTCCGGCGCAACGCAGGTCGAGCTCTTACAGAACCAGCGGGCGCAATACGAGCACGGCATTGCCACGCTGGTCGGTACCCCTGCACCGGGCTTCTCGATTGCCCCGGCGTTGGCCACCGCGTTACTGCCGCCCATACCGGTCGGCTTGCCATCCGATCTATTGCAGCGTCGCCCGGACGTGGCTTCTGCGGAACGCGCGATGGCCGCCGCCAACGCGCGCATCGGCGTAGCTCGCGCCGCCTATTATCCGAGCATCGATCTGACTACCGGCCTGGGCGTGCCCAATGCGGGGTGGGAGTCCGCTGCGCTGTCGACTCTCTTCAACGCACCCAGCCGGCTCTGGTCGATCGGCCTGTCCGCCACCGAAACGCTTTTCGATGCGGGTAGGACGCGTGCGAATGTGCGTTTTGCGAATTCGGATTATACCGCGGCGGTCGCGAGTTATCGGCAGACGGTGCTGACGGCCATGGAAGAAGTGGAAAACGGCATAACGGGTTTAACCGTGCTCGATCGAGCGGCAACACAGGCCGATGCCAGCGTGCAAAGCGCCCAAGCGGCGTTCGATATCGCGACCGATCGCTACAAAGGCGGCGTGGATACGTACCTGTCTTTGATCACGGCGCAACAAACGCTGCTGACCAATCAACGTCAAGCCGCCCAGGTTCACGGCCAGCAATATGTGACCGCCGTTTATTTGGTCAAGGCGTTAGGAGGCGGCTGGCAGGAATCCGCGGCCATCGATCAGCGCATGTCGTCGGGCGGCAATTAACCGCGGGGTTTCTGCGGCTTCGACAGGGAGTCGATCGCCGCCGGCGGCGACAAGGCGTTCGATTGAATGAAGTCGACGCCCAAGGCAGTGAGCCATTCCTGCTCCGCGGCCGTCTCGGTGCGCTTGGCCACGGTGTGCATACCGAGTACCCGGGCCATCTGCACCACGGCGGTGATGGCCGCTTGGGACAGCTTGTCCGAGCGCATTTTCGCCGTGATCTCCGATGCGAGTTTGATATAGCGCACGGCCGGCAGCCGCAGTAGGTCGAAACACTCGGTGCGCAGCCCAAAGTCGTCCAGCACCATGGGGCAGCCGAGTTTATGCAAGGCGGCGGCGACCTCGCCAATTTTGTCGCCGAGGCGGATGGCCGTCGATACGTCGATTTCAAACCCGATCATGGCCTTCGGCAGCGAGGACTTTTCGAGGCACATACCGACGAATTTGATGAAGTGCTCGTCTTGCAGCGAGGTGCTGGTGAGGTTTACCGAAAACATCACTGCCTGGGTCTTCCACACCTCCGGATGATGCACCAGCCATCCGACCAGCTCGGTGACGACGCGGCGGTCGATCATGGAGCCCAGGCCGTTCTCCACCGCTGCTTTCAGCATGGCGTGAGGCGCCGCGTTCGGGGAGTCGTCGGATTTGGAGCGAAGCAGAACTTCGTAACGCCGCAATTGACTGCCCTTGGTCAATGGAACCAGGCGTTGCACGTGCAGCGCAATCGGGCTGCGGCGTAATGCCGCGTGCAGGCGATCGACTTCGGGGCTAACCGTCTGCGCCGGACGTTTCTCCGGCTGCGGCACGGCCGGCCCGGGGACGCGCACCGAATCCGTCAGCGACAGCTCAACGGGGGGCGTCGGCGCGCGCGCCGCGGCCGGTGCGCTTGTTGACGCCGGTGCGCGCGCTGCGACTGGCGCGGGTGCGGTGACCGGTGCGCGCGCGGCGGCTGATGCGGGTGCGGCGACTGATGCGGGTGTGGTGACTGGCGCGCGTGCTGCGACCGGTGCGCGAGCCGCGACTGGTGCGGATGCGGCGACTGGTGCGCGTGCGGCGACCGGTGCGCGAGCTGCGGTCGGTGCGGGTGCGGCGACCGGTGCGCGAGCTGCGACTGGTGCGCGCGCGGCGGCTGGTGCGGGTGCGGCGACCGGTGCGCGCAATGCGGCCGGTGCGGGGCCGACGTCGGGCCGCATTTTGGCGAACTCGGACAATGCCCGTTGCAGTTTGGGCGTCGCCAATCTGGCCGCCCCTTTGTCGTCCTGGCGGATACCCCGCGTATCCATGATGACCATGACGGCTCCGACCATGGCACGACGTACGTTCACCACGCGAAAAAGTACCGCGGACCGTGAATCGCCGAGATCGTAGTCGAGGATGGGGGGTGCTTTGACGTTCGAGAACGTTTCGAATGCTTCGCGGGCCGCGTTATGCTCGTCCGGCCCCATCGAACTTTCGGTCAGCCACAGAACGTCGCCTGTTTCGTCGTGAAGCGATACGGCATGCACGCGCGCCGGTTCGACGGCCGCACGTACCTTTTGGCAAACGGCATCGAAGTCAACCAGCGGACTTTCCGTTGCGCTGAAAGGCTTGCCCTGCTCCATAGATCCAACATATTTGGGGGGAGCCTATATTTCTACCGTACCGGGGCCCATCCTGATGTGATGGCTTCGCCAAAATGCGACAGCGCCCCCTCAGCCTGTCCCACGCACGGCGCTCACCGTTCCGAGCGTGGCCGGTATGACATATCCGGCAAGCTCCTTTAATTCGGCTACACTTCTGCACGCACCATGACCCCCGCCCCGGAAACACGTCAATACCGCTACTACGATTTTGTGATGGCGGCCTATGTCTGCATACTGCTGTGCTCGAATTTGATCGGCCCCGCGAAGGAAACCTCCATTCAGGTACCGCTGCTCGGTACAGTCACCTTCCTGGCCGGCGTCTTGTTCTTCCCTATTTCGTACATCTTCGGTGACATATTGACCGAGGTTTATGGGTACGGCCGGGACCGCCGCGTGGTGTGGGCCGGATTCGGGGCACTTGCATTCGCCTCCATCATGGCGGCGGTGGTGGTGCACTTGCCGCCATCGGACAGTTCACGCGCCAGCCAGGCGGCGGTGGAAACCATATTCGGCAATACTCCGCGCATCGTTCTGGCGTCCATCATCGCCTTTCTGTGCGGTACCTTCGTCAACAGTTATGTGCTGGCGAAGATGAAAATCTGGACTCGGGGCCGTTGGCTGTGGACCCGCATCGTCGGCTCGACGCTGTGCGGTGAACTGGTGGATTCGGTGATCTTTTACTTCGTCGCTTTTTATGGGCGCATGCCGCCGGGTCATTTGGTGGCGATCATGTTCACGCAGTATGCGTTGAAAAGCGGCTGGGAAATCATCGCGGCGCCGCTGACTTATCGCGTGGTGGCGTTTTTGAAGAAAGCGGAAAACGAAGACTACTACGACACGCATACCAATTTTACTCCCTTCTCGCTCAAGGCCTGAGCTGGCCGCTTCGGACGCCTTGCCGCAGCGGTCGACTCAATTGGTCGCCGCCCCGCCACAATTTGCCACCACACGCACTCAAGGTGGCCCGAAAAGCAGCTTGAAATAGCTCTCACAAAGGCGGCGAAGGTCGTCGCCTGAAGTGGTGAAAACCGCGGTGGAGCTGTTATGAAGACTACATATTTCAGGGTTGGTTGGACGGTGGGATTGATGGGCGTCAGCGTGGTGGCCTTGGCTGGGGAGCCCAAGACCGCGCCGCCGCAGGAACCGGTGGGATTCATTACCGGAGGCGTGATCGGTGGGTTTGCCGCAGGGCCGGTGGGCGCGGTGATTGGGGCGGGGATCGGCACGTGGCTGGGCAACCGAGTGCATCGTGCCGGCGAGGCAACCAAGGCCGAGGCACAGGTGACGGCGCTGCAGACCGACACGGTGCAGTTGCAAACCGACAAGGTGCAATTGCAGACCGAGAAAGCCGCGCTGGCGGCCGAAAAAGGCGATCTATCGGAGACCAATCGCGCATTGACTGCGCGGCTCGACCAGTTGTCGCACAGTGTCGAGGCGGCACAGGCCGCCCAGGATGACGCAGAGCGAGGCGATGTCGCCAAGGTGCTCGACGGCTTGCAGGGCGATGTGCTGTTTCGGACCGGCAGCGCCGACATCACGGCGGAGATGAAGCAGAGCATCCGGGTATTGGCGGAGGCTGTGGCCAAATCCCCGGCGCTCAAAGTGCGTGTCGACGGGTATGCCGATCCGCGGGGAACGGCGGAAATCAACCTCAAACTGTCGGAGGCTCGGGCGAATGCCGTTCGGGATCTGTTTCTGGCCGCGGGCGTCAACGATGAAGCACTTGAAATCAACGCTTACGGGAAGAGTCAGAGTGTTGCGGAGGACAACGATGGCTATGCGCTCGAGCGCCGAGCGCGGTTGACCTTGCAAGCTCAAGGGCCGGCGGCGGTTGCCCAGACCGGCGGCAATTCGTCCACCGGCGACACTTCATCGGTGTCGGAGGCGCACGCGGAAGCGCCGCAAGTGAGGGAAAACGAGTAAATCGTCGCGGTCCGGTACGGGTGTGCCGGACCGCTCTTGTTTCCGCGGGTGGCACGTGCCTACGATAGCGTATGAGCGAGCAGCCCAAAATCGTCGTGTTGGACCGCCTACAAACGGGTGAGTCCGCAAATCCTTCTCCTGAAAAGATTCTTTCCGGTATTCCACGGACTCGAGTGTCCAACCAATACGCGGATGACACGCAGCAATTTTTTTGCGGTGTGTGGACCAGCACCAGCGGCAAGTGGCGGGTACGTTACACCGAGCATGAGTTCTGCGTGCTCTTCGAGGGCCGCGTTCGCATTGAATCGATCAGCGGCGAGCGACACGAATTTCGGTCGGGAGACGCGTTCATCGTGCCCGCCGGATTCGAGGGGACTTGGGAAGTCGTCGAGCCGTGCAAGAAGTGGTACGCGGTTTTCGAGCGGGGCGCGTAGCCCGCCCGGCAGCCGTAGCTGGGGCGGCCCCTGCCGCGGAGCGCGTAACCCCGGCGGCCGTAGCTGGGGTGGCCCATGTCGTGGAGCGCGTAACCCCGGCGGCCGTAGCTGGGGTGGCCCATGTCGTGGAGCGCGTAACCCCGGCGGCCGTAGCTGGGGTGGCCCATGTCGCGGAGCGCGTAACCCCGGCGGCCGTAGCTGGGGTGGCCCATGTCGCGGAGCGCGTAACCCGGGGACCGGAGTGGGTAACCGGGCGGCTCAGGCAGCGGAGCGCATAGCTGCCGGGGTCATACCAGCGGGAACGTTTCCGCCGAAACGTCTCCTGTCCGCTGGTCGGACGCTCGTTCGTTGGCGGAACCGCTCGTGCGTTAGCTGAACCGCCCGTTCGAGCGATTCTTCCTTTGCCTCAAGCGGTGTCGCGAATTACCTCCGATAGGGTCTCGACGAGGCGTGCGATCTGCTTCGGTTCGATGATCAATGGCGGCGACATGGCGATCACGTCGCCGGTCTGACGTACCATCACTCCGCGCTCGAAACATTTGACGAATACATCGAAGGCACGCGCTCCGGGTTTGCCTGCCCGCGGCTCCAATTCGACGGCGCCGATCAAGCCGAAATTGCGAACGTCGATGACGTGCGCCGCGCCGCGCAGCGAATGCACGGCGTCTTCCCACTGGGCAGCGAGCGTTGCGGCACGCGTCAGCAAGCCCTCCTTGGCGTAGATGTCGAGCGTCGCCAGCGCAGCCGCGCACGCCACCGGGTGCGCCGAGTACGTATAACCGTGGAACAGCTCGATCGCGTTCTCCGGCCCCTGCATCAATGCGTCGTAGATCTTGCGTTGCGAGAACACGGCGCCCATGGGAATGGCCCCGTTGGTCAGCCCCTTGGCGGTGGTCATGAGATCGGGCGTCACGTCGAACGCCTGGGCGGCAAAGGGTTTGCCGACGCGGCCGAAACCGGTGATCACCTCGTCGAATATCAGCAAAATGTCGTTCTTGTCGCAGATCTCGCGCAGTCGCTTGAGATAGCCCACGGGCGGCAGCACCACGCCCGCGGATCCCGACAACGGCTCGACGATCACGGCCGCAATGGTGGATGCGTCGTGCAGGGCAATCAGGCGTTCCAGCTCATTCGCGAGGTGCGCGCCCCACTGGGGCAGGCCGCGCGTAAAGGCATTGTGGCCGATATCCAATGTATGCGGCAGGTGATCGACACCCGGCAGCATCGAGGAGCCATAGATCTTGCGGTTGTTGACCATGCCGCCCACCGACATGCCGCCGAAACCCACGCCGTGATAGCCCTTTTCACGGCCGATGAAGCGCGTGCGTTGGCCGGCACCGCGCGCACGATGATAGGCAATGGCGATTTTCAGGGCCGTGTCGACGGACTCCGAGCCGGAATTCGTGAAAAACACCCGGTCCATGCCGGGCGGGGCGATTTTGGCGAGCCGGTTCGCCAGCTCGAACGCGATCGGATGACCCATTTGAAAAGTGGGCGCGAATTCCATGGTGCTGAGTTGCTTGGTCACCGCCTCGGTGATTTCGCGGCGACCGTGCCCGGCGTTCACGCACCACAGCCCGGCGACGCCATCGAGTACTTCGCGGCCGTCGGCAGTCCAGTAGTGCATGCCCTCGGCACGCGCAAGCAGTCGCGGATTGGACTTGAACTGTCGGTTGGCCGTAAACGGCATCCAAAATGCATCGAGATCGCCTTGCGACGGAGCGGGTGTAACTTGCGCGTTCATTGGAAATCCTCAGAGTTTCGGGTGTGCCGAGGGGGACAGCAGCTGCGGATGATAAGGAAAATCGACACTAAGCTCAATTTTAGCTGCCTTTTTGTTGCCAGTGTTTAATATAATGGACACCATGAGCTTAGACGTAGGTGCCCATTTGAAGTCGGTCCGGCAGATGTACGGGCTGTCGCAGCGTGAATTGGCCAAGCGGGCCGGGGTGACCAATGGGTTGATCTCCCTGATCGAGCAGAATCGGGTGAGCCCGTCAGTCAGTTCGCTCAAAAAAGTCCTGGACGGCATCCCGATGGCGCTCGCGGATTTTTTCACCTTGGATCTCGCCGGCAAGCCGCAGGTGTTCTTCCCCAGGGATGAACTGGCGGACATCGGTTCGGGTGCGGTGCAGCTGCGGCTCGTGGGCGGACGCCTGGGCAAACGCAGTATGTCGATATTGCATGAACGCTACGCGGCCAATGCCGACACCGGCGAGGAGATGCTGACGCATCCGGGCGAAGAAGGCGGTGTGATCGTCAAGGGCAAGATCGAACTATCGGTGGGCGCTGATTCTCGAGTGCTGACCGCGGGCGATGCGTATTATTTCAAGAGCTCCATTCCGCATCGATTTCGCAATCCCGCGCGCGAGGAGTGCGAGATCGTGAGCGCGAGCTCGCCTCCCACGTTTTAACCGAACCTTGAGGTAGCATACGGTCTTATGAGCATGGTAACTGTAGCCGCGACGCAAATGGCCTGCGAATGGGACCGCGACGCCAACGTGGCGCGCGCCGAGAAATTGGTGCGTGAGGCCGCGGCGCGCGGCGCGAACGTGATCTTGATCCAAGAGTTGTTCGAGACGCCGTATTTCTGCAAGGATCATTCGACGCAGCATTTCGAGTTGGCCAAGCCGCTCGAGGGGCACCCGGCCGTCGAACATTTTCGCAAGGTGGCGCGCGAATTGAGCGTGGTTCTGCCGGTCAGCGTGTTCGAGCATGCGAACAATGCATTCTACAATTCGGTCGTGATGATCGATGCGGATGGTTCGGTGCTCGGCAGCTACCGAAAATCGCACATTCCGGAAGGGCCGGGATATCACGAGAAATTTTATTTCTCGCCGGGCGACACCGGCTTCAAGGTGTTCGACACGAAGTTTGCCAAGGTGGGCGTCGCGATTTGTTGGGATCAATGGTTTCCCGAGAGCGCGCGCTGCATGGCATTGATGGGGGCGGAAATCCTGCTGTATCCGACGGCCATCGGCTCCGAGCCTCAGGATTCGAGTCTGGATTCGAGTGCGCATTGGCAGCGCACCATGCAGGGCCATGCCGCGGCCAATGTCATGCCGTTGGTGGCGTCGAATCGCGTCGGCACGGAAAAGGGCGAAAAATACACCATGACTTTCTATGGCTCGTCGTTCATCGCGTCTCCGACGGGCGAGAAAGTGGCCGAAGCGGATCGCACCAGCGAATCAGTGCTCACCGCAACGTTCGATTTGGAAGCGGTGCGCAAGTACCGCCAGGCATGGGGTGTGTTTCGAGACCGACGGCCGGATCTGTATTACCCCCTCTTGACGCTCGATGGACGCGGCTGAGACCTGCGCTGCTGCAGCCTCTGCGGCTGCGGCACCCCAGGCAACGGTCTCCGCAGCCACGGCTTGGGTCCTTCCGCAGGATCTGGTGTTCGTGGACTTGGAAACCACCGGCGGCAATGCGGCGTATCACCGCATTACCGAGGTGGGTATCGTGCGGATGGAAGGTGGGGAGGTGGTGGAGGAGTGGAGCTCACTGGTCAATCCAGAATGCCGTATCCCCGAGTACATCGAGTCCTTTACCGGTATCACCAATGAAATGGTCGCCGGCGCGCCGCGCTTCGCCGACGTCGCGGCGCTGGTGCTGGAGAAGTTGCGAGCACCGATTTTCGTAGCCCACAACGCGCGGTTCGACTACTCCTTTCTGCGAACCGAGTTCCGCCGGCTGGACGTGCATTTCTCGGCTAGGGTGTTATGCACCGTCAAGCTGTCGCGACGCCTGTTTCCCGAGTACCCGCGGCACAACCTGGACGCGGTGATGGAGCGGCATCACTTGACTTGCACCGCGCGGCATCGGGCGCTGGGAGATGCGCGCGTCCTCGGCGACTTCTGGTCCAAGTTGCGTGTTGAAATAGCGGAAGAGAAACTCGCCGCGGCGGCGCAAATCGTCATCGGCACGAACAGATTGCCGGCGCATCTGCCGCCTGAATTGGCGGACGAACTGCCCGAGGGTCCGGGTGTGTACCGGCTTTTCGGTGAGGACGACGTATTGCTCTACATCGGCAAGAGCCATTCGTTGCGGGCCCGTGTCCTCGGCCACTTCGCTGCCGAGCATTCCGACGCCAGGGAGCAGAAGAAAGCGCGGCAAACGCGACGCATCGATTGGGTGGAGACCGCCGGCGACCTAGGCGCGCAGCTCAAAGAAGCGGAATGGATCAAAGCGCAAAAGCCGCTATACAACAAGCGGGTCAAACAAAAATCGGATAGCTTCACGTTGCATGCCTTGGAGCACACCCACGGCGTTCGGCTCATGGCTCTCGGCGATTTGGAGCCTGCGGAGCTCGCGGGTTGTTTCGGCGTGTTTCATTCGTACAAGGACGGGCGCAAGGCGCTCACCGACATTGCGCGTGCGCATTCGCTGTGCTTGAAGATCATGGGCCTGGAGGACGGTGAAGCGATGAATGCGCCAGCCGCGGGGTCGTGTTTCGCCTACCAGGTCGGTAAGTGCAAGGGCGCCTGCGTCGGTAAGGAACCGCTCATGCTCCACAACGCGCGTCTGCTGATGGCCTTGTCCGCGCTCAAATTGAAGTCGTGGCCGTTCCCGGGGCGGGTTGCGCTTCAGGAGGGCCGCTCCGAATATCACGTTCTCGATCATTGGGTGTATCTGGGTACCGCTCACTCCGACGAAGAGTTGGCAGAGCTCGCGGGTAAGCGCGCGGACGCGGTTTTCGACGTCGATGTGTACCGCATCCTGGTGCGTTTTTTGGCGAAAAATCCCAAAATCGAATGGCACGACCTCCGCGACTCGACGATTCGCTCATAAGCGTATGTGCCTGACGTCGGTTGGCGAGAGATTCCGGCTCGACCAAACGATGCGGACACTTCAACCACGAAACGTGGCGGACACGGAAACGGAATTCCGAAAAATCTCCGCCTCGGCGCGTATCCAATCCATGAAGGTCCGGGCGCCGGCGAGTTCTTGCGCGCGGGCCGGATACACCAACCAGTAGCTGCGCTCGAAAAGCATCGGACGGGCGGCGGCAATCAGCGTGCCGCAGGCGATTTCATCCGCAACGAGGCTCCAGCGAGCCAATGCCAGGCCCCCGCCTTGGATGGCGACGCGCACGACGGCTTGCGAGTCGTCGAACACGGCACCCCGATATGCCGTCGTTGGGTGGTCCGCCCGGCCGTCGAACAGCCACGCGGTCCAGGGCTCGCTGACGCTGTGAACCAGCGGATAGCGCTTGAGGTCGGCGAGCGCGTGCACGGGACCATATTTGTCGTAAAGCGCCGGAGCGCAGACCGGCAACAGCCATTCGTCCAGCAATTTCTCGCTGTGCACGTGGGTCCAGCCGCCCAAGCCGAAGCGAATGGCCAGATGAAAATCCTCCCGCACGAAATCGACCGTCTCAACCGAGGTGTGCACGTGAAGGTCCACTTCGGGGTGCTTGACGCGGAATCGTGACATCCGTGGCAGCAACCACAGCTGCAAGAATGAAGCGAGCGTGGTTACTCGCAACGGGCCCGCCAGGCGATCGAGACGCACGTCATCGATGGCTCGTTCCAGCTCGGCCAGCGATTGTTGGATGCGAGGCAGCAACGCCGCTCCCTCACTCGTCAGGCGGACCTCCCGACCATTGCGTCGAAACAGGGGTCGCGCCAGATACTCCTCGAGCGTGCGAATCTGCAGGCTGGCGGCACTCGCCGTCACCCCGAGCGAGTCCGCGGCGCGCGTAAAACTCAAATGCTGGGCGACCGCCACGAACACGCGCAGGCTGCCCAACGGCAGCCTGCGCACTGCCCGAGTCGTTGCTTGACTTGAACGGGATCGAGTGCGTCGGTTCTCGATGCCCTTGCGCGTGGCGATGGGGCAACTCTCCTTGGTAACGTCGCGGCGTACATCAGCGACGGGCAACGGTCCGATTCTGATCGGATTGCCTGGTTTGCGCTCGATGGTAAGCGGTAAGCGCCGGCCGATCCACCGCCAGGACGGCCTCGTCGATGGCTCGCGCCACGCATTTCTGCCAAGACGCCGAGATTACGTGCGATCCGGTGAGTCGCGGCTCGCCGCAGTCTCGTTCGGCGGCGCTATTCAGGCGACGGTACAGGGTCGTGATCCCGGCCGGCTGATCTAGATTCAAGTCGGCAAAGTGTACGGTGATGCTGTGGGTGTCTTGGTTGGCGATCGGCGCGGGTGCGGCCGCGTGAACCTGCGACGCGACGGCGAGGAATGCCGCCGTAACATGGATCAATTTGCTCGCTGTGCGGGACATCGTAATCTCCTGGTTGGATCGAAATCGTCGGGACACCGAAGTGCCGAACGACACAATGCGCGATCCAAATGGAGGTCGACCCGCGACCTGCTCAAGACGCTTTGAGCTTTGCTCAATCGACGGCGGAGATGCCGTGTCTGGGATCCGACTCCACGGCAGCGTCGATCAAAACTTCAGCGGCCTTCGGTAAGGCCTTCATCACTGAATTGCCGAGCCCGTAGGTCTGACTGGCGGCGTAAGCGCCCTCGATCAGCAATGCCAGGGCTTTGGCCAACCAGGACGCATTGCCGGCACCGGCCGCTTTCGCCAGCTCCGTCAAGCGCTTCAGCAAGCGCGCCTTGTTGTCGGCCACCATCCGGCGCGCAATATGGGACCGATCGGGGAACTCCACCGCGATGTTGACGAAGGGGCAGCCGCGGTAGTTCGTCGCGGACGCGCGCCGGGCAAGGTCAATGAACAGTTGACGCAGCTGGGCGCGAGGCTCGCCCGGATGTTTGGCAATACTGGCGTCGACATAGGCCCAGAACTTCTCGTCTCCGCGCAGCAAGTAATGCCGCAGCAGATCCTCCTTCGACTCGAACTGCCGGTATAGGCTCATTTTGTTGACGCCCGCGCGTTTCACGACCGCGTCGATGCCGACATTGCGAGCACCCTCGAGATAAAAGAGATCTTCCGCGGCGTCCAGGATTTGTGCATGCGCGACCGGACCCGCAGTGATCGTGCGGTGCCCCCGCTTCCCGTGAACCATAGGTTTCGAGTTCCTGCCCAAAGATGTTGACATTGTGACCGAGCGGTCACTAGTATACAACCTGTTGTTACCGAGCTGTAACATATTATCCGATGGCAACCACGATAGGATCTCCGATGCATCCCTTGGCAAATTGGACGAGAAGCCGCTTTCACTATGCGTGGGTCGTGATCGCGGTGACGTTCTTGATCATGCTGGTGACGGCCGGAATTCGCGCGACGCCCAGTGTGATGATGGTACCGCTGGAGCGCGGCTTCGGCTGGACGCGCACCACCATATCGATGGCATTGGCAATCAATCTTGCATTGTTCGGTCTGATGGGACCGTTTGCGGCCGCTGCCATGCAACGTTTCGGGATGCGCCGTACGGTAATGACCGCGCTGGCGGTGTTGGCGGGCGCCGTCGCGCTATCCAGCAGGATGAACGCGGCTTGGCAGATGGTGTTGATCTGGGGCGTGCTGGTCGGCGGCGCGACCGGCGCGACGTCGACGACGCTGGGCGCTGCGGTCGTGAATCGCTGGTTTACGCAACACCGCGGATTGGCGATGGGAATCCTCACGGCGAGCTCGGCGACCGGACAGTTGGCGTTTCTACCCTTGATGGCTTGGGTGGTGGAGCACCAGGGCTGGCGGTCCATCGTGGTGCTGGTGGCCATTGCCGCCGTGATTGTGCTGCCCATCGTGGCGTTGCTGCTACCGGAAAAGCCCACTTCAATCGGACTGCGGCGCTTCGGTGAAGCCGTTGACGCGCCGATCGACACGGTTCACACCAGCGCCAATCCTATCGTCATAGCATTTGCCGCGTTGAGCAAAGCTGCGAAGTGCGGCGACTTTTGGCTGTTGTTCTTTACCTTCTTCATTTGCGGTGCGAGCACCAACGGATACATCGGCACGCACTTCATTGCGATGTGCGGCGACTATGGATTGTCGGAGGTTCGAGGTGCGGGCATGCTGGCCATGATGGGCGTGTGCGATTTGTTCGGCACCACGTTATCGGGCTGGTTGTCCGATCGGTTCAACAACCGCGTTCTGCTATTTTGGTACTACGGCCTGCGTGGCCTGGCATTGATATTCCTGCCGTTCGCATTTGGCTACCAGTATTTCGGTCTACCCATATTCGGTTTGTTTTACGGTCTCGATTGGATCGCAACGGTGCCGCCCACCGTGCGTCTCACCACGGATGTCTTCGGCAGGACGGACGGGCCCGTGGTATTCGGTTGGGTGGTTGCGGGTCATCAGCTGGGCGCCGCATTCGCCGCATTGGGGGCGGGCATGCTGCGAAGCACGCTCGGAACTTACACCGTCGCGACCATGATTTCCGGCGGTCTGTGCGTCATCGGTGCCGTGCTGGTTCTGCGGATCAATCGACCCGACTACACGCCTGCCGCCGCGGCGGCCTGACGCCGATCGATTTGCGCAACGCGGCTTCGAGCAGCCGTGTGCGGCTCAGTCCCGCAACTCCAAGTGGCGCGACCTGCGAAACAAGTGTACATTATAGTGTACGTTCATGTACAGGAGCGGCCATGAAAGATGCCACGTTCACCGAATTGCGTAATAACGCCAAGCAATATTTCGATGCGGTCGAGGCGGGAGACACCGTTCGCGTGTACCGGAACGGCAAACCCATAGCTGAAATTGTGCCGATCCGCTCCGGCGTGCCGTCGTGGAAGAGGCAAGTGACGCCTTTGGTCATCAAAGGGTTGTCATTGAGCCGTGAAATTCTGAAGGACCGAGAAGACTCGGAGTGAAGGCGTTTTTCGATACGTCGGCCTTTGCGAAACGCTACGTCGCCGAACAAGCTTCGGATAAAGTAATTGCGCTCTGCGAACAGGCCGACGACCTTGTTGTCAGCGTGGTTTGCCTGCCGGAGCTCATATCCGCTTTTTGCCGGCTCGTGCGTGAGAAAAAGCTCGCTAGAACGGATTACCGAAAGCTAAAGAATGTTGTGGTAGCAGATCTCGGAGATGTAGACATTTGTCAGATTACTTCGCAAATTTTGGATACCACCATTCCTTTGCTGGAAACGCATCCGTTGCGCTCGACGGACGCATTGCATGTAGCCTGCGCGCTTGCGGTCAAGCCTGACATCTTCGTATCGGCTGATCGCCGGCAGCTTGCCGCAGCGAAGAAATCCGGCCTCAAGATTGTCGATGTGTCGTGACCCTCTCACCATAGCTGCTGCGCCCGTTTGACCATGAGCCACGAGATGAGCGACAACGTGCGCTATTGGATCGCGACGGCGCCGGTGGGCGCGGCGTCGGTTCTAGCGGAAGAGTTGGCGCAATTCGGCGCGACCGACATCCGCGAACGAAGCCACGACGTCAAGTTCCAGGGCACGCTGGAAGTGGGCTACCGCGCCTGTCTGTGGTCGCGCACTGCCACCCGCGTCTTGTTGAGCGTGGGCTCGATCGACGCCAGCAGCTCGAAGGGCTTGTACGAGGCCGTGAAGCGCATCGATTGGCGTGAGCACCTTGCGCAGGGTGCGACGCTGGCCTGCGATTGCAGCGGCGGCAACGAGTCGATTCGCCATACGATTTATGGTTCGCAGCTGCTCAAGGACGCGGTATGCGACAACCTGCGCGAAGCCACCGGCGAACGACCCAACATCAAGCCGGAGCGACCGGATGTGCTGCTGCATTTGCACGTGGAGGGGACCACTGCATTGGTGTCGGTGGATTTCTCCGGCGAAAGTCTGCATCGGCGCGGCTATCGCCTCGAGGGTGGTCGCGCGCCGCTGAAGGAGAACGTGGCCGCCGCGGTATTGCTGCGTGCGGGATGGCCGAGCATCAACGATGCGGGCGGCATTCTGGTGGATCCCATGTGCGGGTCGGGCACGTTTCTCATCGAGGCGGCGTTGATGGCGGCGGACGCCGCGCCGGCGCTGGATCGCGATTACTTCGGTTTCCAAGGTTGGCAGGGTCACGACGCTGCGCTCTGGGACCGGCTGTGCGCGGAGGCGCGGGCGCGCCGGGCGGCTCGTCCCGCGCGACGCTGCATTCTGGGATCGGATGTGGACGCGGACGCCGTGCGTATGGCCATCGACAACGGCGCGCAGGCCGGTTTTTCGGATTGGTTGCACGTGGAGAAACGGGCGCTCGGCGAGGTCACGCGGCCCAGCGGCGATGTGGGCTTGGTGGTCACCAATCCGCCTTATGGAGAACGCATCGGGGCGGAATCGGGGTTGTCCGAACTGTACTCCGAGCTGGGGCACATGCTGCGCACGCAGTTCATGGGGTGGCAGGCGGCCGTACTCACCGGCAACCCACCGTTGGCACGAAATTTAGGTATTTACGCCAAGCGCACCCATCGTTTTGATAACGGCACCATCGAGTGCCGCCTGCTGCGATTCGATCTCAACGTGGCCAGCGAACAGCGTCCCGCCGCGGAGGTTCGCGCGGATTGGTCGGCCAGGCCCGGTGCTCAGATGTTCGCCAATCGCCTGCGCAAGAACCTGAAGCTGTTGGATCCTTGGGCTCTGCGAGAACAGATCGATTGCTTCCGCGTGTACGACGCCGACATGCCGGAGTATGCGTTCGCCATCGATCTGTATGGCCGTGAGGGGCGCCACGTCTACGTCCAAGAATACGCGCCGCCCAAGACGGTGAACCAGGAGAGCGCGCGCGAGCGCCGCCGGGAAGTGTTGGCGGTATTGCCGGAGGTCCTGGCCGTGCCCTTGCGGCATGTGCATTCCCGGGTGCGAAAACCGCAGAAGGGAAGCGAGCAATACGAGAAGCGCGAGAACGTCGCCGAACGCCATGTGGTGCGCGAGAACGGTCTGAAATTTTGGGTCAACTTTCGCGACTATTTGGATACCGGCTTGTTCCTCGATCACCGCATCACGCGGCAGATGCTGCGCCATTGGGCCAAGGACGCGGATTTCCTGAATTTATTCTGCTACACGGGCAGCGCCAACGTGTATGCGGCGGCCGGCGGCGCGCGCACTACCATCGGCGTCGATCTGTCCAACACCTACTTGGATTGGGCTCACGAAAATCTGTTGCTCAATGGGTTCGGTGGAGCGCAACACGAATTGTTCCGCGCCGATTGCCTGCAGTGGTTGGAAAGTCAAGAAGTCTGGGGGCCGCGCTTCGACCTGATCTTCGTCGACCCGCCCACGTTCTCCAACTCCAAGCGCATGGACGGGGTGCTCGATGTACAGCGCGATCACGTGGGCATGATTCGCCGCTCCTTGAAGCTCTTGCGTCCGGGCGGACGGCTGGTCTTCTCGACCAATTACACGCGCTTCAAGCTCGACGCCGAGGCGCTTGCCGATTTGAGCGTCGAGGACTTGACGGCTCGAACCATCCCCAAGGACTTCGAGCGCAACGCGACCGTCCACCGCTGTTTCGTCGTTCAGTTCAAGTGATGTCGTCCGATCAAGTGATGCCGTCCGATCAAGTGATGCCGTCTGACGCAAGTGATGCCGTCCGATCAAGTGATGCCGTCTGACTCAAGTGATGCCGTCGGATCAAGTGATGCCGTCGGATCAAGTGATGCGGTCGGATCAAGTAATGCCGTCCGATCAAGTGATGCCGTCGGGTTCAAGTGATGCCGTCGGGTTCAAGTGATGCCGTCGGATTCAAGTGATGTCGTCGGATTCAGGTGATGGGAAAATTGTTCAAGCGATAAAAATTTGATCGAAACCGCGCCGTTGCTTGCGGTAATCTCGCGCTAACAGTAGCTCTAGGGTGTAACGAACAATGACGCGCAGCGGAATGGTTGCGGCCGTGGCTGCCTTCCCGGCGACCGCGCTGGGAATGGTTGCGGCGGTGGCCGTCTTTGCGGCGTTCACGCTCGGACTGGCGGCGCCGATTCGCGCGACCGCTGCCGAGAAGGAACCCATCAATGCGCCGGCCTCGGCGGCGGATTACCGGGCGCTTGCGAAACTGCCCGATTGGTCGGGGGTGTGGACGCCGGTGTTGAGCGATGAGAGGGCTCAGGAGCGCAGCAATCCGCCGCCGTGGACGCCGGCGATCGCGCGGCAGATCGAGAAAATGTATGCCGACGAAAAAGCCGGCCAACCCTTCGAGATCATCGATCATTGTTTTCCGACCGGCATGCCGAGCTGGATGCTGATCACGCACAATGCGTTCGAAGTATTGTTTACCCCGGGTCGGGTCACGATCTTGGGCGAGGGCGATGGCAACCGATTGCGGCGCATCTACACGGATGGGCGTGCGCATCCGGCCGATCCGGACCCGAGTTTTCATGGCCACTCGATCGGACACTGGGACGGCGGCACGCTGGTGATCGATACCATCGCGCTGCTGCCGCAGGCGTACCTGGCCGTCAACGAGGCGGTGGGCGTTCCCAATAATGGCGACATGCACATCGTCGAGCGGCTGCATCTCCGAGGGCCCGACACGCTCAACGACGATCTGGAAATAACGGCATCGAAGATTTTAGCCAAGCCTTGGCGCACCACGCGCATCTACTATCGTCAGCGCGCCCAGAAATACGACATCGTCGAGGGCGTGTGCGAGCAGGGCGGCTTCACGGACGCGAAGGACGGCAACGGCAACGATATTTTTGCGCCCGTCACCTTTCACAACCATGTACCGGTGGGCTCCCAATCGAAATGAACCGCGTAACACGGAATAATTATCTACCGGCCCTGACTTGCGCGCTCGGCATCTGCGCTGCGGCGTTGCCGGCGCTGGCGCATCATTCGTTTGCCACCTACGACCCGACTAAAACGCTCACCTTGAAAGGTACGGTCAAGACATTTCAATGGACGAACCCGCATGTGGTGATCTGGTTCGTGGTGCAGCCGGAAGGCGGCGGCGAGCCGCAAGAGTGGTCGGTGGAGACTAACAGTCCCGGTGTCCTGACCCGCGCGGGATGGACTCGTCATTCGATCAATCCCGGCGATCGCGTCAGCATCGAGTACCATCCGTTACGCGACGGATCGCACGGCGGCGGGTTGAGTTCGGTGACCTTGTTGGATACGGGTGTGAAGCTGCAGGTGAGTACCGCGGCGCAGGAAAAACCCGGTTTACAATAAAGCCCCACAGAGCCTGACGCATCGTGCGCACCCGCGGCGGTGGTCAGCAGAGCCCGACGCATCGCGCGCACCCGCGGCGGTGGTCAGCAGAGCCCGACGCATCGCACGCAGCGACGGCGGTGCTTCGCAGTGCCCAGCGCATCGTACCCAGCCACGGCCGGTGCCCGACGCATCGCGCAGCCAACCGGCGGTGCCAATGCCAAGCGGCCGACACGGCGCCGGACAATCGGATCAGAGCAGATCCCGCAACCGATAGTAGAGCATGGCCAGCACCAGCGACGGCCGCCGCAGCAGCGGGCCGCCGGGAAAATCACGGTGCGGAATCCGCGCGAACACATCGAAGCGTTCCGCGGTGCCCGAGACCGCTTCGGCGACGAGCTTGCCGGCCAGCCCGGTGAGCGACATGCCGTGCCCCGAAAAACCCTGGAGATAAAAAACATTGGGCGCGAGCCTGCCGAAATCGGG
>Ga0179596_10000106_pt1 | contig 71505 bp, 63 predicted proteins | sample CZODoug1_1_08_16_FD_155494 | JGI IMG/M metagenome (GOLD analysis project Ga0179596, IMG submission 155494) | Vadose zone soil fungal communities from Angelo Coast Range Reserve, California, USA - CZODoug1_1_08_16fungal (Illumina Assembly) | ecosystem: Environmental > Terrestrial > Soil > Vadose... | reverse complement strand
TATTTCCAAACGCCCAATGAAGAAAATGGGGGCACGTGCCGACGCAATCAAATTGCGGGCGCGGCTCATGGGTTTGATTTTGTTGTCCGGCATTCTCGCCGCCTGCAGCGATAACGATGGGTCTGGGCTGGCGGCGAGCAGCTCCAGTGGCGGGACCGTCAGTTCCTCCTCCGGTACCACGACGTCATCGTCGGGAACCACGAGTTCCAGCAGCGGCACGACGAGCTCGTCGGGCACCACTAGCTCGAGCGGCAGCACCAGCAGTTCCTCAGGCACGACCAGCAGCTCCTCGGGTACCACCAGCAGCTCCAGCGGCACCACGAGCAGCTCCTCGGGCACGACCAGCAGCTCCAGCGGCGCCACCAGCAGTTCCAGTTCATCGAGTGGTGCGGGTTCAAGCTCCTCGGGCGGCACCACCGCGGCCAATTTCTGGCTGCCCTATAGTGCACAGTCCACCGGCACCGGGGGCCAGACGGGGCTTTTCCTGGTTCCCTCAAATGCACTGACCACGGCACCCACCTTTGTGAGCTCGACTGAGACAGTGCAGCTTGGTTTCGCGGCGAATTACACATCCAGCGGCACGACCTTGACGGGCTATTCCGCGGCCGTGCTGATGTACGCCGGTGTGGGCAGCGACGCCATGGTGCACATTTATGGATTGGATCTCAGCAACGTGGCGGTGGTCCCGACCCCGAAGCAGATCTCCACCCTGTCGGTCACCGATCCGACCCTGATTTGCAACTACACTCAGGCGCAGACCGACAATGCCAATCCGGCGACGCTGTTCCTGGTCTTGGAAGTTGCCGGGTCGGGCGGCTGCGGTTCCAGCACGGTTCCCGACACATTCGAAGTCGTGCGATACACGGACGCGGCCACGGCGGCGCCCGCGATCGTGAACATCACCTCCATCAACATCACGCCCCTGTATACGGCCGGTGTCCTGAGCGGAATCGTGGTTCTCGACCAGAGCACATCGAAGCTGAATTTCTACAGCAGCAGTGCGTTCACCGCACCCACGGCGCTGGTGACCGGTGCCTTGGAAGCCAACCTGATGTATGACTATTCCGATAATCTGCGGTCACTCGCGGGCACCACCTACGCATTCTTCGACGTGACAGTCGGCTCCACCGATTATCTGTACCGGGTGACGGCGGCTGGCGTGGCCACCAACCTCTTCACCGGCGCAGGTTCGTTGAATCAAGATGCGGTGGCCGACAACACCAATTTGTATTTCTTGGATTTCGTCGCCGGCAGTTCGACGCTCACGTTCTACCAGGAACCGCTCGCCGGCGGCACCCCGACCTCTTTGTATGTTGCGACGCTGCCTGGCGCGAGCGCGACCAATCTGATTGGATCGAACGGCGCTCGATTGATATTCGATCAAGTGGTGGTGGGATCGAACAGCGCCTTGAGCAGCACCTTGTATTCGATTCCGACTGGGGTCTCGTCGACGGCGGCGACGACGATCGGCGCCCCGCTGAATGGCGGAGTCGTGGCTTTCGTGGCGGGATCGAGCCCCAGTGATCCGGCCACGAACAAGTTGTTCGTCAGCGTGTCGTTGAACGACAACACGACCACGCCCGCCACGGTGTCGCGCTCGACCTTGGTCTACGATTTCAGCGGCGCGTTGCTGCAGCCGCAACTGGCCAACTCGGTGTTCCAAAACGGATCGAGCGTGTTCGCGAACGGCGTCGTGCAATTCAAGGGAATCACCGACACCACGAGCACCTACGGCGGCAGTTCGCCTTATAGCGTCAATATCGCCGACCTGACATCGACCGTGTTCAAGACGTCGGCGGGTTCCCCCTACGTGGTGCCGAGCCTGGCGTCGGCCTTCCTGCTGCCACTGTCGACGTCGGTGGGTGAGGTGGGATTGTTCGGTGCGGCGGGAGCGTCGGCTGGCGCCGCCTATGACCTCAGCCAGTTCCTGGTCGTCCCAATAACTGTCGCCAACAGCAACGTGGTCGCGCTGTAATGATGAAGGGAAGGGGACTTCAGGCCATCGGTCTGCGGTCCCCTGTCCGTGAGTCGCGCTTGACCAAGGCGTTCGCCGGGCTCCTCGTCGTCCGCCTGCTGTATCCGTTCTTCAATTCTCCGCTTACTCATCTTTCGTCGGATCCGCTGCGTCATTGGCAGACCGGCCTCGACTTTCCTCATCCCGACGTCATGGGTGGGGGAGACCCGTTCCTGTATCAGCTCTGGTTGTACGGGGTGCGCTCCGCGGCCGGCGGCTCTGATGCCTTCGTGCTCCTGACCTGCGGTGTTCTCTGCGCAGCCATGCCCTACGGGTGGTATCGGGCGCTGCGCGAGGTGCTGTCTCGTGACCGGTCGTTGCTGGGTGCCATCGTAATCGGGCTCGTTCCCGGATTTCTCAGCGTGTACGGATATTTCATGACCGAGACGCTGTTGTTGACGCTGACCGGCTTCGCGTTCTGGCTCACGCTGCGAGCGGACCGCAAACGCACCGTCGGAGCATTCGCGTGGGCCTGTGCGGTGTGGCTGGCGGCGTCCTACACCCGCATCGTGGTGGTCCCGATGGCCGCGCTGGCGTTGAGTTGGCTGTGGATCTGCCAGCCGCAAAAGATTGGCAAGGCGCTGGCCGCAGCGGTCCTGGCGGCGCTCATCACGATTCCGGCCGGCCTGCATTCGCGCGCCGGCCTCGGCTTCTTCTCCCCTCTCGGCAATCTGTATTTGAATGAGATCTATCACGACAGCGGACGCAAGGACATTCACATCGACTTTGGCGCCAAGGGTCGGTATGAGTTTGGCAGTCCGAGTTATTACAATCCGACCTTTTATCCTCTTTCGAATTGGACCACCTCCCGCACGGGCGCAGTGGACATCGTCGTCGACACCCATAACGGGCGGGCCGATTGGATTAGGGAGAAGGAGCGGATTCGGCACGGGCAGAAGTCGTCCATCCATAACCGGTGGGAGGACTTCATGTACCTCCTATTTGGCGAGGAGTGGCCGGACAGCAATCGCGACACATTCATTGGTTATCTGACCCTTTGGTCGCGATGGCTGTGGTTGCCGTTGGTGGTCGGCGTGCTGCTGGCGACCGTGGGCCGCCGCTATCGCGGGCGGCAATGGCTGCTGCCTGCGAGTGCGTTGGGCATGGTGACGTTGTTGGCTCTCCAGAGCGAAGGTCCCATGGAAGGCAGGTTCCGCAAGCCGATCGAGCCTGTGTTCATTGCCGCGCTGGTGATTGCCTTGGCACGCAAGGCCCCCGAAGCGTCGGCGACGTGAGCCGGGCACAGCGGCGGGCGTGTTAAAAATCGTGGGGTATCGAGACTGACGGTGGTAGGGTCACGCCCCCTGCCCAGCCGGAGCTTGTGTCCTAAGGGGAGGAGACTTATTGGGGCGACCCGGCACACGCGCGCCAATGAGCCCATGTGGGGCACCGCCAGTCACCATTTCCGCTGCCCAAGGCGGAATAAATTATTTTGAGCTCTTTTCTCGGCGCTTTGCGCCTCTTCGTAGTTAGGGATCGCTGAGGGCCTTGATCGGGCCGTGCGCGGCGCATCGTTATTCAATCATATGAAGGGAGCCAGCTCGATGGATATTTCCAAACGCCCACAGAAAATGGGGGCACGTGCCGACGCAATCAAATTGCGGGCGCGGCTCATGGGTTTGATTTTGTTGTCCGGCATTCTCGCCGCCTGCAGCGATAACGATGGGTCCGGGCTGGCGGCGACCAGCTCCAGTGGCGGGACCGTCAGTTCCTCCTCCGGTACCACGACGTCATCGTCGGGAACCACGAGTTCCAGCAGCGGCACGACGAGCTCGTCGGGCACCACCAGCAGTTCCTCGGGCACCACCAGCAGTTCGAGCGGTACCACGAGCAGCTCGTCGGGCACCACCAGCAGTTCGAGCGGTACCACGAGCAGTTCCTCGGGCACCACCAGCTCCAGCGGCACCACGAGCAGTTCCTCGGGCACCACCAGCAGTTCGAGCGGTACCACGAGCAGCTCGTCGGGCACGACCAGCAGCTCGAGCGGCACCAGCAGCAGCTCCAGCGGAGCTGGATCGAGTTCCTCTTCGGGTGGTACGACGACAGGCTACTGGCTGCCGTTCGGCGCCACGTCCGCATCGACCGGGGGTAAGGATGGGCTCTTCGTAGTCCCATCCAATGCGCCCACCACGACGCCGTATTTCGTCGCCACCACGCCGACGACGACGCTCGGTAGCTCGACCGGGTTCACGCTGAGTGGCAACGCCGTTTCGACGTACTTCCCTTCCAAACTCATCTACGCGGCCACGGGGAGCGACAGTAAAGTCCACGTCTATAGTGTCGATCTGAGTAACTCGGCCGTCACCCCCACGGCGCTGCAGGTCGGTAGCTTGGCCTTGACGTCGTTGGCGTCTATCTGTGATTTCGGCTCCGCACAGACCAGCCAGATGGACCCAGCGTCGCTGTTCGTCGTATTGCATGTGGCTGGTGCCACGGGTTGCGGTATGTCAGATGACACGTACCAGGTGGTCCATTACGCCGATGCCCCGACCGTGGCCCCGACGGTGGCCCCCATCAGCACGACGAGCTTCAATCCCCTCTACAGGGCCAGCGGCGCCTTGGCGGGTTTGATGCTGCTGGACTCCCCCAGTCAGCAAGTGTTGTTCTATCCCGACGCGACCTTCACCAATTCGAAAGCTTTGGCTAGCGGCGCGACGAGCATGCAACTCCTATACGATCGGTCGGGTTCGAGCTCGGCCTTGGTCGATGGACTCATGTTCTTCTCGGTTACACAAAATTCTTTCGACGCCATCTATAGACTCGACGTCAATGGCAACGCGATATCGGTAGCGGCGGGACTCATCAGCGTGGACGGAAGCGCCGTCGCGGATGACAGCAGCTTGTTTTTCGTCGCCACGCTGAGCAGTACGACGCCGACGCCGAAGATGTTTCAGCTGGACCTCGGTGGTTCCGGCGGACCGCTGCTGTTGTATACGGCCACGGCCGGCTCGGCAACCACCTACCGGCTGATCGGCTCCAACGGCTCCGTACTCGTGTTCTATTCCACCACCGGCGGAACGAGCACATCCTCGACGATCATGAGCGTACCGAAAGGCACTCAAACGCCGACGGCCAACACGCTGGCGGCGATCGACGGTTCCATGGTGGCTTTCATGTTCGCGCCCAGCTTCGACGATCCGCCGAACGACAAAATCTTCGTCGATGTGACCAAAACCAGCACGGTAGGCTCATCGTCGACGGTCGTCCGTACGAGCGAGGTGCTGAGCCCGAGCGGGGCCGTCCTTGAGGCGCCCCTGGCAAATTCGCTCTACCTGTACCGCACTTCGGCACTCGCGGATTCGGTGTGGCAGTTCAAGGGCATTACCGATACGGACGGCAACTACGGCGGCAGTTCGCTCTACAGCGTGAAGATCTCGGACTTTACTGCGTCGGTTTTCAATACCACAGCGGGAACGCCCTTCGTGGTCCCGACCTCCCAGGTATTGGGGCTTGCGGCAATCGCGAGCACGGGCGGTGAAGGACAGGTGGTTCAAAGCGCATCCGTACCCTCGACGGGCGCGGCGTTCGACACGAGCAAGCTGCTGATCGTGCCGATCAGCATCGCGAATACCGACATCTCGTTCGAATAAGAAAAATAAGCGGGACCGCAGCCTCCTACGAAGGGCTGCGGTTCTTCGCATTTTACTGTTTGCTAGGAGGCGTCCGTGGCGAGCGGAAATGTATTGCGCAGAGGATACGGCGTGCATACGTTCAAGGCGGCTACCCAGTTTCGGAGTCTCCGAGCGCGTGCAGCCGCAGGTCTTGGGGCGTCGCTATCACGCCCGGCGTCGGCGACACATGCCGGCGTAGCGGCGAGCGGTGTCGTCGCTATGCTGTCGGCGGTTTCCATTCTCAACGTATGGCGTCCGGTCCACCCTATCGCGTACCTGGCATTGATCGTCATGGCTTGCGCGGCCCTGGGCGTCATCGTCCCGGATCTGCTCTGGCAGAAAGTGCATCGGCGCGTGCTGGTCGCAGCTGCTGCGCCGGGCAACTGGCAGAGGAGTCTGACGAAGCTCGTGGGTCTCGTCGGCGCCGTCGGTTTCGTGGCGGCGTTGTACTGGTTGTTTCCCGAATATCACAACGGTAAGGCGTTCTATGGCAATTGCGTGGTTGCCCTCGAGGTCGTGTTACCGATTTGGGCGCTATGCGCCGCGCCGTACCTGTATTGGATCGATCGACGCGTGGCTGAGCCGCAGGACGGGCTCTGGCATATGGGGCGACTCGTTACCCTCCAATGGTCCGGCCTCGATTTTCAAAAGGCGTTTCAGTATCAACTGGGTTGGCTGGTGAAGGGGTTCTTTCTGCCGCTCATGTTCACCTACTTCTGCACCGAGCTCGACAAGCTCCTCAATTACAACGTGCACCTGCTCGTGACGTTCAAGGGATTCTATGAGTGGGCGTACTTCACCCTGTATTTCATCGATGTCGCATGGGTGTCGATGACCTATATTTTGTCATTGAAGGTCTGCGATACGCATATTCGCTCGACTGAGCCGACGATGGCCGGGTGGGTAGCGGCACTCCTTTGCTACCAACCTTTTTGGAGTCTAGTGAGCGATCACTACATCGACTACAGCGGATCAAAAATGTGGGGCGACGTGTTCAACGGCAGCCCCTGGCTCGGTACTTTATGGGGTGGCGTTATTCTCGCCCTGGTCGCGGTCTACGTATGGGCGACGATCTCGTTCGGTGCCCGATTTTCGAATCTCACGCATCGGGGCATCATCACGAATGGTCCGTACCGCTACAGCAAGCATCCCGCCTATCTGGCCAAGAATCTATCGTGGTGGCTGATCTCGATGCCATTCCTCGCAACCGATGATCTCGGCATGACGCTGCGCCGCTGCGCGCTGCTGGCACTCCTCAACGCCGTCTACTTCATGCGTGCCAAGACTGAAGAGCGGCACCTAGCCGCCGATCCGGTCTACGTCCAATATTCCGACTGGATGACAAGACATGGGTTATTACGCTGGTTTAGCCCTGTCGGATCTCGGCTGTTTCGCTGATCATGATGGACGAGGATCACTGCGAATAGCCGGACTCCAGTTTAATCACCTCGTTTGCGTGCTGCGCATAGTAACCCGGACCTTGCGGTCCATTTTGATCCCAGTTCTGGCTGGGACTCACCCAAAAATTCTCGCCCGTTTGCGGATTATGGTAGTACTCCTTATCGAGCCAGACGTTGTATTCGGAATCCGCCTCGACTTCTTGGCTGTTACTGCCCGACCCCCGCTTGCTATTCAGGCTCGGTGGATCAGGTGCTGCCGGGACGCTCGGGACATTGCAGTGAAGCGACCGCGCCACGGCACTGGCCTCAGGACCGCGGGCCTTCCAATATCCGGTCGCGGTATAGGCCGTGCGCAGTACGATCATGTAACCGCCGTTCTGAACCGGCATGACCTGCCAGAACGCCATGCCTTCGCTTTGGGGGGTCTGGTAGGAGATGGCGAAGACGTTGCGATCCAGTTGCTGTCGTTGACCGAACCGCACGCGTTGGCTACCTAAGTGGCTGACACTGGTGGCCACCGCTCTATCGGGATTCTCAAAACCGGGCATCGTGTTGAGCGTGCCAGCTCCAAAGATCGCGTAGGACGCCGCGGCCTTGCCATCCGGACTGAGCGAGTCGGCTCCAAACGCGACTCTTTGAGGATTTTCCGCAATCACGGCCCATCCTCGCGGCCCCATTGACATGCAGTATCGGCCGCGAAAACCAACCACCTGCATGGGAGCAGTGCGCTGGGCGCCGTGCGCTCTCTGTGCCGTCATCGGTAGAGCGGCGAGAGAGCCCACAATCGCGACAGCAATCCATTGACGATGCGCACGGGCCGCAGCCGTTAGCGCTGCGGTGATCCGATTTCGTATTCCCATAATCACCCTCGATATTTACCCGTGCCTCCAGAGGATATGAAGCGCAAACGCCAAGCGTTTCGTATCAGGGAACGATCAATCGATCGTATTCGGTTGCAGCTCCGATTGCTTGACAAACGAATACTTATACTGCGACTGTTGTGATTGTAGGCGCTCCGCCTACAGCTGATCGAATCAGGTAAAGGGAGAATGAGCAATGATGGACTTTTTGCTGATGTTAATGGCTATTGATGGATATATAAGAAATTAGATAACGACGATTCATACACAAGCTGAAACGAACTCGGTCCAAGTGGACCGAGTTTTGTTTTTGGCGTTGGTTTCACCTTCGACGACCAATCTGGTGACAGACACCTCGCACTGGAAGTGCATAATCTGCCATGTGTTGCTGCTCGCGATCCGGAGTCGGAGATTGACCTGAAAGGACCGCGGCCGCCGCTGCGTTCATGGGGTGCCGCAGCGGGGCGCGTCTTCAGGCCAGTGGTATCGGCCAGGTCCGCGGCAGGCATGTCTAGCCCGTCCCATTGCGAACTACCGCGGCAGCAACCGGCTCTTCCAGCGTGCCGCCTCGGCATCGCGCCCCGTCGCCACGTAGAGATCCGCGAGCGACTGAAATGCCGCTTGGGTCCGGTGGAAGCCCGCGCCGCGCTCCTTCTCCAAGGCGGCGGCCTTTTGTAGCAGCAACGGTTCCGCGTCGGCGTAGCGATGCAAGGTCACGAGACATCCCCCGATCGACACGCCGGTGCTCAAGGTATGCCAGTCGTTGACGCCATAGGTTTTCATGCGGGTCTGCTCGACGCGCCGCAACGCAGGCAAACCCAGCGCGCCCTGTCCGCTGCGGCACGCGGCGTTGCCATACTCGCCCCAGGCGGCCAACGTCCATGGATTGTCAGGACCGAGCGTACGGTCGAGCGATTCCGCGGTGGGCAGCAGTACCGCCGTTGCCTCTGCGTCCCGATGCTGTTCGAAGAGGTCGTCCGCCAGTTCGTACTGGGCGATCAACGTATCCTTGTGCTCCGGACCCAGCACCCGCGAACGCGCCGCGACGATCTCAAGAAACAACGTTTCCGCTTTATCTGTCTGGTGAAGGTTGGCCAAGGCACTCGCATAGTTCATCTGCGCCGCCAGCAAATCGGGATGATCCGCCGGCAGAATCTTGTTCAAGCTCGCCATGGCTTCGTGCGACGTCGCCGCGGCTTCCGTATAGCGACCCTGATTGCCGAGTAGAACCGACAAGTCGTCCAGCGGATAGCCCGCGCGCGCGGCCAAGGGATCGCCAGCCCTGCGGTATAGATCGACCGCACTTCGATAGACCTCCTCCGCTTCCTTCTCGCGAGCCGTGTTGGTGAGAACGACGCCGAGTTCCGTCAGCGCACTGGCCATGGGCTTGACCGCCGCGCGTCTGCCGCGCAGCAGCGCGATGGCCTCGCGAAGCGGCGCTTCTGCCTCGGCAGTCCTACCGATTTCCGTCAGCAGTTCACCGCGCGTGGTCAAAGTCGTCGCCAAGTCCTCGGCGCTGCCCTCATGTGACCGCAGCAGCGCGAGGTCGCGGGAATTCGCATCGAGCCCGTCGTCGAACCGACCCAAGCCCTCGTAGGTTTCTGCCACCAAACCCAGCATCGAGGCTTCGACCAGCGGTTCCTGCGACATCTGCTGGTGCAGTTGCTCGGCCGTCTTGCCTAGCAACTGCGCGACGGTGATGTCGCGGTTGCCCCAATGAGGGTCGGCGGACTTCAGCATGCTTTCCAGAAATTCGCCACGCCGCGCCGCCATGCTGCGCGCCTCGGCCACCGTGCGCGCCTGCCGCTCGTACACGATCGCGCCCACCAGCAGAGCCACTCCCAGCACCGCCGTCAATCCCACCGCGAGAGTATTGCGGCGCGTGAATTTAGCCAACCGATACGCCATCGACGGCGGTCGCGCCACCACGGGCAAATCGTCGAGATAGCACAGCAGATCGCTGCGCAGATCGGCGGCCGTCGCATAGCGCCGCGCCGGGTCGCGCTCCAGTGCCTTCAACAGAATGGCATCGAGATCGCCGCGCAGTTGCTGAGCCGCGCGCGGCTCCATGCCCGCCGCGAGCGCGGCGCGGCTCGGCGTTTCGACGTCGAAGCGAGTAATCACCAGCGCATAGCCAATCGCGCTGGTCGCCTCATGATAGGGAACGCGGCCGACGAGCAGACGATACGCGAGAGCGCCGAGTCCAAAAACATCCGTGGCCACCGTCACGGGCTCGCCGGTGACTTGTTCGGGAGCCGCATAATTGGGTGTGAACGAACGCCCGATATCCAACGTCGGCAGGTGGGAAGACGCCACATCCGTCAGGGCGGCCGCGATGCCGAAGTCGATGAGTTTGGGCAAGCCGTCCGCGTTGACGAGCACGTTTGCGGGCTTGATGTCGCGGTGTACCACCAACATGCGGTGCGCCATCGACACCGCGTCCGCGATCTGTACCAGCAACCGTGTGCGTTCGCGAAGCGACAATCGATGCTGGTCGCAGAAGGTGTCGATGGGTTGTCCACGAATAAATTCCAAGGCGATCCAGCCGCGGCCATCTTGCACCCCGGTATCGATCAGCCTCGCGATCGCCGGGTGCTCGAGACGCGCGAGCATCTGGGCCTCGCGCTCGAAACGTGCCAAGTCTGCGCTGGCGAGTTCGCCGGTCAACAGCTTGATGGCCACCGCTTGCTTGACCCCATCGGTGCGTTCGGCGCGGAACACCACGCCCATGCCACCGGCGCCGATCAACTCGAGGAGCCGAAACCGTCCGAATTCGCGTCCGATGAGCGCTTTTGTCGGCGCGGCCGGCACCTGTCCCAAGAGCGCGGTGGTCGGCTCACCATTCACAGCGGCTACGGCCAACAAAGCGCGCACTTCGGCGAATAGTGCAGGATCGGCCGCACAATGCGCATGCAAGTAGCGCTCGCGGTCCGCACCTTCAAGATCCAGCGCGGCATCGAAAAGGCGAAAAATGCGGGCGCGATTTTCGGATGCCGTGCCGACAGGAGGCTCGGTCACTCTCGGGCCAGCTCCCGCACCAGCCACGCTTTGCCGCTCGCCCAGCGTCGATTGACCGTAGCCTGTGAAATTTCCAAATGCTCGGCCGTCTCCACGATCGACAGGCCGCCAAAAACCCTCAGACTGACGATCTGAGCCGCCACGGAGTCGTACCCTTCCAGTTCCGTCAGCAAGTCATCCACGTCCAATGCATCGTGACCCACGCTCGTACCACCGATGTTTTCGTCGCTCAAAGTAACGGCCACGCCGCCATCGCGTTTGGCGGAACGGCGGCGGCGCGCCTCATCGACGAGCGCCTGCCGCGTCACCCGCGCCGCCATCGCCAGCAGGTGCGAGCGTCCTTCCCAGCGGATCTCGTGCAGATTTGCGAGGCGCAGATACGCCTCGTGGACCAAGGCGGTGGGGCGAATGGTCAGATGCCGTTCGCTGCGCAGCTGGCGTACCGCGATCGCGTGGATATCGCGATACAGAATGGCATACAGCTCGTCGAACGCCGCACGGTCGCCGCCGGAGCAGCGCAGCAATAAGGCGGTCAACTCCGCGTCTGTGGTCTCTTGGTCGAGCATTTACGGAATCATACGTGGCGCAGTATTCCAATATAGATGGCCACCCTGCACATTTCGCTCACGCCCCATGGGGTCCCCTCATTTTCAGCGCGATAACATACGGTAGGAGCACCAGTATTTCCCGCCGGTTTTTGAGTCGGACTGCGCAAGCCAATGATTCTATAGATGTTTTTGTTTCTCTTCAAAGTGCGCATTTTTTTGGTGCGCGTCGGGGCGATCTGCGCGATCAATTCGTGGGGGACCGGTGTTGCGGGGGCCGGTGTTGAGCCAGTGTCTCCAAGGTAACGGGGCTGGCTGGATATACAGTATCGGTATCCTAGCGAAATATTCTCGAGAGTTCACCGCCATCGCCGCTGTTTATCGGCTGCGTTCGATGAATTTTCGACGGTTTTTGCGGAAGGTTTTTTCGCGCGCTTTTTCAGCCGCGCGCTGGGGCTGATACCATCGCGGAATGCGCGCGATACTGGGTGGGTTATTGTTCGGAGCGACTTTCGTCGGGTACGCGGGAGGGTTCGCGCAGGCGCGGTGGGACCCTCGCATCGCGCAGCGCACTCCGTGACTTCGTCCGCAACGCAAGCCGACGCGTGGTCCGCGAAGCAATACGTGACATTCGAGGACGAGCGCACCCGTCCCGTTCGCGATTTGCTGGCGGCGTTGCCCGCCATCGAGGCACGCAGCGCAATAGATATCGGCTGTGGCCCGGGAAATTCGACCGAGTTGTTGGCGGCACGCTTTCCCGGCGCTGCGGTGACCGGAATCGACAGTTCTTCCGATATGATCGCCGCGGCGCGAACCCGGCTCCCCGGGCTGCGATTCGACTTGGAGAATATCGAACAGTGGATCGAAAAAAACTCCGCACTGGAGGCCACCTCGTTTGACGTGATTCTTGCCAATGCTGTTCTGCAGTGGGTACCCGACCACGCGACCTTGTTTCCCGCGCTCATCGGCACGCTCGCACCCGGCGGGTGTCTGGCCGTACAGATGCCGGATAATCTCGATGAGCCCGCACATCGGTTGATGCGCGAGATCGCGGCCGACGGACCTTGGGCCGGGAAGCTCGCGGCGATTGCAACTGCGCGCTCGGCGCTTGCCAGCGCTGACAGGTACTACGAACTGCTGCGCGCGGCGGGTTGCAAGGCGGACATTTGGCGGACGACCTACTATCACGCCCTCTCCGGAGGCGCGGGAGCGGTGGTGGATTGGTTCAAGGGGAGTGGTCTTCGACCATTCTTGGCGCCGCTCGACGGGGATGAACGCGCCGCGTTCCTTGCGCGATATCAATCCGCCGTGGCGAGCGCGTATCCGGCGATGACGGATGGCAACGTCTTGCTGCCATTCCCTCGTTTATTCATCGTTGCTCTGATTTGACCGAGCCAGTCCTGTCTTTCGCGCTGGTTCCGCAGTCGCTGCGCGAAAGCGTGTGCCGATGGTGGGAGCGGGCCTGCGCGCTGCCGGCGTTGGTCGGCGGCTACGAGGCTCTGCCGGACGGGTTGCGCGATGAGTTGCCGCGCGTGGCTGCGGGGAGCGAATTCATTGCATCCGCGCTGATTCAGGATCCGGAAGCTCTGGTTTGGCTGGGCCGAAACGACCAACCGTCGATGGCGCGCAGTGCCAATGCCGAATACCAGCGGCGCGCCTCAGCGGCGACAGGCACAGCCGATGCGCAGCAAATACTGCGGGAGTGGCGGCGGCGCGAAATGCTGCGTATCGCGTGGCGCGACATCGCGGGGCGGGCGAGCGTGCTCGAGACTTTGCGGGACCTCTCGGATCTGGCCGACGCCTGCATTCGCGCGGCCGGCGCTGCGGCACAGCGGCATCTGGAGGCACCGTTCGGAAGGCCTCGCAACGGGGAAGCCGCGGAGGTGGCGTTCATCGTGGTGGCCATGGGCAAGCTGGGCGGGCGGGAACTCAACTTTTCCTCCGACATCGACCTGGTGTTTCTGTACGCCGAGGCGGGCGAGACCGACGGCGCGCGGCCCATCGACAACTCGGAGTACTTCAATCGTCTCGGCCGCGAATTGATCCGTCTCCTGGACGCGAGGACCGACGATGGCTTCGTGTTCCGCGTCGATACCCGCCTGCGCCCGTTCGGCGACAGCGGCCCGCTGGTGGTGAGCCTTGCCGCGCTCGAGGATTACTTGCAGGAACATGGGCGCGATTGGGAGCGATATGCATGGATCAAAGCACGCGCCGTGGTCGGCACTGCGGCCTATGCGAGCGCTAACCAGGATTTCATCCGGCCGTTCGTCTATCGACGTTATCTGGACTTCGGCGTATTCGACTCCCTGCGGGAAATGAAAGCGCTCATTGCGCGTGAGGTAGCGCGGCATGAGCTCGCACAACACTTGAAGCTCGGCGCCGGTGGCATTCGCGAACTGGAATTCATCGTGCAATCCATGCAACTGGTGCGCGGCGGCAGCGATCGGCGGTTGCAGAATGCCGCGCTGCTCGACGTGCTGCCCTTGCTGGCCGGCTCCAAGCTATTGTCCAAGCCGGTGGTGGATGAATTGAAGGATGCCTATCTTGTCTTGCGCAAAGCCGAAAATGCCGTGCAGATGATCCGGGATGAGCAGACGCACCTGGTGCCGGACGAACCGGCCGATCGCGCACGGCTCGCCCTGAACATGGGGTTGCCGGACTGGCCCGCCGCGACCGCGCATATCGAGGCGGCGCGAAAGAATGTGGCGCGGCAGTTCGAGGCGCTGGTGTTCGGCGACCCGCAGACCCAACGCAAGAACGGCGAGGGTTCGGTGGATTGGCTGGCATTGGACGATGTCAAAATCGATGAGGAATTGCTGGAGTTCGGGTTTCCGGCGGTTGAGATAGCGCCGGTGGTTGCGCTGCTGGAACAATATCGTCAGGCGGCCCCGTATCGGCGATTGGACGAGGGTGCGCGACGGCGTGTGCACGTGATCGTGAGCCGACTGTTGACGTCAGCCGCCCTGCGTCCCGCGCCGGCAACCGTGGTGCAGCGCGTGCTGCGCGTGCTCGAAGCCATCGGTGCTCGATCGTCCTATCTGGCGCTCTTGAAGGAGCAGCCTCCGGCGCTGGCTCGCCTCATCGACGTCTGCGCGATCAGTGGCTTCCTGGCACGCCAAATCGCGGATTTCCCCTTATTGCTGGACGAATTGATCGATCCCAATGCGTTCGACGAGCTGCCGTCGCGCGCGAGCTTCGTGCGCGAACTCGACGCGCGAACGGAGCGGCTGCCGGCGGATGATCCGGAGCGGCAGGTCGAGGCTCTGCGTCAGTTTCAGAAGGTCGCCGTGTTCTGCGTGGCATTTGCCGATCTTACCGAGCGGATGCCTCTGATGAAGGTGAGCGACCGGTTGACGGATATTGCCGAATTGATCGTCGAGCGTTGCATGAATCTCGCCTGGGAGCAGATGACGCAGGCGTATGGAACTCCCTACTGCGGCGACCGCGACCGGGAACTGCGCGCGGTCAAGGTTGCCGTCGCCGGTTACGGCAAGCTCGGTGGCTTGGAACTGGGTTACGGCTCGGATCTCGATCTAGTGTTCCTGCACGATTCGAGCGGTGAAGTACAACAGACCCAAGGCGACCGGCCGCTGGACAATGCCGTTTTCTTTTTGCGGCTGGGGCAGCGGATCGTGCATCTGCTCACCATGCATTCGGCCGCCGGGCGACTCTACGAAGTCGACATGCGCTTGAGACCGAACGGCAAGGGCGGCTTTCTCATGACGGGTATCGACGCCTTCGAGCGCTATCAACAGCAAGAGGCCTGGACTTGGGAACATCAGGCGCTGCTGCGTGCGCGCGCAATCGCTGGAGACGAGGATCTTTGCCGACGCTTCGGGGATGCGCGGCGACGGGTGCTGTGCACCGCCGTGCATCGCGATACCTTGCGCGGGGACGTGGCCGACATGCGCACGCGCATGCGCCGCGAGCTGTCGCGCGCCGGCGTGGGCCAATTCGACATCAAGCAGGATGCGGGCGGCATTGCCGACATCGAGTTCCTGGTGCAGTACTGGGTGTTGGCCGCCGCCTGCGAACATCCGGAACTCCTCACGCATACCGATAACATCCGGCAGCTCGAGGGACTGGCGTCGGTGGGCGTGCTCGACGCCGACAGGGCAAAATGGCTGACGGAGGCGTACATCGGCTACCGCACGGTGCTGCATCACTTGTCGCTCGAGGGCGGCGAGCGAGTGGTCGAGGCGGCGCCGCATGCGCAAACGCGGGCGCGCGTGCGAGACATCTGGCGAAGCACGTTCGAGGTCAACGCCTTGCTCGCTCCCTGGACCGGTCCGTACGGCGGTACGCCGCCGTTCGATCGCGTGCGCATCGGGGATTTCAAGCCGGCGTTCGAGGCCGCGATGGCGGAGAAATTGTCGGAGATCGACACCATTGCGGCAAACCCCGCCGCTCCGACGTTCGACAACACGCTGGTGGAGTTGGAGCGGGCGGGACACTGCTTCAATCGAGTGAACGCCATTTTCGATATTTGGGCCGCAGGCATGAACACGGGGGATTTTCAGGCGGTGGAGCGGGAAATGGGACCGAAAATCGCCGCGTTCCGCGATGCCATCACCCAAAACGCCGAGCTGTTCGCGCGCATCGAGACGATTTATCGAGAGAGCCCCCAGTCCGCACCGGCACGGCAACGGCTGTGCTGGCACTACTACACGCAGTTCGTCCGCGCCGGCGCCCAGCTGGACTCAGTCGCTCAACTGCGGGTTGGCGAGATCAACGAAAGGCTGGCGAGTCTGTTCGCAGATTTCAGCCAGAATCTGTTGGCCGATGAGGCGAACTATGCGCTGTATCTGACGGCGCGGGAGGATTTGGCAGGCCTGCCCGAGGCGCAGTGCGATGCGGCCGCCGCCGCCGCCGCGGCATTGGGACGCCCGGGGCAATGGGCCATTCTCAATACGCGTTCCGCCATGGACCCTTTCCTGACGTACGCGGAGCGCCGCGATTTGCGCGAAATCGTGTGGCGCACCTATTACAACCGCGGCAACAACGGCGGCGCCCATGACAACAAAAACATCATCGCGGAGATCCTTGCGCTGCGCAGCGAGCGCGCCAAGCTGCTCGGCTATCCCACGCACGCACACTGGCGGCTCGCCGACAGCATGGCCGGCACTCCCGAAGCGGCCCTGGCCTTGATGCTGCACATTTGGCCGGCAGCGGTGAGACGGGTGCGCGAGGAAGTTGCCGACATGCAGGCCCTCGCGGACGTCAAGATCGAAACGTGGGACTACCGCTACTACGCGGAAAAGGTGCGCCGGGCAAAATTCGATCTCGATATGAACGAAGTCAAGCCGTACTTGCAGCTGGAGAAGCTGCGCGAGGGAATGTTCTGGGCGGCGAGCCGATTGTACGGATTTGCGTTCTCCGAGGTGACCGGGCTGCCGGTCCAACACGCTGACGTTCGAGTGTGGGAGGTCACGTCCGACGTGGGCCGGCACGTGGGCTTATGGTACTTCGATCCCTACGCGCGTGCGGGCAAGAATTCCGGGGCGTGGATGAGCGAATACCGCGATCAAGAGAAATTGGATGGCGAGATTTCGCCCATCGTATCCAACAACACCAATTTCCTGAAGAGCGCCGGTGGTGCGCCCACCCTCATCAGTTGGGACGACGCAGTTACTCTGTTCCACGAGTTCGGTCACGCCCTGCATGCCTTGAATTCCAACGTAGAGTTCCCTTCGCTGTCCGGAACGCATGTGGTCCGCGATTTCGTCGAGTTCCCATCGCAGTTGAACGAGAATTGGTTGGCGACGCCGGAGTTGCTGTCGCGCTTCGCGCTGCACTACAAAAGCGGCGAACCCATGCCCGCAACTCTCGCCGCGAAGATCCAATCCGCGAGAACCTTCAACCAAGGGTTCACCACCGTCGAATACCTGGCCGCCGCGCTCGTCGACATGAAACTTCACCTCACGACGGAGCCCGTGCTACACCCGGAGGTCTTCGAAAGCGAGGCGCTGACGGCACTCGATATGCCCGAAGAGGTGGTCATGCGCCATCGCACGCCGCACTTCCAGCATATTTTCGCGAGCGATGCGTATTCTGCGGGATACTATAGTTATCTTTGGGCCGAAGTGCTGGATCATGACGCTTTCGAGGCGTTCGCGCAGGCGGGCGATGCGTTCGACAAAACCATTGCAAAGCGCTTGCACGATGACATCATGAGCGTCGGTAACAGCGTGGACCCGGTTCAGGCCTACCGTAATTTTCGCGGAAGGGATCCGAAAATCGATGCGCTCTTGCGCGCCCGTGGGTTTCAAGTGGAGCGATGACAATGCCGGCATTGGTTCAAGACGATTCGAAGCACAATCTCATTCAGCCCAACGCACTCCATCAATACTCGGTGACGCCGGCCGATTTACCGTTGTCCTGTCCGATGCCCGGCATGTTTTTGTGGAACTCGCATCCCCGCGTGTATCTGGCCATCGAGGCGGCCGGGTGGGCCAAGTGCGCGTACTGCGGCGCGGAATACACTCTCTCAGGCGCTGACGCGCCGACTAAATCGGCCGTCCGGCCGATTTGAACGCCGCGAACGCGGCGACCCGGAGGGCGAGGCGCAGGAGCGCCGAGTACTAAATCGGCCGTCCGGCCGATTTGAACGTCGCGAACGCGGCGACCCGGAGGGCGAGGCGCAGGAGCGCCGAGTACTACGGGGTCGGGGCGACCCCGTCCGCGGGGCTCGGAGCGACAGCGCCTCAATAAGGCTTATAAGACTTTTCTTCGACGATGCTCGATCCGAGCTTCAGATTGATGCGCCGTTTGATGGCCGCTCGCTCGTCGTTCTCGACGTACACGGCACGCGCGAGGCGAATGAATTCGGCATCAAAGGCCTGTGCACGCTCTTTGTCGCGTATGTCGTCTTCGACCACCCACAACCGCTCGTTCACGGTCATCAAGGCGCTCACGTCGGCGTCGATGTCGACACCCGCATACGCGGAACTCGTCCATGTGACTTGCAGCGCGTCGAGTTCGAGCCGCACATTGCGTAGTTTATCCGGGTCGCTCATGCGCCGCGATTTGATCCGCAATATGGTGATTTTGTCGAGCAGTTCGCCGGGCGATATCGGGACCTTGATGTCATTCATCGCGGCATTTTAGCGAATTTTCGCCGGCGCCATCAGGGCATCGAGCTGGTCCGTGACGTCGGCCACGTGGATCAAATCCATGACGCCGGGACGCTCGATTTTCTTGGTCCAGGGTATGTCGGTGGCCGGCTTCCCGAATACAGCGTGCGAAGCTTGATCGTATCTATCCACGCACCATCGCCGGCTGTAGTACGGGCCGGCGCGCGCGGTGCGCGTGGCCGCGTACAGTCCTATGACGGGAAGACCGACCATGGTGGCCATATGCACGGGCCCGGAATCCGGTGAAATCAGCACCGTCGCCTTGGAGAGCAGTCCCAGCAATTCAGGCAACGTGTCCTTGCCGATTTGATTGCAGAGCGGCGCTTTCGACGCGGCCACGATGTCCGCTCCCATGCGCTGCTCGAGCGCACTGCGCCCGCCGGCCAGGATGACCCGCATGTGGTGGATTCGGACGGCGTGATCGGCTACCGCGGCGTACCGCTCGGCGGGCCAATTTCGCGCCGCGTGACTGGAACAGGGGCTGATGACCAGGGTCGGTCGCGCATCCGGAATGAGCCGATCGGCGTAGTCGAGCGCGCTCGCGGGCAGAGCGATGCGCCAGGAGGCGGGACCCGGATCGATGCCACAGGCTCGCACGAAGCCCAGGAACGAATCCAACACATGTTCCGACGTGGCCGGCGCGATCTGCGCATTGGTAAACAGCCATTGCAGTTCGCGCGCACGCTTGCGGTCGAAGCCGAGCTTGACGGGTGCGGACACCAGGCATGAAACGAGGCTCGCGCGGATCGAGAGCTGTAGATTCAGAAGCAAATCGAAGCGCCGTCCGGCAAGGATCTTTCGCAGCCGCAACAGTTCTCGAGACGTTGCGCGTTTATCGAAGATGATAAACTCGACCTCTGGAAGAATCGCCGACATGAGCTTGGCTTCCAGTTTGCCGATGATCCACGTGAAGCGAGTATGCGGCCACGCCTCCTTGAGCGCGGCCAGTGCAGCTGCCGCGTGGCAAGTGTCACCGATGGCGGACAGGCGCAGCAGGCAGACCCGTTCCGGAGATCGAACCAAGGGCGGTGGCGAATCGAAGCGGTGTGGCATCGGGGTATAATGATAAAGGACGGCGGTCAACGCATTGCCACTGCCGGGGGCGCCATGCTGGCGGATCCAAACAGTCTTGGCAATCTATCGGGCGTCGCTACGCCGGGCGTCACGCTCGAGGACCTATTCGATCCGATATTCTGGGCCGCTCGCGGTCAACTCGTCGATGTGACCGGCGGCCGAGGCGCCGCATGGTTCATAGCGGACTCGGAGCGGTGGGCATTGCGGCACTATCGCCGCGGTGGATTCGTCGCACGGCTGCTGAAAGATCGCTACGCTTGGGCCGGCGAGAAACGTGTACGTGCGTTTGCCGAGTGGCGGCTGCTCGAGGAACTCGCGCGGCGCGGATTGCCGGTGCCGAAGCCGATTGCCGCACGCTATGAGCGCACGGGTTTTCTCTATCGTTGCGATCTCATCACCGAGCGAATCCCGAACGCCCGTCCTTTGAGTGCGGTACTGTCGCTGGCTCCCTTGCAGGAAAGCACGTGGCGCGATGTCGGCGCGGCGGTCGCACGCCTGCATGCGGCCGGTGTGGATCACGCCGATCTCAACGCCCACAACATTTTGCTGGATGGTGGCGGCGCGGTCAGCGTGATCGACTTCGATCGCGGCCGACTGAGAACGCCCGGCGCCTGGGCGGCGGGGAATTTGTCCCGGCTACGACGTTCGCTCATCAAGATTTCGCGTGATTTCCCGGCGGGTCGCTTCTCTGCCGCTGTGTGGGAGTGGTTGCTTGCCGGCTATGCCTCCGCCCCGGTGCGCGGTTTCGTAAAGTAAGCGATGCGTTACCTCTACAGTGCGCTGGTCTATCTGTTTCGCCCGATCGCCTTTGCGGTGGTGCTGTGGCGGGGATTGAGCAACCGCCTCTATTGGGTGGGCCTGCGCGAACGCTTCGGATTTGGACCCGGGTGTGGAAGCCCCACGATCTGGGTGCACGCGGTGTCGCTGGGCGAGGTGAACGCGGCGGCGCCGCTGATTCGCACCTTGCAGGCCCGCTATCCGCACATTCCCGTGCTTCTGACGACGGCAACGCCTACCGGCCGTGCCAAAGCGCACGCGCTTTTCGGCGGCTCGATCGCGGTGCGCTTTCTGCCGTACGACACGCCAGGCGCCATGCGGCGATTCGTCACCCGAGTGCGGCCGTGCCTGGCCATCATCATGGAAACGGAGCTGTGGCCGAACTTGTTCAATGAGTGCCGCCGCGGCGGCATACCCGTGGTATTGGCGAGCGCGCGTCTTTCGCTGAAATCCGTGGCGCGGTATCGGCGGTTCGGCGGATTGTTCCGCGGAGTGTTTTCGGGCAACACCTTGGTGGCGGCGCAGACCGCCGAAGACGCCGAGCGATTCATGGCCATCGGCGCCGACCGGAGCAGGACGCGCGTCATCGGCAACGTGAAATTCGATATGGCCATCGACGCCGCTCAAATCGCTCGCGGATTCGAACTGCGATCCGCCTATTGGGGCGCCAGGCCGGTGTGGATTGCAGGCAGCACGCATGCGGGCGAGGAAGAACCGGTGCTGGCCGCACACGCCGAATTGCAGGCCGATGCCGCCGGCGCTCTCCTGTTATTGGTGCCGCGCCATCCAGAACGGTTTCAAGCCGTGGCGGATCTGTTGGGCCGCCGCGGCGTGCGCTTCGAGCGCCGCAGCAGCGGCAATGCGGTGCGGCCGGACTGTCAGGTGCTGTTGGTGGACACGGTGGGAGAACTCGCCGAGTTGTACGCCGCGGTCGACGTGGCATTCGTGGGTGGAAGCTTGGTTCCGGTGGGAGGACACAATCTATTGGAACCCGCCGCGCTGGGGGTGCCGGTGATCATGGGTCCCTATCAGTCGAGCGGCAAGGAGATTGCGCAGCTCTTGCTGCAACAGGGCGCGGCTTTGCAGGTTGCCGATGCGGAGCAACTTGCCGCCGTATTGAAGCAGCTATTTGCGGATCCGGCGCGGCGGCAACGCGTGGGCTCACGCGGGCGTCACGTGGTCGATGTGAACCGCGGCAGCGTGGCGCGCTTGCTCGATTTGATCGAGCCTATTCTTGGAGCAAAGCCTATTCTTTGAGCAGCACGTTGAGACGGTTCAAGCTCTGCTCGGAGAGTATCCCCGCCGCTTGCTGCAGCTTGAGCACGTTTATCATGTAGTCGTAGCGACTGCGCGAGTAGTCGGTCCGAGCTTGGATCCACAGGCGCCGAGATTCCACTACATCCACGGCCGTGCGGGTCCCGGCCTCGTAGCCCGCTTCGGTGGCGTTGAGCGCGGTGGTATTGGACTCGACGGCGCGGCTCAACGCCTTGACCCGCGAGATCTCCGAGAGCACACCGAGATAGGCATCGCGAGCGTCATGTTCGGTTTGACGAGCCACGCGCTCCACCCGTTCCTTGGCGGCCCGGTGTTGGTACACGGCTTGCCGCACCTGCGAGGACACCATGCCTCCGGAATACAATGGGAAGGTCAACTGTATTCCTATGGAGCGTTGAGTCTGATCCAGTGTCGAGCTGCCGTAGGGCGTGCCGTCCGAGTTGATGCTATTGCCGTCGGTGTTGACTTTGTAGCCGCTCGCTACCACGTCGAGAGACGGAAAATGGCCGCCGCGTGCCGAGCTCACATTCTCTCGGGCAATGTCAGCAGCCAAACGGCTGGAGACCAGGGACAGATTTTGCTGCAGAGCCATGTCCACCCACCGGTCTTCGCTGATCGGGTCGGGCGCGGTCAATTCGAAAGGTTCGATGGGACGAGCCAAGGTTTCGAACAGGTCGCCGGTGATCTCGCGCAAAAGCTCGCGCGCCGATGCCACTTGGCGTTTGGCGGCGATGACGGCGGCCGCGCTGCTGTCGTGCGAGGCGCGAACCTCCTGCACGTCGGTGACGGCGATCAGGCCTACCTCATAACGTTTTTCGGCCTGTTCGAGTTGACGATTGACGGATGCGAGGGCGCCTTCCTGGGCATCCAGATCGTCCTGCGAAGCCAGCACATCGAAGTAACGTTGAGCGACTCGGGAGATCAAATCCTGCTGCGCGGCCTGATAATCCGCTTCGGCCTGCGCGACTTGGGCATCCGCGCGTTGCAGCGCCACCCAGTTCTCCCAGCGGAATAAATTCTGTTTCAAATCGACGCCGTACTTGCGGTTGTGCGTGATGGTGTGGCCGTTGAAGGGAAAGCTCTCGAGGAGGGTGGGCTGGCCGGGCAAATTGACCGATTCGACCAGGTTGGTCGGCCCGGTGTCGCGCTCCTTGCTGGCAATGCCACTTCCCGAAATCTGCGGAAGGAGTGCGGCGAGGGCCTGCGGCTTGGACTCGAGGGCGGCCAGCCGATTCGCTTCGGCCTCGCGCAGTTGGGGATCGTTTTGCAAGGCGCGCTGATAAACCGCCAACAGATCGGCGGCACAGGCCATGTGGAAGCTCAAGAAACAGGCGACCAACGTCAGTGAACGCGTCATTCGTTTCCTATGGCGAGGTGTTATATGTGACTATAACACCTCGAGGATTCAATACTGCGGGATCTGCGGATCCACATCCCTGGACCACGCCAAGATACCGCCGGCGAGGTTCGAGACCGACGCAAAACCCTGCGTGGTCAGAAAGCGCGCCACTTCCAGGCTTCGGCCTCCAGAGCGGCATATCACCACCGTTTCCTTCTGCGGGTCGAGTTCACTCAAACGATCAGCGACCTGACCCATGGGGATGTGCACCAGGCCGGCGGGAACGGGGGCCAGTTGCGTCTCCCAATCCTCGCGGACGTCCAGCAACGTCATCTCGGCGCCCGAAGCGCGGCGCTGCAGGAACTCCTGCGGGCTAATTTGCTTAATCATCAGAATACGAATCCTTGCGGCGCGGTGGCGTTGGTCAAAGGCTCGATGACGGTCTCGAACAAACTCTCTCGAATCCATTCGGTGCTGTCGACCCGGCGAACCAGAACGGCGTCCATCACCGGCGCCACTCCGACGACGGCGAACAACCGTCCGCCGACGCGCAGCGCCTGTTCGAATCGGGTGTCGTAGACCGGCAGGGAGCCGGTGAGGGCAATGACGTCGAATTCGCCCAAGGAGGCGCCGTTGAACGCATCCCGGGTCTCGAGCTGCACGCGGGCCTGCGGTACCGCGCGCAGATTCGCCGCGGCGGCCGAAGTGAACTCGGCGCGAATATCGATCGAGTGTGTGGAACTCGCGAGCAAGCTCAAACACGCGGCCAGGTAGCCGGTGCCGGTGCCTACTTCGAGGGCGCTGTCCGAGGCGCTTATTCCCAAGGCTTGGAGGATCCGGCCCTGAAGAACGGGCGCGAGCATGGACTGCCCGAATCCGATGGGAATCGGCGTGTCGGCAAACGCCAGTTCGCGATAGGCCGGCGGTACGAAGGCTTCTCGTGGTACCGAGGACAGAACGTCCAGCACCCTCGGGTCGAGAACTTCCCACGTGCGTATTTGCTGATCGACCATCTGCTTACGAGCTACCAACGTGTCCATATGTTACCTACATGATTAACCCCAGCGATTATGGTCAATTTCGACAGGGTAGGCGAGTCCCTTAGGATATTCTCCTACACACGATGTTTCACGAGGCGCGCAAGCCGCAAGGAACCTAGATTTTAAGCATCGTCACGATTCGTCGTCATCGAGGTCCGCGTTGATCGTCTCTTCCGTTGTCGTGTGGTTTTTTACCTCAGTCGTATTAGCCGTGGGTGTCAGTGTGCTCGTCGTTTGGAAGCGGCGCCAGGAGCGCGCCGTCGGCGAATTCTCCGAACAAATCCGGCGGCTCACGCTGGAGTCCGGTTCGGCCGGTCGGATCGGACTGGCAGGCAAACCGGAGTCCCTGGAGCAACTGGGCTCGGCGGTCAATAAACTGCTGGAAAACCTCGAACAACGCGGCGCCAATTTGCAAGGCCGCGAACAACTGTTTCAGCTCTTGGTCGAGACCGTACACGATGCGGTGCTGGTTCACCGGGCACAAATCGTGTTCGCCAATTCACGGTTCCTGACCCTACTCGGATTGACGGCCACCGACGTGATCGGCAGACCGTTGAGCGACTTCGTCGGGCCGGAATATGTCGAGTTGGTCGACAACAATTTGCGGCGGCGGTTGTTGGGCGAACCCGCCGCCGAGCGCTACGAAGTCGAATTGGTCGGCGCGCACGGCGAAGTCACTCGCGTCGAATTGTCGAGCAGCGTGATCGACAGCGCCGGCGAGCCGGCATTGTTGCTCACCGCCTTGGAAATGATGCCGGAAGCAACCACACTGACAGCGGTGCCGGAAGCGCGGCCGCGCGCCGTGGCGACCCTCGACGCCATGGGCGAAAGCGTCATCACGGTCGACGCCAACGGCCGGATCGATTACGTCAACACGTCCGCTGCGGCGCTGTTGGGTCAGCGCTTCGACCAAGTCGTCGGAAAATCCTTTTCCGACGTTGCATCTCTGGTCGATGAGTCGGACCGACATTCGCTCGGAGATCCGGTTCGTATGGCATTGACGGCCGGCGGGCGCGTGACCATGGGCAGACGCGCGGTACTCGTGCCGGCCAACGGGTCCCCCGAACGATCGGTCGAGCTCAGCGTGACGCCGTTGTCGGAGGGCAGAGATATGCTGGGGTTGGTGCTCGTGCTGCACGACACCAGCGAACTGCGGGGACTCACGCGGCAAATGACCTACCAGGCCAGTCACGATGCGTTGACCGGCTTGGTGAATCGGCGCGAATTCGAACGGCGGCTGCAGGAAGCGATGGAGTCCGCACAGACCGGCGACGCCGCGCACGCGCTGTGCTACTTGGATCTCGACCGGTTCAAAGTCGTGAACGACACCTGCGGCCACACGGCCGGCGACAATATGCTGCGTGAGGTCGCCTCGATCATCAAAGAGGCGGTGCGGGATTCCGACACGGTCGGGCGCATCGGAGGCGATGAATTCGCCCTGCTGCTGGTGGGCTGCCCCCTCGAGAAAGCGCGGCAGATCGCTGACGACGTCGTGAAATCGGTGGGCGATTTCCGCTTCGTCTGGAAGGACAAGATTTTCAATATCGGAGTCAGCATCGGTCTGGTCGAAATCGGTCGCGGCGGCGGCGCGATCGAGGACCTCATGAGTTCGGCCGACTCGGCATGCTACGTCGCGAAACGGCAGGGGAGCGCGCACGTTCATGTGTATTCCGCGCGCGAGGAAGCGACTGCGCGCCACAGCGGCGAAATTCACTGGCTGCAAAAGCTGCAGGGGGCCCTGCGCGACAACAAGTTCGAACTGTACTACCAGCCCATCGTGCATGCGCAGATAGGCGGCGTGCGCGGACCCGCCCTCGAGGTATTCGTGCGAATGGAGGGCGAAAACGGCCAACCTCCGGCGCCGCCGGCCGAATTCATCCGTGCTGCCGAGCGCTATCGCTTGATGCCGTATGTCGACCGCTGGGTGGTCCAAGCCGTCCTATCCGCCTTGGGGCGAGGCGGAATGAAATTGCCGGTGGGCCGCAGCGTCGCAATCAACATTGCGGGCCAAACGTTGGGCGATTCCGAATTCCTGGAATTCGTGGTGGACTGTTTCGACCACACGGGCGCGAGTCCGAGCGACATCTGCTTCGAAGTGACTGAAAGTTCGGTGGTCGCGAACCTCGATCACGCGCGCCGTTTCATCGCAGTGCTGCATGGCATGGGGTGCGAGTTTGCGCTGGATGACTTCGGCAGCGGATTGAGTTCGTTCTCGACCTTGAGGACCCTGCCCATGGATTACCTCAAAATCGACGGCTCGTTCATCCGCAATCTGGCGGAGGACACGGTAAATCAGGCCATGGTCGCGGCGATGATTGAACTGTCGCGCAGCCTCAACTTCCGAATCGTCGCTGAACAGGTCGAGGATCAGCCGGCCCTGGACGCCGTGAAGCGCATGGGCATCGACTTCGTGCAGGGCTTCATCATCGCGCGGCCGCTGCCGCTATCGGTAACGCCCACGCCCCTCTGAGGGCTATTTCCCGGTAGTTCTTATAACCGTCCGGCAGGGCGTCATAACAAACTTCTATGTATTTAACCCGTGCTTAGGAGGAAAATCGGGGGGGTAAGGCTTAAGGGGTTAACGAGGTGCAGCATGCCGATTTATGAAGACAATACCAAGTCCATCGGCCGCACGCCGTTGGTTCGGATCAACCGCTTGGACGCCGCCAGCGGCGCGACGGTGCTGGCCAAGATCGAGGGCCGTAATCCGGCCTATTCGGTGAAGTGTCGGATCGGATCGGCCATGGTGTGGGATGCAGAAGAGCGCGGTACCCTCAAGCCCGGAATGTCGATCGTCGAGGCCACCAGCGGCAATACCGGCATCGCCCTGGCGTTTGCCGCCTCCGCCCGCGGCTACGGGTGCGTGCTCACCATGCCGGACACCATGAGCATGGAACGGCGCAAGGTGTTGGTCGCTTTCGGCGCCAAGCTGGTTTTGACTCCCGGCGCGAAAGGGATGAAAGGCGCCATCGCCAAAGCCGAGGAGCTGGCCGCTTCCGATCCCAGCAAGTATGTGCTGATGAAGCAATTCGAGAATCCCGCCAATCCCGCGATCCACGAAAAAACCACGGGGCCCGAGATTTGGGATGACACCCAGGGCAACGTCGACGTATTCGTCTCGGGTGTGGGCACCGGCGGCACGCTGACCGGCGTGTCACGCTACATCAAGCACACGCGGGCCAAGAAGATTCTGACCGTTGCGGTCGAGCCCACTCATTCGCCCGTGATCAGTCAGACCCTGGCGGGTCAACCGTTGGTTCCGTCGCCGCACAAGATTCAGGGCATCGGTGCCGGATTCATTCCGAAGAACCTGGATTTGTCGCTGGTCGACCGCGTCGAACAGGTCAGCAACGACGAAGCGATCGCGGTGGCGCGAAAGCTGGCCCGCGAGGAAGGGATACTCTGCGGCATATCGTGCGGTGCCGCGATGGCGGCGGCGCTGCGGCTGGCGCGCGAACCGGCGCAGGCCGGGAAAACCATCGTCGTGATTCTTCCGGATGCCGGCGAAAGGTACCTGTCGGGCGCCTTGTTCGAGGGCCTGTTCGAGGAAGTTGAAAAAATGCAGGCCGTTGCATGAGTGCACCTCCCGCCGTAGCCAACTCGAAATCGAAAATCACCGCGCTCGAGGCCCTCGCGGGCGAGTTGCTCGACAGCTATTTGAGCGATGAGCGGGCGCGCCGCATCTCGCATCGCTACCTGCCGTCGCGGGAGGCCATCGTCGAGATCGTCGAGGCGGTGCTCGATCTCATGTATCCGGGCTATTTCGGGCGGCGCGATCTGAACAACGAGAATCTCGGTGCTCACATCGAGCAATCGGTCGCGGCGCTGGCGCCGAAGATCGAGCGGGAGATGGAACATTGCCTATGCTACGGGCGTGAGCGCGAGTCGTCCCGAGGCGATATAGGCGACTGCGCGCCGCGGGCGCGCGACCTGACCCAGGTGTTTTTGCGTCGCCTCCCGGAAATCCGCAAGCTGCTGCTACGCGACGTGCAGGCGGCTTTCGATGGCGACCCCGCCGCGACGAATCTCGACGAAGTGGTTCTTGCCTATCCCGGCCTGCTGGCCGTCAGCGTGTATCGCATTGCCCATGCTCTGTACGATTTGGGCGTGCCGATGATGGCGCGCATCATGACGGAGTGGGCGCATTCGAAGACCGGATGCGATATTCACCCCGGTGCGAATATCGGCGCAGCGTTTTTCATCGATCACGCGACGGGCGTGGTGATCGGTGAAACCACGGACATCGGCGAGGGCGTGAAGCTGTACCAGGGCGTGACGTTGGGCGCGCTGTCGTTCCCGCGGGACGCGGCCGGCCAGCTCATTCGCGGAAAGAAGCGTCATCCGACGGTGGAAAGCGGATCGACCCTGTACGCGAACGCGACCGTTCTCGGTGGTCAAACGGTGGTCGGTGCGGACAGCGTCATCGGCGGTTCCGTATTCCTCACGCGCAGCGTCCCGCCGCGCTCGCGCGTATCGCTCAAGGAACCGGAATTGCGCGTGGCGACGCGCGACGGTGCCGTAGAAGCCGACGCGATTTACTTCGATATTTGATCGTCGGCGCCCGCGCGCCGACAACTCCGTTACATCATCTTGCCGAGCACGGGCACCAGCAGCAGTGCGACGATGTTGATGATTTTGATGAGGGGGTTGATCGCCGGCCCGGCGGTGTCCTTGTAGGGATCGCCGACGGTATCGCCGGTCACGGCCGCTTTGTGAGCGTCGGAACCCTTTCCGCCGAAGTGGCCTTCTTCGATGTATTTCTTGGCGTTGTCCCATGCGCCGCCGCCGGTGGTCATGGAAATGGCCACGAACAAGCCGGTGATGATGGTGCCGATGAGCAGCCCGCCCAAGGCTTGGACGCCGGAGCCGGGGCCCATGAGCCAATTCACGATGAATACCAACACGATGGGCGCGAGTATGGGCAGCAACGAGGGAATAATCATTTCCTTGATCGCGGCCTTGGTCAACATGTCGACGGCGCGCGAATAGTCGGGCTTCGCCGTGCCTTCCATGATGCCTTTGATCTCACGAAATTGACGCCGCACTTCGTTGACCACCGCACCCGCGGCGCGGCCCACAGCCTCCATCGCCATGGCGGCGAACATATAGGGGATGAGCCCACCGATGAACAAACCGATGATGACGGCCGGATTCGACAGGTCGAAACTCGTGGCGTGTCCGAGTACTTCCTCGAGCTTGTGGGTGTAATCGGCGAACAGCACCAGGGCCGCGAGCCCTGCGGAGCCGATGGCGTAGCCCTTGGTGACCGCCTTGGTGGTGTTGCCGACGGCGTCGAGGGGATCGGTGACATCGCGCACTTTGGCGTCGAGACCGGCCATCTCTGCGATGCCGCCGGCGTTATCGGTGATCGGACCATAGGCGTCGAGCGCAACGATCATGCCGGTCATCGACAGCATCGCCGTGGCGGCAATGGCGATGCCGTACAGCCCCTCGAGCTGGTAAGAGGCCCAGATGCTCAAGGTGACGGCGATTACGGGCAGGGCGCAGGCCTTCATCGACACGCCCAGTCCCGCGATGATGTTGGTGGCGTGGCCGGTCTGCGATGCGGAGGCGACGTGCTGTACGGGGCCATATTCGGTCGCTGTGTAGTACTCGGTGATGACTATCATGGCGGCCGTCAGCGCCAGCCCGACCAGCGTGCAAAGCCACATGTTCATCGCGCCGGCGCCCATGATCTCCTTGCAGACGAAATAAAATGCCACGGCGGAAATGGCGGCGGACACGATGACGCCCTTGTACAACGCGTTCATGATCTTTCCGCCTTCCTTGGTGGAAACGAAGAACGTGCCGACGATGGAGGAGACGATGGAAATGGCGCCGAGCACCAGCGGGAACAACACGGCCCGCTCGCCCATGTCGACCATGACGAGCCCGCCCAACAGCATCGTGGCGACGAGGGTGACTGCGTAGGTCTCGAACAAGTCGGCCGCCATGCCGGCGCAATCGCCCACGTTGTCGCCCACGTTGTCGGCGATGACCGCCGGATTGCGCGGATCATCCTCGGGAATTCCGGCTTCGACCTTGCCGACGAGGTCGGCACCGACGTCCGCCCCTTTAGTGAAGATTCCACCGCCCAGGCGCGCGAATATCGAGATCAGCGAGCCGCCGAATGCCAGGCCGACCAACGACCGCAGCGCCGCTTCGGGGTCGCCCAATAGGTGCAGCATGGCGAGGTAGTATCCGGCCACGCCCAGGAGGCCGAGGCCGACCACCAGCATGCCGGTAATGGCGCCGCCGCGGAACGCGACGTTGAGCGCCGCGTTGATTCCGTTGTGGGCCGCTTGAGCGGTGCGCACATTCGCGCGTACCGAGATGAACATGCCGATATACCCGGTGAGCCCGGAGAGTATCGCCCCGACCGCGAAGCCGCCGGCGGTGGCCCAACCCAGACTAAGCCCCAATATGACAAAAAGGATCAAGCCGACGACCGCGATGGTCGTGTACTGGCGATTCAAATAGGCGCGGGCGCCGGACTGAATGGCGGCGGCGATTTCCTGCATCCGGGCATTGCCGGCGGGCTGCGCCAGAATCCAGCGGACGGATATGAGTCCGTAGAGAATCGCTATTACACCTGAACCTATCGCTAGCCAAAGCGCATTGTCGAGCGTCATCGAGGGTCTCCGTATCGTCCAGTGGTTCTATTTATGTTATTGAAAGATATGCAAAAACGAGAATCTACACCACAAACTTGGCCTTCAGCCGCCGCGGCACTCCCATGCCCTTGAGCGTGGCGTAGGCCGGCAGGCCGTCGCGGTACGGCGGGTACGCTTCGCCTTGGATCAGCGGCGCTAGATATTGGCGACAGGCTGCGGTAATGCCGAAGCCGTCCGCCGTGAGGTAATTGCGCGGCACCTTCTTTTCTTTGTTGGCAACAGCGCTCAACGGCGCTTCGCCGATGGTCCAGCGATAGGGCTTGGAGGACTTTCTCACGATCACCGGCATGACGGCGTTCTTGCCCTTGAGTGCGAATTCGACGGCTGCCTTGCCCACGGCGTATGCCTGCTCGACGTCCACCGTCGAGGCAATGTGCCGTGCCGACCGCTGCAGGTAGTCGGCCACGGCCCAATGAAACTTGTAGCCGAAGGCTTCCTGGGTCATCTGAGCCACGATGGGCCCGACGCCGCCGAGCTGCGAGTGTCCGAACGCGTCCTTGGTGCCGGCTTCGGCGAGAAACTTCCCATCGGCGTTGCGCACGCCTTCGGACACGACCACGACGCAGTAACCCTGTTTGTCGACGGATTGCTTGACCTTGGCGAGGAAGCGCTCCCGGTCGAAGGTGATCTCCGGAAACAGAATAATGTGGGGGGCGTCGCCGGCTTTTTCGCGGGCCAGACCGCTGGCCGCGGCCATCCAGCCGGCGTGACGGCCCATGACTTCCAGCACGAACACCTTGGTCGAGGTGCGCGCCATCGACAGGACATCGAGCGCGGCCTCGCGAGTCGAGACGGCGATATACTTGGCCGCCGAGCCAAAACCAGGACAGCAGTCGGTGATGGGCAGGTCGTTATCCACGGTTTTCGGGATGCCGATGCAGGTGATCGGGTAGCCCAACTGCGCGCCGATCTCCGACACCTTGTGGGCGGTGTCCATGGAATCGTTGCCGCCGTTGTAGAAGAAATAGCCGATGTCGTGAGCTCGAAATACCTCGATCAAGCGCTCGTACTGCGCACGATTCTTGTCGATTCCGGCCAGTTTGTAGCGCGCCGATCCGAACGCGCCGCCGGGCGTGTGGCGCAGGGCGCCGATGGCTGCCCGGCTTTCCCGGCTGGTGTCGATCAGGTCCTCGGTCAACGCCCCGATGATGCCGTGCCGGCCGGCATAGACTTTCGCTATTCGGTTCGGGTACTTACGCGCCGTTTCGAGCAGCCCGCAGGCGGAGGCGTTGATGACGGCGGTAACGCCGCCCGATTGTGCGTAGAACGCGTTTTTTGACTGTGAGCGCTTCATCAGCCGCGCAGGATAGCCGATCGGCGCTTTCCCGGCACGACTTGCTGAGCCGCGTAACGGACACCTACCCGAGGTTTGACGCTAGCCTTGGGCGAAGGTACGGTAGCGCGCTTTCATCACAATCGAGAATCATGCGTATAGTCCTCTTAGGCGCACCCGGGTCCGGCAAGGGCACGCAATCGCAGCTGCTGGTCAAGAGCTACGGCGTGCCGCAGATTTCCACCGGGGATCTGCTGCGCGAGGCCGTGGCCGCGGGAAGCGCACTGGGCCTGCGCGCGAAGTCCGCCATGGATTCAGGGAAGCTGGTCGACGATGCCACCGTCCTCGGCATGATTGGCGAGCGGTTGAGCCGACCGGACGCCGCCAAAGGCTTCATTCTGGACGGCTTTCCGCGCAATATCGCCCAGGCCGACGCGCTGGAGAACATGCTCGCCGGCGTGGGTAAGCCGCTCGAGGCGGTGGTACTGCTGAATCTGGATTTGGGTATTTTGTTCAAGCGCCTGACGGGCCGGCGAATATGCCAGGATTGCGGCCAGGTGTTCAACGTGTTCACCTCTCCGCCCGACAGCGCGCTGCATCTTCAAAAATGCGGCCACGTCCCTCGGCTGATCCAGCGTCCGGACGACAAGGAAGAGGTGATCGGCAAGCGTCTCGAGGTCTACGACGCGCAGACCAAGCCGCTCATCAAGCACTACACGGAGATCGGGCTATTGCGCATCGTCGACGCGGATGCCGACATGGATACCGTGTTCAAGAGCATCCAGCACGCCGTCCAATCCCAAGCCGCCACCGCGAACTAGCTTTTCATGCGCTTCGCGCAACTGTCAACGGGGTCGATGCGACCCCGTCCTTTATGGGGGGGCCGCCGCGGCCCCGTAGAGTCGGCGCGTAGCGCCTAGGGCAAGGTTTCGAGCAGCCGAGCGCCGATCTCCTCGCGCCGCCAACCGCTGAGGGCGTGCGAATCGCGCCGGCCCATGGCGAGCGCCTTGAGTTCACCGCGCGGGGCGAGCAGCTCCGCGCTCACTTGAAGTTGAGCCGCGCGCGCATCCACGATTTTGGCCAGACGCTCGATCAACGCTTTCTGTTCCGCAGTCGGGCGTGCATCTTGACCAGGGTTCAGATCGGAGACCGGGGAACTCGATTCTTCGTGCAGAGTTTTCAGCAGGCTTGCGGCGAAGCCGTCGTTGAAATTCGCCGGCATCGCGTTGAGCGCGCCGAGCGCTGCGCGCGAGCCGGGGTTGGCCTGCGCGACCGCAAAAATAGCTGGATCGGAAATGATCCAGGCGCGCGGCAGATCGCGTTCGCGCGCGATTCGCTCTCGCCAGATGGCGATGCTTTTGGCGCGCGCGCGCGGTTTCGGGTCGAGTTGGCCGATGCCGCGCAGCCGTTCCCACGCCTGATCGGGGTCCGGTTCGTAGAGCCGAGCATCGCCGAGCGCGGCGCAATCCTGCGACGCCCAGTGCTCTCGCCCAAGCGTTTGCAAACGCGCCTTCAAGATCTCGGCCAAGTCGCCGAGATAGAGGACGTCGTCGGCCGCGTATTCCAACTGTTCCGGGGTCAACGGCCGTTTCGACCAGTCGGTGCGTGTCTGGCCCTTCGGGATAGTGACATCGAGCAGGGTCTTGACCAGCTCTGCGTATCCGACCTGGGGCTTGAGACCAATGCAGCCGGCGGCGATCTGGGTGTCGAACACCGGTGAAATCACCCGCTTCGCGGTGAGATAAAACGCCTCGAGATCCTGACGTGCCGCGTGAATGACTTTGGGCGTTTGCGCTGCGGTCAGGGCGGGGACCAACGAGTCGAGACAGCCGACTCGCAGCGTGTCGACGCACCAAATATCGCCGCCCGCCGCTATTTGCAGCAGGCAAAGCTTGGGGAAAAAAGTTCGTTCGCGCAAGAATTCCGTATCGGCGCCGATCAGGGAATGCGATTCGAGCGCCCGCGCCAGCGCCGGCAACTCGTCGTTTCGATCGACCCAAATCGCGTCGGGCATACGTTTGATCCGCGTGTACAATTTAGAGAAATGATTATGACTGAATGAACGATGCTGCGACTCGTAAAAGTATTTTTGGACATTGCCCTGTGGCGTAAATAGCATGCACATACACATACTGGGGATAGCCGGCACCTTCATGGGCGGGGTGGCCGCGCTCGCGAAAGCGGCGGGATTTCGCGTCACGGGGTCGGACCTCAACGTGTATCCGCCGATGAGCACGCAGCTCGACAAATTGGGAATCGAATACGTTCAAGGCTATGGTGCCGACCAATTGGACCTGCGGCCGGATATGGTGGTGGTCGGCAATGCACTTTCCCGCGGCAGCCCGGTCGTGGAGGCCATGCTCGACCGCGGCATGCCTTATACCTCGGGACCGTTGTGGCTGGCCGAGCACCTGCTGCAAGACCGGCATGTTCTGGCGGTCGCCGGCACGCACGGCAAGACTACCACCAGCAGCATGCTGGCTTGGATTCTGGAACATGCCGGCCTGTCGCCGGGGTTCTTGATCGGCGGCGTGGCCACCAATTTCGCTGCCACCGCACGGCTTGGCTCGACGCCGTATTTCGTGATCGAAGCGGACGAATACGACACCGCGTTCTTCGACAAGCGCGCGAAGTTCGTTCACTATCGTCCGCGCACCGCGATTTTGAACAATCTGGAATACGACCACGCCGACATCTATCCGGACGTGGCGTCCATCCGTCGTCAATTCAACCAGCTGCTGCGTACCATTCCCTCGGCCGGCCGGCTGATCGTCAACGGTGACGACGCGGAGCTCGAGACCACATTGGAATTGGGATGCTGGACGCCGCGTGAGACTTTCAGCGCGGCCGGCCCAGGCGCGGCGCGCCACGACGCCGATTGGACGGTGCACGACGAGGCGGGAAAGTCTGCGCTGTTTTCCGTGCATTTGCGGGGCCGTAAGGTGGCGGAGGTCGAGTGGACGCTGATCGGCAAGCACAACGTGATGAATGCGTTGGCGGCCATCGCCGCGGCTCACCACGTGGGCGTCGACCCGCAGCGCGCGGCGCAGGCTTTGAACGAATTTCGCGGCGTCAAGCGGCGCATGGAGATTCGCGGCGTCATCGGGGGCGTGACCGTCTACGACGATTTCGCGCATCATCCGACGGCGATCGAAACCACGCTCAGGGGTTTGCGCGCACGTGTCGGCGCGGCGCGAATCGTTGCCGTGGTCGAGCCGCGCTCCAACACCATGAAGCTCGGGGTGCATCGCGAGCACTTGGCGCCGGCGTTGGCATTGGCTGACCATTCGTGGTTCTTGAAGTCGGCGGATCTGGGTTGGGACCTGCCTGCCGCGGTCCGGTCGTTGGGGACGCGCGTCAGTTTTGCGGAGTCTGTCGACGCACTGGTGCGAGGACTGGCCGACGAAGCCCGACCGGGTGACCAAATTCTCGTGATGAGCAACGGCGGCTTCGGCGGTTTGCACGAGAAACTGCTCGCAGAACTCCGCGAGCGACAGTCTGGTGCCGCGCGGCAGTGAATTCCATCGCGCTGTTCCCGCTCAACATCGTGCTGTTCCCGGACGGTCCGCTGCCGCTACGGATTTTCGAGACGCGCTATGTGGACATGGTGCGCAGCTGCATGCGCGAAGGCCGCGGATTTGGCGTCGTCTTGATCCGCGCGGGCAACGAGGTGGGCCCGGCTGAAACCTACGATGTGGGCACGATGGCGAAGATCACGGATTTTTATCAATTGCCGGATGGCTTGCTCGGACTCTCTTGCGTGGGACAGCAACGCTTTCGGATCTTGCAGAAAACCGTGCAGGCGGACGGCCTCAATCTGGGCGAGGTGGAATGGCTGACGCCTGAGCCTACGGTAAGCGTGCCGCAGCGCCACGCTCGGCTGGCGGATTTGCTGCAGACCGTCTTGCCGCAACTGGGCGAGGTCTACACCGATATCGAAATGCGGTTGGACGACGCCGCGTGGGTGGGTCATCGCCTCGCGGAAATCCTGCCGATTCCGTTGCACGAGAAGCAAGCCTGTCTCGAAATCGACGATCCGGTGCAGCGGCTCGACGTCTTGGCACCCTTGGCTTAATCAGCCGCCCCGGACGTATCAAGAGGCGTGCAGTCCGGAAAATGCCTGCTCCGCTGCCGCCACGGTGACATCGATGTCCTGGTCGGAGTGCGCCGCCGACAGAAATCCCGTTTCGAAGGCAGAGGGTGCTAGATAGACGCCCGCATCGAGCATGGCGTGGAAAAATCGCTTGAACCGCTCCACGTCGCACGCCATCACCTTGGCGAAGGTGTCCACTTTGGGCTCGCCGGTGAAAAAGAATCCGAACATGCCGCAGACATGATTCGTCGCCAGCGGGATGTTCGCGCGCGCCGCGGCCGCACCGAGGCGCTGCACCAAGGTGTCCGTGGCCACCGTGAGACGTTGATGGAATCCTGGGGCCGAAATCAGCTCCAAGGTGGTGAGCCCAGCCACCATCGCCACCGGGTTTCCGGACAGTGTGCCCGCTTGATATATGGGGCCCAGCGGCGCCAGCCGCTGCATGATGTCGCGCCGCCCGCCGAATGCTCCGACCGGCATGCCGCCGCCGATGATCTTGCCGAGCGTCGTGAGGTCGGGACGCACGCCATAGAGGGCTTGCGCACCGCCGAGGGCGACGCGAAAACCCGTCATCACTTCATCGAAGATCAATAACGCGCCGGCGCGGTCGCATTCCTGACGCAAGGTTTGCAGGAAGCCGGGAACGGGCGGCACGCAGTTCATATTGCCGGCGACCGGTTCGACGATGACGCATGCGATCTGAGCGCCGATCTGCCGGAACACTTCTTGGACTTGGTTCCCGTCGTTGAAGTTGAGCGTCACCGTATGAGCGGCCAACGCCGCGGGCACGCCCGGAGACGTGGGAACACCCAGGGTAAGCGCTCCCGAGCCTGCCTTGATCAACAGCGAGTCGGAGTGTCCGTGGTAGCACCCTTCGAACTTCACGATGGTGTCACGGCCGGTGAAGCCGCGCGCCAATCGAATGGCGCTCATGGTGGCTTCCGTACCCGAACTCACGAATCGCACCAGTTCGATGCAAGGCATGAGCTCGACCACGCGCCGCGCCAATGCGGTCTCGAGTTCGGTCGGCGCACCGAAGGAGAGCCCGTCGGCCGCCACGGCCTGCACGGCGGCGATCACCTGCGGATGCGCGTGACCCAAAATCATCGGACCCCACGAGCCCACGTAGTCGATGAAGCGACGTCCGTCCGCAGCGATGGTGTGCGACCCGGCCGCCTTCTTGAAGAAAATGGGTTCGCCGCCGACGCTGCGGAACGCACGAACCGGCGAATTGACGCCGCCCGGAATGTATTTACAGGCCTCTTGGTACAGGCTCGACACGGGATTTCTCCTTTTTATGTTGCGAGTGCCGCGGCGGGCAAGTTCAAGCTGACCTCAAGGCCGCCGCCCGCATGATTGTTTGCCCGGGCCGAGCCGCCATGGGCCTTCATGACTTGGGACGTAATGGCCAGGCCAATTCCCTCACCGCCGGAATCGCGGTCGCGCGATTCCGCCACTCGATAGAACGGCTCGAATATACGCTCCAAGTCGCCGGCCGGCACGCCGGGACCGCGATCTCGGATGACGATGGACAATCCCAGGGCGGGCGACCCCGGCGGCGGCGAGCCCGGGGAAGACGGCCCTGCGGTATTCCGCCGGGCCACGGATACGTCGACCACCGCCCCTTCCGGACTATAACGTACCGCGTTGCGCAGCACATTCTCGATGGCGCTTCTCAGCAACTCGCGATTGCCGCTCAGCGTGGCGTGCGTCGCGCCGGACAGAAGCACGTGGCATCCTTTGACCATGCCTTCGAAATTGGCGTCGCGCACGACTTCTTCGATCACTTCATCGAGCTCGAACTCCTCTCGCTCGAAGGGCGCGTCGCTACCGTGCAAACGGGCCAGCTTCAGTACTTGACTGATGAGGCCGTCGAGCCGTTCGGTTTCCCGTTCCAATCGATCCAACTGCCGCTGCAGATCGCCGCCAGTTTGGCGTGCCAGTCCGACGGCGACGCGCATCCGCGCCAGCGGCGAACGCAATTCGTGCGAGATGTCGCGCAGCAGCCGGGTGACGGCGGCGCGATTGGCGCGCAGCTGATCGGCCATGGCGTCGAAGTCCCGCGCCAATACCGCGAGTTCATCCTTGCGATCTTCGAGCCCCGCACTCACGCGCATGCCGCCCATGCGCATGTCGAGCTTCTCGGAGGCGAGCGCTCGCGCACCCTCTTGAATCCGGCGGATCGGCGCGCTCAGATGCTGGGCGAGCCACCAACTGGCGAAGGCGCTCACCGCCAGCGCGATACACAGAATGGTCAAAGAGATTCCCGGCAGACTCAGCGCGCCGAAGACGCTGGGACGACGCGGCACCGACAACACGGTATATGTCGAGCCGTCCGGGCCCACGATCTGCGGCGCGAAATGCGGCGGTCGAAAATTCCGCGGAGGCGGAGGACCGTAGCCGCGCGGTTCGGGGCTGCCCATCGCGATGTGGTTGAAAAGGTCCTGGCGGCGAGCGGCGCTTTCCGAGAGGCGGCGTCCGAGAATGTCTTTGCCGTCCGGCCCGATGATGTAGAGCTCGCGATCGGCCGTGGAATTCTTGTTGGCATCGAGCCAGTCTTTCAACGCGGACAGTCCGCCTTTCCCGAGGACCTCCGATGCTTGGATCGCTACGTTCGGACGTCTCTGCACTTCCGGCGATTCGTACTCGCGAGCGGCCACCGTAAACGTGATGGCGATGCTGCCACCGACGATGAGCGCCATGGCGATCCAGAAGAAGACGAAGATGCGGAGGAACAGGCTGTGCATTTCAACGAGCTATGCTCGCCCAGGTGAGCATGTAGCCGGAGCCGCGCACGTTCTTGATCTCGGGATTCTTGCCCGCCTCGAGGTCGAGCTTACGGCGTAGATTGCTGATGTGGGTGTCGATGCTGCGGTCATAGGGCACGAGCTTGCGCCCGAGCGCCAGTTCGGTCATGGCATCGCGCGAGATCACCTGCCCGGCGCTGCGCATCAATAATTCCAACACGCGAAATTCCGCGCCGGTAATGGTCACCGGTACGTCCGCGACGCGCACCTGATGCGTTCCGGTGTTGAGCACGATGGGCCCTACGGCGATCTCGTCGGGCACGCCGCCGCGCGCGGCCCGGCTGCTCGCGCGCCTCAGAATCGCGCGGATGCGCGCCACCAATTCGCGGGGATTGAACGGTTTACTGAGATAATCGTCGGCGCCGAGTTCGAGACCGACGATGCGGTCCACATCGTCGCCGCGCGCGGTGAGCATCAGAATCGGCGTTTCATAGGAAGCGCCGAGCTTACGCAGTACGTCGAAGCCGCCGACGCTCGGCAACATCACGTCCAATATCAAGATTTCGAAATCGTTGACCTTGAGTTCGGCCAGCGCGTCGCCGCCGTCGTGCACGCTCTTCACGTCGAAATGCTCGGCTTCCAGATACTCCGTCAGCATTTGACACAGTTCACGGTCGTCATCGACGAGCAGCACGCGCGCTTCGCGAGCGGCCGGCAACTCGGTTGATGGTGCGTAGCTGGTGGTCATGTCGTTACCATACTCTCGCATAACCCGAGGGAAATCGCCGATCGATGCGTGAATTGACAATTCTTGACAGAACCGGGGGGTGCGGGTTCACACAACTTTGCATGGTCTTTGGTCCCCTCTGACACATGCCGGGCCGTTGTCGGCATAGGATGCGGCTGGATGGAATTTCTAATACGTTGGAGCAAGGAACATGAAATCGATTCGTAATGTATTGGCTGGAACTGTGCTGGCGAGCGGAGCGCTGCTCACCGCCGCTACGAGTTTTTCGATCGCGAACGCGGCGGGTGGTGCGAGTGCGGCGGATGATGCGACTGCCGTAGCACCGCCGCCGGGTCCCCGCGGAGCGGGACCCCATGGTGGGGGACCCGAGCATCTATTCAGCAAGCTCGGACTGACGGCCGAGCAACAGGCGTCGATCAAGTCCATCATGACGGCCGCGCGGCCGCAGATGAAGAGCTTGCATGAGCAGATGCGGGCCAATCACCTGAAGCTGATGCAAACCAAACCCGACGATCCGAACTACGCCAACGTCGTCGCCGAAGTGGCGCAATCGAATGCAACGCTTGCCTCGCAGCGCACGACTCAGGGCTCGCAGTTGCGAACGCAGATGTATGCGGTGCTGACGCCGGCGCAGAAGACGCAGCTCGCGACCTTGGAGGCGCAATGGGCAGCTCATCCGCATCATGGCCGGGGCGGCCCGCACGGTCCGGGGCCGGGCGCTGCGCCTGCGCCGGGGGCTGAGTAGTCGCCAGCGACTGTGCAGGCGACGCGGGAGTCGGCGGGGCGGCGCGGAAACTAGCGTTGAGTCGCGCCGATCCCGTCTTTTTTGAGGAGATCGATGACGCTGTTGCGGCCGACCAGGTGGCCGGTGCCGACGATTACCAGGTAACTCTTGTCGTCGTTGAGTAATGCCTCGATCTTGGGTATCCACTTGCGGTTGCGCGCCGCCAGCACCGACTGATAGAGGGCCGGATCCCGTCCCAATTCGGAGGTGAGTTGGCTCTCGAACCACGCCGTATCGCCGCGCTGCCACGCGCGCACCATGTCATCCACTTGCGTCGGGAGTTCATGAGCTTGCTCGAGGCTGGACACCAGGTAGTCGGCCTGCGCGTCCATCGACAGGCCTTCGAAAAGCGCAATCTGGTCGTGCACGGTCTCCAAGCCGGCGATGCTCTTGCCGTCGCTGCGCGCGCGTTCCAAAAAGTACATTTCGACACCGGATTGCGGCTGGAAACCGAGTTGCATGAGCTGCACCTGCGAAATCGCCTCGGCCGCGAACCATGGCGCGAATTGGTCGAACATCGCGAGCTCGATGCCGACTTCGTGGGCCAAGCTCGTCGCACGCGAATAGCGCCGCGAGCCCAAGATATCCGGCAACGTCTTGCCTTCCGGCAACGTGGCGCTGGTGAGCATCTCGGATTGCATTTCTGCGGAATCCATATCGCCGAGATTGATCTCCATGACCAGCGATTTGACGTTCGCATAGGCCTGCAGCACCGCCGGTGCAAGCGGATAGTCACCCGGCCTCAGCACATGAATGGAGCCGAGCAGGTACACCGTGTTGTGCTTGCCGTGCAGTTCCCAGAGCGAGTGCAACGGGGTGTCGGCACGTGCGGGCAGGGTGAACGCGCAAAGGACGAACGCCAGCGCGAAGATGCGGAGAACTGGCTGGAAGATGCGGGGCGCCGGCGCGAAAATGCGGAGCGACAGCGCGAGGGTGCGCGAGAACGCGGGGGGTGGGAGGGCCCGCATGCGGTTCAGCGCGCCACGACTTGGTGCAGGCCTACGGGCTCAACCCAGCGGACTTCGGAGTGAATGCGTCCATGGTCATGCAGGTCCAAACGCCGATATGCCGGCGGTCGCGAGTCGACGGCATAGCGATCGCTGTTCGGCATGAATTGGGCACAGGTCGACGGCGTCCCCATGAGGCGCACGCCGTTACGCTCGCCGTCGTAGGCCTGATGAACGTGACCCCACGCGATCCCGCGCACGTGAGTGTGCGAATCGATGACGCGCCACAACTCGTCGGCATTGGCGAGGCCGATGCCATCCAACCAGCGACTGCCCATGACGACGGGGTGATGATGCAGACACACGAGCGCATGTGCCGGCGAATTCGCCAGAGCGGCATCGAGTCGGCCTAGCTCGCTTGCGCTCAGTCGTCCGCCCACGTGCCCAGGGTCGTAACTGTCCAGCATGATGAACTGCCATGCGCCGATCGTACGCGTGCCGCAATATTGAAATGGCTCGCCGTTGAGGCTGCGACGCATGGCGTCGGGTTCATCATGATTTCCGGGGATGCACAGGACGGGTTTTTGATAACTGCAGAAGATGCTCTTGAACCGCAAGTAGCCGGATGGGTCGTCCTGCACGAGATCGCCGGTCACCAAGATGGCCGAGTAGTCGGGTACACGCGACACGCTGCGCGCTGAGAGGCCCTGCGCAGCGACGCTCGGCGTGGAGACGCCCTGCGCGGCGGCGGCCGGCGCGGCGGCGCCCGGCGCGAATGCGTGGTCGAGTACATTTCGCAGACTCGAATCGGTTTCTACGCCGCGCAAGCTGCCGCCGGCGTTGCCGTACAAATGAGGGTCGGTGATTTGTAGAATTTGCATGATTGAAATGTTAGCAAAGCACCCGGAGCGCATCGGTGAACTAGGTCATGGCCGCGCGAATGCCGTTCCTCGAGTCCCCTACAAAGTGTGACAGGCGCACGAAGGCCGCGTTCCCTCGTTAAACGCGACCCGGGCCTTAGGTTGCTGGCGGCGGTCGCATCGGGGACAATAGCCGGCTCCTCTCCCATAAGAAGCGCGCAATGCCTACCCGTCGTGAACTTGCCAACGCAATCCGTGCTTTGACGATGGACGCGGTTCAAAAGGCCAATTCCGGGCATCCGGGCGCTCCCATGGGCATGGCCGATATCGCCGAGGTTCTGTGGCGGGACGTACTTAAGTTCAATCCGGGAAATCCCACCTGGATGGACCGCGACCGCTTCGTGCTGTCGAACGGCCACGCGTCAATGCTGCTGTATTCCGTGCTCCATCTGACCGGCTATCCGCTGTCGATGGACGAGATCAAGAATTTCCGGCAGTTCGGGTCCAAGACGGCCGGCCATCCGGAGCGTGAAACCCACCTCGGGATAGAAACGACCACGGGCCCGCTGGGCCAGGGCCTCGCCAACGCGGTGGGCATGGCGCTCGCCGAGCGCACGCTCGCCGCGACGTTCAATCGTCCGGGTCACACGGTAATCGACCACCATACCTACGTATTTCTGGGCGACGGCTGCATGATGGAGGGGATTTCGCATGAAGTCGCTTCCTTCGCGGGAACCCAGAAGCTCGGCAAGCTCATTCTGGTGTACGACGACAACGGCATCTCCATCGACGGCAAGGTGGTGGGTTGGTTCGGCGACAATACCGCCCTGCGCTTCGAGGCCTATGGCTGGCACGTGTTGCCGCACGTCGACGGTCAGAACAGCGAAGCCATCGCAGCCGCGCTCGCGGCGGCGCGTGCGGAAACCGGCCGACCGTCGCTGATTTGCGCCAAGACGGTGATCGGCTGGGGCGCCCCCAATAAGCAGGGCAGCGCGTCCATGCATGGTGAAGCCATGGGGAACGAGGAAATCGCCGCGACTCGGGCTCATCTGGGTTGGGACTCGCCGCCTTTCGAGATACCGGCCGACATTCGCGCGGCTTGGGACATGCGTGAAAAGGGCGCCCGCGTGGAGGGGGAATGGCGCACCCGTTTCGCGGCCTATAAGAGCGAATTCCCCGCCCTGGCGGCCGAACTCGAGCGCCGAATGGCGGGCGACCTGCCGAGCGGATTCGGCGATCTCATGACGGCCTACATTGCCCGCGCGCAATCCGAAGGCAAGGCGCTTGCGAGTCGTCAGTCATCGCAGGCGACGCTCAACGCCATCGGCCCCTCGATGCCCGAATTGCTGGGCGGCTCGGCGGATCTCACGCCCTCGAACGGCACGCTGCGCAAGGATTCGGTGGCGCTCACCCCCCTGTCGCCGGCCGGCAACTATTTGCATTTCGGCGTACGCGAATTCGGCATGTCGGCCATTCTGAACGGTGTGACCGCGCATGGTGGCTTCATTCCGTACGGCGGCACCTTCCTGACTTTTTCGGATTATGCCCGTAATGCCGTGCGCATGGCGGCGCTGATGCGCTTACGCGTCATTTTCGTCTACACCCACGACTCCATCGGGTTGGGCGAGGACGGCCCGACGCACCAGCCCATCGAACACATCGCCAGTCTGCGGATCATCCCGCACATGGATTTGTGGCGGCCCTGCGATGCGGTCGAGACCGCAACGGCCTGGGGTGCCGCCATCGAAAACCGCGACGGCCCCACGTGTGTGATATTCACGCGCCAATCGCTGACGCATGAGGCGCGCGATGCCGCGCAGCTCACCGCGATCAAGCGCGGCGGCTATGTGCTGATCGACTCCGACGGGCCGCCGGAGGTGATCGTGATCGCCACCGGCTCCGAGGTGGGCATTGCCGCGGAGGCGGTCCGCACCGTCACGGCCACGGGGAAGAAAGTTCGCCTGGTCTCCATGCCGAGCACCACGACGTTCGACCGCCAGGACGATGCCTACAAGCAAAGCGTGTTGCCGCCGTCCGTCACCTGTCGCGTCGCCGTGGAGGCCGGGGCAACCGCGCCTTGGTGGCACTACGTCGGCTTGCAGGGCGAGATCGTCGGCATCGATCACTTCGGCGCCTCGGCGCCGGCAAAGGATTTGTTCAAAGCCTACGGTTTCACGGCCGAGCGCGTGGTCGAGGCGATCGAGAAGGTGCTGGCCTGATCCGGTGCATAATGCTCGCGCAGCGAGCAACTATCAAACGGGGTCGCTTCGACCCCGTAAGTTCGGCGCGAAGCGCCTGAGGAATACTGATGGCAATCAAAGTGGGCATCAATGGTTATGGGCGCATCGGCCGCAATGTGTTGCGTGCGCTGTACGAGGGCAAACACAAGGGCGAGATCAAAATCGTGGCGATCAACGATCTGGGTGACGCCAACACGAATGCTTATTTGACGCGGTTCGATACCGTGCATGGCCGATTCCACGGCGACGTTCACGTCGACGGCGATTCGATGGTGGTGAACGGCGATCGTATCCGCGTGATTGCGCAGCGTGATCCGTCGAAACTGCCGTGGGGCGAACTCGGCGTGGATGTGGTGTTGGAGTGCACGGGTCTGTTCACGAGCAAGGCCAAAGCGTCGGCGCATCTGACGGCGGGCGCCAAGAAGGTGGTGATCTCAGCGCCGGGCGGCGACGATGTCGATGCCACCATCGTCTATGGCGTGAACCACAAGGTGTTGAAGCCGAGCGACACCGTGATTTCGAATGCCTCCTGCACGACGAACTGCCTGGCGCCGCTCGCCAAAGTGCTGCATGACGAAATAGGCATTCTCGCCGGCGTCATGAACACCGTGCATTCGTACACCAACGACCAGGTGTTGACCGATGTGTACCATACCGACCTGCGGCGCGCCCGCTCGGCAACCATGTCCATGATTCCGACCAAGACCGGCGCGGCCGCCGCGGTGGGTTTGGTGCTGCCGGAGTTGAAGGGCAAGATCGACGGATTTGCGATTCGCGTTCCCACCATCAACGTCTCGTTGGTCGACTTGAGCTTCAACGCGGCGCGGAAAACCACGGTGGAAGAAATCCACGCCGCCGTCAAGAAGGCGGCGAACGGTGAATTGAAGGGCATTCTGGCCTACAACGACGCGCCTCTGGTGTCGGTGGACTTCAACCATGATCCGGCGTCGTCGACCTACGATGCGACGCTCACCAAAGTCATCCAGGGCACCATGGTCAAGGTGTGTGCCTGGTACGACAATGAATGGGGCTTTTCCAACCGAATGCTCGACACCACGTTGGCGTGGTCGCGGGCTGGGTAACGGCGCAGCCGCGGGCTGGGCGGGGTGGATTCACGATGAAAATAAATAAAATGTCGAGTTTGGATCTCTCGGGAAAGCGCGTGCTGATTCGCGAGGATTTGAATGTTCCGATCAAGGACGGCGTGGTGACCAGCGACGCACGGATACGGGCGGCGCTCCCGACCATCCAGACGGCATTGGCGGCGAAAGCCCATGTGCTGATCATGTCTCATTTGGGGCGGCCGGAAGAGGGGAAGTTCGCGGAGGAGTTTTCGCTCGCGCCCGTGGCGCGACGATTGACGCAATTGCTGGGGGTGCCGGTCGCCTTGAAGCGCGACTGGCTGGACGGCGTCACGGTCGCCGCCGGCGAAGTGGTGCTGTTGGAAAATGTGCGTTTCAACAAGGGCGAAAAAAAGGATTCGGACGAACTTGCGAAGAAGATGGCCGCGCTGTGCGACATCTATGTCATGGACGCTTTCGGCACGGCGCACCGCGCCGAGGCGAGTACGCACGCGGTTGCAAAATATGCGCCGGTGGCCTGCGCGGGTCCGCTGCTGGTGAGTGAGTTGTCGGCGTTGGAGACGGCGCTGGAAAAACCGGAGCGGCCACTGCTGGCCATCGTCGCCGGCTCCAAGGTATCGACCAAGCTTACCGTGCTCGAGTCGCTTTTAGCCAAGGTGGATCAGCTCATCGTGGGCGGCGGAATCACCAACACATTCCTGGCCGCGCTCGGCTTCAATGTGGGCAAGTCGTTGCACGAGCCCGACATGCTGGATATCTGCAAGCGATTGTTGGAACAGGCGAAGAAACGCGGCATCGTGATTCCCATGCCGACGGACGTGGTGGTCGCAACCGAGTTTTCGGCCCGGGCCGAAGCCGATGTGAAGGCGGTGGACCAGGTGCTGCCCAATGAAATGATTTTGGACATCGGTCCCGATTCCGCGGAAGAGATGGCCAAGCTGGTTGCGGCCGCCGGCACCGTGCTGTGGAACGGTCCGGTGGGCGTGTTCGAATTCGAGCAGTTCGGCGAGGGCACGCGGACGTTGGCCGCTGCCATCGCGCGCAGCAAGGCGTTTTCGCTCGCCGGCGGCGGCGATACGCTCGCGGCCATCGAAAAATACGGCATCGAGGACAGCATTTCGTACATATCGACCGGCGGCGGCGCCTTCCTGGAATTCGTCGAAGGAAAAAAACTTCCCGCGGTCGAAGTGCTGGAGGCACGCGCCGCATGAGTTTCCAACTGCGTCGGACCAAAATAGTCGCGACGCTGGGTCCGGCCACGGACGATCCCCATGTACTGACCGACATGGTGCGGGCCGGTGTGGACGTGGTCCGACTCAATTTCTCCCATGGCGCGACCGCCGATCACGCTCGGCGTCTCGATCTGGTCAGGACGGCCGCCCGGCAGGCGGGCCGTTACGTCGGCGTCTTGGGCGACCTTGCGGGACCCAAGATCCGCATCGATCGCTTCCTGGCGGGAAAGGTGGAACTCGCCGATGGCGCGGAGTTCGCGCTCGATGCAAGCCTGGCAATCGATGCCGGCACCGAACGGGCGGTGGGAATCGCCTACAAGAAACTGCCCTCCGACGTGTCCACCGGCGACGTCTTGCTGCTCAACGACGGACAGATCAGCCTGCAGGTGCTCGGAGTCGTCGGACCCCGGATCAATACTCGCGTACTCGTCGGCGGCGAACTCAGCAACAACAAAGGCATCAACCGGCAAGGGGGCGGCCTGTCCGCGGGTGCCTTGACCGACAAGGACCGAGAGGACATTCGCGCCGCGGCTTCGTTGAAGGTCGACTATCTGGCCGTGTCATTCCCTCGCGATGCCGCCGACATGAACGAAGCACGCGTCCTACTGCGGGAGGCGGGTGGGCATGCGTTGTTGGTGGCGAAGATCGAGCGCGCCGAGGCGATCAAACATCTGCCCGATGTGGTCCGCGCAAGCGATGCGGTGATGGTCGCCCGCGGCGATCTAGGGGTGGAGATGGGCTATGCGGAGCTTGCCGGCCTGCAGAAACTCATCATTCAAGAGGCCAGGCACCAGAACCGCGTCGTCATCACGGCGACTCAAATGATGGAATCGATGATCGTCAACACCATCCCGACAAGGGCCGAAGTGTCGGATGTCGCCAATGCCGTGATGGACGGCAGCGACGCCGTGATGCTGTCCGCCGAGACCGCGTCGGGCAAGCATCCCACCAAGGTCATCGAGGCCATGGCGCAGATCATCGAGGGGGCCGAGAAGTATCAAGGGGCCCATGTTCGAATACGGCAGCGAAATTCCGGCTATTTCGAGCGCACCAATGAAGCCATCGCCGCGGCGGTGATGTATACCGCCAACCATTTGCACGTGAAAGCCATCGTGGCCCTGACCGAGTCCGGCGAGACTACTCTGTGGATGTCGCGCGTGCGCTCGGATATCCCGATTTATGCATTCACGCGTCAAGAGATCACCCGCTCCCGAGTTACGCTGTATCGCGGCGTCTATCCGGTGGCCTATGACGAAAACGACAGGGATCGTGAAGCATTCTACTTCTCCGTATTCCGCAGGCTGCTCGATCTGAAATTGGTCAAGGACGGAGATCTCATCATTCTGACCAAGGGAGAGCTGTCCGGCGTGGTGGGCGGCACGAATTCCATGCAGATCCTGCAAGTCACCCGTAAGTAACCCCCAAGTAACCCATGACATCAGAGTTCCGCGGCACCGACCGCTATATCGCCACCGAAGAGCTCATGGCCGCAGTCAACGCCGCCATGGTGCTGTCGCGCCCGTTGCTCATCAAGGGCGAGCCCGGTACCGGAAAAACGCTGCTGGCCGCGGAGATCGCCCGATCGCTGTCGAAGCCTCTGTTCGAGTGGCACATCAAGTCCACCACCAAGGCGCAGCAGGGCCTGTACGAATACGATGCGGTGTCGCGCCTGCGCGACTCGCAACTCGGCGATGAGCGCGTCAAAGACATCCACAACTACATCGTCAAGGGAAATTTGTGGGAAGCGTTCGATTGCGACGTGCAGCCGGTGCTATTGATCGACGAGATCGACAAGGCCGACATCGAATTCCCGAACGACTTGCTGCGCGAACTCGATCGCATGGAATTCTACGTGTATGAAACGCGCGAGACCATTCGCGCCAAGCAGCGGCCGGTCATCATCATCACCAGCAACAACGAAAAAGAATTGCCCGACGCTTTTCTGCGACGCTGCTTCTTCCACTACATCCGCTTTCCCGACGAAGCGACGATGACGCAGATCGTCGATGTGCACTTTCCGGATCTGAAGCGCGAACTGCTGCACGCGGCATTGACGACCTTCTTCAAGATCCGCGAGACGCCGGGCCTGAAAAAAAAGCCCACCACCTCGGAACTCTTGGACTGGATCAAGTTGCTGGTGGCCGAGGACATACCCGCCGAAGTCTTGCGCGGCGACGATGCGAAGAAGCTCATTCCGCCGCTGTACGGCGCGCTGCTCAAGAACGAGCAGGACGTGCACCTGTTCGAGCAACTGCTATTCCTCAACCGCCGGAATGCTCGTTAGATTTTTCTTGTTGTTGAAGAGCGCCGGCGTGCCGGTGTCCATCACCGAATTGTTGACGCTGCTCGAAGCGTTGCGGGCCGGCTTGAGCGACGCCAGTGCGGAGCGGTTTTATTACCTGGCGCGCACCTGTCTGGTCAAAGACGAGCGGCACTATGATCGCTTCGACCTGGTGTTTGCGGCGCATTTCAAGGGGGCGCAGGATTTGTTCGCGCTGTTGGAGCGCGAGTTGCCGGCCGACTGGCTCGAGAAAATGGCGATGCGCGATTTGAGCGACGCGGAAAAAGCCGAGGTGGAAGCCTTGGGCGGCTGGGAGAAGCTGATGGAGACGTTGAAGCAGCGTCTCGAGGAGCAACAGGAAAGGCACCAAGGCGGCAGCAAGTGGATTGGCACCGGCGGCACGTCGCCGTTCGGCGCTTACGGCTACAACCCCGAAGGGGTGCGCATCGGGCAGGACAAGTCGCGCAATCGAAGCGCGGTCAAGGTGTGGGACAAGCGCGAGTTCGCGAACCTGGATGACACCGTGGAGCTGGGCACGCGCAATCTGAAGGTGGCGCTGCGCCGCCTGCGGCGCTTCGCACGGCGCGGCGCGCCCACCGAACTCGCCCTCACCGACACCATCGACGCCACGGCGCGCTCGGGCGGGTGGCTGGACATCAAAATGGTTCCCGAGCGCCACAACGTCATCAAGGTGCTGCTGCTGCTCGACGTGGGCGGCTCCATGGACGATCACGTGAAGACCTGCGAGGAGCTATTCTCGGCCGCCCGCAGCGAGTTCAAACATCTCGAGCATTTCTATTTTCACAATTTTCCCTACGAGGGCCTGTGGCGCGACAACGCGCGGCGTTCCACGCGCCAAATCGGTACCGTCGAGGTGATGCGCACCTATGCGTCCGATTACAAGCTGATCTTGGTGGGCGACGCCACCATGAGCCCCTACGAGATCACCTACGCCGGCGGCAGCGTGGAGCATTGGAATGCGGAGCCCGGCAGCGTGTGGCTGCAGCGGCTGATGAAGGCCTATCCGAAGTTCGTCTGGATCAATCCGCAACCGCAGGAGCGCTGGCGGCATACGCAGTCGGTGGAATTGATCCGCGGCATGCTGGATGGGCGGATGTACCCGCTGACTCTGTCAGGGTTGGACGACGCTATTCATGCGCTTAGTTAGCGCTACGCGCAACTTTCAACGGGGTCGAAGCGACCCCGACCGATATGGGTGCACGCTGCGCGAGCGGCCGGATACTAGGTTCCCTGCCTCGCCTCCAGCGCCTTTAGATCGGTCAGCACGGTTTGCGAGTGTCCTTTGGGATCGACGGCGGTGTAGTGCTTCACGATTCGGCCCTGAGGGTCGATGATGAAGGTTTCGCGGGCCGCGATCTCCATGATACCGAGGGCGCTATGCAGCACGCCGTAGGACGTGGCCGTCTGCTTGGCGCTGTCGGCGAGCAGCGTGAAGGGCAGGGAGTGCTCGGCGGCGAACTGCGCATGCGAAGCGACATCATCCACACTGATCCCGACGATCACTGCGCCCAATTTCTTGAACGCAAACATGTTGTCGCGAAATTCGCAGGCCTGGGTGGTGCAGCCCGGCGTGTCGTCCTTGGGGTAAAAATACAACACCAGCCATTTTCCGCGATACTCGCCGGAGTCGTGCCAGGCGCCGGCCTGGTCCTGTAGGTGGAACGCGGGGGCGGTCATTCCCACCTCGAGGGCGGCGGGTTCGGCGGCTGAAATGCTGCGCGGCGCCGCTGCAGCCCAGATGAGCGCCACCGCCAGTGCGGTGCAGGCTCGAATGCCCCTGTGTCGACCTCTTTGCATCTTGACCCCACGTGACGTAACGCCACAACGGAGCCGCGTTACAGTGGCATACTAGCTCGCGTTGCATTCATATGACAGCGAGACGCACGTGGATGATCAGCCTCCCGATCTAGGCTTGGTATTGACGGGCGGCGGCGCCCGCGCGGCATACCAGGTGGGCGTGCTGAGGGGAATTGCGGAGCTGTTGCGGCGCGGCTCGGGATGCCCGTTTTCCGTGATCACCGGAACCTCGGCCGGCGCGGTCAGCGCCATCGCGTTGGCGTCGGATCCGGCGCATTTCAGGCAAGCCGTTTACGCCATCGAGCGCGTGTGGCGCGATTTTCGAGTTCACCAGGTATTCAAAGCCGATGCGGTGAGCGTCCTGAGGTCCGGTCTACACTGGATGCTGGCGCTGATTTCCGGCGGCTGGCTGGTGCACCCGCCGCGCTCGTTGTTCGATAACACCCCGCTGTGGGAGCTGCTGCGGGGGAAGCTGAATTTCGATGCCATCCCGCGCGGCCTGTACAAGAAACATCTGGCGGCCATCGGCATTTGCGCGACCAGCTACGCCGACGCGGACTCGGTGACCTTCTACGCCTGCGCATCGGCCATCGACCCTTGGCAGCGTGCGTTCCGCAAGGGTGCACGGGTACAGCTGACATTGGATCATTTGATGGCGAGCCTTTCCATCCCCTTCCTGTTCCGGCCCATTTTCCTGCAAGACCAGTATTACGGCGACGGCGCCATGCGCCAAACCTCGCCGTTGAGCCCGGCCATCCACTTGGGCGCCAATCGTTTGCTGGTCATCGGTGTGGGTGATACCGACACGCCGGGCCTGGGGCTGCGCAATCCAAAAGCCGAGCCCACCTTCGGACAGATGTTCGGCTTCATGTTGGACTCGCTGTTCATGGACCAGCTGCATGCGGATCTGGAACACATCAAGCTGTTCAATCAGAGCCCCGGTGTGCGCCGTATCGACACGCTGGTGATCACGCCGTCGCAGGATTTGAGCGAAATCGCGCGTCGCCATCGCAATGAACTGCCGCGCAGCTTGCGGGCGCTGTTGCGGACATTGGGCGCCAACAACAGCGCGGGCACGGAACTGCTCAGCTATTTGTTGTTCGAGCGCGGGTACACCCGAGAGCTGATCGCGTTGGGACAAAGCGACGCGCGGGCGCGCGCCGCCGAAATCCGCAAGTTTCTGGCGTTGGAGCATGCGCCGCGCTTCAGGGCGCCGAGTTCGTCCGAATCCGCTTAGGATTTCTGCAGGGAGTCGTGCCGCGTCATGACCTCGGGATAGCTCTGTCGGAAGTGCTCGGCGAGACGTTCGGCGATATACACAGAGCGGTGCTGGCCGCCGGTGCAACCGATGGCGATGGTGAGGTAGCTGCGGTTGGCCTGGGTGAACTCGGCGATTCGCTCCCCCAGAAAGTCGCTGAGCGCCGTAATCATGCGGTTCACGCTCGGGTGACTCGCTAGATACTCGACCACCGCGGGGTCGCGGCCGGTGAGAGGGCGCAACGAGTGCTCCCAATACGGATTCGGCAGGCTGCGAACGTCGAAGACGAAGTCCGCGTCGCCCGGAATTCCATGCTTGTAGCCGAAGGATTCGAACATCAGCGCCAAACGGCCGTCACGCCGCCGATCGATGCGCTCTCGGATGCGCTCGCGCAGTGCGTGCACGCCCATGTTCGAGGTGTCGATCACCAAGTCCGCGGCGCTGGTGATGGGTTCGAGCAGCGTGCGCTCGATGGCGATGGCTTCGCGCAAGCTCACCTCGCCGGTTACCAACGGGTGCTTGCGCCGCGTTTCGGCATAACGCTTCAGCAGCACCTCGTCGCTCGCGTGCAGATACAGCACTTCGCAGCGGATGCCGCTGCGGCGCAGTTCGGCCACCAGCGCCGGGATGGTCTCGATCTCGTTCGGCCGATTGCGCGCATCCAGCCCCACCGCCGTTCGGGGGTAGACGTCGTCCGTGCCCCGAATGGTGTGGGAAATGAATGGCTTCAACAGCGCCGCGGGGATGTTGTCGACGCAATAGAAGTCGATGTCTTCCAGGAGGTGGAGGGCGACGCTCTTGCCGGATCCCGACAAGCCGCTGACGATGATCAAACGCATTGTTTGACGGCCAAGAGCGTGCCCCGGGGAGCGTGCCCGCCCGGCGCGGGCACCCGCACCTTCACGAAGCCGAGCGCGCCTTGATCACTTCCTCGGCGTGATGATCGGCGGTCTTTTCTTTGTGCTTCTTGACGCAGCGGTCGAGTTTGTCGGTGAGGGCGTCGATGGCCGCATACATGTTGGGTTCGGTGGCATCGGCATAGATTTTGTTGCCTCGCATCATCAGCGTGGCTTCGGCCTTATGGTGCAATTTCTTTTCGACCGTCAGGACGCAGTGAACGTCGAGGACCTGCTCGAAATGCCGGGAGATCCGTTCGAATTTCCTTTCGACATAACCGCGCATGGAGTCAGTGATTTCCACATGATGACCGCTGAGATCGAGCTGCATAATGCTCCTCCTAAAAGTCGACTTGGTTTCACGACGCGCGGGCAGCAGCTCGTTTCCGTTCGTTGGACGGTGCGATTTGCATGCCCTCGCGATATTTGGCAACGGTGCGCCTGGCCACCGGTATGCCTTCCTGCGACAGAATCTCCGCCAGCTTGCTGTCGCTGCACGGGTTTTCCGGGTTCTCCTGGGAAATCAATTTTTTGATCTTGGCGCGGATGGCCGTGGAGGACATGTCCTTGCCGTCCGCGGCATCGACGTGGCTCGAGAAAAAATATCTGAATTCGAACACGCCGCGCGGCGTGTGCATGTATTTCGCGGTGGTCACGCGCGAGATGGTCGATTCGTGCATTTCCACGGCTTCGGCCACGTCCTTCAAGATCAGCGGCTCCATGGCTTCCTCGCCCAATTCGAAGAAGCTGGTCTGCCGCTGTACGATGCAGCGCGCCACCTTGACCAAGGTCTCGTTGCGGATTTCGAGGCTGCGCATGAGCCACCGCGCTTCCTGCAATTGAGTTCGCAGCATGGCGTGGTCGGGCGCGCGCGATATCAGGTTCGCATAACTTTGATTGACGCGTACCCGCGGCACCGTGGCCTGATTGATCTCGACGATCCAGCCATGATCGGTGCGCCGCACGAACACATCGGGAATGACGTACTCGGCCTGCGCCGGGTTGACGGCGGCTCCGGGGCGCGGATGACAGGAGCGCACCAGGGCGAGCGCCATTTCCAAATCGCCTTCGCTGCAGCGTAGCTGGCGCCGCAACAACACCAGCTGTTGCCCGGCAACCAGGTCCAAATGTTCCAGCGCGACACGGATGGCGATGTCGCGCGCCGGCGTGTCCGGATGCAGTTGGCGCAGCTGCAAGGCGATGCATTCGCCCAAATTCCGCGCACCGACGCCGGCGGGCTCGAGCGCCTGCACCGCCGCCAGCACGCGTTCCACGTCCAGCGGCGTGGCTTCGATCTCCGGCAAAAGACTCAAACGAACTTCTTCCAGGTCGTCCTTCAGGTATCCGTCGTCGGTAATGGCATCGGTGATGACGCGAGCGATGGCCATGTCGACCGCCGACAATTTGGCCAGCTCGAGCTGTTCGATGAGCTGTTCCTGCAGCGTCTGACCGTGTTGGTCGCTGAAATCACCGCTGCGATCGTCGTCGCCGGACCACGCGGAATCGGAAGGCCCGCTGGTCTGTTCGCCCCAGGCTTCGTCCGCGATTTCGACCTCAGGCTCTTCGCGCTGATCGGCGGCCGCCGCAGTGTGGCCATCGAGTTCGGCATATTTCTCCTCGACCGGGGCCTCTTCGCGCTCGCGCACGGTGTCGGGCGGTGCATCCAGCGCGAGTTCGTCCTCCGCCTCGAGCATGACGTTGGTCTCGAGGGTCTCACGGACGTGCGCTTGTAAATCCAGCGACGGAAGCTGCAGCAAGCGAATAGCCTGTTGCAGCTGCGGCGTCATCGTCAGCTGCTGGCCAATGCGAAGCTGCAGACTTGGCTTCAACATAGTTCTTTTAGATCCAAGCCTACAGTTTGAAATCCTGGCCCAAGTACACCTCACGAACCTGCGGGTTGGCAAGAATCTGATCCGCAGAACCAGAGGCTAGCACGCTCCCTTGGCTTACGATGTAGGCGCGGCCGCAGATTCCCAAGGTCTCTCGGACATTATGATCCGTTATCAGCACACCGATTCCCTTGTCTGCTAAGTGTTTGATTATACGCTGGATATCCGCCACGGAAAGCGGATCCACACCGGCGAAGGGCTCATCCAGCAAGATGAATTGCGGGTCCGCCGCCAGGGCACGGGCAATCTCGACCCGGCGGCGCTCGCCGCCCGACAAGCTCATCCCTAGGCTATCGCGAACATGGCCGATGTGCAGCTCCGCCAGCAGTTCCTTGAGACGTTCCGTGCGCTGGGCGTCATCGAGTCCAGGGCGTGTTTCGAGTATGGCCAAAATATTGTGCGAGACCGACAGGCGGCGAAACACCGAAGGCTCTTGCGGCAGGTAGCCCAAACCCAGCTGCGCCCGCCGGTGCATGGGTAGACGGGTGATGTCGCGATTGTCCAGGAAGATCTCACCGTGTTCGCACTTGGTGAGCCCCACGACCATGTAGAAAGCCGTGGTCTTGCCGGCTCCGTTCGGACCCAGCAGCCCCACGACCTCGCCGCTCTCGACCTCGATCGACAAATCCCGCAAAACCTGGCGTGACTTGTAGCTTTTCGCGAGGTTCAGCGCCCGTAGCACGCTCATGGTTTGGACGGCGGCGGCGTGATGATGATGTGCACGCGCTGCGATCCTTGTTCCGAACTCTCCGCCACGATGCTTTGGGCGAGCACGTTGTACTTCAGGGACTCACCGCGAATTTCGGTCGACCCGTCGCTGAGCCACGCGTTCTTCGAGAGGCGCACGATTCCTTTGCCCGCATCGTAATCGATGGTGTCCGCGCGCCCGTGCGCCACCTTGCCGGTCTTCGCAACGTGTTGCTCGAATGCCGCCGGCTTGCCGTTGACCACGGCTTTGGACAGCGCTTTTTTGGCAAAATTGATCTCCGCATCGTCCGAGGTGAGCAGTCCCTGTTCGACGGTAATTTTCACATTGCCGCGGAACACCCACAAGCTGTTGTCGAAATCCAAGCCCGTGCCCTTGGTGGTTTGGCCCTGATCGGCGGACACTGAGGTCGCGCCCTGGACGATGCGGACCTTGCGGAAAATGGCATTGTTGTTGCGCAAATCAATTTCCGAGGACTGGGCGTCGAACGCGATGACTTCCTGCGCCGGATGCGCCGGATGTGCCGGTGCGGCGGCGGCGGCAAACACGTGAGGGGCCGGTATCATGAGCGCGAGCAGCGCGAGGGATTTATGGTTGGAAACGGCCATTGACCTTCGATTCTAAACGCATGGTACGCTCTTTTAAATTTGCCACGAGGCCGCGCGCGCTCAGGGTATGGGCGCCGAAGTCGATGCGTACGTCGCTCTTGGTGGTCGCAATGGAGTCGGTGACGTCGTAGCTCAGCGCGTCGGTGTGCACCACCGCGGCGGCCGAATGTTCCGTGCTATCACCTTGCAGGCGAACATTGCCGGCGACGTCCACCACCTTGCCGCCCGGCTGCACATGCGCGGTATCGCCCAACATCACCCAATTCTGTCCGTTCGGCGCAAGGTAGTTCACGCGCACGTCGTAAAGAGTGACTTCGGTGCTGTGATCGATTTGATCGATGCGATCGGCTTCGATGCGGATACTCGCCGCGCCCGCCGAATCATAGTCGGTCAACACGGCGTTCTTCAGATAGTAGCCGGGCAATTCCGCCTTGCCGACAGCGAGCGTCGGCTTCGGTCGATGCGCCGGGGAACTCAAGATCCAGGTACTGATCGCGAGTGCCACCACCGCCAATACCGTGAAAAGCCTAAATAGCATTAGGAGTGCGCCATGAAGTTAAGGGTTGCGCCCACGTCAAGGATGCGCCGCGCTGGGGCGGCCGGCGCGGGCGCGCAGGATGGCGTCGGTGAACTCGCGCACGGCGCCGCGGCCGCCGGGGGCGGTGCTGACCCAATGCGCGGCTCTTTGCACCAACGGATGGGCATCGGCCACCGCCGCGGCGAAGCCCACCGCGGACATCAGCGGCAGATCGGGTGTGTCATCGACGATGCAGGCGCTGGCCAGGGGCTCGATACCGAGACGCTGCGTCAGCGCCAACAGGGCCGCGACTTTGTCGCCGCACCCTTGGACGACGTGGCGCACCTCGAGTTCTCGCATCCGCGCGGTCACGGCCGCAGAACGGCGGCCGCTGAATGCCGCCACCTGCACGCCGCTGCCCATCAGCAGCTTGATTCCGTGGCCGTCGCGGACATGGAAGACCTTGAGCGCCTCGCCTCGCCCCGAGAAATACAGGCGTCCATCGGTCAGAACGCCGTCGACGTCCAGGACCACGAGTTCGATCTTGCGGAGCAGCGCAGGCTTGCGTGCGGTCGGGGGCGCGCGCTTGCTCAAACCACACCCGCACGCAGCAAGTCATGCACGTTGAGCGCTCCCACCAGCGTATCGTTCGCGTCCACCACGACCAGTGCGGTAATGCGATGGGTTTCCATCAGAAGAACCGCTTCGGCGGCCAGGGTGTTGGCGCGCACGGTCTTTGCGTGGCGTGTCATGACCTCATCCATGCGCGTGGTGTGCAGATCCGCGGCTCGATCGAGCGCACGGCGCAGATCGCCGTCGGTGAAGACGCCGAGAACATGATCGTCCGCGTCGACGATGGCGGTCATGCCCAGGCCTTTGCGAGTGACCTCCATCAGCCCCTCAGCGAGCGGTGTATGCGCCTGAACCTTGGGCACGTCCGAGCCTACGCGCATGAGGTCTCTCACGTGCAGCAGCAGGCGCCGGCCCAAACTGCCCGCGGGGTGGGAACGAGCAAAATCTTCTTCAGTGAATCCACGTGCTTTCAGCAGCGCCACCGCGAGTGCATCGCCGACGGCCAGGGCCGCCGTGGTACTCGCGGTGGGTGCCAAATTCAGCGGACAGGCCTCGGCCGGCACCCCGATGTCCAAGTGCACCGTCGCCGCTTGCGCCAGCCTCGAACCGGCGCTGCCGGTGAAGGCGATCAGCGGCACGCCCAAGCGCTTGATCACGGGCACTATGGCGAGGATCTCATCGGTTTCGCCGGAGTTCGACAGGGCAAGCACGGCATCATCGCGTGTGATCATGCCAATATCGCCGTGACTGGCCTCCCCCGAATGGACGAAGAATGCGGGCGTGCCGGTGCTGGCGAGGGTGGCGGCGATCTTGCCGCCGATATGGCCGGATTTACCCATGCCGGTCACGACGATTCGCCCGCGGCAGTCCAGACAAATTCTGCAGGCGCGTGCAAACTCCGCTCCGAGGCGGGGTACTTGGGCGCGAAGGCCGTCGATTTCGGTGTTGAGGGCTTGACGGCCTAGATCGATGAGGGCTTGGTCAGTGAAATCGAGAGTGGCAGAGGCCAGGTTCATCCGTGGATGATACCGCGTATGCAGGTATATCTAACCGCCGGTGGGTTAAGCTCGCTTACTCATGCGCTTCGCGCAACTTTCAACAGGGTCGGAACGACCCCGAACTTTAAGGGCGGGGCCGCCGCGGCCCCGTCAAATTACCCGGCGCGTAGCGCCTAAGAAGGCCAGGAAACACTATGAACCCACAACAAGTTGCGACGCTGATTCAGGCCGGCTTGGCCGGCGCCCAGGCGACGGTCACCAGCGAGGATAACGTGCATTTCGAGGCCGTGGTGGTGGCGCCGGCATTCGCCGGGAAGCGCGCCGTGCAGCGTCATCAATTGGTCTATGCCACGCTGGGCGCGGCGGTGGGCAACGAAATACATGCGCTTGCGCTGCAAGTTTTCACCCCCGAAGAATATGCGGGCCAAAGACGTGGATAAGTTGCAGATTCAGGGCGGAATCCCGCTCGAGGGTGAAATTCGCGTCTCGGGCGCCAAGAACGCGACCCTGCCCATCCTCGCCGGCTGCTTGCTGGCTGACGGTCCGGTGACCGTGTCGAACGTCCCGCATCTGCAGGATGTGACCACCATGATCGAACTGCTGGGGCGGATGGGCGTCTCGGTGACCATCGACGAAAAAATGCACATCGAGGTCGACGCATCGACGATCAAGGAATACTTCGCACCTTACCAGCTGGTGAAAACCATGCGCGCGTCCATCCTGGTGCTGGGGCCCCTGGTGGCGCGTTTCGGTTCGGCCGACGTGTCGCTGCCGGGCGGCTGCGCAATCGGTGCGCGCCCGGTCAACATCCACGTGGCCGGACTGCAAGCCATGGGTGCGGACATTCACATCGAGAACGGATACATCAAGGCGCGCGCGGGCCGCTTGCGGGGCACACGTTTGGTGCTGGAAACAGTCACCGTCACGGGCACCGAGAATCTCATGATGGCGGCCACCCTGGCCGAGGGTCAGACGGTTCTCGAGAACGCCGCGCGTGAACCCGAGGTCGTCGATCTTGCCAATTTTCTGATCGGCATGGGCGCCAAGATCAAAGGCGCGGGCACCGATACCATCGTGATCGAGGGTGTCGAACGTCTCAATGGAACCGCCTACGAGGTGTTGCCCGACCGGATCGAGGCCGGCACTTACCTGGTCGCGGCGGCCATCACCAGCGGCCACATACGGCTCAAGAACACGCGGCCGGAACATCTGGACGCGGTGATCGACAAGCTCCAACAGGCCGGCGCCAAGGTCGGCGTCGGCGATACCTGGATCGAAGTCGACATGCGGGGACGCCGGCCGAACGCCGTCGATATTCGCACGGCTCCTTACCCCGCATTTCCCACCGACATGCAGGCGCAATTCGCGGCGCTCAACACCGTCGCAAACGGCGTCGGCACCATCATCGAAACGATTTTCGAGAATCGCTTCATGCACATGCTGGAGATGCGCCGCATGGGCGCCGAGATCCGGCTCGAGGGCAACACTGCCATCATCAAGGGCGTGGAGCGACTGACGGCCGCGCCGGTGATGGCCACGGACCTGCGCGCATCGGCGAGTCTAGTGCTGGCGGGACTGGTCGCCGACGGCCGCACCGAAATCGAACGCATTTATCACATCGATCGCGGGTATGAGGCCATCGAAGAGAAGCTGCAACAACTGGGCGCGAGAATTCGCCGCACGCCGGGGTAGGCTAGGGCGTCAGCGCTGCATCTGGCGAGTCGGGCGCTCGATCACCGTGAGCTTGATCTTGAAGGGCCCGCGGCCGTGCCGTCCGTCCAATTCGACGCTGGCGCCGGGCGTGAGCGCGGCCACCCGGCTGACCAGATCTTGCGCGCTCTTCACGGCTTCGCCGTTCAATCCCGTGATCAAATCACCGGGTCTGACGCCTGCCTCGAAGGCCGGGCTCTTCACCAAAATGTTGACCACGGTGACCCCGCCGTCGGCGCCTATGCCGAGCTGTGCCGATTGCTCAGGGGAGAGATCCTGCGGCATGAACCCCAGCCAACCGCGTACCACATGCCCTTTGCTGAGTATCTGTTCCATCACGCCGCGCACCAAGTTCACTGGAATGGCGAAGCCGATGCCCTCCGGGCCGCCGGAGGCGCGATTCAGAACCGCCGTATTGATCCCGACCAGATCGCCGTTCGCATCGATCAACGCTCCGCCGGAATTGCCCAGATTGATGGCGGCGTCCGTTTGAATGAAATTCTCGAAAGTGGCGAGTCCCAGCTGACCTCGGCCGGTGGCGCTCACGATTCCCTGGGTCACGGTTTGGCTCAGGCCATACGGGTTGCCGATGGCGAGCACGATGTCTCCGACTCGCAAGGTATCGGAGCGCCCAACGGGCATGATGGGTAGCTTGCCGATGGATAGATGCAGGATGGCGATATCCGTGTCGGGATCCTGGCCCGTGATGGTCGCCTCCGCGATGCGTCCGTCCGCGAGCTGAACTCTGATGGAATCGGCACCGGCAATGACGTGCTGATTGGTGACGATGGTGCCCGCCGCGTCGACGATGACGCCGGAGCCCAAGCTACGCTCGATGCGCTGCCGATAGCTGGGCCAGTAGTCGCCGAACAATTGATCGAGGGGTGCCGTCTGGGTACGTTCAGTGACCACGCGAGCCGTGTAGATGTTGACCACCGCGGGCGCGGCCCGCGCCACAGCGTCGGCGAAGCTCGGCAGCACCAAGGTGCGGGCCGCAGCAGCGCCCGGTGCCGCCATGCCCGGCGCGGCGCCCCCTGGCGTAACGACGCCCGGCGGATTGACGGCCGCGCTCTGCAGCGCTGCGGCGCCGCCTTGGCGTGATGTGGCGGCACCCAACAATGCCGGCTTCCACCACACCAGTAGAAAAGCAATCGCGAGACCGACGATCACCGCTCTGAACAAAAAAGTCATGAGGACGCGTGCGCTCTGCAAGTAATATCGCTCCTCATGCCTTCGGGGCCAACCGGTTATCTGTGTATAATGCGCTCCCAATATTCTTTGGGAAACACTACCGCTATAGGGGTTTGCGTGAAGATTTGTCAACATTGCGTAGGGGCAATCGAATGAATGATCAGGTCGACTACAGTCGGCGCCGCTTGTTGACGGCGGCAACCGTCGGCACCGGGGCGATAGGCGTGGCGTTTGCCGCGGTGCCCTTTTTGGCATCCTGGAAGCCTAGCGCACGCGCAAAGGCGTTGGGCGCCCCGGTAGACGTGGACGCATCGAAGCTCGAAGTCGGCCAGATGTTGAAGGTCGTTTGGCGCGGTCAGCCGGTGTTCATCGTGCGTAGAGCCAAGGCGGTGGTCGAGCAACTCGGCGGCCATGACGATTTGTTGGCCGACCCAAAGTCGGAGGATTCGTTGCAGCCGGACTATGTCAAGGGGGCGGCGCGTGCGCTGAACCCGGAATACTGGGTGGGTCTGGCCGTCTGCACGCATTTGGGTTGTTCGCCGATGGGCGCGTTCGAGCCGAACAATGCGACGCAGCTGACGGGTACGGATTTGGGCCAGGGTTGGCCGGGCGGCTTCTATTGCCCGTGTCACGGTTCGAAATACGACATTTCCGGCCGTGTCTTCAAGGGCATGCCGGCGCCGAAGAACCTCACGGTTCCTTCATACACGTTCTCGGGGGATGCGCGCATTTCGATAGGCGTGGACGTAGCCCCCAAGACAGCTTCGACGAACGAGAGGTTGAGCGATGGCCGCAGCACCTGAGTCCACCGATCCCAGCAAGTCCCCCGGATTGCTTGGCTGGATCGATCAGCGCTTTCCGCTGAGCAAGTTGTGGAAGGAACAAGTTTCCGAATACTACGCGCCGAAGAATTTCAACTTCTGGTACTACTTCGGTTCACTCGCGCTCCTGGTTCTCGTGAATCAATTGATTACCGGCATTTTTCTCACCATGAATTACAAGCCGTCGTCCGCCGAGGCGTTCTCGTCGGTGGAATACATCATGCGGGATGTCGATTGGGGCTGGCTCATACGCTACATGCACTCGACCGGGGCATCGGCGTTTTTCATCGTGGTGTACCTGCACATGTTCCGCGCGCTTCTGTACGGCTCGCACCGCAAGCCGCGCGAGTTGCTGTGGATATTCGGGTGTTTGATCTTCTTGCTGTTGATGGCCGAGGCTTTCATGGGTTACGTGCTGCCGTGGGGCAACATGAGCTTCTGGGGCGCGCAGGTGATCGTTTCCCTGTTCGGCAGTCTGCCGGTGATCGGCGGCGGATTGGTGGAGTGGATCCGCGGCGACTACGTCATCGCGGACGCTACTTTGAACCGCTTCTTCGCGCTGCACGTGGCCGCGCTGCCGCTGGCTCTGGTGTTCCTGGTGATCGCGCATCTGATGGCGCTGCATGAGGTGGGATCCAATAATCCCGACGGCATCGACATCAAGAAACACAAGGACTCGAAGGGACATTATCTCGACGGCATTCCGTTCCATCCGTATTACACGGTGAAGGATGTGGTCGGGGTGGCCGGGTTCCTGGTGATATTCTGCGGCGTCATCTTTTTCGCTCCCACCTTCGGGGGCCTGTTCTTGGAGTCGCCGAACTTCGAGCCTGCCAATCCCTTGCAAACCCCGCCGCATATCGCGCCGGTGTGGTATTTCACGCCGTTCTACGCCATGTTGCGCGCCGTGCCGTCGTTCGCCGGCACTCAGGTGTGGGGCGTCCTGGTGATGGGCGCCGCGATCGTGGTGCTGTTCTTCGTTCCCTGGTTGGACCGTTCTCCGGTGCTCTCCATTCGCTATCGGGGACCGATTTACAAAATAGCCTTGGCGATCTTTTCGGTGGCGTTCATCATCCTCGGCGTCTGCGGATTGAAGCCGCCATCCGGCATCTATCCGATGTTGGCCAAGATCTGCACGGCGCTTTATTTCGCATTCTTTTTGCTGATGCCCTGGTACACGAAAATCGACAGCGTGAAGCCGGTGCCGGAGAGGGTCACGGGACATGCATAAGCATTTGGTTTTGATCGCGGCCGCTTTCCTCGCCGCGAGTGCGGTCGTGGGCGTGGCCTCGGCGCAGGAAGGCGAGAACTCGCTGCCGCATTCCGGAGCGGACATCAATGACGTCGAGTCTCTGCAGCGCGGCGCGCGGAATTTCATGAATTACTGCTCGGGCTGCCATTCGCTCAAGTACTTGCGTTACAACCGCATGGCCAAGGATCTCGAGATTCCGGAGTCCGAGCTCACGGGCAATCTGATGTTCACATCGGATAGGCCGTTCGACACCATCAATACCTCCATGCCCGCCGACGCGGAAGGCTGGTTCGGCAAACAGCCCCCGGATCTGTCGCTGATGGCCCGAGCCAGGAGCGTGGACTATATCTACGCGTTCCTGAAGGGTTTTTACGTCGACAAGACCCGTCCGTGGGGCACCAATAATCTGATTCTGCCGGGCGCGGCAATGCCGGATGTGCTGGCGGACTTGCAGGGGCTGCAAAAACCCGTGTTCAAGAACGAACCGGACGAGCGTGGCAGCGCCAATATGGTCCTCGTGGGCGTCGAGAAGATGACGGCGGGCGCATTGAAGCCAGAGGAGTATGATCGGTTCGTCCGGGACACCGCGAACTTTCTCGACTACGCGGGGGAGCCCATCAAGGCGAAGCGTCAATCCATGGGCGTTTTCGTGATTTTGTTTCTGCTTGTATTCTTTGCATTCGCGTACATGCTGAAGAAAGAATACTGGAAGGACGTCCACTGACGCATCAACGGGAGCGACAGGGTGGGCCTTTCGTTTGTCCTAAGGCCCTAGGAGATAGCGTTTGGCACGTCGCTCGGTGATGACCCTGTTTTCCGCGCCGTCTGACGCTTGGAGTCACCGGGTTCGCTTGGTCCTTGCCGAGAAGGGAATTGCGATCGAGTTGGTCAACGTCGACCTGCACAAGCTGCCGGAGGATCTGCTCGATCTCAACCCTTACCACAGCGTACCCACGCTGGTGGATCGGGATTTGGTGCTGTATGACTCGCGGGTCATCATCGAATACTTGGATGAACGCTTCCCGCATCCGCCGCTGATGCCCATCGATCCGGTGACCCGGGCGCAGTTTCGCGTGGCCTTGTACCGCGTGGAGCGCGACTGGTACGCATTGGCTCACGACATCGAACAGGGTGCGCTCTCCAAGACCGCCGAGCATAGCCGCAAGGTATTGGGAGAGGCGATTTGCGCCAGCGCCGACGTGTTCAAGGCGAAACCGTTTTTCTTGAGCGATGATTTTTCGCTGGTCGATGCCAGCATCGCGCCGATCTTGTGGCGTTTGCCGTCCTACGGTATAGAACTGCCTGTGCAAGCTCAACCCATCGTGAAGTATATGAACGCGATATTCTCACGCTCCACTTTTCGCTCCTGTTTGTCCGAGGCGGAGCGAGGCATGCGCCATTGAAGCCGCGCCGCCCCTATCTACTGCGCGCCCTCCACGAGTGGATCACCGATAGCGGGGAGACGCCGCATATCGTGGTAGACGCTGCCGCGGAAGGCGTGACGGTACCGCGTCAGTACGTGAAAGACGGGAAAATCGTCTTGAACGTCAGTTTCTCCGCGACGCAGATGTTGAAGCTCGGGAACGATTTCGTGAGCTTCGAGGCGCGCTTCGGCGGCGTGGGATTCGCGGTCCTGGTCCCGGTGCGGGCAATTCTTGGTATTTACGCGCGCGAGACCGGCCAGGGCATGATTTTCCCCGAAGGCGATGCCGATCCCGATCCGAGCGACGGACCGCCCGCTGCGCCGGCCACCGGCAACTCGGCGCCCACCCCGTCGAAGCGGCCGAAGCTGCAAGTCGTCAAGTAGCGCGGAACGCAGGTCAGCCGGCGCGGAACGCGTCCTTGATCCAGGTTATCTCGTGCGTTCCGTCCGGTTGCCCCTGCAGGGCGAGCACGTCGAAGCGCAGTGCGCGAGCTCGCCACTCGGGCTGACGTTGCCACTGGAATTGGGTGGCGCGAATGAGCTTCCGCCGTTTCCGCCACGTTACCGAGGCCAAGGCGCCGCCGAAATCGGCTCGACCCCGTTGCCGCACTTCCACGATCACCAGCACCTCGCCGTCGAGACAGACGAGATCGAGTTCGCCGGCCTTGCAGCGCACGTTACGGGCAATGACCGAGAGCCCTTGCGTGTGCAGGTATTCGGCCGCAAGCGCTTCGGCCGCCGCGCCGCGCTGGAGTGTGGAGGTCACTAGCGTCGTCCTCCTCGTTTCAGCTTTGAGCCCATTTTGTGATCTCAACAGGCCCCACTCAGCGGACGTCAACTGAAACATGAAGTCCTGCGCCGCAGTGTGCATGAGCGGAGGCGCTGCGGTCGCTGGCCATACTTGGCGCATTCGCGCCGAAATGTGGGCCGGCCGAAATGCGCCGTTGGACGTGGCCGGACGTTAGCGGTCGTTGCGGCCCAAAATCCGGACGATGCGGTTTCTTGCCGTGGTGTTGTGGTCATTGGCGGCTTGCGCGCCTTCGATCGACGAGATGGTCTCGACGCGATTTCGGCCGCCGCTCTTGGCTTGATAGAGCGCGGCGTCCGCGAGCTGGATCAGGCGGGAGGGTCCGTCGCCGCCTGTGACGGGCGTGAGCGCCGAGTAGCCGATAGACACCGTCACCCGATTCCAGGAGTTTCCGATATGGTCGATGCCGAGAGCGAGGACGGCGGCGCGAATCCGTTCGACCACCTTGTGGGCTCCTTCCGCCGACGTGTGCGGGAGCAACAGCGCGAATTCTTCTCCGCCAAAGCGCGCCACCAGGTCTTCGGGCCGCTGTACTTCGCGGCTGAGCGCGTCCGCCACCGCGCACAAGCAGCGATCACCGGCCAGGTGCCCGTACAGGTCATTGAACTGCTTGAAGTTGTCGAGATCGATCATGGCCAACGCCATGGGCTTGTGATGGCGGACGGCGCGGTTCCATTCTTGGGCGAAGCGTTCGTCGAAGCTGCGTCGATTGGCGATACCGGTCAGCCCGTCAAGGGAGGCCAGCAGGGTCAAGCGAGCGTTGGTGTCATGCAGTTCACTCGCCATGCGCCTGCGTTCCATGAACATGATGGAGGCGGGGAATAGGGCAGTCAGGTGAAAGCCGAAGTAGATTTGCACCGCCAGATCGCGGGGTATGGCGAGATCGTTGGCCCATACGCCGAATGGACCCAGCGAATTGTTGGTGTAGTACACCGCGATGAACAGCACGCCAACCACTGCGACGGCCGAGCCTGCGAAGGCGAGCATGGAATCCACCAGCAGCAGGAGCGGGAATAGCAAGAACGTCAACGGATAGCGATTCACGGAAAAAATCAGTTCCGCACCGGCGAATGCCAGGATGAGCACTCCCATCGTTCTCGGCAGTGCGGCGCGTTGGAACAGGCTGCGCATTTGCGCTGAGCCGATCGACAACGCCAAGGGCATGGTCGCGGCAATGCCGAGCGCGTCGGCCGTCGCCCAGTTGTTGAAAGCGAGCAGAAAGGACTGACCCTGGACGTAGTGGAACAGCAGCGCAGCCAGCACACCCGCAACCCCCGGGCCCAGAACCAGCGCGGCAAAGAAGCGCATGACGATGTGGGGGATGCGCAGCCAGCGGTCGAGCGTCACGAAGGGTGGCAGCAGACAGGCGCTGATGAGGACTTCAGTGGCGGAAAACAGTCTCTGACAGATCTCCATTGGGACGAGATTGTCGTCGAGACATTCCCCAATTCCCGTGCCGAGCTCGATGCCGAGGAGCATCCACAGCCAGGAACTCCTGGGCCGCATCAGCAGCAACGCCACGTTGACCCCGTTCAGGGGCCAGATGATGGTCCAGGCGTCGCTGAATGCAAAACGATTCAACGCAACGTCGATGATCAAGTAGGCCAGGGTGTACGCGAGCACCGTTTTGGCCCGATCAACCCATTGCTGCCGAATTGGCTGCCAGCCCGCGTACATAATATCGAGAGTTTGCATCGGGCGGCGCCTCGGGTGGACGCGCCATCACACCTTTTCGGTGTTCGCAAAGTGACGACCGTCTCACATTTCGAGATTCGGTCAACGGCATGGCAAACTTGACCCATCCATGACGAACAACAAACCCCACCATACGCCCGCGGGCTATCGCAACAACTACGCCGAATCGGTCACCAAGTCGCTGCGCGATCTGTTGCGCTGGCAGTGGGACCGATACCGCAATCGTCTCCCTCCCGCTGCGCAAATCCCGACGCCGGTCGTGGTACCCGACCAGGCGTTCATTCTGCGGAATGCCGTTGCCGGCCCCGCGATGGTGCACACGGTGACCTGGGTGGGCCACGCGACCACCCTGGTCCAGGCCAGCGGTCTCAACGTGCTGACGGACCCTATATTTTCGCAGCGCGCGTCACCCATCGCCTATGCGGGCCCGCGGCGCGCACAGGGACCGGGCATCGCGCTCGCAGCGCTGCCGCACATCGACGTCGTCGTCATCTCCCACAATCACTATGATCATTTGGATCGCGAGACCATCAAGGCATTGGCGCGCCAGCGCGGCGGCGCGCCGCTGTTCCTGGTGCCGTTGGGAATCAAGGCGTGGCTGGCACGGCTCAACATCGATCGCGCGGTCGAATTGGACTGGTGGGATGTGCACCAGCATGCCGGCGTCGAATTCCATTTCACGCCCGCGCAGCACTGGTCGGGACGGTCGCTGCGCGATCGGAACAAGACACTGTGGGGCGCGTGGGCAGTCTTCGGCGCCGACTTCCAGTGGTATTTCAGCGGAGATACGGGCTATAGCGCGGATTTCTTGGATACGCGACGCCGCTTTGCCCCGCGCCAAACCGCCGCGTGCGGCGGCGGATTCGATGTGGCTCTCATCGCCGTGGGCGCCTGCGAACCGCGGTGGTTCATGCAAATGCAGCACGTCGATCCGGCCGAGGCGGTGCAGATCCATCTCGACCTCGGCGCGAAACGCAGCGTGGGCGTCCATTGGGGAACGTTCGCGTTGTCGGATGAGCCTCTGGACCACCCGATCACGGCACTGGCGGCCGCGCGCGAGGCTCGAAACGTGCTCGAGGAGTCGTTTTCCTTGATGGCCGTGGGTCAGACCCGCGTATTGCCGCCGCGCGTGGCGCTCCGTGACGCGCTGCCCAGTGGCGCGCTGTCGGGTGGCGCGATGGCCAGCGGCACGCCACCCGACGGGTCGTAGGGCGGCCCTGGCGGCCTTATAAGGCTGCCGGCACGCCGTTCTTCATCTGCGCCCAATCCAGCTCGCGGCGAATCCGGTTGCGATCGTCCAAGCGCAACTTGCCGGTTACGCCTGCAATCTCGTTGGCCCCGCTCAAGCTATTCGAGCGCAGCGCCGGCACGAGTCGATACGCATCGAAGCCGAAGGCGTACAGGCGGTCGCGCCGTGCGGTGCGCGTCGGCCACGCGCCGCGGACCGCATCGCGAATCCGGCCGGTCACCGGGTCGGCGGACACCATCCACGGCATATCGGGAAAGAACAGGCCGTCCAGATCGCCATTGGCGCCTGGGTCGGGTTCGAAACTGTCCGAGGTTGAATAGACGGGGACGTCCCCGGCGTAGTGGAACTTGAGCTGCGACACCATCAATCGCTCGACGCTCGGGGTGCCGGCGACGAAGACGAATGCGGCGTCGCTGCGATGGGTGGCCGGTTCGCCCTTGGCGCCGTGTATCTGCAGCGTTTGTTTAATGACATCGGAGAAATCGGCCCGTCCCGATTCATAGCGGCCGCTCTCGACCACGGTTCCGCCAAGATGGGTCAGTTCGTCCGCGAACGCCGCGCCGACGCGCCCGCCCCACTCGCCCTCGGGAAGAATGGCCACACCCGTGAGTTTGCCGTCGGCCACCAAGCGGCGCGCCACGATGCGCGCTTCGTCCTCCGGCAACAACGCGAATTGATAGAAATTGCGTGAGGCGTTCACGGAGTCGGTCAGAAAATTCAGTGCCAGCACGGGCGTGCGCCCGGCGCTCAACGGCACCAGCGCGGCGACATCTTCCTTGGTGAGCGGGCCCACCACGAAACCGGCGCCCTCTTGGATGGCGTGCTGATAAGCGCCGGCAACGGATTCCGCCGCGACGTCGTAAATCTTCAAGCGCGGCCGCGAGGCGGCGTCCTGTTCGAGATACCCTGCGACGAAACCATCGCGCACCGCCACACCGATGGCTTCAGCGCGGCCCGACAACGGCAACAGCAGCGCGATCTGGTCGGGGAACTCCGTGGCGACGGCAATTTGGTTCTGAGCGAGGGCCAGCACGCTCTCGTTCGCCGGGTGCTGCGGGTACAGACGGCGCCAGTTATCGAGGGCCGCCGCCGCGTGCATGGGATCGCGCTGCAGTTCCAGGGCAACCGGCCCCAATTGCAGCCAGCCGGCCACCGTCGGATCGGACTTCGCGGGTACTTTCAGCGAGGTTCCATGTTCGGCGGCATTGCGGATGGCATTGAACAGCTCTTCGCGGCTGGCCCGCAAACTCGCGCTGTCGGTCAAATAGCGTTCGCGTTCGACGAAGGCGCGAGTCCCCTCCACCGGATGGCCGGTGAGGAACGAGCCCCTCCCGCGGATATACCAATAATTCTGTGCCAGGTCGGCCACCGTCGGCACGCCGATCGAATCCAGCTCGTGGATGGCACGTGCCCCGTCGTTTTCGGCCAAGGCAATTTCCGCCGCCACGAGTGCGCGCGAAGTGGGCAGCGCGGTGCGCGCGTCGGCCGAGACAGCCGCCAGCGCTTGTTTGGCTTGCGGCACATTGCCGGCGGCAACCCATTGTTCAGCGCTCAAGAGTTCGTAGTTGTCGTGTTCAGCGGGCGCTTCGGTGGCGAGTTCCGCATAGGCCTGCGCGGCTTCGGCATGCTTGCCCTCGCTGGCCAGAGTTCTGGCCCGCGTCTGTTTGTCGACGGGGGTCTCGACGGGCTTGACCAGGCTGCAAGCCGCCGCAATGAGCGAAAGCGTCAAAATCGTGCAGAGCGTCAGCCGTGGACGTCGCGAGATCACTGCCATACCCTGCGTTCCTTCAACTCCGAATACAGGCCGGATTATAGTGACTATTGCGAAGACCGGGCGCCTCTACGTGGTTGCGACGCCGATCGGCAATTTGGGCGATTTGAGCCCCCGGGCGTGCGCCGTGCTGGCGGACTGTGCGCTGGTGGTGGCCGAGGACACGCGGCATACCGGCACCCTGCTCAAGCATTTCGGTATCAATACGCCGCAGCTGTCGCTGCACGAGCATAACGAGCACCAACGAGCAAGCGATATCGTGCGGCGCCTTCGAGAGGGAACGTCGATTGCGCTGGTGAGCGACGCGGGCACGCCGGCCATCAGCGACCCGGGGTTCGAGTTGGTGCGCGTGGCGGCCGCGGAGGGCATCGAGATCGTCGCGGTACCGGGTGCGTGTGCGGCCGTGGCGGCCCTCTCGATCGGCGCCCTGCCGACGGATCGATTTTGCTTCGAGGGCTTTTTACCGTCGCGCGGCGCTGCTCGCCGCACGCGATTGGAGGCGCTCGCCGGAGAGCCACGCACCATCGTCTTCTACGAATCGCCGCACCGTATCGTTGAAACGCTGGAGGATTGCGCGCAGGTTTTCGGCGCTGAGCGTCCCGCGACGCTGGCGCGCGAGCTCACCAAGCTGCACGAGACCACGTATCGCGGAAGCTTGAGCGAGCTGGTGGCGCGCGCCGCCAGCGATGGCGATCTCGCGCGGGGGGAGATCGTATTGGTGGTGGGCGGAGCGCCGGCGCAGGCCGCCGGCGAGGGCGGCGCCGACGGGCATGGCGGTGAACTCGACCGGGTGCTGAATGTACTGCTGCCGGAACTGCCGTTGAAGCAGGCGGCGCACCTGGCCGCAAAAATTGCGAAGGTGCGGGATAACGAGGCTTACAAGCGGGCGTTATTTCTTAAGCGCTGACGCGCGAACCTACGGCGTCGAAGCGACGCCGACCGATAGGCGCGCTGCGCGCGTGGAGAAAAAGCAGCGCTGACGTGCGAATCGCGCTCGCATTCGGCCGCGTACCTGCGTATGGTTCACGCCGGAGTCGGCCAGGCAGTCGCTGTGTGCGCAAGCGCATGGAGGAAAGTCCGGGCTTCATAGGGCACGGTGCCAGGTAACGCCTGGGAGGCGCGAGCCTACGGAAAGTGCAACAGAAAGATACCGCCTAAGTGCCGCGCAAGCGGCGCCGGTAAGGGTGAAATGGTGCGGTAAGAGCGCACCGCGCTGGTGGCAACATCAGTGGCACGGCAAACCCCACCTGAAGCAAGACCAAATAGGGAAGCAAG
>Ga0179596_10000105_pt1 | contig 71647 bp, 62 predicted proteins | sample CZODoug1_1_08_16_FD_155494 | JGI IMG/M metagenome (GOLD analysis project Ga0179596, IMG submission 155494) | Vadose zone soil fungal communities from Angelo Coast Range Reserve, California, USA - CZODoug1_1_08_16fungal (Illumina Assembly) | ecosystem: Environmental > Terrestrial > Soil > Vadose... | reverse complement strand
CGACATTAGTTTATTCGACTTTTTATCGACCATCACCGCTTGATCCCCCCGCGCACCCACCGCCCGATTCAGGCCCGCTGCCCCCTCAACTTCCCAACCCCCACCAGTACCAAAGAGAGCACTAAAAACCCAACCAGCATCGCCCCCGCATTGATAAAGACCTCATGCGTAGCGATCTTATTCAGGTCGATAAAGGGATAAGGATAGAATCCGGACAGCCCCCCCCGTATCATAATAAAGAGCGTATATACGATAGGATAGATCAACCAGGCCGGGACATCTTTCCATTGCAGCCCGCCTTTCGGAACGAAGACCAGCCAGAAAATAATGAATAAGGATGGGATCACCGTATGGAGCGATTCATCCACCCATAACTGTAACCCCTGAGGCTCCCACAGGAGCCGTAACAGGACGTTATAAACAAGACCTACAATAGTAATATAAACAGTGATTGCCGTCAGCGTCGCCGGCTTCGAAAAAAAATGCAGCCAGCTCCCGCTCCCCGAACTCCCACCGCTCCGTCCCGCACCCGGCCTCAGCCAAAGCACCGTACAACAAAGGGCTACCAGGATATTCGTCAGGACCGTAAAAAAGCTAAAGAACCGTACGACTGTCTCTACCACCGATTCCGTTCGGTTATGGAGAATAAGATAGAATTGGAGGATGACGGCGGACCATCCTATAATTGCCAGCAGAGCGGCATAGCCACGCATAGCTTTAGTCGGTTGTTTCTCCATATTGGCGGTTCGTTGACTACAATTTAAGCTATTTATCCTATAAATCGCAGCTCCCCTCAATCTACATAACATTAAATTTATATATAATGTCAATAAGGTTATTTACATTAGCATCATCAACCACCAAAATATCTTATCATGGACACGAACTCCAATTCACTCAACTGGTTTGAAATACCTGCTACTGACATAACCAGGGCCAAAATTTTTTACGAAGCGATTTTTTCAGCACCAATGATCGACCTGGGAGAAATGATGGGCATGAAAATGGTCGGTTTCCCTTCTGTGCCCGGTAATGGCAAAGCTTCCGGTGGCCTGGCCCAGAGCCAGATGCATACCCCCGCTCAGAATGGGACCATCGTTTATCTGAATGCCAACCCCTCCATCCAGGAAGTGATCGATCGCATAGAGCCCGCCGGTGGAAAGGTCGTCATGCCGCGGACGGAGATCAGCCCGGAGATCGGATATATGGCATTCTTCGTTGACACGGAAGGCAACCGTGTTGGCCTGCACGCACAACAATAACCGGACCTTGGCCAACCCGGGCCTGTTCACGGAATCCGGCCCCGTTCATGCAGTCTCCGAAAATTTACGTTACTTCGCGTCGTGAAAAATTCTCAATGGATAGGTATTGCAGCAGCCCTCCTGTTGATAGGAGCTTGTTTTCTGCCCTGGGCGTATTTTCCGGACCTGCAAAAGGATTTTACCGGCTTTTTTTCCGAGAAGAATGCCTACGGCCGGCCAGGCAAGGTATTCGTATTCCTGTCCGTTAGCGCCATCATCCTCTTCCTCATCCCGAAGATCTGGGCCAAACGCGTCAATATATTCATCGGAGCGATCACCATCGCCTTTGCCGTCAAATGCTTCATCCTTTTCTCGGCTTGCTATAAAGGCACCTGCCCCGAAAAAAAGACAGGCCTCTTCCTCGTGGTACTTGCCTCGGCCCTCATGACCCTGGCTGCTGTTTTTCCCGATACCAAGCTGAAGGACCGGTCTTAAAAACATCCGGACGATCCATTGCTATCTTATAGGGTTATTCTATACCTTTAATAGATGAAATACACAATCCTAACGCTCGCCCTTGCCCTCTTCTTCTTTTCGTCCTGCGACCATACCGCCGGCAAAGACCCCGGGCCCGCCGCTCAACCGGCTATTGCCCTCAACGGCACCTGGCAATTAGTGTCAGGAACGACCATTACAAAAGGCGATTCCTCCTTCACCGATTATACGAAAGGGTCAAAAATGATCAAGATCATCAATGATTCCCACTTCGCCTTCCTGAAACATGATGCCAACCCTCCCAAAGATTCCACCAATCATTTCGATGCCGGCGGCGGCAGCTACACCCTGACAGGCGATCAATATACCGAACACCTGGATTATTATGTCGACCGCAACTGGGAAGGAAAGACATTTAATTTTACCGTCTCTGTCCACAACGACACCCTCGTCCAGCAAGGCCTCGAAAAAGTCGAAAAAGAGAACATCGATAGAATCATCATCGAGCGGTACGTTAGAGTAAAATAGCCGATCGTAGAATTACGAACATCATTTTGTAATGTAAAAAAATCCAACTTCTTTTCACATTACTGGTTAACATCTAGGAGGTGATCCTCCACGGCTCTTAGCGTGCCAAACTCTCACTGTCACTCATCATTAACCGAAATCGTTTGCGTAAATAAAGTGCAGGCGCTGCGACCAAAACCTCGCTCCGATAGATAGCTTTGCCCCATCAATTAAACTAAATTTCTATGAAAAACACAAAAACCCATTCATGGCTGATTGCTATCAGCCTATTCGCTTCCACGACCTTTCTGTCTCAATGCCAAAAACCCGGAATGACCGATTCCCTCACCGCTAACAAGAACACCAGCAGCCTGACTACCGCAGCCGTCACTCCACAGATCACCAGCTTTGTACATCCCGGAGTCCTGAATACCCAGGCAAGCCTCGACCTGGTAGCGTCGCAGGTCAATGGCGGCGATGCCGGCCGCCTGGCATCTTATCAGAAAGTGCTTGACTTTATCAATAGTCATACCTATCCGACTTCGTTTTATGCCACGGTTGTCGTAGGATCCAACGGCGCTACCTCTCCTTCTAAAAGCCAGATCCGCAGCGATGCTGAATTAGTCTATGCCCTCGCCTTACGCTGGACAAAAACAGGGAATTTCACCTATGCTACGCAGGCGATCGGGATCCTCAACGGATGGGCATACACCTTTCAGAATTATGCACTCTTAAATTCCAGCACCAATGCGAATCAACCCGCTCTCGAAGCCTCCTGGACAACACCCAGCTTCGTAGCCGCCGCTGAAATAATCCGTTACTATAAGGTCAATGGCGTAGGCACCGGGTGGTCCGACGCCGATATCGCGCAGTTCTCGACCTACCTCAACAACGTCAAGAACAACTATATCAATAATGTCCCCGCCTATAGCAACAACTGGGACGCCTCTGCCGGCTATGCAAAAATGGCGATAGGCATTTTCCTGAACAGCGCCACTGTCTACCAGAACGGATATAATCTGCTCGTCAGCAATCTGCCGGCCATTATCAATGCGGATGGAACCCTGCCCGAATTATGCGGTCGCGCGGATTGTGTACATTATCAGTATTCGCTGACTGCGTATGCTTATGCCGCCGAGCTCGCCCGGATCCAGGGAGATAATTCTCTCTGGACGATGAACTCCGGCGTGATCAGCAAAGGATACGATTTCATGAGGGCAGCTTACAACCAGAGTACGGGATGTAATTATTGCAGTACCTCCAGCCCCGTATTCCCCGGCACCGAAGTGGCCTACAATTATTACAAAACCAGCAACCTCCAGTATTTAAGGGCCCTCCAGGCTCCCCTGGGAGTTCCCAACGACAATACCTTTTTAGGATTCACCACCTATACGCATTACAATGTGTCGAGCCTTTAGTAATCTCTTTTTTTAACCGGCGACCCCTTCCGGGTTGCTTATTTTGTCACCATTCAAAACTTATTCTATTATGAAGAAGATCAACGTCTTTGTATTCATGGGATGTTCCGCTCTTTTAATGCTGATGACATCCTGTCGTAAGGACACCAGCCATCTCGCTTCCACGGCATCCACAACGCCCCGGGCCGCTACCTCGTCTTTTAAAGTAGTAGGCTATTTGCCTTCCTGGTCAGGCAATGTAAGTGACATCCAGTTCTCTAAGCTCACCCATATCAACTACGCCTTCCTGATCCCTACTTCCAGCGGGGGGTATCAGGCTGTTGACAACCCCTCTAAGTTGTCCAGCATGGTGACTTCAGCACATGCAAATGGGGTAAAGGCCCTGATATCCGTAGGCGGTGGCGGCGGTGGGGATGGTTTTGCCGGCATTGTCGCCAGCTCAGCCAATCGGACGGCTTTTGTCAACAGCATGATCAGCTTTTGCAATCAGTATAGCCTGGATGGGGTCGATATCGATTGGGAATATCCCAGCGTCGGTACCCAGGCCAATAACTTTTTGCTCATGATGCAGCAACTGTCCACGGCCATGCACAATAATGGTAAATTATTAAGCGCCGCGGTTATAGGGCTTGGGGGCGATTATGTAGTAAGCGGCGTATTTTCAGTGGTGGATTACCTGGTAATTATGGCCTATGACGATAATAACTTTCAACATTCCACTTTCGAATTAGGCGCTCAATGTATGAGCTACTGGCTGGGCAGAGGGCTGGCCGCTTCCAAAGCCCTGTTGGGGGTGCCTTTTTACGGGCATGATTCCTCACAGGATCCCAATTCGAGCACTGCCGAGGTAAACTATAATACGATCCTCGCTGCCGGCGCCAATCCCAACCTGGATGTCTACGGCACCTATGGGTATAACGGCCTCCTTACTATGAAAAGTAAGACCAGCTATGCCATGAGCACCGGTGGGGGTATTGCCATCTGGGAACTGTCAGGGGATGCCACCGGAAGCAATTCTTTACTTTCAGCCATCAACCAGGTGGTCGTTGCCGGCGGCTCGGTAAGCACCGGCGCCCCTGTTGGGCAGACCGTTACTTTTAAAGGCTTTAATAATTTGTATGTTAGCAGCGAAAACGGCACCAAGGCCATGACCTGTACCCGGACCGTGGCGCAAGGATGGGAACAATTCCTGGTGGTCGATGCGGGTTACGGTAAAGTAGCCTTGCAGAGCCAGAGCAAATATGTCTCCTCTGAAGATGGGACACAGGCCATCACCTGTAACCGTACCAGCTATGGCACCTGGGAGATCTTTGACTGGATACCGGCCTCCGATGGTAAGACGACATTGAGAAGTACCAATGGCCTCTTTGTTTCAAGCGAGAACGGCACCCAGGCCATGACCTGCACCCGCACCGTGGCACAGGGATGGGAAGAATTTGGGATCAATCAATAATTCAGTCTATCCACCATATAAAAGTCCCCCTTGCGTTAGCGCGGGGGGCTTTTATTATAAGGCGCCTTCGCGCCAGCGAAGGACTCTTTGATATTTTTATTGTATCAGCTTCGCCACGCCAAAGGCGCAGCCTGCCGCCAGGGCGCCGATAATCATGACGCGGATCGCGCCCCCAAGAGGATTCACGCCCGTCATCTTGCTCTTGAAGTAGCCGAAGATAAAAAGACAGATCAGGGTAATGATAGCCGAGATCTTCAGGCCGGTAAGACTTTCGGTAACGAAAAAATAAGGACTCAACGGGATCAGCCCCCCTACAACATAGGAGAACCCAATATTAAAAGCGCTCTTTCTCGCCCGTTGTGGATCCGGTTTGTCCAGCCCCAATTCATATTTCATCATAAAGTCCACCCACCGGTCCTTGTCCTTCGTCATTTCGGCTACGGCCTGTTCCTGCACATCCTGGCTGAGGCCCAGGTTGGAAAAGAATTCCCGCACTTCCTCTTTTTCCATCTCCGGAACCCGCTCCACTTCGTCATATTCTCTTTTCAGTTCGGAATTATAATGATCTACTTCCGTATTGCCGGCCAGATACCCGCCCAGCCCCATCGCAATGGAGCCCGCCGCGATCTCCGCCAGCCCCGCGATCCAGATCAGGTTGATATGATTGGGACCCACGGCCCCGCTTAGCCCCGCCGCCAGGGCAAAAGGCACGGTCAGCCCATCGGACATACCGATGACGATATCTCTCAGTATATCCGAGCTACGCATATGCTCCTCGGTATGATTATGGTCGTGGTGGCGCAATGAAGCTGATTCCATATTCGGCATGTGTTGAGTCCTGATGCTATGATTGGTAAAACTAACGTTTTTTCAGCACATCCGGCAGTTGCCGATATTCGCGCAATCCCATAATTTTACACCCCAGAAAATATCCTTTTCCAGGATCTCCCTTTGTTAATATCTTCTCCCATTTTTTTTAGTTCTTCCTGGTAATTTTGCTTTCGAACAGCTAACACGCCTGTATATGGCAAGTGAAAATGACCTTATTCTAGAAGATAAACAAGGGAGTCGTCAGATCAATCAATACGACAAGGTTCTTCGCGAAAATATAGAAGCAGCCCTACCAGGACTGATCAAAAACCTGTTGCACATTCATGCGGCAGATACGGAAGAATTGCCGGACGACATACAACATACCAAAGAACGGAAACCGGATGTGTTGAAAAAAGTGACCGATAAAAATAACGCGACCTTTGTGTTGCATATCGAATTACAGGTAAAGGATGAACCGGATATGGTTTTCCGCATGGCCGAATATTTTATCATGTTGTATCGGCGTTACCGACTTCCTGTGCGTCAATATGTAATCTACATAGGAGAGGGTAGCCCCGGCATGGCGGATCATTTTCATTCGAACCAGATGGACTTCAAATATCAACTGATAGTCTTTTCGACGGTGGATTATCATCTGTTGCTTCACGCCGAAAATCCCGAGGAAAAAATATTGGCAATTTTGGCTAACCTTGGGGAGGAAGATCCGGCCAGGGCTGTGGAAAATATTGTGAAACAGGTTGTTATAGCTTCAGAAGGAGACTTTTCTACCCAAAGGCACATCCAGCAGTTGCGTATATTAGCCCAATTGCGTAATTTTACACAGGAAAATTTAGAAATCATGGACAACCTCGCCGGTTACTTCACCAAAGAAAAAGACATTCTCTACAGGCTGGGAGAAAGAGAAGGCATTGAAAAAGGAGAAGAGAAAAAAAGTTACGAAGTAGTAAAGAATCTCCTGGTAGCTAATAAATTCACCGTAGCTGAAATTGCCAAATTGGCTGATGTAACAGAAAGCTTTGTAAAAAAGGTAAAGAAGAGCTTAAACTAATAGCCGCATTGTCGCTAACATACAGACAAGTCATAGACACCAAAATACTACAGGCCCCAATTCGGGGCCTTTTTTTTAACCCGCGCTATCATCGATGCTTCTCCCGGCTACTCCGTAGCCGGCTCGTTCAGGAGTGCCTTGAGAGCCTTACCGGTGAGGTTTTCGAAAAACCCAAGATATTTAATAGAAGACAGGGCAGCTTGTAATTCGTCGATATTCTCGTAATACATGCCGGTGATTATTTTCTCCTTTTTCCCATCTGCCCAGAGGACCACCAGGCAGAGGAACAGGTTGAAGACGATGGAAAAAATCCCCGAAGTCTTAAATTTTGATTCGACCATACTATTCGATTTTTAATATTCTCCGAATATTCGGGATCAAAGCACCCTCCGACTCCCAGGGAATCATAACACGCCCAGGGAAATCATAACACGCTCAGACTATCCTGAATGATCCCCACAGATTCCAGGATCTCTTCCCGGGTGATCACCAGGGGAGGGGCCAGCCGTATCTTATCTCCGTGGGTGGGCTTAGCCAGCAGCCCGTTTTCTTTCAGGGCCAGACAGAGCTCCCAGGCAGCTCCCGGATTCGGGTGGTCGATGACGATGGCATTCAGCAAGCCCTTTCCCCTGATTAGTTGGATATAGGAGGAATTCAGCGCTTGCAGCTCCTGCCGCAACAGATCCCCCATTGCCTGCGCATTTTCTGCCATCTTCTCATCCTTCAGCACCTGCAATGCTTCCATCGCCACTTTACAGGCCAGGGGATTGCCCCCGTAGGTGGAGCCATGCTCCCCGGGACGGATCGTCAGCATGATCTCATCGTCCGCTAATACGGCCGAGACCGGCAGCACACCCCCGCGCAGGGCTTTTCCCAGGATCAGGATATCGGGACGTACCCCTTCGTGATCGCAAGCCAGCAGCTTGCCCGTCCGGCACAAACCCGTCTGTATTTCATCCGCGATGAAAAGGGCACCTGCTTCTTTGCAATATTGTTTGGCTTTCCGGAGATAGCCCTCTTCCGGCACGACCACACCGGCTTCCCCCTGGATTGGTTCCACCAGGAAACCCGCCACACAGGGATCCTGCAGGGCTTGTTCCAGGGCTGCGCTATCGTTATAGGGGATAATGATAAATCCCGGCATATAAGGTCCGAAAAGCCGGTTGGAATCCGGATCCGTACTGAAGGAAATGACCGTGCTGGTCCTTCCATGGAAGTTGTCGGCACAGACAATGATCTTAGCCTCGTTTTCCGGTATATTCTTTACCTGGTAACCCCAGCGGCGGCAAAGCTTGATGGCCGTCTCGACCGCTTCCACCCCCGTATTCATGGGCAACACTTTCTCATAGCCAAAATAATCCGTGACATACCGGGCATATTCCCCCAGCAGGTCGCTATGGAATGCCCGGGAGGTGAGCGTAAGCTTCTGCGCCTGTTCCACCAGGGCCGCAATAATCCGCGGATGGCAATGCCCCTGGTTCACCGCGGAATATCCGCTCAGGTAGTCGAAATAACGTTTGCCGTCCACATCCCATACATGCACTCCTGCAGCCCGGTTCAGCACCACGGGCAGGGGATGATAGTTATGAGCGCCATACTGCTCTTCCAGTTCAAGGTAATGACGCGACTGATCCGATAAGGCCGTTCCGGCAGAAATAGTTGGCATAGAAATAAAATAAAAAAGGTGAAATAAGGAGGATGAAACAGGCTGCCGGAGGACCGGGATAGGGTGGTAACAAAGTACTTACCGGCAGGGGGCGATATCGTCAGAGCTGATGATCGAGGAAGTCAAGATTTTGACCCAGAAAGTCTATGGATTGATATCGTTTAATACAGGTAGCTTTCCTGCAAGATACTCCATTTTACCGAAATGACAATCCCCCGCGCGTCGCCCTTCCCTCAAAGATATTTCCGGACGAAGGCATTCCTCCGGACCCACTCAGTCAACAGCCAGCTCAGCACAAGGGAAACCCCCAGCGTGATAAGGAATTTTATCACCGCCGGCCAATGATAATTCAATAACTCGTATTGACACCAGACCACAAAAATATAATGCGTCAGGTAGATGCCATAGGCATTCGCGGAAAGGGACTCCCACCAGCTACGCGATCGGCCGGCCCATTCCTTAAAGATCGTCAGGGCCGCGATACAGCTGAACGTACAGGATAATACCCAGATAGACCGATAGATCAGCCTTGCGGACCATGCGCTTAGCTGATGCCGGGTAACCGCCTCTGTCAGGGGCGCTTCGCTCAATTTTAATAAGACATAGATCGACAGGCAACCCGCCAGCCAAAAAGAAGCCGTCCTTATAAAAATGGACTCCCCGGAGAGAATCCCGTTATTCAACCCCGGCGCTCCGATCAATACCCCCAGCAGAAAATAACAGAAATACAGGCACAGCCGGCTCTTCTGAAAGTCGAAAGGCCCCCAACCCGTCCAGCTATCCGGACCCAGCCAAAGGACGAATGGGATATAGGCGATCCAGGTCACGACCAGCCAGGCAACACATATCATTATCGGGTGCTGCTTTTGCAAGGAAATGAATGCACTCAGCTTATGGACAGACTTCTTTATAAAAGGATACACTGCTGCAAAGACGACATTGAATAAGAATAACACCCAGATAAACCAGGGCGGCCCTACCGGCCAGGCCTCTACCGTAAAGAAATCGACGAGATAGGCCCGCAGCCCGCTCACTCCCGGCGGCCCGTCGCCCCCATGCGCCAGCAACCAGGCCGGATAATAAGCAATCGGCATCAGAACAGTCACCCCGATGATGAACGGAATGAACAAACGCCGCCACCGGTCCCGGATAAATCGTTGAACCCCCTTGTTTTCCAGGCTTCGTATGATGAAAATACCGCTGATCAGGAACATCAGCGACATGAAAAATATATCGTTGAAATCCTCAAAAAGATCCAACCCCTTCCATCTCCGGGGATCGACGATCGGGTGAGTGGAGAGAATATAGGCGTCTTTATTAAAATGTGCGAAAGTGGTATAGGCCAGCGAAGAATGGTGCGCAACCACCAACATGGTAATGAACGAACGTAGATAATCCAGCCAATTGTCCCTATTAGCGATTTTTGTCATATTAACTTTCCTGCCTGTAAAGACGGGCGGAAAGCAATTATGTTGCAGCAGCCGGACAGAAATTCCGCCGCGCCCCGTCGGCCCGGTCTTATTTCGTCAACGAACCGGCCGGTCAGCCGGCATTTTTTCCGGAAGGGGATGATCCAGCCACATAGTATCTTTCAGTACATGCATAGATCCTTCCGAGGTGGATTATCGAATCATCCCTTACGAACTTGAAAGAATAGTTGATATGCTCACTCGTTAGATGCGAGTGGAAACTCCCCTTCTTCCCCGGCCCCTCACTCCGACCTCAGGCTTTTGGTCGAATGGTGGTCGGCTAACGCCGTGGCAGCTAAACTCATAATAGACCGGTAATGGCGAAGAGATCATGGCATTCCGCTGATTGTTAAACAGCGTGTTCTTCCTTCACTCTACTTGCAGCGACTTCGCCGGGTTGAGCCGGGCGGCCCTAAATCCATGGTAGCTCACTATGGCAAAGGCGATGAGGAGCACGATGGCACCGGCGAGGGCGAAGATCCACCAGGAAAGCTGGATATGATAATCCACGGTGGCCAGGAGCTTTTGCATGGCCAGGATACCAAGAGGCACAGCAATGACAAAGCCGAGCACCACGGGCTTGAGAAATTCCCGGGACAGCGACAGCCAAAGGGCTGCCCGGGTCGCTCCGAGCACCTTGCGGATGCTGATCTCTTTCTTCCGCCGCTCCACAATAAACCCAGCAAAGCCAAAGAGCCCCAGGCAGGCGATAAAGATGGCTACCCCGCCGAAAATGCCAACCAGCTGTCGGGTCGCATATAAATTCACGAATTCAGCCTGATAGTCGTCTTTGATAAACCGGAAGGCAAAAGGGTAGCGCGGATTCAGCTCCCTGGCAACCTTTTGAATGTCGGCCAGACGGTCCCGCCACTGCCCGTCGTTGGCGAGGCGCATTAGGATATGTCCGAGTCCATTCTTATTCAGGTAGATGATCAGGGGCTGGGGAGTTCCCGTAGGGTTGTTGTAGACAAAATCCTCGACGACCCCGACGATCGTATGGCCGCCTAATTGGATACCCGGCGCCTCTCCCTCGAGACCCATGCTCCGGACCGCTGCCTGGTTGACCAGACAGGCGGTCGTGTCCGACCCGAAAGCCGGACTAAAGTCTCTGCCTTCCATGATTTTGATGCCGGCTGTCCGGGCCCAGCCGTATTCGACGTTGGTGACATGAAAGATAATATCCTGCCCGGGATTTTTTCCGGGCCAGTCCAGGTTGTTCTTACGTGCCCAAAAATGGAGCAAATTGTCGCTGCCCGCCGTAATGCCCAGCACCCCCGGGATGGCCTGCATGCGGGTTTTGAACGCATCGAAGCTTGCCGGAAGATCGCCGTCAGCAGTGATGTCGACCAAATTGGATGGCTCATAGCCTATGGGGCGGTTGACCATGTAGTTGATTTGTTTGAAACATACCACAACGCCGATGATCAGGAATATAGCTATGGCGAATTGGAAGGTGACCAGTCCCTTGCGAAAACTGGCGCCACTCCAACCCAGCGAGACCATGCGTTTCAGTACCTTGATGGGTTGGAAGCGACTCAGATACAGGGCCGGGTAGCTTCCCGATACAAGACCGGTACAAAGCCCCAGGATCAGGAGCATGACCCATAGCCGCGCATCGCCAAACTCATGCGCCAGCTGTTGTCCGGTAAAGGCCATAAACCCGGGCAGAATGATATAAGCCAGGGGAATGCTTAGGGCCAGGGCGATCAGCGCGAGCAACAGGGCCTCGCCAAGGAACTGACCCATGATCACTAGCCTGGAAGCGCCCAGGACCTTGCGTAGGCCTACTTCCCGGGCCCGCCGTTCGGCCATGGCGGTGGAGAGGTTCATAAAATTGACACAGGCGACCAGCAGGACCAGCGCCGCCAGTACGGCCATGATGATAACCAGGTATATCTTTCCGCCGGCGGGCTTGCCGTTCCTGAAGCTGTCATATAGCACGTGCCGGTCAAGAGGATAGGCAAACAATTCCATTTTCCTGATGTCGGAATTGTCGGAATGCTCGTGGAGTATTGCGTTCATCTGCCGGTTGACGGCCGCCAGGGAGGCGCCCGGCTGCAATTGGATCCAGGTATGGACAGAGGATGACCCCCACGTGACTTTTGCGGGACTGCCTTTTTCATACCGCGAAAAAGGCAGCACGAGGTCAAATTGTGTCGAGCTGTTCGTGGGCACGTCCCGGATCACGGCCCCGACTTCCATGGGATCGGCATCGTCGAGCATGATCGTTTTGCCCAGGGCGTCTTCTTTACCAAACAGGCGTTGGGCGGCGCTTTGGGTCAGCACCACGGAACCGGTTTTCATCAGGGCAGCTACGGGGTCGCCTTCCAGCGCAGGAAAGGTCATCATATGAAAATAATCGGACTCCGCGTACAGGCCTGCCTGATAGAGGCTCTTGTCGCCATACCGGACCAACCAGGTGTTCTCCCGCGTCCGTACGACGTATTTTAAGGCCGGCATCTCCGTCCGGATAGCAGGGCCGAGGGGGATGGGGGTGATCCATTCGGTAGCGATATCCCCCGAAACGGGATGGTTAAACAAGACCTGGTGGATGGCCGCGTGGTTCTTGTTGAACCGGTCATAACCAAGCCGGTCCATGACATAGAGCAAAATGATGATGCCGACGGCGAGCCCGACCATGAGCCCGCCGATGTTGATGACCGACGAGACCTTGTTGCGGAGGAGACTCCTCCAGGCCATGGTGAAATAGCTTTTTAGCATGAAAAGAAGTATGTGCAGCTACACCACCCAACAAAATGCCGGTTTTTCATATGTTTGATAATCAGCAATTTGATCCTGATTGAAGAAGCCTGACTGTTCATTTCTGATACAGTCCCTGTCCGAAGGCGGATACACCCTGTCCGAAGACGGCCACGGCCGTCATTTATCCAGCCTGCCGATCTCCGGCCATGGCCGTTGCTCACCTCCTCACCTTATAATTCTTATACTCAAAAAACCGTTTCCCCGTCAGCTTCTCCGCCCAATAATGAAACCATCCCTTCAGGGTAAAATTCTTCTTACTGATATCCGACGAAAAATGCCAGTTCTTCCGGCCAATAAGCTCCTGCATCACCTGCGGATGGCTTCCCGTAAACTTCTCCAGCGAGTCGATCTCATCATAGTTGTAACCTTCTATCTTGTCCACCGATACCGCTCTTGCCAGGTTGTCGAGATTATATAGTTTCTCAAAGTTGAGATGTTTTTGCAATTGCTGCGAAGGATGCCGCACCCAGCCATAGTGATAGATATAGGCGTCCAAAGGCTTTACCCGCAGCTTTTGACCATTCTTCCGGAAACCCTGCGCATCCCGGTAAGACCGGATGCTCTTATCGTTGCGGATGATACGGATCTCATGACTATACCAGCGACGGGAATCACCCTGGTAGTCGTAGCTGCCATAAAAATGCCGGTATTTGAATAGGAAACCTTCCACCTGCTGGTCATCTTTATAACGCGCCATATTCTCCCGGATCGTGGCATAGTCGTCTTCATGGATCAACTCATCCCCCTGCAGGTAAATACACCAGTCTGCTCCGGCGGATATATGGTCAAACGCCTTGTCTGTCTCCACAGCTAACACCTTCCCGCCTTCCCGGAGCGTGTCGTCCCAGACAGATTGGTAGATTCGGATCTTGGGGGATTGGATGGATTGTATCAGTTGTTCCGTATCGTCTTCCGAATTCCCGACGCTGACGATCACCTCGTCGCAAAGCGGTAAAAGAGAAAGCAGCGCTTCCTTCACCGGGTAATCGTATTTGATAGCGTTTCGGATGAATAAAAAGCCGGCTACTCGCATGGAATCTTCACAATTTAGGTTAGCAGGATCACCTGGTATTTCGGGTCAAAAGTAAGGGAAGGAAGCTGACCCTTCTCAAAAATTCCGAAAAAACTCGAACCGCTCCCCGTCATCGAAGCATAGAGCGCCCCCTGGCTATACAATTGCTCCTTGAGAGCTTTTAATTCGGGATGGGATTGCAGGATCGGCTTCTCAAAATCATTGATCAGCTCCGCCGCCCAGGTGTCGGCCGGCTGCCGGATAATGGTTTCGATGGGCTTGCCGCCTGCATCGGGACGACATTGCGAGAAGGCCCGGGCCGTACTGATATGAATGCCCGGATGTACGATCGCAAAGGAATATCCCTGGAGGTCCAGCCCGATGGGAGTTAGCTTTTCTCCCCGCCCCCCGGCCAGACAAGGCTTATTCAGGATAAAGAACGGACAGTCGCTGCCCAGTTGCGCGGCATAGTCCAATAGCTTTTCATCCGGCAGCTGCAGGTGGAAGCTGGCATTCAGCAGCCGCAGCGTCGTGGCGCCATCCGAAGAGCCGCCCCCCAGGCCGGCGCCTATGGGAATATGCTTATGCAGGTAGATATGGACAGGGGAGAGCTGGGGAAAGTCTTTTTTTAAAAGCTGGTAGGCTTTGAGACAAAGGTTGCCGTCGGCATCTCCGGGGATCGGCAGACCGGTGGCCGTGAATTCCAGCTGCTCCGACCGGATGATCTCCAATACATCTCGTACCGCCAGAGGATAGAATACCGTTTCCAGGTCATGAAACCCATCTTCGCGCTTGCGTAGGATCTTCAGCCCAAGGTTGATCTTGCAGTTGGGGAAAAATACCATATTCTTCTATCTTGCCTTTCGGCGACTGTTGATCTCATCCCGGATAGCAATGGCGCGGATATAATCTTCTTGTTCCAGCACCTCGGTGAGCAGGCTGTTCAGATCATCAATGGACAAAGCCTTGAGATCTTCGCGGGATCCTCCGGTTTCGGTGGTGGTGGTAGTCGTGGCAGTCACCCCCCCGGATTTTTTCTTTTTGGAAGAGCTGTCCTCCATCAGGATACCCGCGCTGTCGAGGATATGCTCATACGTATAGATGGGACACCCGAAACGAACGGCCAATGCCAGCGCATCGGAGGTCCGGGAGTCGATTTCGACGGTATCATGCTCACTGACGCACACCAGCTTAGAGTAGAAAATACCTTCCTGTAAATCACAGATAATGATTTCCTGCAGGTCAATGGTGAAGGCGCTCATGAAGTTCTTCATGAGATCGTGGGTCAGCGGGCGGCTGGGATGCATTTTTTCCAGGGCAACGGCAATAGCCTGGGCCTCAAATCCCCCGATCACGATGGGTAACCGTCTTAGACCATTCACTTCCCCCAGCACAACGGCATAGGAGTGCGTCTGCGTTATACTGTGTGATAATGCCACTATTTCCAGTTCGATCTTCTTCATAAATAATTCACGAAACTAAGGGATTTTATCCAAAAAAATAGAGGCCGGGGGGTAAAGAAAAAAATCAGCCCAGCCTCTTTTTCGCCTCATGTCCGGAAATGGATTTTCGACAATTATTCCTTAATGCAGCCTGATTTGTCACTGAGAGCGGGCCATCGACCCTGTGGGTCTCAGACCCGGATCTAATGATGGCCCTTCGGGCAAAACGCCCGTGGCGTTTTAGCCTTTTAATTTTTTCACCGCCTCGATCATTTTAGGGACTACTTCGAACGCATCCCCTACGATCCCATAATCGGCCGCTTTAAAGAAAGGCGCTTCCGGATCCTTGTTGATAACAACGATAACCTTACTTCTGTTCACCCCCGCCAGGTGTTGGATGGCCCCGGAAATACCGATGGCAATATAGAGATTAGGGGCGATCGCAATACCCGTCTGACCCACATGCTCATTATGTGGACGCCAGTGGGCATCCGCCACCGGACGGCTGCAGGCCGTTGCCGCCCCCAGTAATTTAGCCAATTCCTCGATCATACCCCAGTTTTCCGGCCCTTTTAGTCCCCGGCCACCGCTGACAACAAGCTCGGCTTCCGTCAGGGGCACCTGACCCGAAGCCTGGGTAGTCGATACGACCTTTACTTTGGGAGCGTCAGCCGGGACGCTTAAAGAGACTATTTCCGCCGACCCCTCTCCCGCTTTGACAGGGTAGGAGTTGGAGTTCAGAGAGATGATCTTGATCGGGCTGGAGAGACCAATATTGGCATATGCCTTCCCGGAGAACACATTCTTCTTAACCACAAATCCATTGCTGGTGGTATCTGGAAGAGCGACGGCCCCGGCTACCAGGCCAGCCTTCAGACGGGCAGCTACCCGGGGAGCTACAGCCTTGCCACTGAGATTATTGGAGAAAATGACGACAGTAGCTCCTGTCGAACCAACGGCTTCCGATACTATTTTAGCAAATAATTGGGCATCCAGGTGGTTCAGGCTTTCCTGGGAAGCCTGGTATATCTTTTTCACCCCGTATTTACCCAGGGCGGTCAGGTCAAAATCCTGGGACAATGTTCCCAATAAGATACCCTCGGCCGTAGTGCCCAATTGTTCCGCAATCTTCGCGCCGTAGCTCAATGCCTCCAGCGAAGTTTTTTTTACGTGTCCTTCGGAATGGTCTATGAAAATTAATACTGACATAGGTTCGATTTTAACAAGCAATTTATTTAGTGTCTTTAGAGGTAGGGGTGTCTTTATACTCCCCCTTTAGGGGGTGGGGGGTGGATTAAAACGCCTTCGCCTCCTCATGCAGAAGCCGGATCAGCTCCGCCGGGTTATCGGCAGGTACCAGCTTGACCCCGGCTTTGGCAGGGGGCAGCTCAAAAGATACCACGCTCGTCAGCGGCTCTACGGCGGCTGGCTCCACGGCCTTCAGCGGCTTGGTCCGGGCCCCCATGATCCCCTTCATATTGGGGATCCGCTGCTCGGCTACCCCTTTCTGGCAGCTTACCACCACCGGAAGACTTACCTCATCGGTCTCTTCGCCGCCTTCGATCTCGCGGACGACGGTGGCTACCGTTCCATTCAGGTCAAATTTGGTGGCCAGGGAGATATAGGGAAGGTCCAGCAATTCCGCGACCATACCCCCGATCGAAGACCCGTTATAGTCGATGGTCTCCTTACCGGTGAAGATAAGGTCATAAGCTCCCTGCCGGGCGACTTCGGCGATCTGGGAGGCGATATAGAAAGAGTCATGGCTGTCGGCATTTACCCGGATGGCCTCATCCCCGCCCAGCGCCAGCGCTTTCCGGATGATGGGCTCCGTATCGGCGGCGGCTACGGTGATCAGGTGCAATACCGTGGAAGGATCCTTTTCCTTCAGCTCGATAGCCCTTACCAGGGCATACCATTCGTCGTAAGGATTGATGATCCATTGCACGCCCTCGGCGGCAAATTTCGTATTGTTCTGGGTGAAGGCTATTTTTGCCGTGGTATCCGGTGTTTTACTGATACAGACTAATATCTTCATTATTCCGAAATGTTTTGAGGTGAGGAATAAAGTTGTTTATGCAACTATACCAAAGATAAGTTTTGTAAAGATAACTTGGGCATACTTTTAAAAAAAATTTGATCGGTTCTATGGATAGAATGGAGAAATTAAAAGAATTCCTGCTGGCCGATCCCCATGATGCTTTTGTGAAGCATGCCCTGGCCCTGGAATATAGCAAACTGGGGGATGAGGCCACCGCCCGCACCCTCTGGACGGAAGTCCTGGAACGCGACCCTTCCTATGTCGGTTCGTATTATCAGCTGGCGAAATTATTGGAACGTACCGGAGAAAAAGCGCTGGCCCTTCAATGGTATGAGAAAGGCATGGCAGCGGCAAAGACGGCAGGAGAGCGGCACGCCTATAGTGAATTGGAGGCGGCCTATGAGGACCTGTCGGACTCTTAAGAATATCAGCCCGGCGCACCGTCATTCCCAAACGTTTCCGGGTTTCCGGCATCCCGCCAAATCCGTTCGGCGCATCCTGCTCCCCCCATTCCCGTTAAATTCCCTAATTTCGAATTTTATCGAAATGGACCTCCTTCAATCTTTCAAAGAATTCACGGCTACCCAACACCTCTTCGCGCCAACGGACAAGCTCTTGCTGGCCGTCAGCGGGGGCGTGGATTCCGTCGTCCTATGCGAGCTCTGCCACCAGGCCGGTCTTGACTTTATCATCGCTCACTGCAACTTTCAGCTAAGGGAAGACGAGAGTGAGCGGGATGAGACCTTCGTCCGGCAGCTGGCGCAAAAATACAACAGACCGGTGCTGGTCAAACGAATGGAGACCGTCGCCTATGCGGCCCAACACCAACTCTCCATCCAGGTCGCCGCCCGCGAACTCCGCTATAGCTGGTTCCGGGAACTCACGGGTCGACCAGCGTCCGGGGCATCGGAGCAATCATCTTCCAGTTCATCTGCTCAATCAGCAGCTCCAACGTCTTCCCGGCATACCCGCGAGCCCTCCGCCCAGCCGCCGTCCGTCGATCCACCACCGTCCACCCCCCGCTGGATCCTGACCGCCCACCATCTCGACGACAATATCGAGACCCTCCTGATGAACTTTTTCAAAGGCACCGGCATAGCCGGTCTGCGGGCCATCCTTCCGCGCCAGGGCAATATCGTCCGCCCGCTGTTATTCACCCGTAAAGAAAGCCTGCATGCATTTGCCGCCGAACAGAAATTATCCTGGGTCGAGGACGGCTCCAATGACTCGGATAAGTACACCCGCAATTATTTCCGCCACCAGGTGATCCCGCTGATACAGCAAGTCTATCCCGGGGCCGCAAACAACCTGGCGGATAACATAGCCCGTTTCCGGGAGATTGAGATCCTCTACCAGCAGTCTGTACAACAGCACAAAAAGAAATTACTGGAATATAAAGGCCAGGAGATCCATATCCCGGTACTGAAATTAAAAAAATCAGTTCCCCTGCCGACCCTCGTTTATGAGATCATTACCGAATTTGGCTTTTCCCCGCAGCAGGTGGATGGAGTGATCGATCTGCTCAGCAGCGAATCAGGGAAATATATCCGATCGTCTACACATCGGATCCTGAAGAACCGTAACTGGCTGATCATCTCCGCGCACCCCCCCATCCAATCGTCGTCGATCCTCATCGAGTCGGCGGATGATAAAGTCATTTTTGAGAACGGAGAGCTCAGGCTGGAGCTCTCTGCCGTCGGTTCTCCTATCTCCCCCAACCCCCTGGTCGCCCAGCTCGATGCGGAGGCTATCCGGTTTCCGCTGCTGCTCCGGAGATGGCGTCCAGGCGACTATTTTTATCCGCTAGGCATGCGAAAAAAGAAGAAAGTAAGTCGCTTTTTCATAGACAACAAGCTTTCCCTCGCCGATAAAGAGAAGGTCTGGGTGATCGAAATGAATAAAAAGATCATCTGGGTAGTAGGGCTTCGTATAGACGACCGTTTCCGCATCACCCCGCAGACTGCCCGAGTCTTAAAAATTGAATCTCGGATGTTGTAATTCGTTCAGGAAGATATTGATGACACCGGGCTTCAGGGCGATCGTAAAGACCACTCCGAACAAAGCTCCCCAGAAATGCGCGTCATGGTTGACATTATCGCCGCCTCTTTTGCCCATATAAGCGGAATAAAACAAAAAGAGCCCCCCATAAATAATGGCAGGTACCGGGATAATGATGATCGTTATCGTCGACCAGGGCCTCAGCAGGATCACGGCGAATAATACCGCGCATACCCCGCCGGAAGCTCCCAGGCTCCGGTAGTTATAATCGTCGCGCTTTTTGAGATAGGTAGGTATATTGGCCACGATGATGGCGCCTAAGTACAAGATCAGGTAGGAATAATGCGGCAGATCCAGATCCCCTACATAATGCGCCTCCAGCCACTTGCCGAAAAAGAAAAGCGTGAACATATTGAAGGCCAGGTGCATGAAATCCGCATGAATAAATCCGCAGGTGATAAAACGATAATATTGATGACGCATGTTGACTGCTGGCGGCCAGAAGATCAGATCGTCCATTATTTTGGAATTGTTGAAGGCAGTGACGGAAATGAGACCGGTAAGAACAATGATACTCAGGGTAATAGTGAACATTGGAATTTTTTTTAAAGATAGGGTTTTATCATCATTCGTTTAAATGACTCCTGATTTTCGTACTATCGCTTACATATGATGATATTTTTCGTTGCGAAGGATGGTGCAGGCCCGGTAGACCTGTTCCGCCAGCAACAGCCTCACCAGTTGATGGGGGAGGGTCAACTGTGACAGGCTCCACTGGTAATTCGCTCTTCTCAGGACCGTCTCGTCCAACCCATAGGCCCCGCCAATCAGGAAAACAAGGTTTCTCACGCTCTCATTCGCCCTCCCCTGGATAAACTGGGCCAGCCCTTCCGAATACAATTGCTTGCCCTTTTCGTCAAGCGCCACCAGGTAATCGTCCTTGGTAAGCCCTTCCAGCAAGGTCGCCGCCTCCTTTTTTTTCAATTCCGCCTGGGACAGGGTCCCCGCATTTTTGGGTGGGGAAATGACCTTCCATTCCACGGGATAATAACGGGATATGCGCTTCGTAAAGTCTTCCACCCCCGTTTTAACGTAGGGCTCATGATCCTTCCCGATAGACCATAGCTGTATTTTCATGCGGCAAAGCTAATGAAACAAGCGGGAAGTTTGCGGGTGGGTGTAGGGGGGTTATTGTCCCTGCGGGAGCATAAAGGAGAACACACTTCCTTTGCCGGGACTGCTTTCGATGTGCAGCGTCCCTCCATTGCGGGCGAGGAACTCCCTGCAAAGCATCAGCCCAAGGCCCGTGCCGGATTCGCCGCCGGTACCCTTGGTCGTATAATAATTACTGAGGTTGATCTTATCGATGGTTTCCTGGCTCATGCCCATACCGGTATCTTTCACGTAGATCTCCACCCCGGAGGCCTCCGTGCGGGCGCCTACCGTGATCCCTCCTTTCTCCGGCGTATACTTGATGGCGTTGGAGAGCAGGTTCCGCAGGATCAGGTTGACCATATCTTTATCGGCGAAAACAAACAGCGTATTGTCCACTTCCAGCTTCACCCGGATCCCCTTCGCCTCGGCCTGGAGCCGTAATAATTTACCGACTTCCGTCGTGAGCCCGGCAACATCGATCAGCTGAGGCCGCACCGCATCCGACTGCATCTGGCTCCGGGTCCAGAGCAATACATTTTCCATCAGGCTGGTCGTATACGTTAGCTCGTTCACGAGCTCCGGCACCATCGCCTTGATCTCCTCGGCAGGGAGGTCGTATTGCTGCATGTTTTGAAAGAGATGCTTCATCGCATAGATAGGCGACTTCAGGTCATGCGCAATGATGGAAAAAAGCCTGTTCTTAAAAGCATTCACCTCCGTCAGCTCCTCCGTTTGGTTCTGCAGCAGCTTTTCATTCGCGGCGATCTCCTCTTTTTGCCGCAGGATGCTATGCTGATAACCGGTATTCTCGCGTTTGATCAGGAACAGACCATAAAAAATAAAGGTGATCGCCAGTAGTTGATTGAAAAAATAAAAGAAGATATTGGCCGTCGCCAGCTGATACGTATAGTTCTTACAAACGACCGCTAACACAAAATAACTTACCATGGAGAGTCCTACAGAAAAGAGCATCTGGCTGATATCCTGCAGGAAGAAGACGGAGAGGATGCCATAGAGGATAAAGGAAAGCTCGACCCCCAGGTTGATCCCGCTCAGATATACGATACAGGTGGTAAAAGGATACAGTACAAAATAAGCGATCTGTGCGATGTGGTAATGCCGACGGCTGTTAAGCCATAGCACCAGGATGCTCACGAAGACAGGCAGGCTCGTCACCAGCCAGGCCAGGGCCGGAAGCTTCTGATGATGAAAGATAGTTCCGACCGGCACGATGATGCCCGTGAGCAGCTGAAAAAAGTTAAGCTGGTTGAAAATAGCCAGCTTTCGGTTATCATAATCCTGCAGTACAGAAGTGAACCCGATCCGTTTGATCTTCTCCAGAAAATAAAGAGGGGATAGCTGGACCGTTTTTTTTATTGATAGCTTCTCCACGATCCCAAAGGATCTGAGCCGGCTCTGGAAAATAAGCTGCATTTGCGGAGGAAATTTCATGGAATATTTAACTTACTAAAAGCTAATCAGCGCTTTAAAGTAAGTATTTTAATTCAAAACGACAATATTCTTCCGGATATTATATAAATACGCTTAGTTTTCGCTCAACCATTAAAAATCAATTAGAAAGACCTCCGATACCCCTCGTGGCTCTATCTTTGCAGCATTTATTACAATTAGTTATACTATGGGATTCATTGGCAGGATTCGGACAGGAGCAAAACGGGCATTCGACAGGATCCGCAATGAGAAGTTTAAGCACAACCTACTGCAGGCCGTCCCCTTCTGGATCGCTTCCCTGATCACCGGCCTGGCGGCCGTCCTCTACAGCCGGCTTTTCAGCCTGGCGGAAAAAGGCACGGCTTATATCATACATGCACATCTCTGGTTGCTGTTCATCATCACCCCTCTTTGTTTTATCACGGCCTGGTGGCTGGTAAAGCAATTCGCACCCTATGCCCGGGGCAGCGGCATTCCCCAGGTGATGGCCGCCATCGAGCTGGCCACCCCCAAACACAATGACAAGGTCAACAAGCTCCTCAGCCTGCGGGTACTCTTTATCAAAGTCCTGTCCAGCCTTACCATGGCCCTGGGCGGAGGCGTGATCGGAAGGGAAGGCCCGACCATACAGATAGCGGGCTCCGTCTTCCGCAAGATCAATGAATGGCTGCCGGCCTGGTGGCCCAGGATCTCTAAAAGAAATATGATTATGACGGGAGCCGCCGCCGGCCTGGCTGCTGCCTTCAATACCCCCCTGGGAGGGATCGTCTTTGCCGTAGAGGAACTGACACGCACCCATATCAGCTATTTCAAGACCGCCCTGTTCACGGCGGTCATCATTGCCGGTCTGACGGCCCAGGCTTTGCTGGGGCCATACCTTTACCTGGGCTATCCCGATGTCAGCAATCTCTCCGGCTATATCTTTCTGGGGGTGATCCTGGTAGCCGTAATGGCCGGACTGATGGGCAGCCTCATGGCAAAATGCATGCTGGCCATCTTCCGGTGGAAAGCGCGTTTCAAATTCACCCGCCAGCACATCCTCTATGTAACGGGATGCGCCTTGCTGATCGCATCCCTCGCTTTCTTCGTCGATACCCGTGTCCTGGGTTCGGGTAAAGAGCTGATGACGACATCGCTTTTCACCAACGAGAAATATATGCACTGGTACGTTCCCCTGCTGCGGTTTATAGGGCCCATCTTCTCTTTCACCACCGGCGCGGCAGGTGGCGTATTTGCCCCGGCCCTCAGCGCGGGCGCCAGCCTGGGCGGGACGCTGGCCGGCTGGATGCATCTCTCGGCTACCAATAGCAACCTGCTGGTCTTGTCGGGTATGGTGGGCTTCCTGACCGGATTGACCCGCACACCCTTCACCTCGGCGATCCTCGTGCTGGAAATGACGGACCGGCATAATGTAATCTTCCACCTCATGCTGGCGGGAATGACGGCGAGCCTGGTGGCCCTGCTCGTGGACAAACACTCTTTTTATGATCATTTAAAATACCAGTATATGCATGAGCTGATCAAGGAAGAAGAGCCCGAATTTGCCGGTCTCGAACTGCCCGCTCACAACGCCCACGAGGTCGACCCCGAGGCTGAAGACAATCCGGCATAGCCGATCCCGACGAGGCCGAAATTTCTTAATCTATCTTAACCCCTCCTTCCGGCTTAAATCCGTCCTTTGCAGCAGTCTTGTCTCATATCCGTCAGCATTGCCCCGCATACAGCAGCATTGCCTCGTATCCGGCAAGAACATAATTTACTCCCATGCAACACCCGAACGTTAAGCTCATTCAGACAGAAGTGTTATCCGACAACTGGTATACCCTCCGGAAAATCACCTACCAATATTTAAATCAGGACGGGAAATGGCAGACCCAAAGCCGGGAAGTCTATGATCGGGGTAATGGGGCGACGATCTTGTTGTACAACCGAAGCCGGGAGACCGTCATGCTGACCCGGCAATTCCGGCTGCCCTCCTTCGTGAATGGTAACGAAACAGGTCTGTTAATCGAAACCTGCGCCGGACTCCTTGATAAAGACAATCCCGAAGACGCTATCAGACGCGAGACGGAGGAAGAGACCGGCTATAAGATCACAGCCGTTAAAAAGGTTTTCGAAGCCTATATGTCGCCCGGCTCCGTAACGGAAATCCTTCATTTCTTCATCGCGGAATATTCGGAATCCATGAAAGTCAGCGAAGGAGGCGGGGTAGCGCATGAACAGGAGAATATTGAAGTGCTGGAGCTCAAAATGGAAGACGCTATGCGAATGGTCAACACCGGTGAGATCAGGGACGCGAAGACCATCCTCCTGCTTCAATATGCCACCCTTCAAAACATTTTTTCACCGGCGGTCTGATGGCATATCCCACCCCCTCAATCCTTCCTCCCGAATTCCTGGTCCCAGTAATCATTTAGCCGGGCGGCCCCCATCTCTTTATAGAGGCTGTCCATCATCGCCTGGCAGTGGTCGGCACTGTTTTTCCAGGCAGCCATAACCTCCTCCACACTATTGTATCCCCGGGCGATGTTTTCCCCTACATAGTCTCCTGTATACCCCAGATCCTGCGCTCTTTGTATGGGCGAACTTCCATCCGGTGCGATATGGCCGAAATAATCATGGTAATACATATCGTTCAGGTGACTTTGTGCGGCTGATTCCAGCGTATCATTCCATTGCAGGTCCGCAGCGGGAGGCATAAAGACGGTTCCGCATTGGCAGCCTGTTCTTCTCAATTGATTAACAGCATTTAGCATGACGATATGCAGGTCTTGTGTGACAGGGCCCCCGGTCTTTGAACAACCTATCGACCCGTCAATACTTAGCAGTAAGGCAAAGGCAATCGTTTTTTTCATATTGATGGCAATCGCTTTTTCACATAACAATGTATGAAACAAATCGCTGAATCCAACCCCGGTTAACATTTGAGTACCTTTTTATAATCATTCTATACACATCGTTAAACATTTGAATCCCTGGAAAGCATAATTAGATACCCTATCCATTTGGTTTAGTACGGTAGCTTTGCTTGTCTATTGCGATTGCACACTACTGCCAGTGAAAAGGAGAAAGATTATTTTCTCAAGTTAGGCCTCTTAAGAGAATACATTTAGTACTCCTTCGTGGCAATGCTACTGCGATAGTAATACCAATCATTTAGCCACTCAATTAAACAAATCTTGTTATGAAAAGAATGATCTTGCCATTTCTGGCTGTCATAGTATTGGCAGCCTGTCAGAAAACCGCTACCATCTCTCCTTCAGCTACACCGCAGGTGGAGGCCGTCTGGTCCACCAGCGCGCAGTATGGGGCTTATTCGACCAATGGGTACAACTTCAATAATGACATCTGGGGCAGCGGCGCCGGCCCGCAGACGCTATGGGTTAATTCCTCCAGTAATTGGGGGGTATGGTCCAATCAGCCCAATACCAGTGGCGTGAAATCCTATCCCAACTGTGCCAAATACATAGGGAAAACGATTAGTTCCATCAATAGCTGTACCAGCAGCTTCAATGTCACGGTTCCCGGCAGCGGATCGTATGAGGCGACCTATGATATATGGGACAGCAACAATGCCAATGAAATCATGTTATGGATGAGCTATCGCGGCAGCGTAGGACCCATTTCCTACACTTATAATTCGAGCGGTCAGCCGGTTGCTGTGGCGACCAATGTATCCGTCGGCGGTCATACCTGGAATATCTATAGGGGTAGTAACGGGTCCAATGCGGTCTACTCCTTTTTGAGGACCAGCAACACCAGTTCCGGAACGGTGGACGTAAAAGCTATCCTCAATTGGATCAAAAATCAGGGATGGTTCGGAAATGTAACATTGGGCAATGTCGAATTCGGGTATGAGATCACTTCTTCCAGCGGAGGATTGAATTTTGTTACCAACAGCTATTCCGTTTCCTCCAACTGAGTTTCATTCAATCTTAAACTCCGATCTTAAAAGGCCGGAAGGCTGCCCCGCTCGGGGCAGCCTTCCTTTTTCACCCCGGCAACTTTCACCCCGGCAATCCCGTCTCCCCGATTCCCAAAGCGCTCTTTTCCTACCCTCCGGAATTATTATTTAGTTAATTTCCCGCAAGCTATTGTATTATCAAAATTTATTATCCAACTTTGTCGTCCGAATTCGTTTCATCGTCCGTATTCATTCTCATCTATATCTTCCTGAACTCTCCTTCGATGCCCATTAGTAGCCTCACTTAGTGTAATTGCTGAGCTTATATTTCTTTGTTCTATACCGAACCTTGTTCTGTAGCTAACCTTGTTCTATAACGAAAGGAGCTCCCGAAAATCCTCTAAAGAGTAGGGCGCGTCAACCGAAAAGCGAATAGAGTAGGTGTCTTATTTTAAAAACGTGTTTTATGGAAGAAGAACAAACTAACCAGTCGCTTCCTCAAAATTACAGGAAGCTTAGCGGCAGTGAACGTAACCCCAGGAAAGGAGCTAAGCTGGTCGGCCCTGCCGACCCGAATGAGACAGTATCACTAAGTATCCGTGTTCGACGAAAGCCAGGCTCACCGCAGCTTCCCGATATGGAGCATTGGGCCAGGACCCTTCCCGCCGATCGCCAATATATCAGCAGGGAGAATTTTGCCGCCACCTATGGAGCTGCACAGGACGACCTTGATAAAGTAACGGAGTTTGCCAAAGCGAACAACCTGGTCGTAAAAGAAGTCAGCGCTCCCCGGCGGACCGTAGAGGTTTCCGGCACCGTAGAGCAGCTAAGTAAAGCATTTGCCGTAAAGCTGGACATGTACAAGACCGATCATGAAACGTATCGGGGGCGGGAAGGGGCTGTTCATTTGCCCAACGACCTGGCCGAAAGGGTAGAGGGAGTTTTTGGCCTGGATAACAGGCGGATGGCCCGCAGACATGGTTCTACGGCAGAGGGGCTCGACGAGCGGACGGCCCAGGTCATCGCACAAGGAGGATCGGCTCTGAACCCGGTGCAGGTAGCCGGACTATATCATTTTCCCACGATGCCGCACGCTTTCACCCAGACCATTGGCTTATTGGAGTTCAGTGATAATACCTCCGGGCTTTGTGGCTACCTTCCCTCCGATATCTCCTCCTATTTCACGAAGAGCATCGGAATCGGTCCGGGTTATATCACGCCCATTCTTAGCAGCGTTACGGTCGACGGGGCGACCAACTCTCCGGGCGGTCCCAATGACGCGGAGGTAGCATTGGATATAGAAGTGGCCGGCGCCGTAGCGCAGAGCGCTAAGATTGCCGTCTATTTCGCTCCTTTCACGGAGAAAGGATGGGTAGATGTGTTGTCCACCATCGTCCATGATTCGGTCAACGCGCCTTCCGTGCTTTCGATCAGCTGGGCATGGACAGAACTGGAATCCTTTGACGGCGTGCTGGCCTGGACGCAACAGGCTATGCAGGCGGTAAGCACGGTATTCCAGGAAGCCGCCTTTATGGGCATGACCGTTTTTGTCGCATCGGGAGACAACGGGTCCAATTGCCAGATCGGGGATGGCAAAGCCCATGTCTATTATCCTTCTTCCGATCCCTGGGTCACTTCCTGCGGGGGAACCTCCATCAATAATGTATCCGGCTCCTCTTTCGATGAGGTCACCTGGAATGACAATGGCATTACAGGCGGGGGGATCAGCGATGTGTTCAACCTTCCGCTGTGGCAGACGGAGGCAAATATTCCATTATCGGTCAATCCCAACAAACGCAAGGGGCGGGGCATCCCGGATATAGCAGGGTATGCCAATGGATACAATATCGTGTTACAGGGCGTCGCATCCAACGGATGGTGGGGGACCAGCGAGACCGCTCCATTATATGCCGGGCTGATCGCTGTGATCAATGCGTATATGGGCCAGCCGGTCGGCTATCTGAACCCGACCTTGTATAAGTTGGCGAAAGCTCCCGGACAAACCATCTTCCGGGATATCCATGACGGAGGCAGCAATGCCGTTTCATCCGCACCGGGCTATACCGCAGGTCCGGGATGGGATGCGTGCACCGGCTGGGGCAGCGTGAATGGCAGCGCACTTTTGGCAGAGCTGCTGCGCTCCGGAAGTCGCCTGGCGCATCGGTCCGGCGATTTTGACGGAGATGGAATTACAGAGATGCTGGTTTCCTCTCCATGGGGGATCGGTATTCTCAAAGAAGCCGGAGCTACCATGAATGCGTTGATGATGGCGCCTAACGGCACCCGCTTCGGCGGCTGGCTGTTGGAGACGGCCGATAACGAATTCGGCCCGATCGCGGACTATGACGGAGACGGTCACGACGAAATCCTGGTATCCAGCGCCTGGGGGATCGGCATCCTCAAATTATCAGGCGGCACGCTGACAGCGCCGATGATGGCTCCTAATGGCACCCGTTTTGGCGGCTGGCTGCTCAACACCGCCGACAACCAGTTCGGGCCTGCCGCCGACTACGATGGCGACGGACATGCCGAAGTCCTCGTGAAAAGCCCCTGGGGCATCGGCATCCTCAAATTGTCAGGCGGCAGCCTGACGGCTCCGATGATGGCTCCTAATGGTACGCGCTTTGGCGGCTGGCTGCTTAATACCGCGGACAACCAGTTCGGTCCTGCCGCTGATTATGACGGAGATCATCATGCAGAGCTCCTCGTCTCCTCTCCCTGGGGGATCGGCATCCTCAAACTTTCCGGTAGCAGCCTGACGGCTCCGATGATGGCGCCTAATGGCACCCGCTTTGGCGGGTGGCTGCTCAATACGGCGGATAACCGCTTCGGCCCGGCCGCTGATTATGACGGAGATCAACATGCGGAATTATTCATCAGCAGTCCATGGGGCATAGGCATTCTCAAGCTCGTAGGCAGTACCCTGACGGCGCCGATGATGCAGCCCAATGGCACCCGTTTTGGCGGTTGGTTGCTGGAGACGGCGGATAACGAGTTTGGCCCTTCGGCAGACTACGACGCGGATGGCAAGGCCGAGATCCTGGTGACGAGTGCCTGGGGGATTGGTATCCTCAAGCTTGCCGGCAGCACCCTGGCGGCTCCGATGATGCAACCTAATGGCACCCGCTTTGGTGGTTGGCTGCTCAATACGGCGGACAATCGCCTCGGTTCCGAAGGCAAATACGGCGGCGGCGCCCAGGTAGATCTCTTCATCACCAGCCCGTGGGGGGTAGGCATCCTGAAGATGGCCGGACCTACGATGGCGGCACCGATGATGCAACCCAATGGCACCCGCTTCGGTGGCTGGCTGCTCGAGACTACGAATAATATATTCTGATCCTTGCAGCGCCCGGCTCCGCGGACCCTACGGTCCGAAAAATCGCCCAGCCCGCTTGGGCTTGGTCCGCCGCCCGGCAGTTCTTCGCTGGGAGCCAGCCCCGCAAGGTCATCGGAGAAATAATGCCTGTTCCAATCAATGGAGGTCGTCTGAAAGAATGGACGGCCTCTTTCTTTTGTCGCTAAGCCCGGACGGTGGGCGCTGTCGCTTTGGTATTTATCACTACCTCACTCGCAAATCTTACAAGGTCGGTGATTGTATTTATTCTTCGCGTCTTCCAACGAGACCTTGATAATTTCGTGTGTGCATCGGTTTAATCCCCGGCAATTGGGGCTGCTGTGATAGGCATAGGAGGTAGAACTGTAGCAGATATAAACGCTGTCTTTTGCATAAAGGCTACCATAGATGGACGTACCTGGACCAGGAGAAGCGGCCGGAGCCGCACTAATCTGCCTTTGGCCTGCAAAGGCAACCAGGAGTGTTTTCACGGTTTTTAGGATGGATTTTCACTCAGTACAGCAGGTCTAATGGGATTGTTGATTAATATGTTGATTTTTAATTATTTATATCCTATAAGGTCGGCGATTTGCCCTAGCTTTACATTTATATGTACGTAAAAGTGTGCCCAATAACATAAACATGTACATGAAAGTGTATTAAATCACACAAATACGTACATGAAAGTGTATCTTTACACATAAATACGTACATAAAAGTGTATTTCCGGACAAAATGAAAAGAGTAGCAACAGCCTATCTGACAAAATGGAAGCAATCCGCCAGTCGCAAACCTCTTATTATCAGAGGGGCAAGGCAAGTGGGCAAAACATGGCTGATGAAGGAGTTTGGCCGCCGGGAATATAAGCAATGCGCCTATGTCAATTTTGAGAGTAATGCGGTCTTAAAAACACTTTTTATTGACAATTTTGATATCCGGCGTATTATCCAGGCGATTCAAATTGAGACCGGAATCACCATCGAGGCAGGCAACACGCTTATTATCCTGGATGAAATACAAGAGGCCAAAGGCGCTCTCACTTCGTTGAAATACTTTCAGGAGAATGCACCCCAATACCATATTATATCTGCTGGATCTTTACTGGGGGTGGCATTAAATAATCATACCTCTTTCCCGGTTGGCAAAGTAGAGTTCATGGATCTTCACCCGCTGAATTTTGCTGAGTTTATGGCAGCGGTAGGGGAGACTTCATTACTCGATCTGTTGCAAAGCGCCGATTGGTCATTGATCAAAAATTTCAAATTAAGGTTCATCGAGCTGCTAAGGCAATATTACTATATAGGAGGCATGCCCGAAGCGGTCTTGTCGTTTTCCAAAAATAGAGATTTCAAGGAGGTGCGGGATATTCAAAAGCGAATTTTGCTGGCCTACGAACAGGACTTTTCCAAGCATGCCCCCAGCGAAATCGTCCCCAGGATAAGGATGTTGTGGAATTCTATTCCCGCGCAGTTAGCCAAAGAAAACAAAAAATTTATTTACGGCATTATCAAAGAAGGAGCAAGGGCAAAAGAATATGAAATGGCGATGTCCTGGCTTATAGATTGTGGCCTCATTCATAAGATCAACCGCGCCACAAAACCCGACATTCCCTTAAAAGCTTATGAAGATTTCAGCGCCTTTAAATTGTTCCTGGTGGATGTGGGCTTGCTCACGGCAATGGGCGACCTGGATGTAAAGACCCTACTGGAAGGCAGCGCCATCTTCGAAGAATTCAAAGGGGCATTAGCGGAGCAATATGTATTACAGCAACTGGTTACGGTCAATGATCTGGCCATCTACTATTGGTCTGCCGATAATGCAAGGGCTGAAATAGATTTTCTGGTACAAATTTCCGGGCAAATTGTCCCGATAGAGGTCAAGGCTGAGGAGAATCTTAGAGCCAGAAGCCTACGGGTATACTGTGATAAGTACAGCCCATCGACAGCGATAAGAACCTCCCTATCGGATTTCCGGAAAGAAGACTGGATGACCAACCTTCCCTTGTATGCGATCGGTGAATTGACAAAGGTCGTTTCCTAAAGACGCCCCCTAATTCCACACCCCCGTATCATTCAACTCGATCCGTTTGCGGTTATAATACAGCATCCCCGAATCCCTCAGTTCATTGAACAACACATTGACGCTTTGCCGGGAAGTGGCGATCACGCCGGCGATATCGCTGTGGGTAAGGTAGTTGTTCAGGATGATCTTATTGCCGATCCTGTTTCCATCACTGCGGGCCCAGGTCTTGATGAACCGGATCAGCCGGGATTTGGCATCGCGGAATACCAGGTCGGAATGCCGGTCTTCCAGGCGCCTCAGTTTTTTATTCACCGTATGGGCATAGTCCAATGCCATCAGCGGATTGTCTTCCAGTATCTTTTTGAAGTCCGCTACCGGAAAAGAACAGACCAGGGTATTGGCCGTCAGCGCTACGGCATATTCATAAGCGGACGGAGCGCCGTCCAGGCTCATATCGCCAAAGATATCCGGTGCGGTGAGGATGTCCTTTACCTGCTCGTTGCCGGCTTCATCATTTTCACTGATCTTGATCTGGCCTTTGATCAGCAGACAGATCCTGCTATAGCTTCCCTCTCCGTAATGGAAGAGCTCTCCCCGGGAATAAGTCTTCACTTTCATCAGGGTGCTGATCGCTTCGATCTTCTGGCTGTTCAGGTGGGCAAATAGCGGATGTCCCTGCAGGTGGATGGATTTTGTTACTTCGTTCATGGTAGGTGATTTTTATTTTTTGAGTAGGGCAGTTTCTAATCGTCGTTTATTGTATACGTTGCCTTTGTCAGTCCGTCTGTTTGTCATCTTCCCGGCTTCCGTCCACCGGCTTTCAACCCAGCGCATTTTCAATCTTGCTGATCAGCGTGTTCTTTGGGGTTAGCCCGACCACATGATCGACCAGCTCCCCGTTTTTAAAGAATAGGATCGTCGGGAGTTCCAGGACACCGAATTCTTTTTCCATGCCCGCTTCCTGCTCTACGTCGATCGAAAAGAAGTCGGCGATCCCGTTATAACACTTCGACAGTTCTTCATAGACCGGGGCGATGATCTGGCAGGCCCCACTCCATTCCGTTTTGAATTGCACCAGGGATAGGTGACCGTTGCTGCTCTCCATTACTTCCTTTTTAAACTGCGTCTTTCCGATCGTGTGGCTCATGGGAGTGCTGTTTTATATGGGGTCCATAGCCAATCGGCATGCCAGGAAATTTTCCGGACAACGGAGCACGGGCTGTAACCTGCCGTGGTCGTGCATTTCAGGAGATTTAGACCCGCCGGTATTTTCGTTTTTCATCGCATCGCCCCTCCCAACCTATTGGGAATTTCCCAATAAGTTGGGAGGGGAAAATTGGGAATAGGAGTTCTTTTTTGCCGAAATGACTGCCTTCACTGCGAAGGCTATTATTGCGTAATTTTGCCTGCCAGCAAGGATAAATAAACAATTATGGAAATAGGCATAGATAGTTTCGCAGCGATGTTCGCGGATGATTCGGGTACTTCGATCAATAATAAGGATAGCATGGCTCAGCTGCTCGAACGGATAGAACAGGCCGACCGTTCCGGCCTGGACATCTTCGGGATCGGGGAGCACCACCGCAAAGGCTTTTTGGATTCAGCTCCGGCACTGATCCTCGCTGCTGCGGCAGCACGGACCAAACGTATCCGGCTTACCAGTGCCGTAACGGTGCTTAGCGCCGCCGACCCGGTCAGGGTCTTTCAAAACTTCGCCACCCTGGATCTGATCTCGGGAGGACGGGCTGAGATGGTGGTCGGCCGCGGTTCTTTTATAGAATCTTTTCCCCTCTTCGGACTGGAACTGGAGGACTATGACGAGCTCTTTGCAGAGAAACTGGGCCTGTTGCTCGAAATTCGTAAAAACGAGTTCGTAACCTGGTCCGGTAAGTTCCGGCCCGCACTAAAGGCGCAGCCTGTCTATCCCAGGCCCTTGCAGGATCCGCTGCCTATCTGGATCGGCATCGGCGGTACCCCCGAATCGGCTATCCGGGCAGGTACGCTCGGCCTGCCGCTCATGGTGGCTGTCATCGGCGGGGAGACTCATCGCTTCAGACCCCTGGTAGACCTGTACCGCGAAGCTGGGAAGAGGGCCGGTCATTCGCCGGATCAATTGAAAGTTGGCTTACATTCTATGGGATATGTTGCCGATACGACGGAACAGGCGGTGGAAGAATTTTATCCCGGCTTTGTCGCCGGTATGGCGAAAATAGGGAAGGAACGGGGATGGCCGCCCATGACCCGCGCCGCATTCGATGCCCAAAGGGGACCCCGTGGCGCCTATATCATCGGCAGTCCCGAAGAGGTGGCCGCAAAAATCCTTCGTCACAGCGAGGCCTTGGGCGGGATCTCCCGGCTGACCTTCCAGATGGATGGCGCGGCCCTCCCGAATGCCAAGTTGTTGCAGGCCATCGAACTGATCGGTACCAAAGTGGCGCCGGCCGTTAAATAAGTTAAAACCCTCCCAATGTCAACCCCTTGACTTTGATCCGGCCCAACCTGGTTTTACATTTGGTGTGCACACTTATCCAATGAATGTTTTTCTAAAGTCACCACTATGTACAGAGTCTTGCTATCCATAACGATTTCCGCCGCGATTGCCTTTGCCGCGCCAACTCCCCATCACATTGCCAAAGACGGCTTTGCCGTCGTCGAACTTTTCACATCGGAGGGGTGCTCCAGTTGCCCGCCCGCGGATGAATTGTTAGCCGTCATAGCCAAAGAATACCCGGAGAATGTCTATGTCCTGAGCTTTCATGTGGATTATTGGGACAGACTTGGGTGGAAGGATGTTTATAGCAGCCCGGATTATACGCACCGGCAGCAGGAATATGCGCAGCAATTTAGCCTGAACAGCATCTATACACCCCAGGCCGTAGTGAATGGCAAGGTGCAGTTTGTCGGTTCCGATGGAAGCCGCCTGCGCTCGGCAGTCGAAGACGGCATCGCCGCTAAAACCCCGGCCGATAAGATCCTTCTCTCCGCTAAGTGTGAGGATGGAAAGAATGTCAAAGTGTCCTACAGTATAGACAATCCCGGCAAGGCCGCTCTCCAGATAGCCCTGGTCCAATCCCGGGCTTCCAGCCAGGTCCTCCGCGGTGAGAACCAGGGCCACAAACTGGAGCATGTTAACGTCGTCCGTGCCTTTCAATCCGTTTCCCCCCAGTCAGGCAGTGGGGGAGTGGCATCCCTGAAATTACCGGACGGGCTAACGATGAAAGATTGTAAAATTGTTGGATTTTTGCAGGACAAGAAGGATGGCAGGGTGTTGAACGCAAAACAAGCGGCGATACAATAAAGGTTCACCTGGGCATAACAAGGAATCACAAAAATTATCTATGAATATCAAAATTCAGCATACCCATACCCGGGAGGAAGCCAGGAGGCGCGTAACGACCTTGATTAATAAGCTGAAGAGGCAATATGGCGATCAGATACAAAATCTAAATGAAGAATGGACCGATTATACCGGTACGATCGAAGGCTCCGCCAAAGGATATTCCTTATCGGGTACTATAGACGTGAAAGAGGATGTCCTCGACATCGACCTGAAACTTCCCTTCCTGCTCCAGGTCTTCGGCAATAAGATCAGGTCGGTGGTTGAAGAGCAGGTTAAAAAAGAGCTTTCGGATGGTAAGGCGTGAGCTTAAATTTACCTGCTTTATTGGCAACGGATCGAAGATTATATTTTGTTTGAAGGTTTGCCCAGATTTCGGGACTTCCACCAAATACCCCAGCTATACGATAACACATTTCAGGACTGATATCTGACTTGCCATTAAGGATATTCGATAAAGTTGGACGAGTAACCCCCAGCATTTTGGCACTTTCCGTAACAGTCAATTCATTCGCGTTAATCACCTCCTCCCGAAGGATTTCTCCGGGATGAATATTTCTCATTTGTCTTTTTAACATACAAATTCTTTTTAATGATAGTCTATATAATCCAAATCATGAGCGTGCTGGCTTTCAAAACGGAAGATTATACGATAGTTCTTGCTAACTTTTAAACTCCAGAAGTCTTTTAGTTGTCCCACCAGCTTATGTGGATTCCAGTTTCTAAAAGCTTCAAAGTCTTCCGGTACTTTATTGGCGCTATCAATAACTTCTAACATGATCTCAATTCTTTTTACCAGATCAGAGGGAAGCCTGCTACTATTTCCCTCCTCCCATAATAGCCGCAATCCTTTGTGCCTAATGCTTTTAATCATGTCTGTATAGTGTAAAGTTACGCTTTACAAGTAAATCCTACAAAATATTATTTCTAGAATAACTTGTTGGCTTATAATTAATTAATTACAGTTTCTTTCTTCCTGCTTTGTGGAGATTGTGTCCTGGAGCCTATTTTCTTTCTTTTGTTTGGGCCCCGGGCATCTATAGGAAAATCATTGCGGATAGCTTGATGAGGTTATTAATACAGTCGACTCGTAAAAATAAAAAATAATGTAAAACAGATTCTAACTATTTAGGACGTAAGGGTTTTCTTCTATCGATTGACGAATACTTCGAATTCCAGCGTCACTATCGCTGTAATAATTGCCCATGAGACTTTGTGGTATCTTGGGGCTGCCGCCGGCCTGATGACACTTGCGGAATGACATTACGTAGACTAAATGGGGGTATTCACCAGGAAGCCTTAGAGCGTCTTTCTTTACCGGCGGCCTTCCGTCCAGAGCTTCGTCAGAGCGACATTTAGTCGCTCTTTCTCGCTCGTAACCTTCGCTCCGCTCGGTTATCTCACCGACGCTGGTTCTTCTGTTGAACTCCGTGTGGGGGCTAGTCTCTATGCGAAGAAAGGCGCCTACCTTCGAGGTGGACAGCTGGCCGCTGGGAGAGTGTGATCGGGCCGGTCAGACTTAAGCCTTAGGCGTCACTTACGTTTTCATTATTTTAAGAACGCAAATCGCTCCAGATTTTGCCTTAGCATAGTTTTTTGGAAAAATCATCAGGCTTTGTTTCAGCCCCCTCACCCCCTCCTTATCCCCAACTTCTTCATCCTCGCCTCCAGCGTCGTCGGATTCAACCCCAGTATCTTCGCGGCGCCCTTCTCTCCGGACACCTTCCATCCGGTCTTTTGCAGCACTTCCAGGATATGGTTCTTCTCCACGTCGTCCAGCGTAGACAAAGCCGCAGGCTTAACACCACCAGCACCCCCGCGTCCCACCCCCGCCACCGGCATCCATTCCCCCGGCTCCAGCACCCCATTCCGGCTGAGGATCAGCGCCCGTTCGATGATATTTTCCAGTTCCCGCACATTGCCGGGCCAGTCGTAGAGCTCCAACGCAGCCATCACCCGCGCCGGGATAGAAGAAATCTTCTTCCCCATCTTCATCTCATGCTTTTGGCAGAAGTGTTTCACCAGTAAGGGGATGTCTTCTTTCCGGTCCCGCAGCGGCGGGCACAATACAGGAAAAACATTCAATCGATAGTACAAATCCTCCCGAAACTCTTTCCGGGAGATAGCCTCTTCCAGGTTGCGGTTGGTGGCCGCGATCACGCGCACATTCACCTTCATGGTCCGCGGATTGCCTAGACGCTCGAACTCACCTTCCTGCAGGACCCGCAGCAATTTCGCTTGTAGCTCTACCGGCAGCTCTCCGATCTCGTCTAAGAAGATCGATCCCCCGTCAGCCAGTTCGAATCGCCCGATCTTTCGTTCCAGGGCGCCGGTGAAGGCCCCCTTCTCATGGCCGAATAATTCGCTTTCGATCAGGTTGGCCGGCAGGGTAGCGCAGTTCACTTTTACGAGCGGCTTGCGTGACCGTAAGGAGATATTGTGGATGGCCCGGGCGATCAGCTCTTTCCCGGTGCCGGATTCGCCCAGGATCAGTACCGTGGCGTCGGTGGAGGCGACCTGTTCTATTTGCTGCAGCACTTTATGGAAGAGCTTGCTTTTGCTGACGATCTCGTCGAAGTTGTTGTTCAGCCGGATCTCTTCTTGCAGGTATTTGTTTTCGGCTTGCAGTTGGTTCTTCAGGGACTCGATCTCTTTGAGCCGGATCTGCAGCTCCTGGTTGGCGATCTCCAGTTTCTTCCAGGCATGGAGCCGGTCGATCTCTGCGCCGGCCCGCGCCGCGAAGATCTTCAGGATGGCGGTTTGGTTTTGTTCATTTGTCATTGGCATCGGATCGTAGGCGGCAATATGCCCGATCACTTCTCCGGACGAAGGGCTGTAGATAGGAACGCCAATATAGAATTCGATGCCTTCTTCCGTCTCTGGAAATATTTTTCCCAGGGCTTCCGGGCAGAAATAGTCTTTTCCCTGCATGACGATTTCGCAGGGGGTGCCTTTGATGGCGTATTCGAAGGACTCCTGGAGCTCCTGACGGTCGACATAGGAGAGGGTCCGCACCCGGGTCTTTTCGGCGTCGCTGCATTCGGTGACGATGGCATAGCGCACGCCCAGGGTGGCCGTGATGTATTTGGCCAGCTCCCGGAAATAATCCTCTCCGGTGAACCCCGCCGTTCTCCGGGCCAGGGTGAGCAGTATATTTTCGTCCGTATGGGGTGGGAGAGGGGACTGTTCGTTTGATTTGGGCATAATGTGGCTGGTAATTAACTATTTACATAAAGATAACGATTGCGGGAGTCATGCCGGTTGTCCGCCGCCCTAAAAAACTTTTTTTCCTCCTTCGCAGCAGGGTGGATTGGACGCAGCCGTTTGCGGGTATTACCGGTTGCAAAATGGTTTTTGCAAGGTACCAGCTACCCAAAAGAGCTGATAAAAGTACAGCCGTTACTAGTGTTTGGGGGTGTGGTGAAGCTATCGGTAATAAATAACCGTCATTTTGAAGTTTAAAAAATTAACTATAAAATTGCAGTACCAACAACATCTCTGACGCCTTCATCTAGTCAAAATTATTCGCAATGAATGACCGGGCGCAACTACATTTTTCGAGAGAAAACACGACCAGCTTTAATCTGCTCTATAAAAAATACTGGCCCCTGCTGTGTAATTATGGGATGAAATATATTTCCGATCCTGCCGATGTCGAGGACCTTGTAACCGATGTATTTGTACGGTTCCTGGATAAGCCCAGGACCTTCGGCAATATGGTGGCGGTACGCGCCTTCCTCTTCAAATCCGTCTTTAATGCCTGTATCAACTGGTCCATCTTACAAGGGCGGAAGCAGAAGAACTTAGACAGCCTCTGTATTTACTACAGTCATGACTGGGAAGATTACAGCCTTTCCCAACTAATTCGAAAAGAAGCCGGCACCGAGCTCATGGCCGCGATCGAGACGATCCCTCCCCAGGCCCGCAAAGTCTGTAAGCTGCTCTACCTCAAGGGCATGAACTACGACCAGGTCGCCGCCCTGCTCAACATTTCCCGCAATACCGTGAAGAACCACCAGACCGGCGCCCTGAAGGTCCTGCGTAAGAAGTTTCCGCAGCGGGAGCATTTGTTTGGGTGACTCCGTTAGATGTCCTTGATCAAAAATCGGGTATCATTTAAGCTATTACCTGGGTGTAGGAGACTATAGTGCGCCCAAAAACTGAAAAAGGTAAGGCGCTTATTTTGCCCATAATTATCGAAATAGGCATTAAAGGCGAACACCGCGTGATAAGTGTTGCCAAAAACATATGGTGTGACACCATTTTTTACGGAGGGATTTGTGTTAACAGTCTTAAGGCCTAGAAGCACCGGCAAATACTCTGCGTTGATGCCACCCTTTTCACCATGTAACAAAAGCAAGGAGCTTGTCAGATCCTGACAGGATTGAAAGGGGTTTGGACCATTCGGGTAGCTTACTGTGGATTGAAGAACCGCCTTTTTAGCCATGACGGCATACATCAGTCTGGCTGTCTTAAAGATACTACTATCATGAACGAAGATGAATCCGCATTTTGCATTTGCGGCAGCCTGGTCCTGATCGGTTACAATGACCTGCTCATTGTTCCGTAGGACGACCGTTGTGCTGCCATTGGAATATTGGGAACTTTTAAAAATATTGCCCTGACCGAAAGTACACAAAGAGGCTTTGATCACAGCCACAGATGCGCAGTTAAAGTCCGCATTACTGCCTTGGTAAAAAGCCGTATTTACAGCTGTATCATAGGTATAACTTGGTACAGTCGGTTGAAAGCCGGGCTTTGAAAAGGACATTATAAATGCGGCTGATGCAATTAAAGTGCAAAAGGTGTTGGTATAGGTCATTGAATAGACATTTAATTGAAAGTACGATCAGCTCTCTCAATCGGCCACCCGTGAAAACACCCTTTTTCCCTCCGCTTTTGACGAAACTAGATGGTTGTACCTATTTTTGCCTACAGGTATTATTAATTACTTTAGTAATCAGACCTGTGAAAAGGGACTATCCCGTTTTTTCGTCTACTTTCATCGCCAAACACCCAAGCCTTCCACCTATTTGTTGATATAACCTTTCCAGACTACAAGATCCCAACAATTGCTGTTCCTTCAGGCATACCTGCCTGGGGATAGCGTCATTTATACCAGTTAAGACCTGATGCAAAAAACAAACGAACAGTTAGTAGCAGAATTAACGCAAGGCGACAGGTCCGCCTATACCATTATTTATAACCAACTGTTCTACAAGATCTTCCATTTCGCGCTGGCCTTGGTCAACCGCCAGGAAGCAGAGGATATCTGCGCCGATTTGTTTACCAAACTCTGGGAACGACGCGCCGAATTCGACACCGTCAATAACATCGAAAGCTTCTTAATGGTCAGCGTCCGCCACGCCTGTCTGAACTACCTACGGGGAGCCAAGCGTCATTTTGAGATTGAGCGGGATCTGCAGAAGACCTCCGAGAAAGTGGTCTCCCTGGAAAGAAGCATTGAAATAAGGTCTCTATGGAAAGATCTGATAATCAAAAAGATCGCCCTGCTCCCCAGCCAATGCCAGCGGATATTCCGCTATGCCTATATCGACGGCCTCACCAATGCCGAGATTGCCCAATTGCTGAATATCTCGGAGAAGACCGTGAGTAACCAGAAGATCAGGGGCGTTCAATTATTGAAAGAGATCGCCAATATCAATCTGCTCCTTATCGCCGCGCTGCTATCCTTTCTCCATAAATTATAACCCGTCCCATAATTATAACCCGGCCGGGAACTTTTCCCCGCGTAAGTGTCTTAATACTGCAGGCTGGATCACTAGCTTTACCCAGCTATTTCATACAACTATGACCTACAAAAAAATTTGGCAGGTGGCTTTCTTCATCATTAGCCCCCTTTTCTCATTTTGCCAGGAGACCTATACCGTTAATACCAAAGTGATCAAAGGGGACATCTCGCCCACGCTCTGGGGCCTCTTCTTCGAGGATATCAATCGCGGCGCCGATGGCGGCCTATATGGAGAAATGGTGGAGAATCGCTCCTTCGACTTTCCCAAACCCATGATGGGCTGGACCGCCTGGCCCAACAAAATAAGAGACGGCATCTTCATGGTCGTCAACCAGAGCGCGGAGAACCCGGCGAATCCAAAGTATATGGCGATTGCTACCCGGATAGACGACACCGTGGGGCTGATCAACGCCGGATTTGGCGGGATGCGATTTGAAAAGGATGGTGATTATCAACTGACCCTGCGGTATCGCCAGCAGACGCCCGGCATGCATGTACGTGTCATTCTGTTCAATACCATCAACAAGGTGATTGCCAGGACCGAACTGACTCCTTCCACCGAAACAGGCAGCTGGATGGAGAAGACCATTTCCGTGAAACCGACGGATACGGCCAGTGTGGGCAAGGTGTTGGTCATCTTCGAAGGCGCCGGTAAGATGGACGTAGATCGGATCTCCCTGTTCCCACCGCATACCTGGAAGGAAAGACCGGGAGGACTCCGCGCCGACCTGGTGCAAAGGCTGGCCGATCTTCATCCCGGCTTCCTGCGTTTCCCCGGTGGCTGTATCGTGGAAGGCAACAACCTCTCCCATCGATATCAGTGGAAGCATACCATCGGACCTATTGACGAAAGACAGCTGGTGCAGAGCATCTGGAATGACGATGTGCCGGACCGCCAGACCCCTGATTATTTCGAAAGCTTCGGGCTGGGCTTTTATGAATACTTTCAGCTCTGTGAAGATATCGGGGCCTCGCCCCTGCCCATTCTCAACTGCGGCATGTCCTGCCAGTTCGATGCGGCGGAAGTCGTTCCCATCAATGAGCTCGATCCCTATATCCAGGATGCGCTCGACCTGATCGAGTTTGCCAATGGCGAAGCCTCGACCAAATGGGGCGCCAAACGCGCGGCGCTGGGACATCCGGCGCCCTTCAACATGCATTTGCTGGGCGTGGGTAATGAGAACTGGGGCCCGCAATATGCGGAACGACTCGACCTGTTTACCCGTGCGATCAAAACGAAATATCCCACCGTACAACTCATCAATGCCACCGGTTACAGCCGGAATGAGCCCGTCTTCAAGTATATGGATTCCGTGCTCCGTAACCGCCAGGCCGATATCATCGACGAACATTTTTACAGTACCCCCGAATGGTTCCTGGTCAACAGCAACCGCTATGATGGCTATGACCGCAAGGGACCCAAGATCTTCGTGGGAGAGTATGCCGCGCAAAGCGACCGGATCGGGAGTATGAAGAATGTCAACAACCTGAAGACTGCTCTCTCAGAGGCGGCATTCATGACCGGTATCGAGCGCAATGCCGATGTCGTGACCATGGCCTCCTATGCGCCCCTCTTCGGGCATGTGCGGGATTGGCAGTGGACGCCCAATCTGATCTGGTTCGACAATGCGAAGTCCTATAATACCCCCAACTATTATATCCAGCAGCTCTTCGCCCTCTACAAAGGTACGTCCGCGGTATCTCTGTCACTCAATGGGAAGCCCCTCAATGGCCAGGACAGCATCTGGGCCTCTGCCGTGATCGACAAGACCTCCGGAGATCTTATCGTCAAGCTCGTCAACATGTCAGCCACTCCTAAAGAGAAACAAATCAACCTCTCCGATGCCAAGCTCACCGGCACCGCCGAGATCACTAGCCTCCACAACAGCGATCTGTCATTGATGAACAGTCTTGCCAGTCCGGATAATATCGCGCCCGTCAGCAATACCCAGCCCGTCAGCGGCAAGCAGCTGAAGCTAAATCTGTCGGCGTATTCTTTCACGGTGGTGAAGGTGAAGTTGAAAAGCAGTTGATTATCAATTTCTTGCAATTTGTGCGACACTGTCGCACAAATTGCTCCCGGCATGCTTTCTCCTGGTGTTGGGGCTGCCGCCGGCTTGATGACATGCGGGAATGACATAGGGTAGGATAGATTATGGATGCGTTGAGAATATTCTATTCTTACCCGGTAATTTAACATTATCCGCCCTGCGGGTTTCAGACCAAAAATGCATTAAGGCATCATTATCAACCATCATTTGTTTAAGTCTTTCCATTTCCGAAAAATCATATTTGCCTTTGGATGTCTCCAACGTCTTCAAGTATTATTAATCTCTGTAAAGAGCCATTGTCTCTGTAATAAGTTCAGGGGTAGCCTTTGATCTCCCCCGAATGTTGAGATAAATAACCTCTTTGTTGAATCTTGTTTTTTACCTGAATAATAAGTGGAAGATTTGTTGCTCAATTTATCATTAACAAATCAAACGCATGAAAAAACAGTTTTCAGCCTTAAAAAAGGGCTTTTTCTTCCTCTCGCTCGCGATCATGACAATGCCGGTCTTTTCCCAATCGAAATTGCTTGTCGGCTCCTGGCTCCTCACTGCCGCCGACAAAATCCTGCCAGACGGGAGCCAGGTGGCTGATTATGGAACGGCCCCCCACGGTATCGCCATTTTTACTGCCGACAGTCATTACGTGGTAGAAATATTTCGGTCGGATCGCTTAAAATTTGCTTCAGGGGATCGCACGAAAGGCACTCCGGAAGAATACAAAGATGCCATTCTAAGTGCCAGCTGTCATTTTGGTACCTATGCCGTTGACGTAACAAAAGGCACCATCACTTTTCATACAGACCGTGCTTCTTATCCCAACTGGGATGAGACAATCCGCGTCAGCAGCTTCACACTTGAAGGAGATAAATTGACCTGGCGGGTCCCGCCCCGCCCGGATGGCTCTATCCCCGTATCTGTTTTCAGTCGAATACCTTGATTGGGTTATCTTGGCTTATAATTGCATTTTTAAGTAGACAGGAAACTAAAAGCAAACGATTTTCTTATGATTTATCCTAAAATAATTGGAAAAATAGCGGATAGTATAAAGGAACTACCTGACAAAACAGAGTTATCATTTGCTGTCGTTAAAAATGGGAAGGCAGATTATTATGGAATGATCAAAGAAAATGGAGATATTAATGAAATAAATAATAATGATTCTGCTTTTGAAATAGGTTCTGTTACAAAAGCCTTCACTGGCAACGTATTAGCGCAGTTAGCCGTTGAAAAGAAAGTTGATCTTGACGATCCGGCTCAATATTTTCTTCCATCCCTATTCTAAATAATCCCCCAATTACCCTAAGGCATCTGGCAATGCATACTTCCGCCTGCAAAAAATCCCGGTATCGCTGACAGGCCAGGACTAGCGCGATCTTTTGACTGCCCAGACAAAATAAGTTGCCTCGGGCTTTTCCAAGACTTGTCTGCAGGAATAGATCTTTGTCCCAAAATTTCATCCGGGAATAACTGTAGCGGTGGAGGATATTATACTTTAATAGGAAGCTTTTGGCCCATTCCAGTTTTTTATCCAGGTACAACGAAAACCCTTCTTTGTCTTCGGCTACCCGGTATACTTCCAGGTTATAAAGCAGCTTATAATAATACAGCCGGCTATAAAAATAAGGGGCTGTATGCTTAAAATAATCGATCTCGGCTGCCCGGTCGGGAAATGGCTGTTCAGCTGCCAGAACATGCTCTTTTAATTGTTCCACAAATTGTCTGACGACCTCCATGGCCGCGTAGTATTGATCGATTTTGTTGCCGATGGTGGTAGTTTGGCTCAAGGCCTCTTCCAGCTGTTCTTGTAGCTGGTCGATGAATTGTTTCATAAAAAGAAAAATAGCAAGGTGATTAACTGTGGGGAGGAGCGTGCGCTGGAGGCTATTTATTTCCCGTTATTGGTTTCCAGGCATTTGTAGAAAAATCATGGTGGATAGCTTGATAAGGTTATCAATACAGTCGACCCGTAAAAATAAAAAATAATATAAACAATTTAAAATTATTTAGTGGTCTTCCCGGTACCATGTTTCCTAAATGTTATATTATTAAAAACAAATTATGAAGAAGGCCGGGACTTTCTTTGAGCTTATGGGTCTATTATAGACAAAACCTATCCATTTAGAAAATTATTGCATATAATTTAAAATGAATGTCGATGGGCTTTGATCCAAAACAAATAATAGACTTGCTGCATAAGTACAAGAGAGGCACTCTCACCGTGGAAGAAGATGGTCTTCTGAGAAATTGGATCGGCCAATCGCTTGATAATAAGGCTTTCTTTGAGGAAGTCGACCAGGACGACCAGTACTTCAGCCATTTGCAGGAAGATACGATTTCCAGATTACGGGTGCTGGAAGAAGTTAAGAAACGTACCGGCGATCTAACCGCCTCTCCCATAGAATATTCTATTCCAACCAAGGTGTTCCATTTTTCAAGCACTGCTCGCTGGATAGCGGCCGCCAGTGTTCTTGCCATTCTAATCGCTGGTTACTCCTATTATCGTTCTGTCAAACTCCAAAATCCTAAACCGGAAATGGCGTTACAACCTTCTTCCAAAGCAGACGTCCTCCCGGGTGGTAATAAGGCTATTCTCGTACTGGCCAATGGTTCAAAAATTACACTAGATAGTGTGGCGAATGGAGTGCTGGCAACCCAGGGGAATACACAGATTCATAAACTCAACAGTGGTCAACTGTCTTATACAGTTGTTGACAAGGCATCATCAGACCTCATATATAATACGCTCAGCACTCCCCGGGGAGGACAGTATCAATTGACCTTGCCAGACGGTTCCAAAGTCTGGCTCAACAGTGAAAGTACCCTCTCTTACCCCGTGGCTTTCACCGGATCCGAAAGAAAGGTTCGGCTTACCGGAGAAGGATATTTTGAAATAGCTGCCGATCCTGTCCGATCTTTCCGGGTAGAAACGTCCAGAGGGAGTACCCAGGTCCTGGGGACCAGCTTCAATATCAGTTCCTATCCGGATGACAAGGCCGAGATGACTACCTTATTGACCGGAAAAATAAAGGTCAATGCTGCTTCCCAGTCCTTCGTCTTGCAACCCGGCGAGCAGGCCTTCGACGCTGGATCCTCCGTTTCTATCAAGCACCCCAATTTGAAGACCGTGACAGCCTGGCGCCGTGGATTCTTCAATTTCTCAGAGGCAGATGTAACTTCTGTCGTTAAGCAGCTCGCCCGCTGGTACAATGTGGAGTATCGGTTTGAAGGAGCGCCGTCCACAGAGAAAGTCGATGGTTTAATCGGCCGTGATCTCAAACTGTCAGAAGCCCTGGCTGTGTTGAGAACCCTACACATTAATGCTATACTGATAGATCGTACGATTATTATAAAACCCTAGCTTCCTCCTTAACCATTAAACACTCCCGATTCCCCTGAGGACCCTACCGTATGAAAAAATTGCTGGAATCAAAACTGTTCACTTCTTAATGAGAAAAAAATGAAACTTCAACCCCGCCTTTTTGCCCGCGCTCGTCAACCTGTCTAGTCCAGATAACTTCGTAAGGCTCCAATAAAAAACCGGGAATATGGTTGCACATACTACCGGTCTGCTTCTCCTCGCGGAAAGCTTAGTTGGGCAACCCTTACACGAGTGTTAATCAGCTGCTTAGATAAACCCAACTCTACAAATTTATGAATTTTAAATTCATGGACTGGCCTCTTATTGGACGAGAGAGCCTATCCGTTCATTTCCAGGATCTTAGCCCCGATCCCGACGACAGGATCAAGGCAATGCTCCGCTCAATTCTCCTGACGATGAGAATAACAACAGTCCTCATGCTGATCACGGCGGTTCACCTAAGCGCCACCGGTCTCTCCCAAAAGATCAGCTTCACCGGCAATAACGTGCCCCTCTCGGCCGTCTTCAATGCCATCGAGGAGCAAACTGGCTATGGGGTCATTATGTCTCATTCCATACTGGAGACCTCTAAGCCTGTGACCGTCTCCTTCAAGGATGCGCCCATCGAGGACGTGTTGAAGAAGTGCTTCTCTTTCCAGGATTTAAAATTCAGCTATACCATCACCGGTCACACCATCAGTATCGCCAAGGATGAGTCCTCGGTCTTCACTCCGCCCATGGCACCCACCCGCCCACCCGAATTCGTCGGCGTCGTTCGATCAGAGGATGGAACCCCCCTGGCCGGCGCAACAGTAGAAATTATGTCACTAAATAAAAAGGGTCTTACCAATGAAAAAGGAGAATTCTCTTTTACGAAAGTTCCAGATGGAAAATACAAAGTAGAGATTACTTTTGTGGGATATGAGAAGTATCAAACTTATATAGAGGTTGGTGATAATCAGGTTAGGCTGATGGCGGATCTTAGAATGTCGTCTAGTAGTTTGGATCAGGTGCAGGTGATTGCGTATGGCACTACTACCCAACGACTAAGTACTGGCAATGTGACGACAGTAGGCGGTAAAGAAATAGAGCAACAACCCGTCAATAATCCTTTGTTGGCATTGGAAGGCCAGGTTCCGGGTTTGTTAGTCACTCAGAGTAATGGCCTTCCGGGAAGTGGCATTACGGTGCAGATCCAAGGGCAGAATAGCATTGCCAACGGCAATGATCCTTTTTATGTGATTGATGGAGTGCCTTATACCTCTCAACTATTACCTAATCTTGGTGCTGGCCTTTTAGGAGTTTCTGGAGTTTCTGGTAATATTCAAGGAGGTAACCCCTTAAGTTATATTAATCCTTCTGACATTGAAAGTATTTCTGTCTTAAAGGATGCGGATGCAACCGCTATATATGGATCCCGTGCTGCCAACGGTGTTATACTCATTACTACCAAGAAAGGAAAAGCAGGGCAGACCAAAGTGGATATCAATATGCAAAATGGATGGGGGAAAATAACCCGAAAATTAAACCTATTAAATACTCCGCAATATCTACAGATGCGACATGAAGCATTGAACAATGATGGAATTACCCCAAGTTTAGAAAATGGCGATTATGATCTGTTGCAATGGGATACAACCCGTTATACAGACTGGCAAAAAGCTTTAATCGGAGGAACGTCGCATTATACTAATGTGAGTGCGAACGTCTCAGGTGGTAATTCGACAGTACAATATCTTGTAGGAGGTACTTATCATCGTGAGACTACTGTTTTTACAGGTGATTTTTCGGATCAGAAAGGGGCTTTGCATTTTTATATAAAGAGTATTTCTGTTAATCAGAAATTTTATATGCAGATTGCAGGTAATTATATGGTAGATAATAACCAGTTACCCTTAGCAGATCTTACCTATACTGCTATTATACTTCCACCGGATGCTCCCCCCCTTTATAAGCCTGATGGAAGCCTGAATTGGGCACCCAATGCTTCAGGATATTCTACTTTTTACAATAATCCTCTTTCTTTTTTGTATAATAAATATCAAAACAAGGTTAACAATTTAGTCAATAATGCAATTTTAAGTTACCAAATTTTACCCGGGCTGGAAATCAAAAGCAGTTTTGGCTATACCAACATGGAAACAAATGAAATTATTACTGTACCCTTGCTTTCATTCGCACCAGAAAATCGGCCCTATAATCAAAGATCAGCTAATTATGGAAATAATAATATAAGTTCATGGATCATAGAACCTCAAGCTAGTTATAAACGGGCTATCGGCAAGGGAAAATTTGAAGCATTTGCAGGCTTGACCATACAACAAAACAACAGTAATGGGAAACAATTGTCAGGTCTTGGTTATAATAGCGATTTAGTTCTGCAGAATATTGGGGCTGCCGCTTCTGTAACTGTTCAATCTACTACAATTTCTACCTATAAATACAATGCTATATTTGGCCGCTTGGGCTATAATTGGGAAGATAAATACCTTGTAAATCTTACTATCCGAAGAGATGGAAGTAGTCGTTTCGGACCAGCAAGCCAGTTCCACAACTTTGAGGCAATAGGGATTGGTTGGATATTTTCAAAAGAGGCTTTTATGCAAAACACCCTACCCTTTTTAAGTTTTGGTAAGCTCAGAGCTAGTTACGGTACTACCGGCAATGATCAAATCGGTAACTATCAGTTCATGAACTTATATAACCCAATTAATAATGTGGGTGTTGCTTACCAGGGAGTGATTGGGCTGCAACCCAGTGGCCTACCGAATCCTTATTTGCAATGGGAAGAAACTAGAAAATTGCAATTTGGGTTAGATATTGGCTTCTTAAAAGATCGGATCTTATTCAATGCTAATTATTTTCAGAACCGATCTTCCAACGAGCTATTGGCCTATTCGCTTCCTATCATTACAGGCTTTGGAGGCATAAACAAGAATTTTCCGGCTACAGTACAAAATTCAGGTTGGGAATTTATGCTATACACAACCAATATTAAAACCAGGGACTTTAGCTGGACAACCCATATCAACCTGACTATTCCCAAGAATAAGTTGATTGCATTTCCAAATTTAGCCAGTTCATCGTATGCTACTAGTTTAATTATAGGTCAGCCTATATCTATTTCAAAGGTATACCATCTGATAGGAGTTAATGACACTACTGGTATTTATCAGTTTTCGGATAGTAAAGGCAAGTCTACATACAATCCTTCTTATGGAACTGATAATACTGTAATTATAAATTCAGTGCCAAAATTTTATGGAGGCTTTCAAAATAGTTTCAGTTATAAAGAGGTTGAACTGAATGTTTTATTTCAGTTTTCGAAGCAACAAGGTCCTAATTATTTTGGCTTTATTCCTGGCACACAGGGAATAAATCAACCTGTTTCAGTGCTGAGCCGTTGGCAAAAACCAGGTGATCATACCAATGTACAGCGATATAATTCTAATTATAGCTTGTTTGGGCAGTTCTTTGATGCGGCTGGCAGCGATGCAGGCCATTCTGATGCTTCTTATATTCGATTAACAAACCTTTCCTTATCGTGGCGATTTCCCATGAGTTGGAACAAAAAAATGCATCTCCAAAACTGCAGGGTGTATGTCTCGGGTCAAAATTTATTAACAATCACGCATTATCAAGGAATGGATCCAGAGAATCAAAATATTAATTCCCTTCCACCTTTAAAAGTTTTGACAGCCGGTATGCAAATCATTTTGTAGTCAATAGATAAATTAAAATTGACAATTTTGCTTAACGATTTTAAATCAAAATAAGTAAAAGACATGAACTCAAAATATAAACACCTAAGTATAAGTGAATTCTTATTCGACAGAGGTTGCTATTTCGAAACATTTGCAAATCAGATTGTTGAGTCAATAATCACGCTATTGAAAGGTAGATTCTTCCTTCTCACAATGGCAGTCGGTCTATTCATATTTCCACAAAGTAGTTGTACAAAGCTTGTAGAAGTAGAGGCGCCGGTTACAAGCACTAGTGAAGTAAATGTATATACAAGTGATGCAACTGCGGCGGCTGTGTTAACCGGTATATATACAAACATAAGTAATAGCTATTTTTCGAATGGGGGAATAGCTTCTTTGTCATTGTTCGCTGGATTGTCTGCTGATGAACTGAAGCTGTATAATGGTTCAACTAATACTACTTATATTCGTTATTACACTAATGCATTATCAACTTCACCTCCATTAATTGCCGACTTTTGGAACGCCTTTTATCCAGTTATTTTTATTGCAAATTCAGCCATTGAAGGGCTGGCTAATTCTAATAGTTTAACGCCAGCTATCAAACAACAATTGGTGGGGGAAGCTAAGTTTATACGGGCTTTTTGCTACTTCTATTTAGTCAACTTATATGGGGACGTTCCACTGATAACCGGAACGGATTACACTGTAAATGCTGTTTTTTTTCGTACCCTCAAAAGTCGGATTTATCAGCAGATTATCGCAGATCTAAAAAATGCGCAAACCCTGCTTAGTTCTAATTATTTGGATGCTACTCTGCTAAATATTACAGATAAAAGAGTCCGGCCAACGCAAGGTGCAGCTGCTGCGCTACTGGCAAGAGTTTATTTATACACTGGAGATTGGGTTGATGCTGAAGCTGAGGCGACTAATGTTATAACTAATACGGGAGCCTATAATTTGATCAATGATTTGAATAGTGTTTTCCTGGCAAACAGCAAAGAAGCCATTTGGCAATTACAACCAGTGGGTGCAGGGGTGAATACTCCAGACGGCCTACTATTTATCATTCCCATAGCAGGCCTAAATAATGGCCCAAATCCGGTATGCCTTAACACGAACCTGCTCAATAGTTTCGAAACAGGTGATCAGCGTAGAACTTATTGGATAGATAGTGTTAGAGTAAATAGTGCAACTTACTATTATCCCTATAAATATAAGATTAATACTCCAAACGTATCAATAACAGAATACGAAATGATATTTCGTTTAAGTGAGCAATATCTTATTCGTGCTGAAGCAAGGGCACAGCAAGGCAATATTTCCGGGGCTAAAAATGATCTAAATATTATTCGTAACCGAGCAGGGCTTGCCAGTATTACAGCTGCGGACAAGGCTTCTCTTATAATAGCGATTCAACACGAAAGACAGGTAGAATTATTTACCGAATGGGGGCATCGTTGGCTAGATCTGAAAAGAACCGGTACAGTGGATGCTGTAATGAATGTGGTAACGCCGCTAAAAGGTGGGGTTTGGAGAACGAATTGGCAATGGTACCCTATTTCGCTTTATGAATTGCAACATGATCAAAATCTGGAACAGAATAGTGGATACTGAGTGCTACGAATAACAACAGTCTTTTATTTACTAATAGCTTATGCCATGTAAATGATGATAGTGAGCTAGTTTGAAACAATTTACGGGTGAAGTTATCAAGCTGCCTTTAATAGCTGTAATGTAAACACTCGGGAAACTACCCATTCGAATAAAAGCTGTTAAGAAATAGCTTTGCTCTTTGACATACTGGAAACTATGGAACAAAATCGGAATACTGGCATCGTCAGACAGCGGACAGTCCGCAGAGAGGAACAGATATTGACTATACTGGAAGAATATGAAGCAAGTGGCTTCACGGCGAAGGAATATTGTGAAATAAGCGAGATCAATGAGGCTACCTTCTATTCCTGGATAAGGAAGTATCGGTCTAAAGGCGAGACTGAGGACCCGAAGGGCTTTGCTACCATTGAAGTGATACCTACGCTGGTACATACCCGGCCCCAGTTATTTGCTGAGGTTGGGACCATCAAGCTGTATAAGGAAGTGCCTGCCGAATATTTAAAAACCCTTTTATCATGAGTAAACTGCTTGCTTTTCAGGATAGCGCGAGCTATTATCTATACCGGAAACCGGTGAAGATGTCGAGGTCCTTCGATGGAATGGCAGCGCTGATCCGGACGGAAATGGATAAGGATATCACCGGGGGCGATGTATTCATTTTTCTGAACAGGGCAAGAACCACGATCAAGGGCTTCAGTATATTTTACCGGAGGCTGGATGAAGATTCTTTTCAACTGCCGTTGATATCCAGTGATCTCATCAGTTACCGGATGAGTGTAGATCAGCTGATGTATATGCTGAGCGGCATGGCTCTGGAAGAAGGAGGGTATGTAAAAGCAGCAAAGTATGAACCATTACATGGCTCACCGATATGAACATATGTGAATAACTAGGGTAGATATATTTTACCGTTAGACGAGTTCTTTTGCGTTGTGTGTTTGTCTTTAAATAAGACAAATCACGATGTTACTTTGCTTATTACCCCACAACATCAGGAGCTGCAGGAAAAGTACCAGAAGCTGGTACTCAGGAGCATGCAGTTTGACATGATCCTTCAGCAAAAGGATGACCAGGTCAGTCGCCTGACCAGTGAGATCACTCCGCTGAAAAATGTGTTTGAACAACTAACTGGCCGGGTAAAAGAGTTGGAGTCGCGCTATGAGTCGGCATTAAAGCTGATCGAAGAAAAAGATAAACTACTTCAGAAACTGGAACTGATCGAACACCAGTATGATCAGCTGAAAAAGCTGCTCTACGGTAGGCGTAGCGAGAAGTCTTCAGCCGTTGCATTGCCGGGTCAATTGACTTTAGGTATTGATGCCACCTTGGTGGAAGCCTGTAAGACCGACCAGGGACAGACAGTGGCGGCGTACACGAAGCATAAGCCAACCAATACGGGTCATCCCGGCAGAAACGAAATACCAAAGCATATCTGCAGGAACTATATTGACTTGCATCCGGAGGGGCTTCCTGAAGGGGCTGAACGCTACGATGTGATCGAAACAGAGCAACTGGAATATGATCCGGCAAAGAGCTTTGCCACGGTGTACCGGCGTTACAAGTGTAAGCGTGTTAAGACTGACGGCGTTGTGGAATTCTTCATTGCACCCTTGCCCGATGAAAAGGACAAAAGCCTGGCAGCACCATCCCTCAAAGCACACGTGACGGTTGATAAGTACCTGTATCATATGCCTATTTACCGGCAGTTGCAGAAGTTCAGCCAACTTGGTATCATTATCTCCGATACGACGATGGGCGACTGGATCAACGGGGCCTGCCATAGCCTGACAGCTATTTACGATGCTTTAAGAAAGGATGTGGTTTACTCCGCCTCGAAATACCTGATGGCAGATGAGACTTCCATAACGGTGCTTGATACGGAGAAGATAAAGGGCCGGAAAGCGCATACTGGATTTATGTGGAGTTACTGTAATCCGGTGGACAGGCTGGTGTTTTTTGAATACCAGAGAGGCCGTGCAAACAAACATGCCAGGCCGGTACTGGAAAACTTCAGGGGAACACTGCACACCGATGGATATGGCGTGTACAAACACCACGGCAACCGGGAGGGTGTCATCCACGTCAACTGCAATGCCCACGCCCGGAGGAAGTTCGATGAAGCAAAATTCACAGACAGAGCACGGGCCGAACATGTGTTGACGCAATACGCAAGGCTTTACGCCATCGAAAAATATTGCAGTGAGAATAATCTAAGCTTCGACGAACGCAAGGAGATCCGTCAGCAAAAATCTGCACCCGTCTTTGAGGAGCTTGCTGCCTGGATCAAAGCGCAGCTAACCAAAGTCACCACGTTAAGGAGCCCGATTGGCAAAGCACTGGCTTACTTCTCCGAAAGAGAGAAGCAGCAGGGCGTGTACCTGACGGATGGGATGCTGCTGATGGATACGAACCTGATAGAAAATACGATCAGGCCCATTGCCCTGGGCAGGAATAATTACCTTTTTGCCGGGTCGCATGATGCCGCGCAAAATGCAGCTATCATCTACTCGCTGCTGGCCACCTGTAAACTGCACGAGGTCAATGCATACGACTGGCTCAAATATGTACTGACTATCATGCCCACATTCCCTTCCAGCCGCATCCGGGAACTGCTGCCGCATAACTGGAAGGCTGCCATCACAAATCCATAATTACCAGTAAGTCAAAGAACTAGACGGTAAAAATATGCCGGCCTTTTGAGCTGGCATACCTGTACTTACTAGGTGTCTACCTGTTTTTTTGAGTTAATTATTAAATAATATTATATAGTAAATCATGAACTTAAAAGAAAAAATATTTATAACTATACTCGCTAGTAGTATAATACTCATCATACTGGACTTTAAGTGTGAAGGCAAAGCCAGTATCCAAACTAAGAATTATAAACCTGAATTTAATGCGGAGATTAAGGTGACCATTGATTTAAATATCAATCAGTTCACACGGGTTAATGCTAAGGGACCGGCGACTTGATATACCTGTAGTTGGTCGAGTGTTTACGCCGAACAAAATAGAACCTTTGTGTTTTTATCAAACAATTTGACGCTGCTTGCCATCGAGATAGCTATGTTGTATAAATATCGATGGAAGATTGAATTATTCTTCAAATGGATAAAACAACATCTGAAAATAAAGTCATTCTGGGGAACTTCCGTCAATGCTGTGAAAACACAGGTCTATATTGCCATCATTACCTAGACACTCGTAGCAATTATCAAAAGCAAGTTGAAACTAAAGCAATCAACCTACGAGATATTGCAGATACTGAACATATCGCCTCTAGACAAAACGTTACTGAGCCAACTTTTCGAAAACTATTTATCCCAAGATATCAAAGAGTAAAATTCTATTCAATTGAAAATCAATCTAATTTAACCGGATACTAATGCTATTTTGTATAAAAGCATACTATTTTCTTAATCTGGCTGAAAGGTAAATTGTTTGATGATTTCTAATGCTGAAAATAAAAAAATAAAAATGACAAAATTATTTTATATAGTGGTGATAATTCCACACATGATATATGCCCAGCAGAAAGGTATTCAATTTGAGCAAAAATTGAGCTGGAAGCAGGTGCAAGAAAAAGCGAACGCAGAGGGAAAATACATTTTTGTTGACTGCTTTGCCACGTGGTGTGGCCCTTGTAAAACGATGGATAAGAATGTATTTCCTCTAGAAAAAGTAGGAGATTATATAAATGCGAAATTCATTTCTGTGAAACTTCAGATGGATACCTCTAAACAAGATAACGGGAAAATAAGAACCAGGTATGCTGATGCACGTTTTATGATGCAACAGTATAAAATCAATGCCTTTCCTAGTTTTCTGTTCTTTTCGCCGGGAGGAAGGATTGTGCATAGAGGTTTGGGACTCAAAAACGTGGATGATTTCATTACACTTGCATCCGCCGCATGCGATTCAAAAAAGCAGTATTATACGTTACTGGAAAACTATCAGCAGGGTAAAAAGGAGTATGCCATTATGCCTTACCTAGCAAATCTCGCCAGAACAATTGGTGATCAAAATATGTCTAATTCTATTGCCCAGGATTATATTAATAACTATCTCATGAAATTGAAGGAGGAAGAGCTTTATACGAAGGAGAATATTGAGTTTATAAGCTCTTTTATTCAAAGTTCAAAGGGCAAGAGCTTCAGTTTGTTTTACAAACAGCCATGTAAAATTGATAAATTAATGAATCGGAAGGAGTTTTCGCAGTGTGTTGTTGACTACATTATTACAAAAGAGGAAATAGACCCAAAATTATGGCGGAATAGTAATCCTAAAACCCCTTTTAGAAATAGCCCAAACTGGAATAGGATAACCTCCATTATTAGCAAAAAATTTAATAGCGATTACGCTGAACGAATCGTTTTAAATGCAAAGCTAAAATGGTTGGAATATAAAAAAGATTGGCTGGAATATAGCAAAAATGTTGTGTGGAAAGTAGAGAAATATGGACCATATGAAAAGTATGCGCCATCGTATGTTATTTTTTCCGTTGATTGGAAATTTAATGCCAATGCTTGGGACTTGTTTCAACACTGTACTGATACAAGTGTATTAACTAAGGCACTTGCCTGGTGCGATAGCGCTATTAAGATTACTCCTGGACCTAATGTAGAATATTTTGACACGTATGCGAATTTGCTTTATAAAATGGGTAGAATTCGGGATGCAATTACCGAAGAGGAGAATGCCGTGAAATTGGAGGAAGAGAATGCTGCAAAAGATAAAAGAATTCCTGACAAGGTTTACTCAGAAACGTTGACGAAAATAAGGAAAGGTGAGCAGACTTGGCCGAAACAATGAGAGAAGATATCTAAATGTGAAAATTTAGAACTGATCATTACAGGAAAGGTGATTTTAGTCTGAAAAATTCGGAGTAAAGCGCTCCGACATATACAGTTTAGATGTTAATAATGTTGCTAAATGTATGCACTTAGATAATTGCAGTATATCTGAAATAGAAGTACTCTTGCTAATTTGAAATAAGAGGAATAAGGTGTAAATTAGGTATAAAAAAAGCAGGATGATTACGTGAATAATTCTCAAATCAGGTGCTTTTTATAAAGAGGGCTCTGCTGAAGTATTAATAATAATAATTTCTAAAAGAAATGCATAAACTATTTTTGTTTTTAATTTTTATTGGTAGCATGTTTACTTTGCCAGCTCAAAATCCTGCTATTGATTCTAGTGCTTATGATAAATGGCCAAAGGTGGATAGACCAGCAATTTGTAATAACGGGAATTATGCTTTATATACGATAGAGAATCAACCAGCAGGAAGTCGTACGTTTGTCGTACTGGCTACCTACGGAAATTGGAAAATGGAAATACCTGATGTTGCGTCATATCCAGGATGCTTTACGCAGGACAGCCGCACCGTTGTTTTTACTAAACCGAAAGATAGCTTAGGGATTGTCACATTGGGCACATCTTATATAGAGTATATATCCCATGTTAGTTCCTTCAAACTACCTAAAAAAGGGAATAGTAAATGGCTGGCTTACTTGTCGAACACACCGGCAAAAGAACTGGTTGTGCGAGATCTGACTACAGGAAAACAAAAATACTTTACTTCAGTATTGGACTATTTATTGAACGACGATGGCCGCATATTGCTTCTGCTAACAGATGTAAAGGAAGATAGTGCTGTGACTGTAGCTTTGCAATGGGTAGACCTTTCTGATGGTAAGGTAGCTACTATTTGGTCTGGCATAAAAGCTGTCGGCTTTACTTTTGACATAACTGATACCCAATTGGCTTTTTCCGGGACAGAGAAAAAAGATGGCCTTCCCGTTCATGCACTTTGGTATTACCAAGATGGTATGGATAAAGCTGTCTTGCTAGCCAATGATCAATCACCAGGGGTGGACAGCGGTTTGAAATTTGACCAAGGTTCCATTCAGGGGTTTAGTATAGATGGCAGCAGGTTATTTTTAAAGTTAAAGGAGACCGATCTTCCACAGCCGAAAGCAGGTGCTGTAAAAGTAGATATCTGGAATTACACTGACGCCAGATTGCAATCCCAGCAATTATATGAACGGGCTCCCCGTAGTTTTACTGTTGTTATCAATATTAGCGACCATCGAATCATTCGGTTGGAACAGAAAGATGATATAGTACAATCTTTATTCCAACTTTCCAATGAAAAGAAAGATAATTTTATACTCTTATCAAATACGAAAGGAGATATAAATGAATGCAACTGGAACCCCACTGCTCAATCATTTGTTTATCTGGTATCTACAAAAGATGGAGAAAGAGCACGGCTAAATAAATGGTTTTGTAGCTTATCACCCGGAGGGAATTTTGTAATTTACTATGACCCGACAAAAAAAAATTATTTTAGCTATGCGACTTTATCCGGTATTACCCGCAATATTACACAAACTATTCCTACTGTTTGGACAGAGTACGGTAATGATCAACCGGACGCACCTTATGCAGTTAATGCTCTCGACGGCTGGCTAAAGGATGACGCAGCAGTTCTCTTACATGACCAAAATGACATCTGGGTGGTGGATCCGGTAGGGAATAAGCTACCTATTAATCTAACTAATGGATATGGTCGCAGACACAACATAGTATTTCGTTTGGGATTGAGGGATTATTCATACAATGCCATAGCTAATAACGAAAAGCTGATTTTGACTGCATTTAATTATGGTAATAAGGAAAATGGTTTTTATAGTAAGGTATTGGGGCAAATAGGAGACCCCCTGCTATTAACCATGGGGGCCTATGTTTATTATGCTCCTGGAAATAATCCCGGTCTTCCAGGTTTATCGCCTCTAAAATCCCATGATGCAGAAATATATTTGATACAGCGCATGAGTGCCACAGAATCCCCCAATTATTTTTGCACCGCCGATTTTAAAACCTTTATTCGATTGAGTAACATTCATCCTGAAACAACCTACAACTGGCTAACCTCTGAATTGTTAACTTGGAAAACTTTCAATGGCAGTATATCACAGGGTGTTATCTATAAACCTGAAAATTTTGACCCGAAAAAGAAATATCCGATTATTTTTAATTATTATGATAAACTATCGGATGAATTGAATGTTTACCATATTCCGGGGCCTTCCATGGGCAATATTAACGTGCCTTGGTTTGTCAGCAGAGGATATTTAGTGTTTACCCCTGATATCCATTATAAGATTGGGGAAACAGGGGAGAGCGTGGTGAATGCCGTGGTATCCGCTGCTGACTATTTATCAAAGATGCCTTGGGTCGATGGAAAGAAAATGGGTATCAATGGACATAGTTTTGGTGGATATGAAACCAATTACTTGGTAACGCATACCCATTTATTTGCTGCTGCTTGCTCTGCATCAGGTGTTTCCGATTTAATTAGTAGCTATGGAAGTTTATGGCCAGATGGTTCTAGTCAACAAGAGTATTCGGAATTAAGACGTTTACGAATGGGAACTACTCTGTGGCAAAGGCCAGATTTATATATAAAGAATTCTCCTATTTTTCTCGCTAGTAATGTGACAACGCCGCTTTTAATGATGAACAACAAGGGTGATGGTGCTGTTCAGTTTGCCCAAGGAGTTGAGTTTTTTACTGCATTGCGTCGCCTTCGCAAAAAAGTATGGATGTTGCAGTATGATGGAGAAGGTCACGAAGTATTTGACAGATCAGCCAATGATTATAGTATCCGTCTTGCCCAGTTTTTTGATCATTACTTGAGAGGATCTGCAGCACCAAAATGGATGACAGAAGGCGTGCGTGCATCCAGAAAGGGAATTGATACGGGCTTACAGTTGGATACGTCAGGCCGTATACCATGAGGCATTATTGAGTAATTTAAGATGAAAAATCCAATCTTAAATACCTGTCTTATTTTTTGGGTACATCATATTAATCCCCCGTGAAGTATCTGGCCAGATAAGTTTATCTTAGTCAGTAAGATTGTAGCTTGCGGGTAAGAAAATTCATTATATCAACTAATCTTGATTATTTTTAAGACCTTTTATTAGAGTTACTATTAAAGTCTGGGAGTAATTTGTGATCAAGAAATTGAATTTACTAGATTCATAAGAAGCGAAGGATGTCCAGATATTCTAAGATGTATTACCGAAATGTTTTAATCAGTAAATTAATAATGTTAAAGAGCAAATATCTATTCAATTAAAAAAACTTATAATTAAGGTACAACGATAGTGATCTTATAGGATTAATTAACTATTTCTGCGGTTTCCCCATAGAACGAAAGGGTTGATCTTTCGGATCAGCCCTTTCGTAATAATTGTCTAAAAGCCAGGTAATAGAAAAAGAAAGACGATTTTTACACTGGCTGAAAGTTGTTTTTTACTAACTACTACTGATCAAATTTTGTAAATGCTGTTATTGGGCAATCATTTATTGCAGTGCCTGTGTATACAGCCGGATTTGGACTCGTAGCAGTGGTTGTAGCTAGTGTACTCGAGCATAAAGTGCTTGTCGTGCCAGTATACAAAATATGGGTATAGGAATGTTTGGCTTTAAACGCCAGTGCTCCACCAACAACTGCAAATATGGCGATAGCAGATAACATGATTTTTGCTTGTTTCATAAAATGAGTGCTTTTTAGAATTCAAAAAGCTAAACTTTGTAATGATTAAATTTGCCTACTCTATTGTAATGGTTTTCAGCTTCCCCATTTTTAAGAAATGCTTGTATTACTTGATCAGGGTACTACAAGAATGTTGCGCAACTTTTTTATTCCAGAAGAATATCTTTAATAATATGGGCGTCGGATTTACCAACTAATACTTCTTTTAATCGCTTTTGCGTATCATAAATAGCTATATATGGCACGCCGCTTGCTTTAAAATAGGGTAGTAATTCATTTTTATAGTCTCGCCCTGCTATTATATTGGAATATCTCTCTAAATGATAATGATTGTAAAAGTTTTTCATATCTGTAATTGGATAGGGTGTGATTAGGTAGAATGTTGTCTTTTGAAGTGTTTCTATATTAGATAGGATATCGTCAACTTCTGCCCGACAGTAAGGGCAATAAGGACTATAGCAGAGCAATACAATATTCTGTCCGATGGGTATGGCAGATGTGTTAAAATGAGTTATACTATCCGCTAAAATCAAGTCAACAGATGGAAGCATTTCACCTTCCAACCCCGTCTTGAATTTTATGCGTGGATTAGCGCATCCCAGGAAACTGACTAACAAGAAAAAAAGAGTGCTACTTTTCATTAATTGTAATATTATTGATACCGACTATTGTTCTAGCGAGTGATAGGATGGTGTCGATGTTTCCTTTTTCATTCTTTGCGATTGCTTGGACAATACAATTCCCCATAAACTAAAGCTGGTACATAGGATATTGAAAACCAAATGTTGTTTCCAGGTCATAAGTTCTATAATTCCCCCACAACTACAAGGCAAATGGTCATCTAGGGTTAGAATAGCAAGTATATACACTGTAAAAATTGTCATTAACCCGAATGAAGCCTTCAAACCTTTTGATCGCCAGGAAGGTATAAACAATAGGATTGAAACAATTACTTCTGTCATTGGCAGTAACCAGGCTATCAAGGGGGCAACCGGCACTAAGATAGGAGATGAAGCAATCTGTTCTTTAAATAAGGTATAATCCATCAACTTGCTGATCCCCGAATAAAGAAAAAGGATAATAAAAAAATAGGCTGTAATTTCTGTAAAGAGCGCTCGTTTCATATAAAGAGTTGACTTATTAATTAAGATTTTATTACAAAAGCAACCTTATAGATATAATCAATCAGTATAAAGGCAAATGATGAAAATATAAGTATCCCGAACAATTGATAGCGTAAGGTTACGGGGGAAGCAAAGACACTGAAACCAAAATTGACTGCCCATAAGGTTATCGCTAATAATAGAGTTGCTGAAAGGGTAGATTTACGATTCAGTCCTTTTAATAACCATACAAACAGGAATCCAGTGAGAAAAACCACATTCATGATACCCGCTAGGATGGGTAAAAATCCAAGTGCATTAGCCGATAGATCTTTAAAGGCATTTTTTACTTTTCGGGTTTTATAATTAAACCAGGTTTGAGCGATAGGATGCACACTATCTTTCCCTGCATTGTAGGTATCCAGAAATTCACCGGGAGGTGCATAATATTTCAAGGCATTGGGCCATAAATAATTTTGTATAAAAGTTAATGGATATTGCCGGATCAGGTAAGCTCCATAATCGGCGTACAAGGGTCCCACAGTAGCCCAACGTCTCAGCACTACATCAGACACAAACGTATCTTTTTTATAATCCTTGTTCATGAATTTCTGTAAAGGAGAATGAGGATCCCACATATATACAGTGCTGGCAACTAACATTTCTACGGGATGAGTTTTAAGATCTCTGGTGGTATCAAAATAATGCCTAACCATCTTATCCAATTGGATGAACTTGGCTGGTGTTTTTTTTACTTGTTGACTATCAATATATCGATAGGCGTACATAGCATTATTAGCTATTTGCCAGCCACTAAAAGGAGTGAATTGTCTGATTCCCGTTATTTTTTTGTAACTGTAACTTGTGACTAATATAAAGATAGCAATCACTGCCAAACTCGCTCCAATCCCTGCAAGTTTTCTTTTTAGTGACTGTTTGGATAAAATAAAGACTAAGCCCGCAATTAATGGATAATACATAGCATTATATCGAACGGTGAAGGCGAGAAAGAGGACTACAACTTGCAACGCAATCAATCTTGCCATTGGGCGCTGTAAAATCCATAACAGAAGTGTAAACCAAACCAAACTCAAAGCAAGAAATATGGAATCACTAGACACATAATTACTTAGATAAAAAAATACAGGATTGAAGACCACGAAGGAGAACATCAGCCATTTAGTGAGTCTGCCTGGTTTATGAAAAAAGAATAAAGTAAAAACAAACCATAAAGCACTTAACTGAATCGAAAGGAATTGAAAAGCTACCAGCACCGTATCCGACCTTGTGAACACACTAAACAACCTCAGAAATTTAGAATACCCAATTGGATAAGTATTTATATCATAATTATAGAAAGCACTTTCCAAATATACATAACTATCTCCATCAATAAACCCCGCATAAGGATACATGATCTTGAAAATTACAAACTGCACAACAATAGCAATCCCCGCCACCCATAGAAACGTCCTATTCAGTCTATCATGCAGTAACCAATCTTTAAAAGAAGCAGGCGGCACCCAATCCGAACTCAAAGAAGGCTCAAGCCTCTTTTTCTTTTTAGCAGTGCTTCTCGTAGTGTTATCCGTATCCTCCGAAGGCCTACCAGTATCCCCCACGGCCCCAGCCTCCGAACTAACCCCAACTTCCGACGTACCAGCACTCTTCTCCTCATGATACTCCATCTCCGTATTAATCTTCCAAAGATTCTCCTTCGTCATAACCCCAGCAATGATATTATCCACCGCCACCATCGCCGTCAACATACTATGATCCGCATTATTATACTTATGCATCCCATTCCTACCTATCAGGAATAAATTCGTAAACCCATCAGTGTACTCCCGGATTTTACCAAAATCCGAGTAAGTCCCAAAATAAGCCGGATAAGTCTTCTCCATCCGCCTCACCGTAATATCCAGCACATCTTCCACCCGGGCCAGGTCCATTTTCTCCAGCTCCATGACCGCTAGTCCTTGGATAGTAGCATCATCATGAGCCCAGAAGGTGTCTTCCTTATTACAGAAATATTCCATCCCGATCCACACCGTATTCGGGTCCTTGATCATGCCTGTTCCCCAGTTATTATAGATCATCAGCCGTCCGACTTTCACATCCCTTTCCTGGATATAGATCCAGTTGTCCTTCAGTTCTAAAATCCGCCCATCTTTGGCAGACAGTTTTGTCAATAGGATCCCCACATTGATAAAATCCCGGTACTGTAGCCCCGCGGCTACCTCCTGTACGGAGGGAGGTACCTTGTCTCCCATATCCGCGATCAGTTCCTTTACCGGCATGGTGGAGAAGAAGTAGTCGCCTTCCTGTACAAACAGCTCCCCCGTGACGGAATCCGCCGTATGCACCGAGCACACTTCATTCTCGACAGTATAAATAGCTTTCACATCCTGGTTGAGTCTGACTTCCCCGCCCATTTCCTGTACCTGCCGGGCCACTTCCTCCCAGAGACTGCCCGGGCCATACTTGGGATAGAGAAACTGCTCGATCAGACTCGTTTCGGTCTCTTTCTGGTTAATAGCCGCCGGTCCTTTAATCTTCTTCTTACCCAGACTCTTAATCGCCTGACCGATTGCTTTACTAAGCGATACCCCCTTGATCCGCTGCGCCCCCCATTCGGCGGAGATCTCATGACAGGGCACTCCCCAGACCTTTTCTGTATAATCCTTAAAGAATAGCAGATATAACTGCCGTCCAAACTTGTTAATGATAAAATCCTCCAGGCTCTTCTCCGGCTTCCGGGGAAACAGTCTTACCCACAGGAAGGAAAACAATATCTTAACGGTCCGGATCAGCCCCAGCGTCTTCAGCGTATCGAATCCCAACTGGATAGGGTAGGCAAAGAACTTCCGTAAAAAATAGATTCGGGTGAGACGCTGGATCACCAGCATCACCTTGTCCGGATCCTTCCTACCGGTGCCATTCATTGAAGTTTCTTTTTTGGTAGAAGTATTTTCATGAATTGAAATATCTTTATGCGTCAAAGTATCCGAAGCAGCGTCCCTCAAAGAATCCACACTCGCCAATATCCCTGTATTAGTCACCGCCCTCTTCTTATTATGATAGCTGATCTCCACAGGCTTACCCACCGCCCCTTCCATCGGCATCATCTTCAGCCACCAGTCCATCACCCGGTCCGATTTCGAGAAGAACCGGTGCGGCCCCATATCCATACGATTGCCCTTATAATTGATGGTCCGGGAGATCCCGCCAATTTCCCCGGACTTCTCCAGGATGACAGGTTTGATATCCGTCCGGGTCAACAGCTCATAAGCCGCCGTCAGCCCTGCCGGCCCTGCTCCAATAATGATTGCTTTTTTCATGGTTGTTGCGTCATTTTATAGATACGCTCTACGAGCAATAGAGAGACCGATACATAGATCAACAGCGAGAATGCCTGGTACCGCAATACCACCGGGGAAGCGAAAATGCTGAACCCGGCATTCAATACCCATAGCACACCCACCAGTAGCAATAGTTGGGGGAACCCGTATTCTTTCCATTTAAGTCCATTCAGAAGGATCAACCAGATCAATCCGAGCACGAGTAACACATTTACTATCGTACCAAAAACAGGATACCATTTGATCAGCCCGATCCGGGCCTCCTTATTATTGTGTTCCTTAACCTTTAAGCTCTTATAGTTAAACCAATCCTTCGCCAGCTTGCCTACACTATCGTCCCCCATATTATAAGTCCCCAGGAACTCCGTCGGCGGGGCCATATATTTGAGGGCATTCGGAAATAAAAAATCAGCCGCAAACTGCATTGGGTAGCGACCCATCAGGTACAGCGCATAATCGGTATACAGTGGCCCTTCCGAAGCCCACCGTTTAAAATAAGGCGTCACACTATCTTTCGTATATTCCCTGGCCATATAGGAGACCAACGGTCCCTTTCCACTCCACAGGTAAAAGAAGCTATTCGCCGAATCATCATGTGTCAACTTCACCCTCGCCAGCGTATCCATATGCTCCCTTACCATCGTCTCCAGCTTCGCAAACCTAGCCGGCACCAACCCCCGCTCCGCAGCCGGGATATGCTCATACATATACAGCGCATTATTCGCCAGTTGCCAGCCGCCAAAAGCCGAGAACTGCCCCTTGCCTGTCGTTTCCTTCATCTTCTCATGTGTATAGACGACCGAGGCGCTCACCAGGGCAGCCCCCAGCACAAAACTCGCCAGCTTGTATTTCCAGGGCTGCCGCGACAGTCCCAGCACCAGCAGCGCAATCACCGGATAATAGATCGCATTATAGCGCACGGTAAAGCATCCCAGCAACAGCACCGCCTGCAAGACGATCAGCCAGCGATTCGGCTGAAATAGGATCCACAGCAGCGTAGTAAACCAGCACAGGCTCAACCCGATAAAGAGTGCGTCAGCGGCCACATAATTGCTGATATAGAGGGGTAGGGGGCTAAAAAGGAAGAAAGCGAACAGACAGTTCTTGACGACCTTCCCCGGTCTCAAAAAATAAAGCAAACTATAGAGGAAGAGCAGCGAACTCGCCTGCATAAAGAAATATTGTACCCCCACCACGATCTTATCCGAATGCGTAAACACGCTCACCAGCCGTAGGAACTTCGAATAAGCCACCGGCCACATATTCACATCCGCATTCGTATACGCCGCCTCCAGGTAGGAGTAAGAGTCCGGCATATAATTGGCATAGGGGTAGCGTAGCTTGAAAAAGATGAACTGTAGGAGATAGGCGGCAAAAGCAGCCAACAGGTACGCCCGATTTCCCTTATTCCTCCATACATAGTCCATAAATGTTACAGAGGGCTCACCGGCGGGTCTTTTAGTTGCCCGCTTTGCCGGCTTCTCCATTTTTTCAGCAGCAGTCCGTCCGGCGCCAGCCTTACCCAAAGCCCCAGCTCCTGTCCCAGTCTCAGCCCCAGCCCCAGCCCCAGCCCCAGCCTCCACAGCATCAGCCGTCTTTTCCTCATGATACTCCTGCTCCGTATTGATCGACCATAAATTCGCCTTCGTCGCCACCCCCGCGATGATATTATCCACCGCCACCATCGCCGTCAGCATACTATGATCCGCATTATTATACTTATGCATCCCATTCCTACCTACAAGGAATAAATTCGTAAACCCATCAGTATACTCCCTGATCTTACCAAAATCCGAGTAAGTCCCAAAGTAAGCCGGATAAGTCTTCTCCATCCTCCGCACCGTAATGTCCAGCACATCCTCCACCCGGCACAGCTCCATCTTCTCCAGTTCCTTGATCGCCGCCGCCTGTATATTCGCATCGCTCAGCGCCCAAAAAGCATCAGTTTGATTACAGAAATATTCCATCCCGATCCACACAGTATCCGGGTCCTTGATCATACCCGTCCCCCAGTTATTATAGATCATCAGCCTCCCCACCTTCACATCCCGTTCCTGGATATAGATCCAGTTGTCCTTTAATTCTAAAACCTGACCATCTTTAGCAGATAGCTTCTTCAGCAGGATCCCCACATTGATAAAGTCCCGGTACTGCAGCCCGGCAGCTACCTCCCGCACCGGCACCGGCACGGTGTCACCCATCCCCGCGATCAGCTCCTTCACCGGCATCGTAGAGAAGAAATAATCGCCCTGCCAGGCCCCCGTCTGCCCCGTCTGGGAATTGACCGTATTGACAAAGCTGATGCCTCCCTCCTCCGTATAGATCCTTTCCACATCTTGGTTCATATAGATCTTGCCTCCCATCTCCTGCACCTGCCGTGCTACCTCTTCCCAGAGAGAGCCCGGCCCATGTTTGGGATAAAGGAATTGCTCGATCAGGCTCGTTTCAGTTGCTTTTTGATGGATATCCGCAGCGCTTTTTTTCTTGGCCACCAGGCTCTTGAGGGCTTCGGCAATGGCCTTGCTGAGCGACACCCCCTTGATGCGCTGTGCGCCCCATTCCGCACTGATCTCGTGACAAGGCACTCCCCAGACTTTTTCCGTATAATCCTTAAAAAAGAGCAGATACAATTGCCGGCCGAACTTATTGATGATAAAATCCTCCAGGCTTTTTTCAGGTTGGCGGGGAAACAGACGTACATAAAGGAAAGAGAATAATATTTTAATCGTCCGTATCAAACCCAGCGTCCGCAAGGTGTCGATCCCGAGCTGAATAGGATAGGCGAAGAATTTACGAAGAAAATAGATCCGGGTTAATCGCTGGATCACCAGCATGACGTTCTCCGGATCTTTTTTATGAACAGGTGTATCGATAGCAGTTTCGGTAGGAGCAAGGTTTCTCGTTTTGTTTTGATAGCTGATTCGGACAGCCTCACCAGCCTTCTCTTCCAGCGGCATGATTTTCAACCACCAGTCCATCACCCTGTCTGACTTGGAGAAGAACCGATGCGGTCCCATATCCATGCGATTGCCCTTATAATTGATGGTCCGTGAGATGCCTCCTATATATTCGCTTTTTTCCAGGATGATCGGCAGGATATCCGTTCGCTTTAGTAATTCATACGCCGCTGTCAAACCCGCCGGCCCGGCTCCTATGATGATGGCTTTCTTACGCATGCTAATAGGTTAAGATGTAACTTATAAATAGTCCACTCCCCGGCAGGAAACAGCCCGAACCAAATAGCCATACAGGCTATCGCGATTTTAACCCGTTATCAGGACCGCGATGATTTCGGCCCGGGCTGCCCCTCTTGCCAGGTTGTATATATAGGAGAGTGCTAATGATCAGATGTCTACCCTAACCGTATTGCTCTAAATACTATCATTCATCTTCGAATCTGTATGCAAGATAGATTGGCCGAATGTTCTGGTCAAGGCGATTTATGTTCTAAATGAATGGATTTTATTAATGTTGTTTAATGTACGTTTATACATAATCGTGCTACGAAACATTCCTCAGCCGATACTCAATAGGCGTCAACGTCGTAATCTTTTTAAACCGCTTGCAAAAATGGCTTTCCGTCTTAAACCCCACCGAACTGGCAATAGCTTTCAGCGGATAGGCGGTGCCCTCCAGCAGCGACTTGGATTTTTCGATGCGAACGGTAAAATGAAATTCATGAAGCGTAAGCCCCGTCTTTTTTTTGAGACCGACCCGCAGTTTCCGGATGCTCAGGCCGGCTTCCATGGCCAACTGTTCCGCAGAAATGGCATTGCGGTAATACTTTTCAATGTAGGCGATGGCCTGGTCGACGCAGTCCATGTCGAACTTGCATAGCTGGGTGATTCCATGTAAACGCATAGAATAGATTTAATGGATGAAATAAAGTTCGCTTACGTTAAATCAGAGCAGTCGCCAAGGTGAGAGTATGCAAGTTATATCCATCCAATATCGGAATCAATCCGATTGATACCAGAATCGACCGCTCTTCCTTCCTGGTTTGTACTAATACAAAAAGTGGGAAAACACTAACAGAAAATAGTAGTAAACAAGTAGCGAAGGGACAAATCGGCCAGCATAAAAGGACAAATCGTCCCTTGCTCCTCCCGCTGCCGTATGCCCGATAGTACCCGGTTATCCGGTAGGGAATACATGGTTGTACTTATGAAATGGTAGGAATTTCCCGGAGTACTTATAGTTTTTGTTCAGCTATCCTTGCCCAAACCGCCAATTTTCCTCAACTTCATTGCCTATCCCTTTAACTCCCCTCCACTATACCTATGCCCCTGTTGAGAACTTGTTTCAATTCCTTTCTGATCTTGCATCATAATAGTAGGTTGATTGTACGGTAAAAGCAGGCCCCGTAATGCTGCTGGTTAAGCACTTTGAATAGCGGTATCAATACTGACGGCTATGCTATGTGACCCTTTGCCCGATTTCGATAACTCCCCGGTTCTCGCTGCAACCAGCGTTGAACAGCCCCTTATTTTGCTCTATGTAGCAGAAAAAGATTTGGCTGTGATCATCGGATTTTATAAGAAAGAGGTTCCCCCTGCTAAAGATGAGCGGGCACTGCTGATCGGTTTTAAACAGATGTTCCAGAGCTTTGCCAGATCTACCCGCAGCCAGGCCTTCATGGTCTGGCTGGGAGGCAACCCCTTATTCGAAGTGGAGATTCATAACGCAAAAATGCATTTCCCTTACGAGGACACCTACACTCCCGGAGAGAAAGAATATTATATGGTCCTGAAAGCAGGCGCATTCGACGCGGCCGGATTTCCCATATATGTCCGGGGACTCCAGCTCTGCCTGGATTATTTCCGCAGCTTTTCCGAAGTAGAAGGCATCCTCGCCGTGGTGAATGAAGGCCCTCATCAAGAACAGCAAACCAGCCTCTTCCAATCGGCCGGAATGACCAGGACGCTGGAGATCACCCATCCGGAATCAGCCGGCTTGTATTATATTGGCCGCTAAGGCCCGCCCATCCGCTCTTACACCGCCAGCTGGATTCGGTACTGATGGGGCGTCTGCGCCTGGAAGCGTTTAAATGTATCGATAAAATGACTGGCTGTTTTAAAACCCGTGGCAGCGGCAATGAATTTGACGGGGTGGTCGGTATCCCGCAGTAGCTCCTTAGCCTTCTCCGTACGCAGCCTGAGGATATGCAGATGTAACGTAAGCCCCGTTTTCCGGTGAATACCCGCCTGTAGTTTTTCCTTGCTCAGACTTACTTCGAGAGAGAGATGATCAGCAGAGATGGGTTTGCGATAGTGTTTTTCAACATAGACAAGCGCATTCCCGATACGCTCCATATCCCATCGGCTCAACAAGATGATCCCATCTAATCGCATAGGAAAGGCTTTAAGGAGTTTATACTTGGATAGTAGCATCAAACAGGGGATCATAAACAAACCCTTTTTCCGATAGACGGTCCGTCCGTTTCCCCGGACAAATGTAAAACACTCTAAACACCTTGATGGGTCAAATCAGAACTATTTAATGTCAATTCTTTCAATCATACCATTCATGCAGCATCAACCCCCTTCTCTTCATCTCCCCGGCTTTCATTGTCCCGATCCTTTCGCACCCTCGCCGGCGTATGCCCATAATATTTCTTATAAGCCTTCGAAAAATGCTGCGCATTAGTATAGGCGGTATTATATCCGATATCTTCGATACTCAGGTCGGTCGTAAGCAACTGTAGCTTCGCTTCCTTCATCCGGGCATGCAGCCGGTAGACTGTTACGGTGGTGCCATAGAACTCCTGGAATCCTATCTTCAGCTTATGCCTGTTCAACCCTACCTTCCTCGAGAGGAGCTGCAGCGTCATCGGCTGATCCAGGTTCTTTAACAGCTCGTCCTTGGCTTCATAGATCAGCTGGATCTCCTCTTCCCGGAAGTAAACCTGCTTCAGGACCGGATGAGACGTGATCCTTTCCAGTACGGTCAGCAGCAGCTCCGACACCTTAGTCGCCACATAGAACCCATGCCCGCCCTCCTTAAATGGGTTGTCGAGGATATCATCGATGATCTTGCTCATCGGGGTCGTCGTGAGCTGGTTGACCGGGCACAACATCGCCACTTCCCGTCGGCCTATCTTCTCCAGAAAAACTCCCAGTATAGGATAGAAATGCAGCAGCTTCCTCATAAGCAGCGGCGTGAGATAGATATCGAAAGTCGTATAGACCCGCCCCGGCAGGAACACAATCTCGCTATTGACCTTCGGCATATACAACAGGTTGAAGCTCCCGTCGCGCAGCTCCCGTCGGCCCAGCCCCTCGCCGTGATAGCTGAAACTGTTGTTCAGGCTGAACTGCAGCTCTATTTTCGGTAATCTGCCAAGATTAATAAAGTGACGGGGTTGTAACAACCGGTAATTATTGTACCACACGACGGCTTCGGGAGTGGCAATCTCCTGGAACAGGAAATCCCCAAAGGCGCCCGAAGTTGCCTGGGGAACCGCTTCCTTTATCAGGTAAGCAAGTAGGGAGGGGGGAATGGTATCCGAGTAAGATAACTCACCCACACCATTCGATAGTAGGGGCGTATTCATATGTTTTTGTTGTTATGATATTGTCATAGCGACAATAAGGTTCCCCGAAAGGTCATATTAATTAAATCAATACAGGCAGTTCCGGGCGAACAAAAGCTATCCATATACATTTATTTTTTTTCAGGCCCCTTTTGGGCGTGTTTTTCGGCGTTTACTGAAATTTGGCTGCGGCGACCAATTCCCCTTCCCCCTGCCAAACCCTTACTGGTAAACACTTTCACGCGACACTACATAGTTTTATCTAGGCTCCGGTAAGTGCTTCCTAAAGTCGTTTTCGCACACCCGCGTATCGAAAGCAGATGGTCTCCAGTACCATCCTAATCGCATTTACTTGATTATCAGTAGTATGTGAACCCGGCATTCTTTTCGAGTGATGTAGATGGCTATGATTGGCTGACTACGCTTTTACTCTGCTTTTTCCTCGGTGCATTTGGTGTCCATAGCTTCTATACTAAGAAAACGGGAATAGGGATTGCTCAACTATTAACCTTGGGGGGATGCGGCATTTGGGCATTGGTGGATTTGATCATGATCATAACTGAAAGCTACCGGGATGGCAATGGCAGGCCGCATTTAATGATTGCTTAACATCAGATGTCGCGGTTTAAACGTAAACGACACAATTCTTATCCACTAAGCATTTACTTAGTACAATACGCAAATTAAAAACACGTTAAATGTCAGCTTGCGCACGAATATTAAGAATAATTAACACAATGCTTAACATTGATTGATGTAATTTTACATCATAAATAAAGACGAACAATTTATCTCATTATAAACGTTTTCTCATAAGCAGTTAGTTTTGGTTAACGGCCCCTGTTTCTACAGGGGCTTTTTTTGTGACATGTCTTGTCCTGAAATGACAGGACTGCGAGTACTCCGTTGAATAAAGGAGACAACGGTAGCCCCAAAATTGTAATTTTATAATGACTTCAGAAACAAGCCCTGAAGCTAAATGGTACCCTAAAGTCCTTCCTGAAATTT
>Ga0179596_10000104_pt1 | contig 73344 bp, 57 predicted proteins | sample CZODoug1_1_08_16_FD_155494 | JGI IMG/M metagenome (GOLD analysis project Ga0179596, IMG submission 155494) | Vadose zone soil fungal communities from Angelo Coast Range Reserve, California, USA - CZODoug1_1_08_16fungal (Illumina Assembly) | ecosystem: Environmental > Terrestrial > Soil > Vadose... | reverse complement strand
GCCTTATATCGCCGCCAAAACTCTTCCCGCTGCGCCGCTGTGATCGTCGATGGACGTCCGATACTCATGCCAAACACCCCCTAGCCTTAGATTAGCTGGAGTGTTTCGCCGACCCATTGAGACCACCTACACATCATTCCGGCCGGCGGTATAAACCGCCACCGATGTGCCCGGTACAGACCCCTGTGTCCTTCCTGATTAGAGGTAAACTGTGAAGTCCCACATCTAAGGTGACATTCTGGCTCTCATCCTATCTGGAGAGAGCACCATGACTAAAACTGAACAGAACCGAGTGGTTGCCTGGCGATTGAAGCTGATCCGGGAAGCCAGCGAGTTACCCAGAGGCGTTGCTCAAACCTGCCGGCATTTCGGCCTCTCTCGCAAAACCTTCTACAAGTGGAGCGCTAGGTACAAGAGTCACGGTGAAGCCGGCCTGTGCGATCGGCCCCGGGCGCCTCTGCACTGCCCGCGGAGCACGCCTCGTGCGGTCATTTCCAAGATCCTGTATTTGCGAGAGCGTTACCGATTTGGACCAGCTCGGACCACCAGCTATCTGCATCGCTTTCACAACATTGATGTGGCACGTTCTACGGTGCATCGCATACTGATCCGCTATGGAATGAACCGGTTGCCAGTCAATCAGAGGCGCCAACCGACAGGTCGTCCCTGGCATCGATACGAGAAGGCGCAGCCTGGCCACCGACTGCAGATCGACGTGAAATTCCTGGAGCGAATCGCAGGCTCCAGGAAGCGCCTATATCAGTTCACGGCTATCGATGATTGCACCCGCATCCGTGTGCTTAAGATCTACGACGTCTGCAACCAGAAGTCAGCCATCAGCTTCGTGGACGAGGTCGTGCGACGGCTTCCCTTCAGGGTGCTTGTGATCCAGACGGACAACGGAGGCGAGTTCCAGTCCAACTTCCACTGGCACTTGGAGGAGCAGGATATCCGGCATGTCTACATCCGACCCAGAACACCTCGTCTGAACGGCAAGGTCGAGCGCTCACATCGAGTCGACGAGCAGGAGTTTTACCAGCTGCTCGACAAGAATGGCATCGGCGACGATATCCACCTGTTCAATGACAAGCTGCGCGAATGGGAGGACTATTACAATTACCACCGGCCCCATGGAGCCCTCGACGGGCAGACCCCCTACGAGCGGCTCCTGGCAAGGAAAACCTCGGCCAGCGTGTTACCGAAGTCCTGAGACCTTACACTGATTTGATGGTGGCCAGGGAGGCTCTGCAACTAATCGACTACGATTTTCTTTTGCTTCGGTTTTTATTTTTTTGAGAATTTGAGTTGCCCCCAAAACGTCACCGGTTCACGAAACGCTGGCAATTACAGTGCGTTTCCGCTTGAGGACGACTGGCTACGCGGGTGCACTCTGCACTTGAATCATAACGCAAATTGGTTGCGACGCAAGTTTTGCGCAACTTCGCGCGATGCCGCTTAAACCGCGAGCTTTATCGAACTTGCCTCTCCGCCTCGCCGTTCGCCCCCCCTCTCTTTCGCCAGCGAATTGACGGAGTGCTTCAATGAGTCGTTCTATGGAATCTTTACTCAATGCCGCTCCTTAACTACATCTACTAACCAGAACACACCTATTTGGCCGTCGTTTTGGACGCCGGCGTTAGTATCCCGATTTCCGTAAAACGTTTCTCATTGCGATTGCAGTGGTATATGGTGATCTCCTGTTGGAAATTCCCACACTGGAATCGCTCAAACGTTCGTTTAGCCATCTCCAGATCGGTGAGGATATGGCATCGTTTCTCCTCGCCCACCCAAATAGTAAGCCAAAGGAGTTCAGCTGCCGCGCGATCCTGACCGCCAGTATTCCAATCAAGAGCCCCGGGCCCTCGCTCTACGTTCTTCGCCGCAGCATAGCCGCAAGAACGACTTTTCAATGCAAATTGGCGAGAGCTTGCTCATGACACTCACTGAAGCAGTGACCTTCGTAATGACACAAGGAGTCGTCCTAGAGGCTGGCACAGGCCCGGTACCCTCGCTCGCCGAAACTGTCGCTGGTGGAAAGATTCGCGGTAGCTGGTGGGCGCACCCTCAGGGTCGGCAGATATATGCAGTGACCCGCGCGATTAGGGATTGTCCTGATGTCCTCGTGTGTCGGCTCGTCGGCGGCAAAATAACTTACGTACATCGACGACTGTGGCCGGCGCTGGTGCGGGTGGCGAAGCGATTCCCGGCCGCGAACCTTGCACAGATTCATGAGGTACACACTGCCTCCGGCAGACACGTCAACCAGGAAATCCAATTTCCCGATTGGGTTCCTGGAGCAGTGGCCACCCAAGCGCTCACTCTCGATGAGCAACGAGCCGTTAGTTTGCTTGGATCTTGGAGTGCGGAAGTGAACCCGCTGCGCGGGGCGGCGCGCCGAAAAAAGCCAATCGCTTAAACTGCTCTTGCTTGTCCATACATCGTCAGATCGTCACATCGTCCTCGACAACCTCTAGAGCATTAGTCCCCACCTGATCGCTTGACGCCCCAGCCACGTCTTATCTCCGCTCCGAAGGTACTGTTGCCACTTTTGAGCGCGTGTTCGAGGTCCGGGACAAAGGAGTAGAGGCTCACACTGTGCAGGCCGTAGCCGTAAAAGCCACGACGTTTGGGATTAGCAAAATGACGGTCTTAGCAGTCAGTCAAGCACAGGCCTCGCTGGATTTGATGGGATGCCGTGACGCCGCACGCGACATTGGGATTGATCTGGCCATATTTGTTGGTTGGGCCGTGTTTATCGATTCGATCTTCATGTGGTCGTCGATTCGGGAGTCTATCTTGATCAATACGTCGATAACGCAAGTTCGCCAGCGGCTTCAGGAAATGGCTCTATCAAGTACTACTGTCGCTGCATGGGATGCCCAGACAGCCAAGCCGAATGATCCCGCGATTACTAGACCTTGATATCCAACGCAGCGCGGTAAACTCGGTCGCAGCCAACGCCAGAGACTACGTGACACGCCGGCGGTCGGGCCTACCCATAGATATTATTTACACGACTATGTTCCAGAGTCCATGACGCTGCTCCAAGGCGGGAACCCCATTTTCAATAGGGATTCGAGTGATTTGAACAATGGACTGGGCAAATTAGCCCAGTCGAACCACCCCCAGCCGCCGCATTTGTCCGGCTCAAGTAACTTTGGCTCACCATACGGGCAATTCGAAGTCACGAATAGCGTTACATAGTGCTTCTTTTCTGCGACGAAAATGTTATTGGTGAATGGTCCAAGGGAGACGCTATCCAACACCAAGCCTGTTTCTTCTAGCGTTTCGCGTTTTGCACAGTCCTCTACGGTTTCACCGAACTCGAGATGGCCTCCTGGGGGCGCCCAAGTCCCGAATCCGTGCACTCCCTTTCGCTCTCCTAGGAGAACAAGCCCATTGCGACTTATGATAACGCCCACGCCGACGCGAGGCACGGCTGATTGCATGCGCATAGCTTTCTTGATATTCCCTAATAATCCAACGCCTTTTTGCCGAGCAGGTCACACCAGGTACGAACCATACTCTTTAGGCTAAAAAGCAACGCAAGATGTCGTTCGTCCCATATATACTATGCTGGAACTTGCTTTCGCCGACGAGTCGCTCCGTGAATTTTGCAGCAAAAAGCTGGCTGCAGAAACGGAATATGGGGCGGCTGTCGCGAAGCGCTTGCGCAGTCGCATCGCTGATTTGAGAGCTGCCGAAAATGTTGCAGAGCTGGTTGCGGGAAACGCGAGAGTCCATGACCATGACTCCTATATCGTCGACATCTACAAGGATTGGCGTTTGATATTTAAGGCCAATCACTCTGTTAGTCCGTTGAGCACCAACAAGCAAATCGATTGGACACGCGTAACTCGAATCCAGGTCACTCAGATTGGTCAGTTCGATGACACCTAGCCTGAGTTTCGAACCCGATTGGGTCTCTGCTCCGGGTGAAGCGATTGAGGAATTGCTCAACCAACGAGGGCTGAGCATTTCCAATTTCGCATCACAACTTGGACGATCGGAGAGCTACATTGAGGCCTTGCTCCAAGGTTCCGCAAACCTTTCCGAAGATGTGGCGTTAGGCCTCGAACACGCGATCGGCGGATCTGCGCAGTTCTGGATGAACCGAGAGTCGCAATATCGCCATGACCTGGCCGCGTTGCAATCGTCGGGAGCGCTGATGGGCGCCGATGAATTTCTCGAAGCGCTCCCTACCAAAGAGATGATGACGTACGGATGGATACCTGCCACTAGTTCTACGGCCGCATCAGTCGCATCCTGCCTAGAATTCTTCGATGTCCCGAATATTGGCGCGTGGCAATCGAGATATTTCGAGTCCAAGGCCATCGCTGCCTTTAGAACGTCCCCAACGTTCGAGTCGAAGAAGGGTTCGGTGTCCGCGTGGTTACGATGGGGCGAAATACAGGCTGCGAGCGCAGTCTGTCAACCATGGAAATCAGAAAGCTTTCAGGCGGCGCTCTCCAATGTTAGAGCGCTTACGCGCATTAAGGATCCGCCGGCTTTCTTGCCCCGCCTTCAGGCAGTTTGCCAAAATTGCGGCGTCGCAGTGGTGGTCGCGAGATCCCCCACCGGCTGTCGAGCTAGCGGCGCAGCGCGATTTCTTTCATCAAAGCGAGCGATGATACTTCTCAGTTTCCGCCACCTCACTGACGATCATTTTTGGTTCTCGTTCTTCCATGAAGCGGCGCATCTGCTTTTGCATGACAAAACACAAGTATTTATAGACAGCGAGGAAGAAAGTGCGCTTCTACAAGAGCAACAAGCAAATGACTTTGCCGCGGATTGTTTAATCAGTAGCGAACAACGAATGATCCTTAATACGATTGATATGAATTCCCGGAGTATTATTCGTTTTTCCGTTCGCACGGGAGTCGCACCGGGCATCGTCGTCGGGCAACTTCAGCACGCAGGTCGCTTGCGACGTAATCAACTAAATAGCCTGAAACGAAGATACAAATGGAGCTGATCTCGTTTTATCCTCGAAATGGCTTGAATACTTTCGGGCTTTTCTGCCAATTGCATAGTGCATCCTCCATCTCTTGCATTCCAAGTTTGAGAGCCTTTCCCAATTCATAAGTCCAACCATCCAAATTTTTTGCGGCTTCTGCGTGAGTGCTCTTGCCTTTGAAAAGTAGGTTAGCACCTATCCGAGGGCCCGTTGCAGAAGCCATGTAGGGCTTTCCGGGCTCGATATTCGCCATTCCTAACTTAGCAATCATCGTCAAGTAATCGAATTTTGCGGTACGGCCAAATCGAGCCACACTTTTCATCGACTTAAACAAAATATCAAACGTAAGGCGAGGATCGCTTTTAGCTTGCTCCAAAGCATTGCTTACAAGCTTTGAGTGACCGCCTGCGTTGAGCACCCATCCGACGTATGTTTCAACTACTTGTCCCGTGCCGGTCATGGATATGGCATCAAGAGACTCGTACTTTCGATGATTGCCGAATCGGCCAGGAATGTTTTTTCGATGGGCGTCCAGCCAACGGCGAAATGCAGTGGGATCGGCGCTAGTGCGAGCCCAATTCCAGACCTTGCCCTGCTCCAGGCCGCCAAAGACAGCCCGCACTCTTTCCCAACCGAATTGCCTGCTCTTCCCAAAATGGGTCGCCAAGAACACGAGCCACATTGCTTCGTCAATACTGCCGTTTCGCTTGAAATGGACGGCGGCCTTTAATGGATCGAAAAAGCCACTTGAGGAATCTGCCCTCCTTTTATCTACGTCTCGCGACGCAATTCTGAATACATACTCTACTCGTCGTCGGCTCTCTATGAGCTGGGCGACAAAAGCTCGACGTGCCTCAGCAGAGCTAATTCCGGGAAGCGCACGGCTTTGTTGGCTGTATCGCACCAACTCGTTGTCAAGTGCTTGCGCAAGCGCCGCAGATGTTTTGTTCACACTGCAACTCGCGAGTATGAGTCGGTCAGCCATTCGCGGATCGCACTGGTAACCATTCTAGTTACGCCAAAACTGCTTTGAATATTGTGATTGAATCCCACAACTCTAATGTCTCGTCCAAGACTAATTCCAGCGATCGACGTCACGATTCCTGAATAGGCAATGCCTGCGACACCAGGACTGGCCTTTCTCGGTAGCGACCATTTCGCCATTGGTTGGGTGTTTAAACGCGCGGAAGTGACGGTTTCAAAGAGGTCCACAACAGACCTCCCATTCAAAACGATCAATTTTACATTGGACTCCCGGAGAAGCATTCCGAGCGCGTCACCTGAGTAATCCAGCAAGACTGTGCGTTGCTTGCCGGTTAAGTCTCCCCATTTCGCAGCCGTGGCATATGGTATGAGATCCAAATGACAGGCTCCGCTTAGCATGCCGTAATAGGATGCCTCAGTGCCTGTAAGGAGGTAATCGAGTCGTCGAAACCATGTATCGTACGGATTGGCCGAGAAGTAAGACTTGCAGGAGTGAGCAATTTTTATCAAGTGAGACCGACTTGCCTCCGACCATCGTCGAAGGCCAAGGGACCTTAGGGTCTCGAAGCGTCGCTCGTCTCCTTCGAGTTCGGCGCCATTTTCGTCGACAAATTCTCGATTGCTTGGGTTCAACCCGAGCGTCGCTATAGATGAGAGTTCGGGGTCGCCGAACGCAGGTACCGGGCAGCTCCATGGAATCACGCCGGCGCTTAGTAGGGAGCGCTCCTCCAGTCGTTCCACCAACTTCGAAAGGGTTGCGTTCACGAAGCCGCGTCCTTCGTTCGGTGAATGAGGTCCGAGATGTAGGTATCGTAGATCCGCGACGAAAAACGCCCTTTCAATGTTTCGATGGTCTGGTAGCTCCTTTGCTTGGATTGCTTGTGAATCTGCAGTAGTCGGATCAAGTCTGCCCAATAAGGCAGAAGGCCAGGAGAACCATCTACTCGGCCGCGCCCGGTTCGTAAAACTCGTTCAGCGCGCAAAACGACATCGATAGAATTCCACGGATCTACCAAAGGCATCTTTGGCATTGGAACGTGTGAATGAAGTCCTTCGTCTAGGTACATCTTCGCCTTATTGCGATCCTTGTCATATAAGTGAAGGCTGCCTATGAGGTGTCTATAGGTGCCCAGCTTTACGCCTAGTGAAACTGCAATGATTTCTTGAAGCATTGTAAACGCGAACACATCGTGGGGCAGCCCCAAATAGGCGTCGTTCGACCTCATGTGCGCGATTAGATCTAGGCGGCCCTTCCTTATCAGGAATTGAAGAGTGCACGTGCAAGGAATTTCCTGATATTTTTGAGCGATATCCGCCGCATCAAATAATTGGATTACGGCTCGTCGGGAGCTTGGTTTAGCCTTCAGGAGACCAAGAACGTTACTAACCTGGTTATGCGCCCGACGCATCGCAAACATACGAGCACCGTACCCTCCGTGCACAGTAATTCCATCCTCGGACTCCTTCTTGTATGCGGGAACGTAATACTGGATAAAATCGAGTCGATTGCGCTTTGAAAGATACCAAAGCAACTCCCCGAGACAACTGAATGGCTTGCCACGGCCCTCGCTTCGACTCAACCGCGCGCGAGGATCCTGGAGCTCAAGAACGACTCCGAGCACTTCCGCCATCCTGCCACGACTGGGCTCGACTCTACCTGTCTGAGCCAATAGAAGCTGCAAGACGGAGCGGAGCAAATCATCGAGCGTGCGCTCCTTTAGGTATCTACTATTCTTGTCCACGTGCGACACCGCATTCCTTGCGTCCGTATGGGATACCCTGAACGGGTAGTCCAATTTTTGACCCGACTCTCCTTGAGAATGAATAATAGCGCAACAGCGAAGGCCCTGGCAGGGCTGATCTACTTATTTGGTAAATACACGGATGGCCGGTTCCCATTGTTTGAAATCGCGCCCTTGCGCTCATCCCGCTAAGGGACGTTGACGTTGTCATCTGTGCGTGAAGCCAAGCGTGCGAGTAGCGAAGTTCACCAACTCCTGATCGTTGATCGCGGCCGTTTCCCAGGCGGGATTTGCGTCATGATGAAACCGGTTAGCGTAGTCGAGTAACGCGCGCAGCTCGGTTGTATCCGCGGCTGTTAGAATCTCGTTCGGCGCACCGTGTCGTTGTTGGCAGATTCCAATGAACGACCCGAGAAGCCCCACCCGGTGAACGCGCGGATCGTCTTAGGCTCCGCCGGCAAATACGGCTGGCCTCGTGATTCGCAGAAGGCTTCGAAGATCGCACCGTCGGCCTTCTGAGCCCGCAGCGTATTAGCCGAATAGGCGCCCTCCGCCATCGCCTGCCATTCGAGCAAAGGCGGCCAATGGCCTTCGAGCACCGGTGGCGGCACGACTGGTCCCGGCTCGAATTCAGCCCCCCTGCTGAGTCATTTTCATCGGATCAGCTTACCGCATTCTCATATACACACGCGATAGCTTTCAGTATCGCGGCTCATCCCAGCATTCAAGATGGGGAGGCTCCCATCGCCCGAACAGGGGACAAATAGTCCCGGACGGGACCCGCGTACGCTTCGTCTCGCTCAGCTAAGCCCACACGCCTTGAGACGAGGGCGGCGAAGGACGATATTGGTGGATGCCGGCCGATGTGTATAAGTTTGGACTCGAGCGGACAGTCAATGTCCGAAAGTTGCGCAACTGAATGAGCGATATCGGGCCGCGCATCGGGCCATTCCCGGCCAGAACCGGCAGCAGCAGGATCTGCAAAGGGGCTGGTCAATCGCACGAATCTCAGACGGTGGTGCTGTCTAACTCGTAGAGCAGACGGCGCGCGCCCGTACTGTATGCCTCGACTCCAGAGCTGCGAGTACAATTTGCCCGGGGAATCCTATCGGTATTCTACAGCTAAATGAAGTTGCCCCGAGCACAACCACACTCAGATCGCGACAACACCCGACCCTATCTCCAAGCAGCATGCCGGCACCATTGATTCTAACAACCCCAGATGGAACCACTCCTAGCCACCAAGTGATCTGGGCATGGCCCCCGAACATGCCGCGCCTCAGCCATTCGGTACGTTGGACGTCGCTCACTACTTACGTGGTCTTTCCCATTCTGAGACTACAATATCCAATGCACCCTGATTAGGAACATCGCAAGATGATCAACCTTACTCCATACGCCCTCAGATTCGACTCCGAATACCCGAAATATCGGGATGACACATATTTACGAATTCTAGCTGTTGTCGCCAAAATACCTAGTGTTGCAACAGTTAAGAGGATGACAGCGGATCCAGCATTCCAGAATTTCCTCACGCTCGCTGACCCTGTAATCGCAATCAAGAATTACAAATCGCAAATTCCTTTCCCAACTCAGCTAGTAACGCTTTGGACACAAATTGCCGAACTGAAGGATTGTTCGATAACAGGAGCATCGCTACTAGGCGAGCCCGGCGAGGTCTTTCGTAACATCATTAGCTTGGATGGATTTCAGCTTCCCACCGTGTCCGCTATCTATCATTTTTGTCATCCTGGCGATTTCCCCATTGTTGACCGGAATGTCGCAGCAGCATGCGACTATTTATGTAGGAAATGCGACAAACTGGGATTGGCGCCTAAACTACCTCCACCGAAAGCACCGGCCGAATGCAAGATGGCGCGGTATACCGCTTTCATAAAGTTTATTGAACACCTACTTTTTCTGATGAGGGAAGGACATGCCCATCCGGAGGAACTTGATTTCCGTTTTATAGACAAGGCGCTTATGGTGCTGGGGGCAGACGTTATCAAACAACGGGAGAGTACCCGCAAGAACCGCAGGGTGGCAAAGTAGCGAGGGAAACCTTTTATTATTGGTTCCACACCAAGGCCAGCGTGCTAGGGGAAGTCATCACAGCCCCATCGTCGCCGACGCGATCCGCGACAGAACCCAGCGCTCCGCCCTCCCAACATGCATCAGCGGCGAGAGCTACTGTGGCGACAACGCGAGAAAGCTTGTCAGCTAGAAAAAAGAGACGCGTAGGAATAGTCGGTAACTTCTTGCCGGCGGTACCCAACTTAGGAAATCAGGCGTCCGCAACCGGTAACTCCTGCACCTCGCGATCACGTCCTACGGCAACCTCTAGACTGACCTTTTCGGCTTAAAGTCTAGCCCCTGCGTTCAGTCGACATTTCGAAACCGATCGGAACCGGTTTGAACTGCAGATTTTCTCGTTTCTTTGACCCACGCTGGAACTGCCGCAGTTGTTCATATGAGAGCGTCGCCATCACAAAGTAGTCATGCAGGCCGCCTTTAATGCGCACAATGTCGCGCAGGTAGGATTTACTTGCAGGTATACGAGCTCGGCTATCGCCGAACGCCCGATTATTAACTTGTATAATAAATGCGTGCAGATCTTGCGCACTTGACTCTACGAGCGTACTGAAACTTTCGGTGTCTTTATTCCACTCTAATGCAAATAAGGCGTCGATTTCACCTTGAAATCGGCGACGTAGTGAGATATTTGTCAAATCGCTACAGATCATAACCCCGAAGCAAAAACCAGCATGGACATAGACAGGCAAATAACGCTCGCTCAACGAGGGCCGATACAGTCTTTTCTTGGCTTTTTTATACAACTGCGCGCGCTCATCGTGCGCGGGGGCAGTCTTCGGTTGCTTGAACAATATACTGCTGGAATGCCACGGCCAATCGGTGACCAATGACAGCAGCGCATCGTTGCGAATTCTTCCCGATTCGTGCCGATACTCGAGACCAGCAATCAGGGAGATTTTATAGCGCGAAAGCGAATATGCAATTCCCAAGGCCCAACGTTCAGGAATGCTGCATTCTGGCAGGAGAATATAGGTTGCCCGGGTCGGCGCTCGAAGGATTTGATTGATTAAATATCGGATACGGCGGTAGCGCTGAACGGACAGATCCGGTTTTCCAAACAGCGCCGCTTCCCACTGCGTCTCCGATGTCAAGATACTCGGAATCGCCACGTGCACATCATCACTTCTATCGCCGTTAACACGAAACTTGCAGATTTTGCTTGTCTCGTCGTGTTGCGTGACGAGAAGTACGTCTTCCGATTCTTTCGCAAGAGCGCCGCGCAAGGAAAACAGCGCCTCTCGCAATGCCTTTGGCTTTTGCAACAATTCCGGAGCCGCCAACGTAATCTCGGCTAGGCTCATAGGTCGCGTTGGAAACGCCAGTGCTGGCCAATAAGGAACCACAAGGGCAGCGGATTTTCGAAACGTGCGAATGCCTCGTAGACGCAATACGCGCTGAACCGAAGCTCCCATAGGCACCTTCGGGTTGCCGATACGTCGGTGACCTCCGGCGAGCCACTCTTCTCGGTAGGGTCGACGACCCCAGTCCGCATATAGGATCTTGAGCGATTGCGACTGACAAGCAGCTACCGTACGAGGTACTTTAAGAAACTCGGCGATTCCGTGAATCGACCGCAAAAGCTCGAGTATTTTCTTCGACCATCGAAAACGGTTGACTGTCGTTGCTTGCAACGTTACTTGCAACAGTGCCGCGGCCAAAAACGTTTTGCATGCTTTGAACTCGACGTGTTGCGCAGTTCCGGCAGTGGAGGTGTGCTCCAATAAATGCAGGATCTCGGCGAGTCTTTGCGTAATACGCAAAGCACATTCCCAATCCCCGCATGCAACAAAAATTCCGAACGCGCGATGCAAGTAGGCGAAGAACTCAAACAGCCCAACCGGTGTGAGCACGTGTCGATCGATGAGTCCGAAAAGCTGAACGCGTATTCCGCGCCAGTGCGACGACGGCAGGTCTCTGGCGTAGCACTCGGCGTCCCGCAATAGCAAAGATAGCCCCAATCGACGCACCGAGATTACATCGGCCTTCCGAAGTGCATCGGCCTCCAGACTTGCATTCGGTTGCGCGAGCAGAGCGCGGGCAGCCATTCGCTCCTCGGTATCCGGCAGTGTAGGCAGCAGCCGGTGCTCACTTGATTGCCGACGAATTTGATCTTCTATCTGTGCGATTAAGTCAAGTCCGTGCGGCGCAGTTAAGTCGAAAATCTTCTGCTTCGAGCCTCCGAATACGAGTTCGCAATCAGCTGCGTACGCCAGATTAATCTTTAAACATGATGGCTCCCCGGCAATTTGGTCTTCGAAGGAAACAGTCCGTGGCATCTTTTCGGCGAGCCACCGGATAGTGGCGACACCTGACTCTAGCTCGCGGTCAGGGGTAAATACCAAGAATATGTCGTCGACATATCTACCGTAGTAACGCGGCCTAAGCGACGTCACGACATCCCGATCAAATTCTGCCAGCAAGATGTTGGCCATGACTTTAGATGCTGATAATCCTACCGGAAGCGCGCCCTGCGGCCGTTTCGCGGCGTCCGGCGTTTCGGCGTACCAATTGTTGATCGCACGAATCATCAGTGTCGTAAAATGAAACTCGTCGCCAGTCAACTTCAGATTCATCAACTCCAAGAAAGCGGGACGTAGGAGGAATTTCGGCGACACACGATGGTAAAAGCGCTTGATGTCCATTGTCACAGCAAAGATACGATGTCCGCCCTCGAGCCCCGAACGCATCGCGTTCAGCCCTCGCTCGCGCCAGGTGCGATATGCGGAAAAATAAGGCGAGAATAACCCGACACAGTCGGCATTGAAGATTCTGGGGCCTTCGGAAGCCTCAACGGTATCCCGAGATTTGCGAAGCCGCAGTCTATTTCCAAACGATAGATTAGGGTCGAGTTGCGATTCGTATTTCCAACCAATTTTTGCAATCCAAAGCGCAGAGACGATGTGAAAATTTATTGACGGAAGGATAATGAGTCGGAACTCGGCGGTCGCCCGTGCTTTTCCCGAACCCCATTTACGCTCCCACTCCTTCATTGGGTCGAGCGATCGAAAGAAAACGGGGTCTTGCTCGACCGAACGATCTGCGCCAATAGATTTGGGGGCGTAAGCGAAGTGGCCGAGGAACTCAGGGTTAGCAGCCCAAATGCCCGCCGGTTCTCGAAGCTGAGATAGAAGAGCTCGAAGGTTCCTATCCAAGCGCATTTCATAGTCGGCGAATGCTAAGGCGTGGAAATGTGTGTTTTCGTAGAACGCCTCCGATTTAGCCTTCCTATAAGCGAGATAGAGATCTCCAAGTGTGATGTAAGCAGACGGATGCGGGTGCTGACGCCCCTTTACCACGCAAGCACCTGCTCTCCTTGTGTGCGTGGCATAATTCGGTCCCCCAACGCAGCCCCCTCCCTATTTCTGAGAGGTCGCACTTGAACGCGTTTTCGAATACGGATGATCATTGCAACACACACTCCCTGTTCCCCTTGCAATGTCCGTACGGCCAGCCTTGATACTCGTATTTATGCTTCCTGCGAAGCTATTATCCACGAGATCACGGTGGTACGCACCGAATCAATTATCCTCTACCAGTTGTGCCGTCCTCGACTTGCAAGATTTGCCTTGCACTCCGGCTTCGATTTCGGCCGCTCGCAAATGCGCACAACCTGCAAGTGTGATCGCCGGACCGAGCAGACACGATGGACGTCATGACCGCAACACAGCCTCAAAATTGCGGATTGCGATGATGGCTGTCGAAGTCTACATGCTGCATCTCGCGCAAGTACGGGATGTCCCTGATTCAGCCGGTGACACGCTTAGTGTTCACCACGTTTGAGTCCGCACGCAATTCGTCCAAGTAATCCGCCCATGCCTGCATCATCCGCCGCCGTTCCGGCAAATGCTGTGCATAGTTGTACGCCGCTCGGACCGCGTCACGTTCGCCATGCGAGAGTTGACGCTCGATAGCATCCCGATTCCACCCCTGCTCGTTGAGCAACGTCGATGCCATGCTGCGAAATCCATGTCCCGTCATATCTTGGCCGCTGTAACCCATCCGGCGGAGCGCGGCGGTGATCGTGTTTTCGCTCATCGGTCGAAAGCGGCTGCGCACGCCCGGAAACGCGAATGCAAACCGGCCGGTGAGCGGCTGCAAGTCTCGGAGGACGGCCATGGCCTGGGTCGAGAGCGGCACGACATGCTGCACGCGCATTTTCATCCTCGTCGGAGGAATCCGCCATTCCGATTTCTCAAAGTCGAACTCCGGCCATTGCGCCTGGCGGAGTTCGCCTGGACGTACGAACACCAGCGGCGACAAGCGCAAAGCGCATCGCGTGATCCACGCCCCCTCGTACGCGTCAATAGCACGCAGTAATGCGCCGACTTCCTGCGGATCTGTGATCGAAGCGAGATGCTTCTCTTTGGTCGGCGCCAACGCACCGCTTAGGTCCCGGGATGGATCGCGTTCTGCCCGACCGGTGGCGACCGCGAATCGGAACACTCTGCCGCAGACTTGCAGCGCCCGATGCGCCGTCTCATTCGCGCCGCGGGATTCCATGCGCCGCAGAACCGCCAACAGCTCGGACGCCGTGATGGCTTTGATGGTGCGCCTGCCGATCCACGGAAATATATTGAGCTCGAGGCGACGGATGATCTTGTCGGCGTGACCAGGTACCCACTGCTTCGAGAACATGCCAAACCACTCCCGCGCGATCGCCTCGAACGTGTTCTCCGCGCTCTCTTCGAACGCGACCTTTTCGGCCTTACGGGTGCTCGGTCGGATCGATGCCGGCGGCGACCAACTTGCGCGCGGCCTCGCGTTTGTCGCGGGCATCGGCCAGTCCTACGTCGGGATAGACGCCCAGCGAAATCCGCTTCTCTTTTCCGCCGATCCGATACTTGAATCGCCACCATTTTCCGCCGGTTGGCGAGATTTCGAGGTACACGCCGCGGCCGTCGGAAAGTCGCACAATTTTAGTCTGCGGTTTCATCTTATTAATCAATAGCTTGGAAAGCATTGGGGGCAACTCCTCTGTGGGTTTTGAAAACGCTGGGGGCAACTCGACCTTTTGGGGCGATTTTTGGGGGCAACTCGGGCGAGAGTTGCCCCCAGTTGCCCTCGGCTTGAAATGCGCGCGCAACGGCGCCGGTAGACGACTTTGGAAATCGTACCGTTTAAAATCAAAGAGTTACACCAACTCAGGCGTACAAGGACGCGCTGAGGCGTAGTCGGTCTAGGGTGAAATGGTGGCCAGGGAGGGAATTGAACCCCCGACACGCGGATTTTCAGTCCGGTGATTTCGTTTAATGTGGCTGGATTTGCGGGGTAATCAACAGTTTAGTTGCGCAGTTGCACATAGAATTGCACACGAAACCGCATTTTCTGCGGGATTGTGGGCAATTGCACATGAGCATCATCAAGCTGCCGTCGGGCCGATGGCGACTGCAGATTCGGCGGAGAAAGCTCCAGGCCAAAGGGGTTTTCGATACCGAGCGCGAGGCCCGTAGTGCCGAAGCCAAGTATCTCGCGACAACGCGTTCCAAATCGAAGACTCCAACCCTGCAAGAAGCATGGGAGCTTTACGCGGATTCGCTCAACTTCCTGGAGAAGCGAGACCGGACTCGAGGAACGGAAGCGGGTCGGATTCGCAAGATCATCACGCGGCTCGACCCAATTCGCGTTGCCGATCTCACCTCGGACCACGTCGAGGATTACATTAAGACGCGTCGGAAAATGACACCAGAACCATCCCGGGATGCAATCCGCCTTGAAGTCGCGGCACTCTCGGCGCTGCTGAATTTTTGCCGAGAGAAGAGATGGATCTCCAAGAACCCGTGCATTGGCGTAAAGCGTCCGTCAGGCAAGATCGTGTTGAGACGGATGTCTGCCGATGATGAAGGCCCGTTGATCGCCCTCTTACAGCACGAGAACCATCGATTCCGATTTGCGGCACGGCTGTGCCTCTTGGTACGCGAGACCGGCGCGCGTCCTGGAGAGTGGAGGAACGCTACCCACGGAGACTACGAGCGCTCGCGCGACACGATGACGTTCCGCAATACGAAGTACCGCGGCCAGCCTCGCACGGTCCCGCTAACCGCGTCTGCCCTGGTGCTGCTTGCCGAGCAAATGAAAGATGTCACCATCGACAATCTAGACGCCTTCGGCGGTACCGACTTACTCTTTCCCGCGGTCGGAAAAGACGGGGTTGTACGTCCAATGTACTACACAGGTGCCCTGCGTGACGCAAAGAAGCTGCAACTGCTGCCAAAGCGAATACGTGCTCACAATGGACGCCATGAATTTATCAGCACCTTGGTGGAATCAAGCGAGCTCGACGACGCGCGCATTATGGCTTTGGTGGGCCACCATAGCCCAGCAAGCATGGAGGTGTATAAGCACGTCCGCAATATTCGCTTCCGACCGCAAATGGAGGACGTCGAGCCGCTTCGTCGCGAGCAGCGCATGCAGGCGATTGCCGATACGATGGGCCTCGTACCGAGTATGGTCGTAGATCAACTCAAAATTGAACGAGAAGAACAAACAAAAAACGGCCTGAAAGATCCTGGAGACGAGCTATTGTATTCAGAAAGCTTTCTCCGTGTGCTTAAGCTAGTAGCAGAGAGCATGGGGGCCACACGCGAAGAACGCCAGAGAAAGTCCGCAGCATTCATGACCGAAAAGGACAAGGATGAAGAAACTTTTGAGCTCTTCGAAACATGAAGGGCACCATGCTCGACATTGTCGATATCCTGCATATTGATGCGGGTCAGCGGACTATCGGAGAGCTTATCCGGGACCGTGAACGATCGCTGCTAGAAATCCTGCGATTACGCGCTTTAATTACCAAAACAAACGCTAAACGCTGTTCGCCTTCCGCTGGGCGACCGGAGGACTCGGACACGGAATCAACCCGATATGCAACAGAAAAGCTGGTAAAACTCGCTGCTCTTTGCAAACTTCTCGACATGGCCAGATCGACTATCTACCAATTAAAAAAAGAGGGTCGTTTCCCAGAACCGATCAAAGTTGGATACCGTGCCGTTCGATGGCGGCTGTCAGATATTCGGGCTTGGCAGGATGCGAGAGCCGTGGCGCCGTAGGCGCCAGTATAAACCTACCCAGTGAAAAGAAGCGGGATCCGCGCAATTGCGCCGACTCCGAAACCTCGCGCTATTCCTACCGCGACACGCGGATTCGGTATTCAAAGCGGTAGTGGAGTGACGGCGCCATTAAGAGGCGGTACCCATCAAATAAAAAAGCGTCGTGCCTATACGTTATCGAAGTACTCAACTACTTGAAATGTTGAGCGTCTCGGGACTCTTCGCAAACGGCACAGGCCGTAGCCTTCTCACCCGCGACGTACACCGGTCAGAGACGCTGAAGCCGGACCTCGGGAGCGAATCCGCAGGGGGTTGAGCACGAACGGTGGTGAGCCGGGCGTGAGTGGCACAAGCTGCTGTTGCGGAGTGGTTGCAGAATCATAGCTAGGCGCATAATCGGATTCGATCCGAGTAGGGTTTGCACGAGCCCGCCCACGGCAGTAACAAAATCCGCAGCAATGCGGGAGCCGATCGTGTTTTGGTACCGATACCGCATATATCGGGACTTCCAGGTCTCTGGGGGGTAGGGGGGCTTTGGTTCCCGAACCTTGAGCTTCGGTTGGTGTTGTATCGACTGCCGTTCAGCCAAGCGCTACCGCCCACATATCCTCCCTCAATCTTGTTGCAAGGCCGGGTGCCCCGGAGCCCTTTCGGTTAAGGCTTGAAGGAAGGGCGCTTAAAGGTGCTTGTCCCTTGATGGTTCGGAAGTTGAGCGCCTCGACGAGAGGAGGCCAGAATTTCGCCTTCTGCCGGCAGAGGCATTATAGATTCGCGCTGCGCTCTCACTGCTGTTGCGCTTATTTGACGCGCGCCCCCCGGATAGCGCCACAAATGGAGGGTCGGAATTCAAAGTCCCCCACGGGCTATCTGCAAATCCCATGCTTTGAGGCGTCAAACCGGCAATCTACGGTTTGTCTTTGATGACGGCCGAGGTGGTCCGATGATCGTGCCCAAAAAAAGGGCAGCACCGGCCGTTAATCTGTGAACTCTGTCGCGAATTGACGGATTACCGAGCCGAGCCACCCAAGAATTTAAAGCGCCGCGCTAAACCTCCTGCCCGAAAGTTAAACAGGAGATTTTGATGAACAAGGAACTTACGCACGGCCCTTCTACCACGGTTACGTTCCCTGACGATCCGGTGCAGCCCAAAGCGAAGGCTCATACGCCACCACCTGATTTTGCCAATGTAATTCCGGAGCTCAAAGCCAAGCTATTGTCTATCGCAGGCAGTGACGTCAGACAGCCTTACTCCGATGCAGAAACGGCACTACTGATCGCACAGGGAACGCTGATCAAGAGTCACATTAAAATCAGTCGCAGCATGCCCCACAGGTGCCACTTCAATGCGGCGGTACGCTGGCTCAAGAATCCCAAGGCTATCATTATATTCGGCTATCAAAATCCGAGCGGCCAAATCTGGACGCAGCATTCATGGAATGCTTGTGACGACATGATCCTAGATACGAGTGATAGGGCACTCTATTACGGAGTGACACCCGCTGACCCTGATCGATTCGCAATGCAGGCAATCTTTCAGGAAATCGGACAATTGGCTCCGGACAGGGTGCAAGAGTTTCTAGGAAAAAGAGCGTTTGCACGGTTTAGACAGATTTGCACAAGGATGTTGCTGCGAAAAACAAACGGTCCGGTAGTTAGCGAGGCCATGGCTTCGACCAAGCCGAATCACATTGGGCGGTTTCCTCCACTCCCTGTATGCGGAGCTGTCCGAGAAGAAGCGCGGGACCAGGCATCAGCAAGACCTGAGTGTTCCAAGAAAATACCGCCTCGTCATTGCGATCTGCGGGTCGATGAGGCAGTTGAATCCGGCCTGGACGAAACCAATCGCATTGTGGCGATTGATTGCAGAATAAATTCGAGTGCTATTCCTGTATACGAAGTCAAATTAGAAAACCAACAAGAGTGAACATGCAATGAAATCATCCAAGATAGACGCCACCCAGATCAGCAACGTGCAGTTGTCGGAAGCCGTTCGAAATGCTTTTGACGTGTTCGTGAACGTCCTTTTGGTTGAAGCGCAGAAAATGGCTGAAAAGAAGGCGGAAGCCGAGCACCGTATCGAGCGTGCCGCGTCCAAGTCTCGCATCGAGGAAACGGCTGCGGCGAACGCAGTGCAAGCCAAGACGATTCTGGATATGGGCCGACAATTAGCTGACCACGCAGTCAAAAAAGAGGCGGCAAGAGAGGAAATCGCGCTTGTCGGACGGCAGCTAGCGGCAGTGACCGAAAGGGCTGCGCGCGCCGAGCGCCTCGCCGAGAATATGGCAGTTCAGATTGCGAATTGGAAACGCAGGTGGCAGACCATGCGGACTCTTTTCGCGGAAAGCGACGCGGGGCAACAAGAGCGCGCCGTGCAATGCGAGCGCCTTGACATGTCTCCGCCGGAAGACGAGAGAGGGAATCAACCTGTTGTTGCCACAGAGGGTGTTTGCACTGCGGCCTACGACCGATGTCAGCGAGAGGAGGCATCCTGTATCGAAGCGGCGATCGTTCTCTTGGGAGCCGCGGCCCGGTACAGCAGGCACCAGTACTCACTTTGCGGCGAAAAAAATGGGCCCCTCAATGATTTGAGGGGCAGTAAATCGAATGATGCCGTGGAGCCAGGATTATCCTAGGCACTCTTGTTTCAACGCCACCGCGCGAGGAAGTGGGAATTTGCGAGAGTCTCGAGAGTCCCCTCCTCTAACCCTCGATAAATTGGTTGATAGTTCGCCTCAACCCGATTCGTCGAGGGAGCCATGGAGAGAGATCAGCTCCGCACAAAAGCTATTGACTAGAACGCGTCGAAGAACGTGACGCATAAGGATATCGCCTTGATCCGTCGCTAGCGGAAGAGAATCAAACTCCTTCAACACCTTCATTGCGCCAGCGAAAAAGCGCACCCCGCGCATGCTGCAACCGTCGTCGTACATGTTTGGCCTCGTATGAATGGCTTCCACGTATAGAGACGGCGGCTTTGAGGCCAGGTGGTGCTGCATACCTCCACCGCGGACCGCACCTTTTCCGGCTTGTTGACGGCGGCGTGAATCCGCGCAATTCTGGCGGTGAGCGCGCGGGTTGGCGCCCATTCGAAGCGTCGATCGAGTCTCACGTCGCCGGCCGGCTAACAAGCTCCAGATACTACTCGTCCAAAATCAAGAGGTTGTCCGGCGAGTGGGAGAGGCAAGATAACGGTTTGCGTCCGCCCTACTTCTGTCGGCGTCCCGCCCAACCGGAACCCTCGGCACGGGAGCCGCGCGCGAAGATGTCGTCTTCCGCCTTCGCTGATTGGCCCGTCGATGCCTTTGGCGTTCGGTGTTTCGCCTTTGGCTTTGGCTTTGGCTGCTTGCCGATGCGCGCATCATAGTCACGAATCAGCTGCTTCCACTCACCGCGTGACTCTCTTTTGGTTTTTTTCATCGATGAGCGTTCCACGCTTTGCGTTTTCGCGGTCCATCAGGTAGTTGCCAAGATCCCTCGGCACTTGGGATACTGCCGACGGCCCCAAAACGACTTCCCAGCAAACTTCCCCTGCTTGGCAATGCGCTCGATCATCTCGGCGCCGCACTCCGGACACTGCGGCGGGGACGTTACGATCGGAGACCCGGACCCAATCAATCGTACGAGTTCCTCACCGGCAATCAGCCGAATCTTGCACCGGTCCGCAAACTCTCGCGCTTCACGCGTAAATCCTCCCCCGGTCACGACAATCCCACCGTGCGCCTCGTGCGCCGCAATCACACCATTCAGTTCACGAATGACCGTGACTCCAATCTGCTGCGTCTTCCAATGTTTGCATTGGACGAGATACCGCTCCCTGCCCTTACGAATGACGAGATCGATTCCTCCATCTGGAGCCGAACCTCCCCGCGCGTCCACTTGATAGCCGTCCCGCCGAAATGACTCGCCCACTATCGCCTCGAAATCCCGCCACCCCATTGCGGATACCGCGCCGCGCGGATCGATAGCAGCGGCGTCGAGTAAGTGACGTCCTTTAACCCGCTTGATGAATGACGCCACGGCGCCGAATAAGAACACGGGCGGCAGGATGAATTGAAAAAGGAGCGCAAAAACGTGGACACCCTGATGACCGACGACCGATCCCATATCGGCTAGGTTGGTCGCGGCTGGCGCCACGCCGAATGCCGCTGCGACGAAGTGCAGCACGAGAAACGAAACGACTGCAAGTCCCACACCGGCCTGCCACGGCAATTGGGTAGCCACAGCCAGTAGGTCGTCCAAGAATCGCTCGCGCCTCGCCATCACTCGACCCCCATCATCCGCAGACCGGCAATTTTGTGCAGAACGCCAAGGATGCCGCCGCGACGCCGGTCACGGGACGGAGTGATTCACGCCTGCAAACAACATTCTGTTCGACTCCCGGCGTCGCCTTGCGCCGGCGCCGTCCACTTCGGCCCGGCTCGGTCCTCGCCATCATCGCTCTCCAGCGTACGCGGGAACCGGCGCTGGTAATTCCATCAAATAGCTCGCTCACTCTCGGCCCGAAGGCGGACGGGACAATCCAATCGGGCTGGAAATGATACGCGCACGAAGGAGCGGGGTCGGCGGCTTAAACGCCAACCCCGCGGTGACTTGTCAATTGTCGATGAGTTCCCTTGCCCTACGACTTTAGGTTCACGAGTCGAAGCTGCTGCTAAAGCTCGAGCTGCTGTCGAAGGACGACGAGCTACTGATGCCGCTGTCACTCGAACCATAAGTTACGTCGGTAAAGGAGCTGCCATGGAACAGGCTGCAACTCTCCGAGGCCACCTGGTTTGGGGTTGCAGTGCCCCAGGCCGAGAACACATCCACGGTGTCATTCGACGAGCTAGAGTTGCCGCCCGACGGCTCGCTCACCGTCGGTGCGCATTCGGCAGAACCGAAGCCCTCGTTTCCTGGTAACGACGAGGTGGGCGTGTCCGCCGGCAAGGAACTTGAAAAAAGGCTATCGAAGCAAGACGCGATTCCTGAAAAAAGACCCATGATGACTTCTCCTTCGCGGTTTTGAGGATGGCCCAGGATTGGGACTTCCGCGACAAATTAGGAGTAGCGATATTTCCATTATGAACCATCAGCGTAATTTCTTCAACGCGAATAGCGCACACGACATAATTTCAAAGGCGCTAATCGCTGAAAAATGATGGCAGCGGCTGCAACCGATTCCGAAAGCACGGAGTCTTCGGGAAGAGATGCCCCCAAGAGTCTCTTGGGGGCAAATGAATGATCTCAATGCTTCCGGGGCACTTGTGGCGTCGAGCTGTCAACCATCATGCTGGTCACAAACAGAACAGCCATAATTTCACCATGCACCAACTTTAACTTCCTCGATATGCTTTCGTGCATTTCTCTCTCGGTGGTGCCGGCCGGCCGCGGAAGCTGTCGGAACGTTGTCGTAGCGTCCTTGAGCGCAGTTAACGCATGTAGCGCTCGAGTCGTGCAAGTCTGCAGGGTATCCTGCTGTACCGTTTCGTAAGTTTTGATCATCGCGGCCGAGAATTATCGGCGCCACTCGGCAGCACGTGCTGCGCAGCGAGTTCTGCACGGGCAAGACGTACACACAACAAATTGAGAACTCCCTGGATTTTCGCACGGGCCTCCGCCTCCGCGTGACATTGCGCAGCAGGAAGCTCATCTATCAACGCCATTGCACGGAGAACCTCTTCCAGCCCAAGTAGAAGTTGTTGCGCAATGAGGGTCAACTTCCCAATAACGAATGAGTCGTGCATCACATGCGCTCCCTTGTCATCGGATTGATCCGACACGCGGAATCTAATCGGTCTCCGCATGAGCACTGCTCGCCGAGTTCATTGAGCATGCGTCTTACCCAGAGCTTGCGCAGAAGCGCGGTACTTACAACTTCATTGCTCGAATTCGTTGCCGTGGAGACAGTCTTCTCGGCATTTGCCTCGACCGCGCCGGCGGAGAGACGGAGAACCGTGAGATCGTCCTTTCCCTTCATTGTTGTTGACCTCGCTATGACTTGAGCAAAAGTGCTCAATCCATATAGGTACAGGACGTCGTTGGAGTCGTTCGCTACACGAGGGTGTAAGGCCCGACCGAAAGCGGGTGCATTCAAAAGCAATAAACTGAGGAGACAACATGAATGAAGTAATGACCGCCGAAGAAGAGTTCTTTTCTGCGCTGATCAAGAGCAATCGCGAGGCGGAAATTTTTCTCCTGTCGGGTATAAAATTGAAGGCCCGTGTCCTGCGAGAAACGGAGTTTTGTATTTTGCTGAAAATGGACGCCGCGCGATCGATTCATGAGAACACTTCATTGGTATACAAGAGCGCGATCGCTAGTGTAGTCCCCTCCGCATTGGGAGGGCAGGCGCGGCGCGGATCTAACGTAACGAGAGAAACGCAGGAATACACAGCGTAGATGGGTTCGGTTTTAATTCCTGCTGTTTTGATTTGAGCCCCCGGGATCCTTGTCCCGGGGATTTTTATCGCCGGTGGCCTATCCAGTCCGGAATGAGTATCGCCAGGCGGGCCTCTTCGCAATCACTGGCGCAAGAATCGTAGCTCAACGGCCAGCATTGCATCAGGCCGCTGGATAAGCGCTGGGTGCCGAGAACTCCATTTAGTGCGCCAGTGGGGTTCGATCGTGGTAGATTCCCGCAGTGGCTTCGTCGTTGTAAGTCGATCCGCGAAGGTCGAAGCGCACTGCGGTAGTAGGCCTCACGAAGACAATCCCCCCGTTTGAACGGGGGGATTGAATTGAACGACTCACGATCTCCTCGTGAGCTCCGTTCCGATGCCTTGATCCGCGCCACCACAGCGCGCCCGATTGACGCTACCAACGCCAATCGAGAATCCTCAGACGCCCCCGCCAGGAGGCCTGCTCGTTTTTCTCCGACCCCACCTTTCGCCATCACACACGTCCAGCCAGTCCGCATGTGTGGTCGCGCCTCGAACTCCTTTGAGTCCTGGCGCCTACTCAGTGAGTCTCCAGTGCCTTGCCTCAATCCGCCCCGGCACCACCCGGGTACGATCGGCAATCGGCAGTTCCCCAGTTCTCTCCAGACTTCGTGTTGATTCGCGCATGTGCGCTCACGTATCGCAATATTCTGGTGCTCTGCACCTAGCCGATGAAGCGGTCTCCATCGGTCTTCAAAGTCGCGGGACTCCAAGGCCGATCTTTTACGCTGCGATACGATCATCACGCCAAGCTTGGTCGATCTTCGATCGACTACACGCTCGAATCACTCAGCTGGCCTGCTCGTGGCAGGCTGTTACCCATTGAGCTGTTCACCGACCTCCCGCGGCTTTCGCCGTGGAGTGCCGGCCCGTCGGATCTCTCCACGGGCCCACGTGCGATTACGCGCACGCATAGGAGCCTTGGGTGCTGCACTCGTCTTCGACGCTCACGCGCCGGCCGAGGGTATGATTATCCGCTTACAGCGGCGACACATACACGGTCTGAAGCAGGGGCCCCTCGCTCGCGCGACGCCCCGTGCCCTGGTCGCCCAGTACCTAGTTTGTGGGCTGTGCTACCCACGGAACGCGGTCGAAAGCGGGATTACACCGCTAGCGCCGCTACGTCTGCTGCTCGAGCGCGATTAGGCGCAAAGCAGCTTCGTCGGCCTCCACGTTGGTGACGTGGAGTTGGGGACCATCCGGTCCGCGAGCTTGTCGAGAGGAGGTGGTGGCCCCCTCGACGGTCTGTCTGGCGGGGCAACACTACCTCGCGTTGGCATCAACGCGAGCTCCTACGGTATAGGCAAAAGGCCTTCCGTATTTCGCGCTCGGGTTCGCGCGAAGGAATCCCTAAGTGTTCTCTCGCGCCACGGGCGCGCTACTCTCTCGCGAAGGCTGTTCGGCCGTTCACTATAGATTGCACTTGTTCTATCGCGAGGCCTTTGTGATCACACGTGCATACAACCCGCCTGTTTTGCTAACCAAGAGTGTATTCCTTCAAAGGTGCGCAGATTTTGTGAGATTCGGCGGTTATCGGTACGTCAGCGGCGTCGTGCCCTACGCACGCGCCGCTGCGCTTGCTCGCAAGTTTCGCGACACATATTTAGTACACCTCTCAAAAGATATGCGGTACAGGCGCAAGAGAGCTGCTCTCGGGAACGCGCATCTGCTGCTGTGGCAACACGACGAACGCGCCCTCGAACTTAACTTTGTGCTTTTAGTAACCGACGGAGACCACCCGGCGCACGTTCTCGAGCGCCTATCAGATGCCCGCGTGCAACGCCTCACGATCACCGGTTATGAGCTCGTACGGCAGACCCGGGCAGGCACCACCTCAAGATATTCATGGACGTGGAGAATGACCGAAGCCACGTACCAGGGGTGGCGCGACCGGGTGCGCATCGCTATGCGCAGCCGAGAGGACCTGCTGCTGCGGCAAGCTTGGTATTCGCTGCACCGAGTCCCGGGATTCGCTCCAATTCGCCAGCAAGCGAAAAAAATAGAGGCATTGATGCGAGGCGAGCATAAGCGCGTTCGCCGCAGACCGTTTCCATTTCAGAATGCGCGGATCCGATACATCTCCCGGTTGGCGGTTCTTTCGAAGCCGCTGTCCGCTGTACTCGCGGAGTCATTGACCAGGTTGTGAACGCACTCATTTTCGTTGAGTCGCTAGACCTATTGGCAGGACCGTGAATTCCGCGGTCTCTCTGCCTTCAGGACACCGACGGTGATAAATCAACCGATCAATGTGGAGAATGACTTGAAAGTCAGAAAAATTGTTATAAATTGCTGCCGTGGTGGATTTGCGCTTTCTCCGGAAGCTATGCTCGAACTGCATGAGCGCGGCTGCTCCGGCATCGAAGCGAAGAGAGTCGAGCATGTTTTTGCCAAGAATGGCGATGAATCTGGTCTCGACTTTGATGAGCAGATTTATCGATGGCGTTCCTATCGTTCCTCCGGCGAACCGTTGAATCTCTTTCAGACCTATTTCTCATCCGATGAAAGGTTCGTACTTGGATGCCCAACGATCGTCCGGGACGATCGCGATTTGGTCGCGGTTGTCGAACAGCTGGGGACGAGAGCGAATGGACCGCTCGCGACACTCGAAATCGTTGAGATTCCGGATGATGTGGTTTGGGAGATTGCAGAATGTGATGGCCTTGAACACGTCGCCGAGGCACATCGGACCTGGTATGGCAAAGGCCAGTGATGTTGGAAGCTCATCAGGGCGCGCCGGTTGCACTGGATGCGATGAGGACTTAGGGGACCGCAGGTTATGTAGCGGGTAGAGCCAGAGATGGTTCGCAAATCGAGCAGAGAGGGCGATAGCAATGATTCAGGTCCCTCGGTATCTCCGGGGGCCATTTTTTGCTGGCTCTGTCATCAAGTCGTGTTGGTCAACCGGCCGTAACCATGCAATCCCTCTACGGAGCCATGTCGCGAGGGGACGCAGAGACGGCGGGGCACCGCACGGCTTCCACCACCAACGTCAGCGCGGGCAAGGCGCGCGGGCCCCCGGGTAAGCATCGCCCAGCCATCCAGAACCCTCGTCAACCGGTCGGCCCGACGTGGTGGGCGACGAAATCTTCAGGGACCCAGATCAGCCCGTGGCCCGTAACCGCCCCCTGATGGTTGACGTCATCGTGACTGGGATTAGCGCCTTGGAAGCGCTCGAGACGTTCCTTGCTTTGAAAAACACGCGATTCAAACCGAAGTCGCGATCGCAGCGGCAAGGAGGCAGCAATGGCGTTTGGCGATCCCCTGACGTCTCTGCGGGCTCTGATAGGAAGAGGTTGCTCTTCGAGACCGGCATTGAGCGGAAGCTCGATGTCGAAGCTCGGTTCGGTTGATCGCGGGGTAATCCCGCCAGCTTTCCTTCGATGCGATTAATCACGCTTTCGAGTCCGAATACAGACGACGCCATCTCCCGGAATCCAATTATCCGACGGCATATCGCACCAAAATAACTGTTAAGATTCCAATTCGGGAGCTCCACTTATGATCGATTATATAGGGCGGCGCGGCGACAACTGCGACAGGGATGTGCGGCGGTAAAATCTCGACCAAGAAGGATTTGGTGAAATGAAGGACGCCCAGAAGCCCGACCACGTCAGCCTCAATACCCTTGTGAATTATTTGCGCGAAGGACGCTTCGTCATTCCCGACTTCCAGCGCGAGTTCGAATGGCGCCCATGGGACATACGAGATCTAATGAGATCGATCTTCCTTGACTATTACATCGGTAGCTTGTTGCTTTGGAAAGGAAAACCTGAAAATTTCGCCGCGCTTTCGTGTGAGCCTGTCTACGGGTACTCCGGAAATGGGAGGCCCGAATACATTGTCTTGGACGGGCAGCAACGGCTCACCGCAATCTACTACGCGTTTCTCGCGCCGGATGTGCCACTCCCCAACCGTTCCAATCGATTTTTTTACTTCCTCCATGTAGATAAGTTCATGGATGAGGAATACGACGTGGCCTTTGGTTACGAGTGGTTGACTCGGCGTTGGGCCAAGGTCCTTGGCGACAAAGAGGCCCAGTTTGCGGAACACTTATTCCCTTTTTCGGTTATCGGCGCAACCGGCTGGGAATTGCCAAACTGGGTCCAAGGTTACGAGACCTTCTGGAAGACGAAGGCTTCGGACGCAGAATCTGCAGGTGATCAGAGCACGGCGAACCTTGCACGCAATCATGCCGCCAACGCGCGGGTATTTGGAGAACACCTGCAAGGCGTCACCGGGCAATATCAGATTTCGTATATCGAGCTGGATAAAGAGCTGAAGGTGGACAAAGTCTGCGACATTTTTACCCAGATTAACAGTCGCGGCATTCGTCTCGACGTGTTCGATCTGGTGAATGCGCTTCTCAAACCCAAAGGGCTTCAGCTCAAAAAAATGTGGCGAGACGCCGCTCCGCGGCTCGATCAGGTCGATTCAGAGAAAATGAATGTCTACATCCTCCAGGTTATGAGCATTTTGCGCCAGGGCTATTGCTCACCGATGTATCTCTACTTTCTCTTACCCGGACAAGAGAAGTCGGTGCGTGATCCCGATGGAACACGACGGAAAGAAGTGCTCATACCTGACATTGCTGATTTTGAAACCCGATGGAACGTTGCTGTGGAAGCCTTGGAGGGAGCCATAAAAGTTCTAAGGCACCCACAGGAATACGGCGCCGTGAGCGCCTCCTTTCTGCCCTATGTTTCAATTCTTCCCGTTTTTGCTGCACTTCGAGCGCACAGCAAAACAATTGCCCCCGCTAGGCAACTTGACGCGCGACGCAAACTTCGCCATTGGTACTGGGCTTCCGTTTTCAACAATCGCTATTCTGGATCTGTTGAATCCACCAGTGCACGAGATTTCCTAGATATGAAGCAGTGGTTTGACAATGATGCCTCGGAGCCTCCACTGATCCCGGAGTTCGCGCAACGCTTTCGCAATCTCGATCTGCGTAAAGAGACAAAGCGCGGGACCTCAGTATACAACGGCATTTTTAACCTTCTCGTGCTTCAGGGAGCTAGGGATTGGATGACTGGCGATGTGCCACAGCATGGCGACCTCGACGATCACCACATTGTGCCGGATGTCTGGTGCAAGAAGAACATCAACGGTGGTCTCGGAAACACCATTCTCAATCGCACTCCACTAACATCGGAAACCAATCGGCATGTAATCAAAGCGCGTCTAGCAAATGAGTACCTGCCGGAGTTGATTGCCCAGAGCGGAGAAAGCACCGTTCGTGGAATTTTCGAGTCGCATTTCATTTCGACAGTCGCGTTTGACATCTTGCTGCGCGACCCATTTGGACCCAACGATTTCGAGGCGTTCATTGCTGAACGGCAACGCACCATTCAGGATGCGATCGAGAACCTGCTTATCAAGGAACGTCTGGATTTGCCGCCCCAGCTCCGCGAGCTAGATGCTGCCACCGAGCACATTGAATTGGAAATGCGGAAGCTCATCGAGACCACTCTTGAGGGCGACGTATCGCAAGTGCCGCCGCATATCCTGCAGAAAGTAAACGAGCGAATCAACCGTGCCAGTAAGAAGAATGCGGCGTTGGACGTGGATCGCTATGAAACCTTGGCAGGTAAGCTGGAATATTTCGATCTCCGGGAATTACAGGACACCATTGCTGGTAAGTCGCCATGGACCAAATTTGAGTCCCGATTCGGAACAAAGGAGTCGCTGGCATCCAAGTTCGACCAGTTGGCCGAACTCCGAAACGCGATTCGCCACAGCCGAGCGGTTAGCGAGGTCGCACGCATGGAAGGTGAGGCCGCAGTCATTTGGTTCAAGCACGTGCTGGGGAAGTGACAATCAACCTATCTTGATCAAAGCGCATTACACGAATCGAAGCTACTGCGCTCAACAATTCTCCTTGCAGAGTTCGCGCACCGATCGCTATTCCATAGTTTGTCGCGACATTTCAGAAATACACCACTCACCGTGCAAAAGTTCGCTCACCATGGTGATGACAGCAAGTCTACTATGTCCCGACGGGCCAACACCCTCGAGCACAACTCCCAGCGATCCTTGTCGGGATCTATGCTCTCCTGATAACGAACTTCAAATGCGTTTCGCGCCTGGTCGCGCAGATGAATGTACTCGTCCATTTTATCCTCGAGCTCCTCGACGTTTTCGATCCAGTCGTCTTCAATCGTGTCGGGCAAGCTACCGAAAATGTCGTAACGATCCTTCATCCGTCTGGATATGACGTCATAGACATCTTCGTCCTGCGTGTCGTGGTACACGAGATTCAGCATGTCTACAGTCTTTCGTACCTGTCCGAAGCGCTTGATTCTTCCGAGACGTTGTTCCAGCCGCGCAGGGTTCCACGGCAAATCAACATTAATTAGCGTCCCGAGCGTTTGTAGATTCAGACCTTCGCAAGCTGCGTCGGTCGCTACGAGCAACCGAATCTCGCGCTCCTTTACGGCGACCTTGATGCTCTCCCTCTCAACGGAAGCGAAATCGCCGTCGCGGAAAATTCCGCTCTTGCCGGCGCCCGCGTAGATTGCCACCGGCTCCCCGGGCAGCGCGATAGCAAGCTCCTCAGCGAGTGCGCGTACTGTGTCGAAGTACTGACTGAAAATGATGCAGCCGTGTTCCAGCCAGGTTTTTCCATCCGTGCGATGCTCGGTGAGGAAGTAGCGGACGGCCGCCGTCTTTGGGTCACGTGCTTCAGGGCGAGAGAGTTCCTCAGCAATGGTGCGAAGGTAACCCGCTTCCTCGCCGGTCAAGGCGCTCAGTACGTCCTCGACCAAGCTCGTCTCTTCTTCCTCTTCAAGAATCTCCCGCCGGAGCATTCTTTCAGCAGTTGCCCGGCCGGACGCAAAGCTCGAACAAATGCGCTGCAGAAGCAGCGTCTTCATAAACCCCGCCGCTTTCGTGCGCAGCTTGACTGCCACCGTGAAGGCCTCCGCAGCACGGTACGCCAAATCGAAAGGAAGACTCGTCAGCAATCCGAGACCTTCAAAGCCCACACCCGCATAGGCACCTGCCGCGGCGTCCGGATCGGGATGTATTGCTACCCCCACTCGGTCCAGTAGGCCCGCATCTTCCAAAGTACGCCGTTGCCGCAGCACCGTGTGGCGAACAATAGGGTTATGTGCCCGCAGAAATCCTGGTGCAAGGGCCTCACCGATCGCCTGTTGCTCGAGAAAGCCCAGCGAGCCGAACCCTCGATCGGTGAAGAACGACTGCTCCGGTAACCCAAGCTGCAGGCGTAACGTCGCGAAGAGGGCGTCTTCGTTCGCGGGGGGCAGCGGGTTGCGCAACCACTCCCACGCCTCGCGATCGTCCGCCGGCGTCTCGGAACCCTTCACAATCGGCAGCGATCGCTCAAAGTCGGACCAGCGCCCGAAGAGTTCACGACCCAACACAAAGTCTGCGCCCGAATTGAGGATACTCAGCAGATCCCACAGCTCATGAATCTCGGTCTGAATTGGCGTAGCGGTTCCGAGTAAAAGATTTTGGGTGCGCGGCCCCATGCGAAGCATAAAGTCGAGCAGGTTATTGGGCTCGTCCTTCTTACTGCCGACACCACCCCGGCGCCGAGCCTTGTGGGCTTCGTCTAGCACCACCGTACCAAATTTACGCCCCAACAAGTATTGGCGTTCCTCGGAGTCATGGAAAATCAGCCCGGTAGAGACGATGGCGATCTGGGCGGGGCAACGGGCAATATCTTCCGGACCACGCGTCCGAATCTGATGTCCATGCTCGTCAAGCCATACCTTCTTGACAGAGGACCACACGGCGCTTGGAATTCCGAGCTTGTCTGCTAGCTCTACCTGCCATTGCAGCGTGAGTGTCGAGGGACAAAGGATCAGGACCGGACCGTCGTTGAGCAATACCGAAATCATGGCGCTCGCAGCGAGCGATAGCGTCTTACCTACACCCACCTCATCCGCCAACAAAAGGCGCGCCTTTCCAAAGGTCTCCCGATGCTGCAAAAATATCGTAACGAATGACCTTTGCCATGGCTGGAGCTGTTCACCGCCCCTGTAAATCGGACTCTCGGCGAGCGCTGCGGCTGGCATCTCCTCAGGCTTCGCATCGGCGAAACGTATCTCGACACGCTGGGCGATGCGTTGGATCTCTTCGATGATGGCCTCGGGTAACGGATACGCATCCGCCCACAGCGTCGCGAATTCATCTTCGACCCAGGCGACGCCTTCGACGGAGGAATCCTCCCATAAGATCTCGTAATTCTGGGCGAACGCGCTCTTTGTCTCGTTAATCGATCCTAGAAAGCACGTTTTTGAACCATCGGCCGCTTCAATCACGCCTGCTTTGCCGTGAATGAAAATTCGGTCTTTCGGAACAACGCGAATCTCCACGCACCCGCTGTTCAACAACTCGTACAACCTCCTATAGCGCTCTCGATGTAACAGCGCTTCAACCTCTGCCGAGGCCTCGTTCCACCTCTCCTTCAGCGCCGTCTCACGTGCATGCTTGGAAATCAGAATATCAGCAGCGTCAAGCTCGCTATTGCAAATTACCTGTACCACCGGGATAGTTGAAATTTCCTCGCCGACTAGCTCGAAGATTGAGCTTCGGAAGTAGCCGGCAATTCGACGATATGCCCGCGCTCCTTCCAACTTTTTGTTGAGGAACGCATGGTCGAGGCGCTGGTGGCGCGAGGAGAATCGGCGTATCCCGCTCATCTCACCCGAGCCTCTGATTTTTTATGAGCTCGCACAAGACACGGGCGGCGCTTGATTCATCCGCGCGCAGCAACTCCAGTCGCTTCGCGAGGTAATCCGCAAATTCCACTGCCATCTCGCGCTGGGTCACATCACCGTAGTAGTTTGGGATATTGAGAATCACGTGCGCCAACACATCGGCGCCGTCTGCGTGCTGTTGTAGCTCCATCACAGCATATAGCACTGCGCGCAATACAGACTGATGCAGCTCGGATCCTTCGCCCATTTCCGTACGGCCAAACTCTAGCGCGCTCTTAAGACGTGCATCGTTTGCTTTGTAGCTGGCAAGCAATGGCCTGAAATCACGAACCTTAAAGGCCTTGGCGAAGTTTTGATAGTTATCTAGCGTCTTGGCACCGCGAGTTTCCATATCAAGCATTTTTAGGTAGAAGCGTTCGGCTCCCGACAGCCGATCCCAGTGGCTCTTGATGATGCCTTTGGGTACCAAGCACTGATTGGCAGTACTAACGGCGAACACGATGAGGCTATCAACAAAGGTTACCTCTCCCTTTACTCGCGGGCGGATTGCTTCCGCTGTCATATCGCGACCATCAATCATCGCATAGCGCGTCAGCACGCGCAGTGCCGCCGCGTAGCCGGCCATCTGGATATCCGCATCCTCGAAGACATTCTCGTCGCGGTATAGTCCCTTGGCCTCCTGGTTGAGACCCGTGAGCGCCGACACCTGCGCCTCTACCTCTTCCTGGATCTCCCAGGCGAGATCGTCACGCGTGGTCTTGATCCCGGCGCGCCGCTTTCGCAGAACCAGCAGCACCGTGCCCTTGACGTAGCTACCCTCTCGCAGAGCACTCTCTGTTTCTGTCACGACGTACCAGGCAGCCGTGACTTGCAAACCTGATGCCCATACGATGTTGGCCATGTCCGCCCAAATCGCGCCCGATTGGTGTGTGAACATGATGACTTGGGCGCCGTTGTCGGTCATGCACTCGGTCATGCGTCGGTAGGCCGCAACCATTTCTCGTCGGAAGTTTTCGCCGTCCCCAGATATCGCCAGAGATCTGCGGCTGTCCCAAATCCAATTTTTAAATTCGGCGGGCGGAATCTTCCGTAGCCACGCAATGAAGAAATCGAGAATCTCCTCGTATTTCACCGCGTCGCCGTACGGAGGGTCTGTAACGAAGATGTCTGCCTGCTCGGTAACGACGTTCGCAGCTTGATTGACCACGGTGGTCGAGATACCGGCCGGAAGTGGGTAGCTCTTAGCTTCAATTGTGAATGCGTCAGCTGCCCATTCAGCCGATCTGCAGGCGAAGTTATATATTGTGTTTAGCGCTTGATTGTCGAAGACGCCTTGGGTCTTTCCCGACCTTCCAGGCCCGGGATTACTGTTCCACCTGCTAAGCCGCGAGTTTACGTTTAGCGATTGGCAAAATGAGAACATGGACCGAGCATCCACTTTCTCCCGGAATGCAGCGGCGACCAGTAATTGTCGCGGAGCAAAGAGGTGATGCCAATGCGTCCACCCGCGCCCTCTTACCAGGTCGAGGCCTTGGTAGCGAGGCGGACCGCCAATCTCAATCCTCATATTAGGCACAAGGCCGCGCTGCTGCCAGTCATCAATTCGGCTAGCGACGTAACTTTGGACAATATTTTCTCGATCGAGATCATCGGAAGTGACTGACCTAAACTCGTAGTCTTCACCCTTTCCACGTTTCTTCGGCCTCATCCATTGAATACAGTAGAGTCTTTCCTGTAGAACGTCATCGCGCCGAGGCACTGTGTCTTGCATCTCCCACAGGCGCAAGCGGTTTCCGACCGTACCGTCTGGTTTTTCATAGTCGCCGCGCAGCGTCGAGATCTTGGTCTTGTATTCAACTCCACCGAGTCGGTGAACTAGGTACGCCTCGCCGTACTTGCCCTCCCGACCAATTGTCCCTGTCTCTGCATCCTTCAGCTCTTGCGCGTTGACCCCTGCGCGTACAACGATTTCATACCTGCGGTTTTTGACGTCGGGCACTAGATCCACAATGACGCTATAGCCGTTGCTCACGACTCTCGTCGGCAGTAAGGGAACCAGCCAGCCCGTTTGTGGGCAGCGTGCCTCGACGCAATACAGAAACGCCTTCGCGTTCCAGCCACAACCATCAGTTTCCACTCCAAGCGCGGCGATTTCGGCTTGTACTTGCGATGCGACGCGTTTCTGCTCAACTGCAAACTTCTTGCGATCATCTAAAGAGGCGCCGACGATGTCGAAGGCTCCCCACGTTAACATGCATGCGATCGGGTTTAGGTCGGAAGCGAACGCATCACAACCTAAACGCGTCGCCTCGAAGGGGATCTGTCCGGATCCACAGAACGTGTCGCCTACACGCGGCCTGTGCCCAAACCTCATAATGCCCAGCTGATGCACCAATTCGGCGAATGTGTGTGCTTCAGTACCGAGGTGAGTGTTGACCGCATCCCAGATGTGATCATGAACATTGCCCACTTCTTCAGCACGAAGGGATTCATCGATCAGCACGCGATATGATGCCTCCGGTAGCACCTGTGACTCCAATCGCCGTCGCTCGAGCTCGCTGACGTCCGTTCGCCAAGCGATCTTGACGGATTCATACGCGGGATTTACCCAGTCGATGGGACCGGAGAAAGGAAGTACGCCTTCCGGAGTAGCTTGGAAGTAATCGCCAATGCATGGTATCGCAAGTTTTTCAAGTAGCTCTTTTGGTTTTGGACGGCGTTTTTGACGGGCCGCTAAAGACTCGCTATCCATCGCCATCAACATCTCAAAGACAGCCAAATCTCGGACCAAATCACTTGTAGCGGGAAGAAGGCATCCGAGAATACATGCCTTCGCGAGAACCAGCGGTTTTCGGCCCTTCCAGTAGTTCCCAAGCGCAGTTAGGGTTTTTCCGCTCCCAGCCATCTGTTCTTTGTAAGCCTCGGCGGAAAGCTTCTGTACCGGTAGTAAACGCTCCATGAGCGCGGGCGCGTCCCGCAGGGAGAGCGGCGCAACGGGCATATTTAGTCAGCCTCATTGAAGAGTGGCAGGCGAAACAAGTCTTGCTCAACCGGACGGCGGCGGCGGCGACCGGGTGCCGGTTTCTCGCCATCGGAAAGAGCCAAGAAAAGCGCCCGACGCCAACCACGCTGCGTGTCGCCTGGCAAGCCGGCTTCGGCAACAGTCATCGAGAAGAGCCACCAGCGTTCCTCGGGCCGAAGCGCAGCCCATTTACTAGCGACAACAGGGAGCTGTCCATCGTTTGCCGTTTCGGCGGCCCAGGCGAGCACGCAGAGCTCCTTACCTAATAGTCGTTCCACCAAATTCGTCCCGGTGTGCCAGCGACCCGTCGCGACATTTGCTGCTTTCAGCCGGTCGTTGAATTCGCGTCTTGCAACATCAGAGATCCCGGACCAGATCCGGCGGTGAAGCACGACACGTTCTTCGTCACGCGGAATGCCAGCCTCGTGTCCGCGGTACCCGTAGTCCTCCACAATCATCACGGTCTCGCTGCGCGCCGAGGGAATCTCTACGCGAAACATGTGCGCGCCGAATTTCTCAGGGGCGCCAAAATCGACCGTCGTCGGTCGCCCGGTCATTGCTCTACGTCCCCGACATCAAGGCCCAGGGCAAGCTTATCGGCGAAGTCCTTGAGGTCGTGACCCGACGAAAAATGGGCCTTGCGAAAGGTCATGGTCACCGGCGTGTCTGGCGCAAATTTCTCCAGCACCTTCTCGAGCAACGAAGTAATGAAACCTGCATCTATTCGGACCTCACCCACGGCTATTTGAGCAACTTTGTTGCCCTGGCCCACGGTCAGCGTCACATTTTCGAACTCCACCGTTTTGTCCGCCGCTTGTTTCAATCCTTCGAACGTCGTGGTGCGGGAATCGAGCTTGCGACCTGTGCGCGAAACGAGCCGTGCGGCCTTTACTTCGTCGATCTGAACGCCCATTTTGCCGCGGATTGGGAAGCGAAAGTCGGCCTTTGTTTCAAGTCCAGCAGCTGAAGCGAAAGCGCGAAGCAGCACGTCACCTTCGCCGATTTCAACCGGCCCCATATATGGAGTACCATCACGTGGCTCACTACCATCAAGCGTGTAGCGGATGTCTCCGCGTGGCGCGGCGAAGAGTTCGACGCTACGCTTGCCACACTTATCGCTCAGCCTGTTCCGCAGAGAGATCTGATTCGACCACACGACCGGGTCACCAGTTTCGTAACGACCGGAGATGTCGCAAACCAGGAACGCCACCCGCAATGCGGTCGTCGGGTACGGATTGACCTTGAGAACGGGGCTCGCCTCGGATACAGCCGCGTCCTCGGAGTAATAAATGCGGGGCGCCGCACCGGCGTTCACGGGGTTCACTCTTAAACGCACACGACCCTCATCGCCTAGCTCCGGTTCGGCCACAATTTGCACCGAAGTGCGTTTCTTCTTCGGCTTTTTGGAGATATAGCCATTACCGAGATCTTCCCAGAGACCGCGATTGCACGCGATGGTCTTGAGCGTATCGAGTCCGCGGGGCGGTAACCACGGCATGCCGGCCTGCTCCGAATAGCGGTCCGCGGCGTCCGACCAACGAGTTTCATCCTGGTTCTCCGGCCATAGCAAGTCTTGCGACTTGTCTCGTATGGCATCGAATTCCCTATCGACGTCGAGGTAGAGCTTCAGCGGGTTTGAAGTTAGAGTTTTCTCGATCTGCCCCTCGCCGTCAAAAGGCTTTGTTCCGTCCCGAGTTGTGTCGAGCGGCTTCGGCGCAAGTTGTGCGGATTTCCCCGCGCGCTGAATCGGAAAGAGCACCTTGTCAAACAAACTTAGCACCGTGGCATTGAAGTCTTGTTCGTACGACTGCTGCTTTCGTTCGAGATCGTCGCGCTGCGGGTGGCCCTTCGGGATCCGACCATCGGCCTTCTGAGCGGCAAATAATTGCCGAGCAGCCTTTTCGACACTACCCATGGCCGTCTTGTCACCGGTTAACACGCAGAGGTTGTTTTTCTGGCTCAAACCATCAAAGAACTTCTGCACCTCTTCAGGTGGAATCTTTGAGTCTGGGCTCACAACCAGTAGGACACGGCCCCGCCGGACGCGATCTGCTACCTCGTCAAGCTTCGGCAGCGGCAGCACCTCCTCGTAGACCGTTCTGCGCAAAGGTTTAAACATGTCCCGCAATCGGTGACGAATTAAGTCATCCACCTGATTCTCGGGCGCGTCATGCGCTAGACTTTGAAGCAGCTTGGTGAGATTCTCCTGGCGGTCGAAGTAGTAGCGGCCCTCGGGAGTGTGATGAATAAACCAGGCGATCTTCTCTAGCTCATCGAACGCGGCGAGAAATTCAGACGGCTCCCGCAGTGGCGATACAAGACACTCAACCATTTCCTCGCGCATTAACCCTTTGACGGCATTTACCGCAGTGGAAAGGCTGGCCGTCAAAAGCAATGAGCCCACCTGGGTTGCCGCCTCTTTACCAGTCAGCAGGTCGATCACTTGCGCATGCGCGGATTGTTGCGCGTCCCAAAGATCCTTGGCGATAACGTCCCGCATCCCAGAAATTTCCGTGAGCTTATCGCGCACATCCGCGATTGAGAGGTCAAAATGCTGAGGCCCCATCAGGAATACATCGTTCGCAGGGCGCTCCCACACGGATTTCAACAAACGTGACACGAGCTCTATGAGCCCCCGTGTCTGCTTGAATTGCTCGTTCTCCTTGAATAGCGCGACCACGTTTTTTAATCGAGGATGGAACGGATACGTCGCGACAATCTCATCGGCGATTGCTTCGGCACCCCGGTTGGCGGTCTTGGACCTGGCGGCCTCCTCTAACTTGCGACCGAACGCCTCGGCGATGTCCTCGATCTCACGCTTGTCTGGTAGCGACTTGAAGAGCCGCTTGCGTAGAATGTCATAGATTTCATTCGCAGCTAGATCGACAGGCGTGATGTTGCGCTCTTGGCGACCGAGTTCAGCGCGCGCATCCTGTAAAGCCTTGTTAATAAGCCTTCCACCGGTATCGTAGGCTGCGGCAAGATCGGAAACAACGACGCAGACATTCTTTTTCTTTCCTGACGCGGTCAGCAGGTTCGCGAATGCGCGAGTCGCAATATCGGCGACAGTGCCGTTCCCGACCTTCTGTGTATCAAGGTAGTGAAAGTATGGCGGCATCTCGTCAAGCAGGATAAGTACTGGCTGATCACCCTCGAAGAGGCCGAGCCAATCTTTTTCGTCCGGCGCCCTTGGGCCACCAGTCCAGAAGGCTCGAAATAGGTCACCCTTGCCAAGTTGATTCGCAATCTCACCCCAGAAGAAGTTGTCTGGATTGTTTCTCCCATTAAAAGCCGCAATTGCCGCCGTGTTGAAGTCGTTAGAATGCGCCATTCCGGCGCAGTATTTCACTCGTAGCGAGGGGTGCTTGGCGAGCAATCCAAACCCCAGCAGCAGGTGCGTCTTACCGCCGCCCATCGCTTGCTTGAGGTGAAAGACCGCTTGCGAGGACGCGCTTGCCAGGCGCGCGATGCCTTCGGTAATCAGATCCCTCATGCCTTGGGTGATATAGGTCTTCTCAAAGAATATTGAACCATCGCCTTCGAGGAAAATTAGCTCATCTAATTGTTCGATTTGATCGCTGAGCTTAATCGCGAGTGCGTTTGGCTGCACTTGGCAAGCGTCCCGGACGGTCTTCATGCGGCTATCTCTCCCTGAATCGTGTCATCCCAGCAATCGAGAATTGGTCTTTGAATGCGAAACGCCTTAGAGCTGAAGCTTTGCGCGTCTTGTAGCGCCACGCACCGCCGCTGCAAGGTGTACTCGGCAGTTCGCGACCGCTTTGCCGTGCGGACATAGCACTCGGGCCCTTCGAAACATTCGTCGGGCTCGGGCACATCCGCAGCATTGCGTTCGGTGAACTCTCGTTCGGATATGGAATGGGCTCGGCCGACTTTTCCGCCGTAATTACCGGTCGCGGCAGTCATCGCTTTACTCCGCTCGCTTTTTTGGCTTGCCTGTCCATCCAGCCCACAAAATCAACTCGCCGTATGCGCCATTGGCCGCGCACCTTGAAAACGGGCAGCTCTCCGTCTTGCGCCATCGAATACACGGTCTTTTCCGCTAGCTTTAAAATCTTAGCGATCTCTTTAATCGTTAGGACCTGATCGAGGTTCACACGCACACCTAGTTGTCAAAGGCGAGTACTATATGGTACTAGATTCCAACAGAGGGCACTGAACTCCGTCTAGTTCCGGATTATGATCGAACCGATAACACGATCACTCTCGCAATCCTGACGCCTGTGCCGTGCGCCGAGGAAGTACTGCGTTTGCGCTACAACATGCAAAACGCAATGAGTTTCGCTAAACACAGCTAACCGAAATCTGAAATCGCGGCGGCGGAAACTGCGGAGCACGCCAGCTACATCCCCAGGGCGTTCCTTCTGATGATAGTCTTTGTGCCATAAATGGACATGGACAGTTTGCGATGCTCGAGGCCGCACATAGAGGATACGCGTACCAGGATCTCCTAGCCGCGACACGTCTCACTGATGTGCTGCTAGGTGAAATTGTCAGCGCGGTCGTGGACAGAAAGCTGTTCGCAACCGATCGATTCGACGACCTAACGACGGTCAGTTTAAGCGGACTTCGCGAGCGTGTGCAGATTAAGGGCCGAGGAACTGGCGTGCCCCTCGCACTTTCCTCGTTCACTACAGATCAGCGAAGCCTAAAACTGGATGCTTTAATTCTCAGTGCTATCGAGGATCGCGATGGCCCCGGAGCAAATGCGCTGACGCATCGGTATCGAATTCTGCTTGGAGACTCGAGGCCGACTGACTCTCGATTGATGCGCGTTCTCGTTCCGGCAGAGGACGATCCGGGTCCATTCGTCCCCGGCTTACCCACACTTCGACTGTGCTTCGATCCGGCACTGCTTTGGCCCCAAGTAAGGCCAGAGGACCCAACGGCGCAATCGTCATTTGATGCGTTTTCGTTCCTACGAGCTGGGCGCCTAGCTCGATCCGATCTTCTCTGGTTTTGCAGTCACGCAATTGTGGAGGTCGAATCCCCAAGCGCGTCAATGGATCTGACAGATCCGGGCCCAGCCGAGGTAATACTTATCGATCGAGCTGCGCGCGAGATAGGTGCCGGTTCCTATCCAAACGCCGATCGATCGCCGATGGACGTTGCTGCTGCACTTATTGGCACAGTTCTCGCAGCGCGTGCTGGGCGAGCAACCATCTCTGCCGTCGAATTGCTCCGCCGTGCGCGGCTGCGTCAAGACTATGGGGCCGTTTCACGAGCGTATCCAATCGATACCTCTTTGGAGATCAAGCGTTCAGCGACCGTTACGGACGTTACAAGACAATCGGCAGAAGCTGCCGATCGCTCCGCGCCGCTGCTTGTAGTTGGCCCACCCGGACAAGGGAAATCATGGGCGTGTCAGCGAGTTCAGGATTTGTTGGCGGCGACCGGGTGGCTCGTTGCCGAACATTATTGCTTTCTTGGCGACGCTGACGAGGAACTGCAGGCGCGCGCTCATTCGGACCGGGTGATCGGGAGCCTGCTTTCCAGGCTGGCGGAGGCTGACCCGAATATCGTAGTCGAGCAGCGACCGAGATTTTCAGCAAGCGATCGGACGCTTGTCGATGCCGTTCGACGCTCGCGGGAGCGAGAACCGAGCAGGAGAGTGGCACTGTTAATCGATGGTCTGGATCATGTCACTCGCATTCTTGGCTCAAATCCCGGATACGCTCATCCGTCCACACTGTTAGCCGAACGCATCGCAGGGTTAGATCTCCCTGCGGGATGTGTCAGCATTGTGTTTAGCCAACCTGGCGAACACTTGCGCCCGCTCGTCGAAGCCGGGGCCGTCGTCATGGACATGCCTGGTCTTGAACTCGCAGAGCTCAAGAATCTCGCCCAGCGATGGCACATTGTCGGGGACGCCGACCCCTCGGATCCGAGTGCAAGGTCCGAGGAAGCAGACAACAAGTCCGAGTCAGCGCTGTTAGACGCGCTCCAGACCCGATCGGCAGGCAATGCGTTGTATGCGACCTATCTTTGCCGTGAGGTTTTGCGATCCCCCGCAACTGCCTTCAACGCAGTTGCGACGGTACTTTCACTTCCGAACTTTGACGGTTCGCTGGCGAGCTATTACAACCACCTTTGCCGTGGCATTGGCGAGGGTGCATGGATCGCGGATATAATCACGTTAATGGATTTCGCAGTATCCAGGGTCGAATTGCGGGAAATTCGTCCGGACATTGGAAATCGCATCGATTCTGCATTGGTCCAGCTCGGTCCCGTGTTGGTCGAACGTGCAACGCAAGGTGGCATCCGGGTTTATCACGAATCCTTTGCCCGATTCTGGCTAGAAGTCATGGCGAACCACCCGCCTTCCGTCGTGGCGCGCTTGAATCAAGTAGCTGCGTGGCTCACGGAAAAAGGATTGTTCAAGGACGGGCGCGCATTTAGGTTCTTGCCATCTACTCTCGCCCGAGCCAAGCGCTTCGCGGAGGTTGTCGGGGTCGTGAACGTGGAATTTGTCGCGAGGGCTATCGCTGCCGGATTCAACGCTTCTGCCATCAGGGGAACTCTCGCAACCGCAACCGTATGCGCCACCGCATTGAATGACTGGCCGGCCGTTGTCCGCTTTCTTGAGTTGTCGAGAGCCGCTGAGACGTATGAAGACGAACGCCTAGATAGCACGTCAGTAGAGTTTTCCGACGTCGCAATGGCAGTCTTGGGACCACAGACGTTCGCAAGTCGGCTGCTTTACGACGGGCGCACCACCATTTTGGCACGTGCCGGGCTAAAACAATGTGCCCAAATTGATGCTGCCGGCGAATCGGCTCCCTGGCGCGAGTATTTGAACGCATATGATCGAGAACTTGAGAGTAGTAATACGATTTACGACGAGTCCAAACGTCAGATCGCTCTCGCGGTCCTTCGCGGTAGGCTTCGGATCCGCGTACAGAACGAATTCACTCACGACCCAAAAGAGACGCGCTCGTCAGTTGACCTAGCGGCATTGGCCGAATATATCGATCGATCAACTTTGCCCGCGACCGGCGTCGTTGACATCATTCGCGATACCCTAGGTTTGACCGCCGTCCTGGATCTCGTGCCGTTGCTTGCAAAACCCGCCCCATACGCTCTCGCACTGGCCGAGATGCTTTCCCTGTCCGATCTTCCGGCGGATCAGCAGCAAGCGACTACCTACGCCTTGATGGCAGTAAACGATGAAGCATGCATAGGGTGCGCGCATAGAATTCTACATTTAGGAGTCGATGTATCTGCCTTTGACCCAGCCGACATTCAGGCGGCGAGAAACATACTATTCGAGCTTACTCGTGCAGTCTTGAAACCTGGCGTGCAGTTTGAACCCACACCTGTTCATCGTTGGTTGGATGCATGCGGAATCGCTGCCCGTCGTGATCATCTCGGGCTCGCGTCGGCCGAGGCGCTGCTGCAAGGCGAAGGATGGTATCGCTGCTGGCTTCGATTCGTCGTTGGCCTGTGCAGAGCTGAAGCCAGCGCGGCGACGCTGCGATCTAATTGCGCTTTAGGTGCATTGAAACTCTTAATCGAGGACCTTCGGCCATTTGTGGGTGACCCTAGAGCTTGCGATCTGTATCGGCTTCACGAAACGATAACATCGACCCTTCGACGTGCGTTGACGCTGTTGGATGACGTGTCGTGGGCCGCAGGTACGCAAATGTTGGTTCGCGTATGCGATGAAATTTCCACGACCATTAGTGGGGAAATGGGAGGGCCGCTAGCTCGTGACACTCTCATAGAGCTCGTTCTGGAAGGCTCAAGCTCGGCGCGGTACCAAACGAATGCCTCAATTGTTCTTGCGGCACTTGAGGGGGGTGTAGGGCGCGCCTATTACTCCGATATTGCCAAATTTCACCTATTGGCTGCGCGCTTGGCTCTCGCATCAGATGACGCTGACAAGGCGGTTGAGCATTGGGCCCTAGCCTCAAAGCTGTTTGCCTCATATGGATGGCGTAAGGATATTACGATTTATGCACTACTAGATCCCTTCCCCGCATTGATATCTTTGGATCTGAAGGCAGCCCAAAAACGCCTGGAGATTCTTCAGCCACTCTGCGAGCGAGTTTTACGTCATACCGACGGGAAGGAAACGCGACAGTCGCGTTCGACGTGGTGGCATCTTCTTGCAGAGGCCGACCCTTTAGCTCATGCGGAGCTGATCACTGCCAAACTCTTTCGTCAATGCAATATGCCGCTCGAAGAGATGGAGCGCGCGCGCGCAAGTCTGTGGCGTCAACAGTACGCTGCGGCAAATCCATTTGTTCAGGGTACCCTGCGACTTTCGATTGAAACTGCTTTGGACGATAACGACGGTGCGGCGCTCAATCGGCTGAGCGAATCAGTCATAGAGAGGACAGAAGGCAGGTCTCAATTGCTGCGTTTGCTCATCTCGCGCGCAGACGAACGCCCGATGGAGTACTCATACAGCAACAGTGCGGAGCTTATTCGGAAGGACGAGACACGACTCGCGGCGATAAACGCGGTTGCGCGTCGCGAGAGCCTTTCTGAGGTGCATCGGACACCCGTCGGGGACCGAGATGCTGTAGACGCCAGGATTTCAAGAGGCGATCGTGGGCCCTCCGCCGCTATTGATATCCTCGAATTTCTTGAGCGAACACAACCAGCTAACTTCGGCGTCGGAACAAAAGGGCTTGGAAATGCTGTAAAGGCGTTTCGAAACCAACCCTACGAAAAGGCGGACGATGGGTGGTCGGCTGACCGCTGGTCAAATGCGGTCGGCTACAGACTGTTGGAATTGCTTGAACAGGGGGCAAATACCGTGGTTGAAATCGCCATAAGAGCCCTTGCTGACGCAGTGCGCTTTCGAGATGACAATCCGATGCTTCACTCGATTGCCCAAGGGTTGCAGCGAGCTAGTTTCGAGTCCCAGGCGGTTCTCGCATACACGCTGAATTGGACCCGTAGTCGTGCGCGCGGAGGATGGTTGAATTTTGGCGGTGAAACGAATATTGATTCGCTGAAGGTGGCTGCCGAACTAGATCCCTCTACGGCCTTGAGTGTTCTCGGGAGTGAAGTAGAGCGAGTCATTCGAGGCGAAGAATACGGGTCGCTGGGTGTAGCCCAGGCTCTGGTGATCGCGTTGGCTGGCGTAAATTGGGGAACCACGGCATGGCCGTCGCAGAAGACGTCGCGGGAAATTGCGTTTTCTGCTTGGGATGAGGCAGCGCGCGTGGCCACGGAGCGCCTGCCAAAGGTGGCTCCAACCGACGATCCCGATTTGTCGTACGAGCTATCCAAACCGCGCCTTGCCACATTGAGTCCAGTGGACTCCGCCTTAATTCTTGCCACCCTCGCTGGGTTGAGTCATCCGGGCCGAGAGCAGAAGCGGCGGTCGCTGTTGGCTTTTCAGCTGCAAGCGACGGAGTATCCGATACTTGCGGCAGATTGTCTCGCTGTCGCGCTCGAAAGCTTGGAAGAGCCTGGAACGCTTGTTTGGCTTTTGGCCGTCATACACCAACAGGTGTCGGGTCGCGATATCTTGGTCACGAAGTGCTCTGCCGCGCTCAGGCGACTATGCGATTCGCCACATTTAACGATCCGCGCAATTTCTCGAGAGCTTCTTTCCACCATCGATGTGCAAATCGCGCCGCCCCCCGCTAATGATTCAATTCCCGAACTCCTGTTGGACTCACGCGTTCCACTTTGGATGCCCGCATTTGAGGGTACTCGGACGCAAGACGCGCAGAATGTAGACGAGCGGTCATTAGATGATCTGAACATCGAGCTGCCATCAGAACCCGAGGACAAGACCGCCAAAAGAGCGAAGTTCATTCTCGACGACGTCGCGCTCGCACGGATGCGAGAAGCGGAACCGATGCTACCGGGATTTCGAACTGCGTCGATAGCCGAATTGGCTCGCGTACTTAGTAGGGAAAATCATAAGCATCGGTTGAACGACCAGCTAGAATCACTTACAAGCCGATCAGACTTTCGTTGGCCAGACGCGTTCATCGCACCGCTCGAGGCTGCCGAGGAGATTCTGCAGCGTGTTGCCAGTGGAGGCAGAGTGGCGCGCGCGCGCGCCGGCCACATCATTTCTAACCCGGTTGAATGGGAAACCCAGCTCGCGAGGGTGTTGCTGAACGATCCGAGTGCGCCGTTACAGTTCGAGTCTATGCGAAGTCCGCGGCCGGAGCTGTTGCCTCCCGCTGGCCATGGCGACCCAATTTGGCAAAGTATGATTACGTGCGCCGCAGGTGCGCCAGCCGGCGAGACAGGCGAGCTTGTTGCAGCAGTTCACGACGGCGAAAGAATCGGGGCTACGACTATCTTGTCCAATGCGCTTACCGCGCCAATTGTTGCGGAAGGACGCGAAAAAGGATGGAGAAGAATTGCGATCCTGGAGACCAAAGAATCTAGTGCTCCCCGATCGTGGCGGGCAAAGAGCAAGGTTACAGTTTTAAAATGTGCCGCGATTGAGTTGCGCCACAAGGGTAGCGAGGTCGGGATCAGGTCGCTTCCAATCGGCGTTGGAGACTATCGTGCATGGAGACTTCCCCCCGTTGGAGGTTCGTTAGCTGAACTCGATCATCAGGGGCCGGTGGTCGTCGCGATTTCAGAAGACGCAGTGATGCACGACGGAATGAAGGGCCTCGGCTATCCTTGCATGCCGTTGGCACCATCCTACGGATTGTTGCACGGTCTCGGTCTACGGCCTGCCGCGCGGCTGTTCGAATTGGCCGACGCTGATGGCCGCGTCGCTCTGAAGGCTCAATGTTGGCGGTCGAACTACACGGTAAGCGACTACGAAATGAGTTGGCCGACATTGTGTGGCGTAAGTCTGATAGTGCGTCCAGACGTATTTGAGCGGATTGTGGAGCAGTGGTGCGGGAAACTTGTGTGGCGTGAATTTCTGGAGGGAACTACCGAACTGCTGAAACCTTTAGAGGAGCGTTAGCTCGACACCGCTTTCGGAAGGCCCAGAGGGCAGAAAGCGAAATTGACGCCTCGGGGCATCAATATTATTGCCGGAAGGTTTCGAGAAAGCCTATGGGTATATCCAACAGTATTACTGATGGTGTTGGCGCGACGCGAGATTTCACCGCGCGAGACGCTGCTCGACGTGTGGAGGCGGTCCGTCGAGATCGTTGCCGGGACTTCCCGAATGTTGTTCGCTTTCAGGGAGAAATCAACTCGTGCTTCGGGATGACAATCTGGTCACTAGTACACAATTTGCCCCGAGCGGAAGATCGCACCCGCCAAATCTTTCCTCGGTTGGGTGCGACCCGAATAGATCCCGGTAAAACTAGGGCTGTGGGGGATTAATGAATCGAAATCTGAAAGGCGTTTCGTCAGATCACCGGATCAGCGCCAGCTCTGGTATGGTTCGACTTCAGTGCGATTGCGGATCATCGTGATAATTGTTTCCGCCGCATCATGAACGCGGATTCCAATGGAACGTGAACACGACTCCCGCGTGGTCGTGAACAATTTTCGGCGATCGATGGAATCGTAATGACGATGCCGTAGTGTATCTGCGGCCGAGCGCAGCAGGCCTTCGCGGCAATTTGCGTAATCACGCCCCCCGGTTCCGCCGGCAACGAAGCCCCCGACACTGACATTACGCGGCGGCGGCGAATCCGAGCACGGCATAGCCGGAATCCGTCCGTCACCGATGTCATCGTGAGCAATCAAGTTGCTTACGAAGATGTCGCAGGTCGAGGGGGTGGTCAGGCTTATTAGCGCGAAGCTCGAGGTCCCTTTCTGCAGCCTTGGATCGCGCGTGCGAGAACACCGGAGCGAAAAAGCCAAAGCGCCCACTTGACATAGACGTCGTGATAGGCATAAGTTATTTATACCGCGACGCGGCTGCGTTTGCATCTCACCGCCATCCCTTGGTGACGGGAGACTACGCAGGGCAAATGGAGATTTCTCCGGCGCCCTGTACGTCTTGGAGCTGTAAAGCAAAGCCGTTGCCGCCTTCGGTGACGCCGAGTTCGCCTCGGTAAGCGGAAGGAGGATGCGCACGGCCACTCTAAACCAGTGTCCTGGCACCTCGGATCGTCAACAACTTGTTGCGACCGAGATTACGACGGGTGCAAAACCCCTCGGTCGCGCGTGCTAGGAGACTGAAATGAATAAATTTGCAAGCGACGAGCACGTTCTGCCGCGTCCGGTTGAACGGCTTCCTGAATACGCCCACGCCAAAGCTCGCCAAACCCTGGCGGATAAGTTGATCGAAGCATTTAAGCAGACACCAGCGACCGCTAACGCCATCGCGAACGCGGTGGTTGACCCGGCGGCAGTACGTAAATCCATCGGTGATCCAGCGGACCCGGAAACCGAGAAAATTGCGGTGCCCGGAGGCACGTTGCTGGGCATTCGGACTTCGGTTTGGTCACGTCGAGTAATGCCCGATCCGCGCAACCCGCGCACACTTCCGTCTCGTCGCCATCCCTTTGCGGTAGCCCCCGAGTCAGGCGCAGAGGATTCGAAATTCCGACCGGTTCCGGAACCGCGCTCCCCCGATGGCGAAAGTGACGTTGCGGAACTGATCGTGGATGTCGAAAGCCGGCACCATCTGATCTGGGCAAGCCAAATGGCAGCTTCATACGTTCTGGCGGAGAACGACTGGCGCGAGTCGATAGCGTCTCAAGGAGTCATGGAAGCTGTGTGGCTAGTTGCAACGACTTATCAACATCAGGACGGCGATCCCGCCGTCACTACGCTGACAACGGCCGAGGGGTCATCCCGTATCACTGCCGTTCATGAGCGGCTCTCGATCCGGTCAGCCGATGTCCCTTATGAAGATAACGACGCAAAGCTTCGAGCCCATCTGAAAAAGCTGAACGAGACCTTTGATCGGGGGCCCGACGGGGATGAACTGGTTTCGTTGCGTTGCGAGCGAATTCCGGCCTTGATCTTGGTCGGTTTTCAGCCACATGCATCGGGTAACACTGCTTTCCCGACGGCGGTGAAATCGTTGGTCGCTCTGAGACACGTCGATCCACCAAAACCATGGGGCGAAGGACCGGAGAACGAGTCACTCGCGGACGAAGTGCTTGATGAACTCTACCGATGTAATCTGATATCGGATTCGGTTCGCGCCTACTTTGCCGGCTCCATTACGAAGAGTGAAGCAAAAGCCGCGCACTTATCAGACGATCCGGCCACCCGAGCGGCCCAGATCGTGCGCAAGTTGACGTCTCCGGATCCGCGCGTCAGCCAAGCAATCCGCAAGGCAGTGACGAGCCAGTCCACTAGGAGACGGATTACGCCGAAGTTGTTCAACGAGCTTGCGACCGCGCTCATACTACGGGCAGTTGCTGACGAACCGGCCAAGACCGATCAGGTTCGGCGCTACATGCGTCATGCGTTCGGGAAAGCGGTTCATCGATCTCACTGGGATGACACGAGCCGAAACGTGGATGTACTGGTGTCAGAAGCATTGAGGGAGGTCAGTCAGTCCATTGCGGATGGGTCTCTGGAGGAGCCTGGGCCAGCTTCGCTAGAGCTGGCAGTACGCGCGGCATATCCGCTGGTTGTCTCTGGTCGCCTCAATGCGGATCGGGGCTCTTACAATAACTCGCAGCCGGATCGCCGAACGCCTGGAGAAGTATTGGATGCCATGAGGCGAACTGTCCAAGGGGTGCGTCAACTTGGGCAGGCGTTGTCTGATTTTGCCAATGGGCGAACAATTCGTGCTGTAGATGACGAAGGCCGAAACCGGAAGCTCGACGATGGCGTCGGAGACTTGATGGTCAACGATATCTATCTTCGATCCGAGTATCCACCTCCCGGCAAGGCCAGGGCACCTCGTCCTGGGGACACGCCTATTGACCGCTACCACAATCGCGTGAGCGGCTTTTCGAGGGCTGTGGAGGAATTGGAGCAGTCTTTTTCTGCGATTGAGGGTGCTACCGGCGATGACGGCCGACCGCTCGTGGATACCCGCGGCGTGGACCCTCGTACGTGCGCAGCCTGGCGCGACGTACTCCGAAAGATCGACGAGGAGTTGGTTGTGTGGGGCCGAACGTTTCGTCGGGCCTTCGGAACCGACACTGGAGCGACGCGGACGACTGGAGAAGTAGTGGAGCCTGGCGATGGTGATTTCTACGAATCAGCGGACGGTAACAGAGAAGGCGGTTGGGATACTGCCAGCAATCTTAAAAGGTCCAATCGTGCCGACCTGATATAGGAGCAGTTGTGGCGTGCCCGACCCCTTAGGGTTGGGCACGCTGCGACCCTGCGATCAACAAGGAAGACACAATATGAGCTATTGGCGTATGCAGCTACATCCGAGCGAATCCGAGGGTGCCATCAAACATACAGTTGAGAGTCTCTCGGCGGGTTATGTGGGTCTGGATTTCGCGACCGACGTGCCAGATATGCAAACAATCAGACAGGATGCGCTTCCTGAAAACCAGCGCCACTACTGGGCGTTTGCGCATGAAATGACGGTCGGTGATCGTGTACTGATGTTCGCACATCATTTTCCATTTGCTCTGGCGAGAATTTCCGGAGATTATAATTTCATTCGGACTCCTTCTCCAGAGATTGGGGTTTGGTTCCGGCACTTCCGGGCCGTTGACGATGTTCGCTATTACGGCGACTTCGTGACCAACGCTCTCACTTGGGAATCAATCACCATGACTGCGACTATCACGCCGCTTCGCGATATCAGCTCTGCGTCGTACCGGCTTATAGAGCGCTGGCTCGCATGATCGGGGAAATGCTGGAGACATCAATCAAGAAGAAACGCGCATCTGATTTCGGAGAAGGTGCGGACCGGTTCCACCGATATATTCGCGCTACGTCAATTGGTGACCGCCCCGCATCAATCCAGTTCGATTCAGGAGGGGACGGTATCGTAGATCAACCGCCGCGATTCCAGGCATGGTCCCGTATACCGATATCGCCCGGGATCGACCCGCTATTTTGCGGTTTTGGAGAAGGCATTGCCGCGTAGATCAACACAACCACCCAGGCCGCAGGCCCCTCCGCTGACAGCCGAGCACATTCGCGGGGGAATCGGTCGGACCAATAAGCGCATCGATGATCTGGAACGATTCGACCCCGCCCAGGTAAAAACGCGATGGGCCCCCGAAGTCAAGGCGCTCGAAACAGCGATCGAGGAAACCCTAGCGGTGGTGTTTGGCGAGGGCACGGATCAGTTCAACCGATATATCCGCGCCACTTCGCTTGATCATGGGCCGGTATCAATGCAGGTCAATTTATCGGGTTATGGGGGCCACGATCCAGGCTTTGATCCCGAATCACAGCGTTACTTAACCGAAGGGAAAGCTGAGGCCCTACTATTGCTGCGGCAAGCTATTCGTGGTTTGCAAGAAAACCTTCCGGACCTGGAGGCACAGATTCAAGCCACCGGGCCTGGCGCTGCGCACCGCGGGGAGGCTGCTCGCAACCGAAAGATTTTCATTGTTCACGGCCATGATGAGGCGCGGGAAATGGTCGCCCGCTTCGTGGCCCGTTTGGGGTTTGAGCCAATAATTCTCCACGAGCAGGCGAGTCAGGGACGCACCATTATCGAGAAGGTGGAAACAAACGGAGACGTACAATTTGCAATAGTGATATTGACGCCGGACGACGAAGGGCGCGCCAAAGGGGGTACCCTGCAGCCAAGGGCGCGGCAGAATGTGATCTTGGAGCTTGGGTATTTCCTAGGCCGGCTGGGACGACACAACGTTTGTGCGCTGAAGAGGGGTGACCTTGAGATTCCCACCGACTTCGCAGGGGTAGTGTATCAGCCACTGGAAGGGGACTGGCAGCGAATGCTAGGGCTGGAGCCACAGGCTGCCGGCTTCGAGATTGATTGGAACGCGGTTATGCGGCGATCATAAGTTGGTCCGCGGGCTCGATCTGGTTTGATCGGAGCGTCTGCAGCGCTTGAACTGTGTTGTGCGACGGAAGGCTGCCGTAAACGTGAGATGTGCCTGACTTTCTAGTGCTCGACGTTATTGCACATGTATGAACTCGCGAGTCGCGCTTCCCCCTGAAGCACTCCGCTGCGTATATTGCATTGAGTGTGTGCAGGCTTCGTGATCCTTCTGAAACGTGAATAGCTGGGTTTTGCGAGCTGGAACGACGGTTTCCAACTTGCCAGCGGAGGGTAATAGGCCGAGGTCGCTCCAGCCTGTGCAGTCCCCCGTTCCGGAATAAACGTAAAGACCCATCTTCGTATCATTGATGAAAGTCACGGGATGATCCTTGGCTGGCGTGGGAGGAGCCGGCGGCGGCGGTGGCGATCTCCCTGCGTTCTCATCGTAGTGAAAATCGACAAACCCGCTCCACTCACCGAATCGCGTGGCCTTCCCATCATCCGTTTTGAAAATCGCCCGGACAGCCCACGCATAAGTCCATGGTGCACCGTTGCATGCTGGTGTGGTGTGCACCCATTCGATCGTTGGGCGTGGAATAGCATTACTCGGGGGCAATGGTGGAGGATTTGGAAACCCCGTAAAGCCCGCCCAGCTGTATGAACAAATCTGGGGATTATTATCAAGTCCAGATATAACCGGCGCGCCGGAGACACACCCCGTAAGAGTTCGCAGAGGATGACACGAGTTCTGGAAGGAAAAGTTGTCAGCTGTATTTGGAGTGGTACATAAATGTGGCGTCACGCACGCGCGTCCGTTGGCGTTCGGCGGTCGATTGTGGGATGGTGGCGGGCATTCTGCACGTTCTTCCGGCGTATCAACAAAATACGTAAAGTCCTGGGACGGTGTATCAGGGGGAGTTTGAGCACATTTCGGATACTTGCCTTGGGGGTAAACTCTAACTGGGAGATCTTGATGATAAATGGGGCGATGAATCCGTATTTGATAATCGACTGCACCAGGGACTGACGTCCATTTGTACGCCGGCGGCTCCTTATTGGAAATCGCTCCGATGGGCCAAATCGGCGTAGGAATGGTATCGGAAGCCTTCGCCGCAAGCGATCCGAAAGTAAGAGCGGTCATTGCTAGTGCTAGAACAATGGCTGTCAGGGGTTTCGAGAATCGTGTCGGTGTAGTCCGTTGCACAATGGCGCTCCCATACTTTCTTTCACTTCGCATTGAAACACCTTTGACCAATGTCCGACTCTACGATTTGACGCCATAGCACAGCCAACTTCGCATTTATCGTAGAGCGAGGCCAGGCCTCACCGGAGAAGTGACGCCCGAAACGCGGATTTTCAGTCGCGGTTGTGGCGGCTTTGATCTTTTTTTCCACGAAATGACTGAGGTCCGCCAAGCGTTCACAATAATTGATCGAACATCGATCATTGCAGTGATTTGGCCCAGAAGGGTGTGCCCGCGACTCCCGCCAGCTGTGAAAGGCACGGTCGCACTATTTCACCAATAAGTGATTCGAGAATGCTGGAGAATCGTTCTTGCTATTTGCACGCGTCGTCCGGGACAGTCGCCCAGCATTTTGTCTCATCTTGCATGCTTGGATCGAAGCTCCGACACATTGCGGCGTTGGCATCTGCTCGAGAAGGAAACGGTCCTTTAAAATCGGCACCAATAGGACTTGCAGTTGTTTTTTGTATCACACACGTCTTAGATGACGACTGTCGCCGCACGCAATACGTGTCATCTCCTGTACAGTGTACAAATTCCCGAGAGACGATCAATACGTCCGTTGCGCCAGCGGTTGTTTGAGGGGCCGCAAGGCGACTTCCGCCTAGAACTTCCGAAATGCTTGAAGCCTTTGCGTTAGCGCTGGGTAACCTCGCGCCTAACTCGGCTACACTTGCCGCGGTTCCCACCGTTTTTAGTGAGGTTAACGGCATTATGCGTACCACCGACGACGATGCCGCCGCCGCCGCGACCGATGATGGAGGCGGCAATACCGCGGCGGATACCGGCGCGGAAGGTGAATATGCCAGTTCCTTCTTGTAAACATTTCCCGAGTCCGTGATGACCACTAACTGCAATGGCTTTTCGCTGTCCGTCAATAAACTATATTCGAAAGCCCCAAATGCTCTATGATTTTGCCCGATTGCCGACAATGGAAGCACTGACTTTACTTGACCAGTGTTGCTCTCCAGTCGCGCCTCTGCGACATGTGGACCAGTTACCTCCACGTACATAAATACTTGCGGCGAATGTGACAGGTCGTCAGTCCAGTAGGAAAGCACATACGGCTGAGGTAACGGCCACGCAATTCTCGCCGTATATAGTACGTCCGAGTTTAGAGCGCACGTGGACTTGATTTTTGCCTGCTGAGATGGGGTTCTCAGCGCCGACATTGTGACGTCATGCAATTCGCGACACGACTGAGCGCGCGCATAGAGTTTTGAAATCGCACCCGTAAGCCCGTCAAGATTCGCCTTTAGCGAAGTTATTCGGTCCTCGGTGAGCCCATAATCATCGGACCGTAAGAGAACCATACGCAGGCGATCCGCGCGAGCTTGATCTTCCGTTAGCTCAAGGTACGCGTCCTCAATAAATTTATTGTATAGGCCAAAGTCGTATGCCCCAAGAGAAGGTACGAACTGACGAAGACTGCCAGTCAAGAAATCGGTTGGCACTGAGTATTCGATCGACAATTGCTTTGTGTAGTCCGCGATAATTTGCTTAACCTTTTCAATGTCCCCAGTCGCGAGCGCCAGGTCGCCAAGTGTTTTGATTCCTTCTCCACCGATGATATACAGTCGGAATGAAAGTGTTCCATTCGTGACTGCTTCCTTAAAGAAACTGTCGTATTTAGCTTTTGCGTCGAGCCCCCAGACACCCCCGCCCACCGCAGCATTAAAGTCTGCGCTCACTTTTTTCCAATTGGTTTCAGATAGATTTTTTACGGTGTATACCGCTGCAATCAGAACCGATCGACTTTCTTGCCCGACAAAGTCCGTTCCGCATCGTGATCGAAATGCAGTCGCATCACTCTTGAGCGCCTCCGCCTCCGCATTCAATCTCGGGTTTGACATCCCGAACTCTCCGTATTTCGTGTATCCGCGGATTACCCATGAGAAGCTGTCGGAATCGAACGTGCTTTCCTGCTCAAGGTCATAGGAGGCACCACCAGAGAAAAACTTGTAGTGCCCAGAGACTGACGCAGATATATGCAGGTAGTTGTACAGCTGATGCCTGGTTTTGAGTTGATCAACTGTGTATTGGGTCTCCATGCCCAACTGACTTGATGAATTGTAAGCGTCAAGCTGGGACCGACCATCAAATTTTATGCATGGCAGGTGAACCTCTGTTATCTGACGCGGGTCGAATGTTGCCCCGAGATGAATAGGACTGTTTGGGTAATACTGATAAGGATCGGCCAGCACGATACTTGGTCCGCAAACGAGCAGCAGTGCATAGGCTAAAGCGACTAATCGGTCCTTAATTCTCATACATGCTTCCTGCACCTAGTGCGATATTGATTGTTTTGTTGCTTTTTTATTTTTTTCTGCGAGAACGCTCGCTCCAAATTGCTGCACACACTGGCCAACAATGTGTCGCATGTCCTGATTCGTTACTTCTCGACGTTTTGTCCCTTCGATAAAACCCGCTGCCCACGTGCCGCCACCCCCGCAGCCTTCCCCGCGACACTCCGCGAATGCCTCGACAGTTTTTGAACTCAGGACCCTTGTCGTATGGCCACCCGGTGAAAACCAACCTCCGTCGTTTCGACTCGTCTCATGTATCACAGGCGACCCGTCAATTTTCCATGGACCTGCCAAGGTTGTTGTTAGAGGTACAGTCTCCCTGGCAGTTTCGCACGCGATAAGCGTAGCGGGCGGGCAGTCGGCCTTTCGCTCCGGTCCTGCAAAATGATCCGTGATTGCCTCAATTGCCGCCTTGCCTTTGGCAACACAAGCCTTGATCTCTTTCGGGATATCCTGAGCTCTCATGCTGATGTCGGGCGTCAGAGCCCACACGCCGTCTGAAGAAAACTCGTCCGTTTCTTTTGGCACAGGCCGCGCTTCAGGTGGTGCGCCAAATGCGATGCTTGTGGCTGATAGAATAGCTACGAGCGCAGATATTAATATTTTCGAACGCACGTGGGCACTTCCATTGCCTTTGGCTACTTCTTATAACAGATGTGTATCACAATAAGGCGATATCGTAAAGCGCGAAATCAAAAGCAACCTGACGGATCGACGATGTCCACGCACACAACATTGCAGAATAGTTTCATTCGCGACGCCGCTTGGCGACTTTCGTGGTCACCGTTTCTACCGCATCATTAACGCAGATCCAGCAGAATTTGAACACGTTTCCAGGGTGATCGTGGACATTGCAGGCGCTCGCCAGAATGAATGTGAACACCGGTCCCGTCGGCGGACATGCCAGATGCGTCAGTTTCTTGTCTGCGCTACCGCGCGAGAATGAGATATTCGATTGGGTCGAGGGTGGAAATTCCAAACTTGATGAAGCCGTTTCAAAGCGACGGTTAATTTAAAAAGGCTAAGAACGGCGCTACTTGCCTAATTGCTCAAGTGCCCGCGATCTGTAGAAATCTTCGACAACTTAATCCCTAGGACCACGTCGCCAAAGTCCTTCTCTTTGTGAACGAGAACTTCCTTTGCGCGGGGCTATGTCGCTTGGTTGACGGCGCCATAGTGGCTACTTCGATCTATCTCGAGCGGTTGCGAGCATACCGAGCATCGTTTTTCCCGCCTTCCGTTTTTCTACGAATTGTCCCACTGCCTCCTTCGCCGCGGCCACGCCGCCTGCGGCAGCGGCTCCGACCGCAGTGGCGACGGGCGTGGTCACACCCGCCAGCGCAGCAAGCGAAGGCATGAAGTACATGCTGGCTCCGCCTAGAGCTCCAATCGCTGCTCCAACTCCAGCAGACCAGTTCTTTGATGAGTATTTCGCTTCGATATCCTTTATTGCTCTTTGCTGGCGCTGAATCAATACCTCCAGTGCATGTCGCACCTCTCGCACTACAGAGTCAAGTTCCGCGGGGCCTGCCGCCGTCAATTGAGCCGTGATCTTACCCAGTTGCTCGCGAAGTTCCGCATGCTCCATTCGCTCTCGGATGTCGGCGAGGCCTTTCACGGGAATATTCGCCAACCAGGCCAAGCTATCGTCTTGAAGCGCGCGAAGAATATCGAAAGATTCAGGGCGCAGTATTCTTTCGTTCACGAGCGCCCGCGTCTCAGCTTGGGCGGATCGTTCAAAGTAATACCAGTGAGCAGGCTGACTAAGCAGCGGCTGGGCGTGAAGTTCTTCGGCGTTTTCTAACAGATGGTATTGGGGACGCAGCCTCTCCAGTATTCCGTTGAGAACGAGGACTCCAGTCGGAAGCGCCCGCATCTTTTCAAGGATGCGTTCATCGCGGATCCCGGCCAAATTTCGCAAGTAGGTTTGTGCCGCTTCCGCGGCGGTACCAACCTTCTCTGGATCGACCCCGGGCGGAACAAAAAGCCTCGCGTTAGTAATCACGTCGAGAAACTCTTGTTCGTGCTTCGCTGCGTATTCGAACATCTCATCGATGGCCACAATCTTCGTATTTAAGACTGGGGCCACGACTTTTACCACGAGCGACGCCAATCCGGCTTGCGTGATCGCATCCTTCTCCTCGAGAGCTTCTTCGAAACTCGGGAAGACGAGGATTGGTGGCTCTGAAAGCCGTGCATCCACCAGCGGACGAAGGGGCAAAATGTGGAACAGCACAATGGCGAGTTGAAGATGCAAAGCGTTTAAGTGAAGATCTCCCATCAAGAACGGGTAAACAGGATCGGGTATCAATTGCGTGTCGCAATACAGGCCAGCAATGCGAGCTGACGTAAGGGCTGATGGTCCAAACTGGCGCTGTCCGCCGAGAACCACCTTGACGCCGCCGGCGGACTTACCGGCTTGAAACAGGGCGGTCGCGTTCTCCCGATAAAATTGTTCGAGTTCACCTGCTGCGGTGTTGAAATCGTCAGCCAAGTCATCGCTTGAGTGGCGCACTCGCTCCACGAGTCGAAATTTGATTTCCTCCTGCGAATTGACATTTACAGAGTTCGTACCCGTCAGGGCCAGGAAAAGGGTTTCGTAGTGTCGAAAAAGCGCGCACTGCGCATTGGACAAAGAGAGGGTGGGCTCGGTTGGTTTCTCGCCAAATTCCTGGTGCAAGCCCTGCAAGGCCAGTGCAGCAGATCGCGCTATGGCAAGTGCCTTGGGAGAAAGCCTCGAAATATCCAGGAGACCCGTGGGGCCCCGTGGCAGGGCGAGCAGCTCCCGCGCCCAAGGTTCATCCTGTTGACGAAGTTTTAGGCTACCCGCCCTCAATGCCTCGATGACCATCGACGCCTTGTGAGCCGAATCGAGTGCTCTGTCAACGTCCATGCAATTTCCGATAAGGTCGGGGCCGCATTCAATCCGGACCTCGCTTGCATCTGAAACCAGTCATTTGCAACTGTCCGCCCCGTTTAAAATATCCGTCACTCTGACCGCATGCTAAAGATCCCGCAACGTCCCCCGGTATGCATAAGAAGCCCGCGGTGAAAAAACTTGCGCAAACCACGCGGCTCGCAGGCCGGCAGCGCGCGGCGAATCGCAGGGTTTTTCAAGCGCTTCTTCGCCGCCATGTGCAGCTTATTGCACACGGATTCGGATGTGGATTCGAGGAATACCTCGTATCCTATTTAAAAATATGGTGGCCAGGGAGGGAATTGAACCCCCGACACGCGGATTTTCAGTCCGCTGCTCTACCAACTGAGCTACCTGGCCTTTCGAAGAGCCGCGTATTAAACAGGCGCGACGCTCGCCCGTCAATGAACAATCGATAAATCAGCCACTTAGCCCAGCGCCGTCATCCCCGCCCAGGCCCGTAAAGACCGCGCGACCCCTGGAGACCAGCCGCGCCGCACGCCCCGGCACCCCCTCGTTCCGACCCCGCCCCGCGACACCCTCATTCCGCCGAGCTCCGTAAGGACCGTATAGCTCTGTCCCTTGGCGTTCAGCCGCACATTCCCCCGCCCCGCCCCCTACCCCTTCGGCACAAACTCCTTAGGCTTCTCCGACCCCGCGCCGAACAAAAACTTCTCCATCTCGGCCACCAGGAACGCCCGCGCCTTGGGTTCGATGGGCGTCAGCCGGTTCTCGTTGATGAGCATGGTTTGATGCGCCACCCATTGCGCCCATCCTTCCTTGGACACGCTGGCGTAGATGCGTTTGCCCAGTTCGCCGGGGTAGGGCAGATAGTCGAGGCCGTCGGCCTCGCGCTTCAGAACAACACAATTGACTCGGTGGGCCATGCGCCAATCTTAACCCATGCACCCATCAACTTAAGAGCAGTCGATCGAACAGCTGCCGAATGGGCTGCGGCAACCCCACCCGCGGCGGCGCGTCCAACGCATACCAGAGACGATCGCCGCCATCGCGCACCGCTGCCGCCGGCTTGCAACGCACCCGAATCGGCTTCAAGCGTAAGTCGAAATGCGTGAAGGCATGATCGATGGGCGCCAGCGGCACCGCCTCGAACTCCAGCTCGCCCAATTCCCGGCGGCACCAGTCGAGCGCGGCGACTTCGCTTTCGAATTGCGGCGGCGACCACAAGCCGCCCCAGATGCCGGGTGCGGGTCGGCGCTCCACCAGTATCGCGCGTGACCCCACGCCGCCCATTTCAGCGATCAACAACGTCGCCTCCCGCGCCTTGCGCGCGCGCCGCTGCTTGATGCCAGGCAGCTCGGCTTGGCGCCCTTCGCGCGCCGCCACGCAAATGCCGTTCATCGGACACACCGTACAAGCGGGACGAGCGCGTGTGCATACGGTCGCCCCCAAATCCATAATGGCCTGCGTATAAGCACTTATACGTGTGTCGGGCGTACACGCCTCCGCCCGCGCCCACATCGCCGCCAGCACGGCCGCGGAACTCGGGTCCCCTGCGATCCCGAACACGCGCGCCAGCACCCGTTTGACGTTCCCATCCAGAATCGGGTGCCGCTGGCCGCGCGACAACGCCAGAATGGCGCCGGCCGTGGAACGGCCGATGCCGGGCAACGCCGTCACCGCCTCGATCTCGGCCGGGAATTCACCGCCGTGCTCTGCCACCAGCCGCTGCGCGCAAGCGCGTAGGTTTCGCGCGCGGGCGTAGTAACCCAAGCCGGTCCAGAGGTGCAGCACTTCGTCCTCCGCCGCCACCGCCAGCGCGCCAACGTCAGGAAACCGCGCCATGAAGCGCTCGAAGTACGGAATGACCGTGGCCACTTGCGTCTGTTGCAGCATCACCTCCGACACCCACACCCGGTACGGCGTGGGATTCTGCTGCCACGGGAGATTCTTGCGGCCGTGCAGATCGAACCACCGGAGCAACGCGGCAGTGAAGTGGTCGGATTGTTCCGTCATGGCTTGCCGAACAAACCCTTCAATTTGTCCTGCAACACCTCTTGCAGCTTCTGTTTGAGCTCACCCTTTGCCAGCGTCTCGATGTCGGGCCGCACCGTGGGATCCGCTATATTCCCCGTCACTTTCACCGGTATTTGAATGGGCGTATTGCCCGCGGTCCGCAGCGTGTCCGCCAACAGCGCAAAGTCGAGGGTCTTGGCCGGAAGATTGGCGCTGCCCTGCCCCGTGACCTTCAACGCCTGCGAGGAAATGGCGAGATCATGGGTAGTGGCGACGCCGTTCGCGATGTCCGCCGACATCTTGAACGCATCGAATCGAGTGCGCTTGGTGTTCTGCGCGTTCGGCAGGTCCTGGTGGCGAATCAAGGCTTCAGCCCGCCCAAGTTCATAGCCTAAGTCGATGCCTTCCACCGCGCCGCCGGTGACGTAGGCCTCGAAGTGTCCGTTCAACGTTTTCGTGATCGTGTCCGCGTCGGCGCCGCGGCCCGCCGCCTTGAGGTTCACGTTGCCCCGCCCGGTCACGTGAACACTCTTCGACCGCGCCATCAGCTTGCCCACATCGATGCCGCTCAAGTGTTCGTCCAACGATACGGTCGGGGTGCGGGTGCGGTTGTCGAGCGTAATGTCGCCCGAATACTGTCCGCCGTCGATCTGTGCCTTCAGCGGAAAAATATGCATGACCCGATCCTCGGTCGCGACCGTGACGCTCACATTCGACAAATCCAACGGCGACAGGTGCACGGCCGCCACCGACAAGGTGCCGTTCGCTTGCAAGGGTTTCGCGGCCTCATCGGATGGGGCCGCGGGCTCCGGCGGCTGCGGCACTCCGGGCGGTGACGCCCTCGGCTCAGGCGCCGGCTGTCCCGGCGGTGCGAGATAGCGGTCCAAATCAATGCTGTCCACCGCGAGATCGAAGCTGACGGCGCGGCTGTCCAGATTCGCGATGCCAACGCTGCCGCGTAGGTGTGTGTCATCCAAGGTCGCCTGCAACTGGTCGAACTGCACCGCGTTGTTGCCGTACACGAAGTCGCTCGACGCCGAGAATGACGACCAGGCTCGAGGATCCCGCGTCTTGGGCCCGGTCATTCCCCATCGCACCAGGTATTCGCGTACCACCAGCGGCGCCAGCGTGACGGTTCCCTTGAGGTTCATGGCGTCGATGAAGCTGGTGGCCTGAACGCGGCCGCTCACGTGAGCGCCGGCCGCGTTCACGGCAAACGCGGGCACGCTCAGCGTTTGCGCTTGAACGTCGATGTCGATGGCCGGCGCGGAGACGCTGACGTGCACGGGGCGATTGTCGCCCGCCATATTGATGTTGCCGTCCAAGTTGAGCGCGGCAATCCGCACGCGCTCGGCCGCCGGATCGGCGCTGAAGTCGAGCCGGGCATCGACGCTGGCATGCTCGGTGGCCACGCCCCGGCTGAGGTCGAAACGGACCGACACCGGCACCACGCCCTTCTCGACGAACGAGCCGGTCTCGAGGTTGAAATTCTCGAGGGTGATGGCCTGGTAACTGATGCGCGCATGGGTGATTTGGATGCCGGCAATTCCCTGCAGCCCGCCCCCCGCCTTGGTATGGCCGGCCGCCGCCGGCGCGGTGTCGGCCGGGCGGCCGAAGCCCTCCCAGTTGCCCTTGCCCTCGGCATTTTTCAACAGCCGCACATCCAGCCCATCGATTTCGATCCGTCCCACCTCCAGCCGCTTGGCCAGCAGGGGCAGGAACCGGGCGCGCACCGAGGCATGCCGGAACGACACGAATGGCTGGGTGCTGAACCCCGGCGGATTCCCCAAGGACGCCGGCCCCAGCTCCAACGCAATCCACGGGAACACCGCCAGTTTGAGGTCACCTTGCAGCAGGAGATCCCTGCCCGTGGCGTCCTTGACCGCGGCCGCGATCCGAGGCTTGTAATCGTTGGGATTGACCAGCAGCCAGACGGCCAGGAGCGCGACCACGATCAGCGCGATCAATCCCCCCACCCCGACGCCCAATATCTTGCCGGTCCGCATGTGCCCGTTCCGTGAAATTCGTCCACGATCATAGCTCAAGCGGGTGAGCACTCGGCCGATACCTGGGTGTGAGGCGCACGCCCACCCACCGGCTTAGAAGTCGCATGCGCAGTTGGCCAATTCGCCGCAAGTTACTCGTTTTTCTGACCGCCGCGGTCATCCTGCTCGCAGGGATGACGCTATGGCTGATTGAATCGAATCGACGCTACGAACGTGAGGTTCGCACCGCGGTCGCAGAAGCCCTGAGACCCTATCGTCCGGCGACCCACACCGGCGGCGATCACGGCACCATGCGCGCCGCGCAAGCCGCCGCCACCCGCGCCTTGGATCGGGTCGGTCATTCCATTTTCGATGATCGAACCGCCCCGGCCGTCTGCTTCGCCGTGGCCATCCTCGCCCTGCTGGGCGCCGCTTGGCTGGCCGCCAGCGATATAACCAAACGCCTGCGCGCTTTGCGCGGAACCTTGTCCGTGCTGCTCGACCGCGGCACGGAATCCGTCACCGACGACGTTCAAAGCGACGATGAAATCCAGGCCCTGTCGGATCGCGTGCACAAAACCTTATTTCGCGGCCGCGAACGCGAGACGCAACTGCGCCGATCGTCCGAGTTCTTGGAATTCGCCCATGCAGCGGGCGGCTTCGGTGTCTTCGATCTCGACCTCGTCACCGGCCAAGTGACCGGCACGCCGTTGTTCTTCGATCTCGTGGGCTTGAAGAATCGGCATTCCCTATTCACGCGGGACGAATGGCTGGCCACCATCCACCCCGAAGACTTTGAGATGGTGGTTGAGCAACTCAATTTTGCCATCACCACGGGAGAAAAGTTCGAGGCCGAGTATCGATCGCTGCTCCTCGACGGCAGCCCGCGGTGGTTGGCCGGCCGCGGCAAAGTGCTCAGGGACGCGGAAGACTTTCCTGCGCGCGCCATCGGGACCATCACCGACATTACCGCGCGCAAACAACTCGAATCGACGCTGCGCCACACCACCGAGTCGCTCAATATTGCCCAAGCTGTGGCGGGCGTCGCCACCATGGACTTGGATTTCGGCCGCAAGAGTTGGATTGCGTCCGAGAATTTCCATGAGATCTTGGGTATCTCCCCCTCGACCAAGCTCGACGACCTCGAGGGTCTGTTGGCGGCGGTGCATCCCGATGACCGGGAAGGCTTGCGCGGGCCGTACCCGACTGCCGCTGAAGATCCGTCCTACCGATGCGAATACCGCGTAGTGCTTCCCGATGGGACGGAACGCTGGATCGCGGAGACCGCCACCGTCGCGCACAACAACGCCGGCGAACTCACCCGAATCACCGGCGCGCTGGTCGACGTCACCCATTTGAAGCGCACCGAGGCGGCGTTGGATTCCATCGAAAAGCGCCTGGCGCGCACCATGCGCGGCACACGCGACGGCGTGTGGGAGCTGGACATTCCCGGGAATCGATCCTGGTTCGGACCGCAGTTCGAGGAACTCTTGGGTTACGGCACGGGCGAACTCGATCTGTCGCGGGAGCGCTTCGACGCGCTGATTCACCCCGAGGATCTCGTCGTCACTCGGGCGGTCATCGAAGACCATCTTTTCGGCGATACGCCCTTCGACATCGAAGTGCGTTTGCTTCACAAGGCCGGACATTACGAGTGGGCTCGTTTGCGGGCGCAAGCCGAACGCGACGCCGCGGGAAAGCCGACGTGGCTCGCCGGATCGATGCAAATCATTACCGATCGCAGGTTGGCCGAACAAGCCGCCATCGACGCCAAACTCGCCGCCGAAGCCTCCAACCAGGCGAAGAGCAACTTCCTCGCCAATCTCAGTCACGAAATCCGCACGCCCATGAACGGCGTCATCGGCATGTCGCAGATCCTGTCCGAGACCGGTCTCGATCAAACCCAGCGCGAATACGTGGACATCATTCGAGGCAGCGCCCGCGCACTGCTGTCCCTCATCAACGATGTGCTCGATTTGTCCAAAATCGAAGCCGGCCGCCTGGATGTGGAATGCGTGGCGTTCGACTTGCGCGACGTCGTCTACGAAACCGTCGCGGTCATGGCGCTGCAATCCGCCATCAAGGGCATCGAGCTCATCGTCGACATCGGCAACATCCCGGTGCTCTTGCGCGGCGATCCCGGCCGCTTGCGCCAAATCATCCTGAATCTGGTGGGCAATGCCATCAAGTTCACCCATGAGGGTCACATCGTGCTGACCGCGTCCACGACCGTCGGCGACGCCCCACCGAAAATGCGCATCGAGGTCAGCGACACGGGTATCGGGATTCCAGCCGACGGCATCGGCCGTTTGTTTAAGACATTTTCTCAGATCGACTCCTCCACCACACGCTACTACGGCGGGTCGGGATTAGGCCTGTCGATCGTGAAACACTTGGCCGAACTCTTAGGCGGCGAAGTCGGCGTACGCAGTGAGCCGGGCCGCGGCTCGACATTCTGGGTGACCACCCGCCTGGACCCTCTCACTGAGCAAGCCGGCTTCAGCCCCTTGGGCGCCAGCCGTAAAATCCTGGTGGTCGACGACATTGCCGCCAGCCGCGATAGCCTTGCGCTCAAACTCCGTTACTTCGGTTTTGAGTCCGTCACCGTCCGCAGCGTCGCGGAAGCGTTGCAACTCCTCGACAGCGGCACGGTGGTGAGTTTGGTGCTCGCCGACGAGCTGATGCCCGTCTCCGGCGGACTCGATCTGCTGGCGGCGCTGCGCGGCGACGTCCGCTGGGCCAAGCTGCCCTTCGTTTTGTTGTCGCTGTTCGGCTCCGAGCATGACGTCGACAGTTGGCCGCACCGGCCCGACGCCATCGGCGCCAAGCCGATCCGCGCCTCGAAACTGGCGAGTCTGTTGAACAGCGTTCTCACCGGGGAATCGCCCCGGTTGGCGGCGGATCCCGAGCAACGGCGCGCCATCCCCACCTATCGCGGTCGGCGGATCCTCTTGGTCGAAGACAATCCCGTGAATCAGCGCGTCGCGCAACGCATGCTGCAAAAACTGGGCGCCGATGTCACGCTCGCCAACAACGGTGCGGAAGCGCTCGAGCGCATGGTCGAGACCTCGTTCGATGCGGTGTTGATGGACTGCCAAATGCCGGTCATGGATGGATTCACCGCGACCCGACGCATTCGCGAAGAAGAACGCCGCAATAACCGCGGCTTCCGCATGCCCATTATCGCCCTCACCGCCAATGTGATGAGCGAAGATCGCGAGAACTGCATGGCCGCCGGGATGGATGCGCACCTCGGCAAACCGCTCGAATCCAGTCAGCTGGCCGACTGCCTCGGCCGCTACCTGAAGTCAGGCGCGGCTCCCCGTGAGGTCGACCTCGATGCACTGCATGAGCTCACCGGCGGCGATGTCGAATTCGAGCGCGAGCTGGTCGAGACCTTCGTGAGCAGCGGCGATAAATGCTTGGCGGAAATCGTGGCGGCGCTACAGATCAGCGACCTGGAAACCATCGGCAAGCGGGCTCACTCGCTCAAAGGCGCCAGCGCCAACATTCATGCCCACACCTTGAGTGCGGCCGCCTCCAACTTGGAGAATGCCGCGCGCGCCAAGTCCCTCCACGAAATCGATGGGCTGGTGCGTCAACTCGGCGAGCGCCTGCACGCCGTGAACGCGGAGCTATCGAAGGTCTCGTGAGCCGGCGGCCCGACTAATGGCGAAGCGCCCCCCGGCGCCGAGCACTAACCGTTCGCGGTGAGCGCCAGCGAACTGGCCAGCTCCGCGCTGGTGGTACGATCCCGGCCTTCCTGCTTGCTTCGATAGAGACACTGGTCGGCCGCTTTGATGAGCCCCTCCACTTTCAACAGGAGGTCCGGTCCGCCCGGTCCGGTCGCCGCCACGCCGAAGCTCGCGGTCATGCGGATCTCGCCCGCGCGTGTCGCGAACGGCAGGGATCCGACGATTGCACGGACTTTTTCCGCCACCATGACACCGGACTGGTATTCGGTCTCCGGCAGGACCAACAAGAACTCCTCGCCGCCGTAGCGCGCAATCCAGTCGCTATTGGACCGGATCGATTGCTGCACCCGGCCTACGAACTGTTGCAGTACATCGTCGCCGGCCGCATGACCTTGCTCGTCGTTGATCCGCTTGAAATGATCGATGTCGCACATGATGACCGACAACGGATAGGCGTAGCGGCGGCAGCGTTCGAGTTCGCGCGGCAATTGCTCCATCAGGTAGCGACGGTTGTAGGCGCCGGTCAGAGCGTCGGTAATGGATAGAATCCGATTGCGCTGATTCGCAACGCGCAGCGAGTGTTCCAACGCCAGTATCCGGCGTCCCGTATTGAGCCGGGCAATGAGCTCAGGTTCGTGCACCGGTTTGACCAGATAATCGTCGGCGCCGGCCTCGAGGCCGGCAATGATGTGCTCCTTCGCATCGCGCGCGGTCAACAGCAGCGCATACACATAGCCGTCGAGCTGCATGTTGCGCACCGCCTTGCACAGGGCGATGCCGTCCATGCCGGGCATTTCCCAGTCGGTGACCAAGATGGGGTAGTAGCGGGTCATCATTTTGTCGAACGCTTCGGCGCCGTCGCCGACCGCATCGACTTCATAGCCCGCCTTTTTGAGAAAGCGGGTCATCAGCATTCTGGTCACGGGATCATCTTCCGCCAGCAGGATCGCAGGCGGCGTCTCCACCGTGATCGAGGTCACAGATTCCGTCAGAGGCACAATCCAAACTCCGCGGCGCGAGGTACTGACATCGGTATCGGCGAGTCTCGCCGTGACTTGATTGTCCGGCAGCGCGCGGAGAAAAACTCGCTACTGCCGCTCAGCTTCGGCATGTGCAGCCGCGGCGGAGCGGGTTCAGCACCCTCTAAGGGTGCGGCAACGTGCCCTAGGAGCCGGTATGAGTCTCTGAACCGGTATCCGCCGGTGCGTCCTTGAGCCCGCCGAACTGGCGGCCGGCCTCCCGCCCGGTAAACCAATTGACCGCATATTGGACCAATTGGGTGCCCGTACTGAGGTTCAGTTTGCGCTTGATGCGCTGCCGATGCGATTCGACCGTCTTGATGCTCAGGTTGAGCGAATGCGCGGTTTCCCGGGTGCTCATGCCCTTGCCGATCATGTGCAGGATCTGCAGCTCGCGGTTGCTGAGTCGGTCGATCGGATTGGCCGATATGTACGAGCCGCCTGCGGCAAATTTCTGGATCATGTTGTTGCCGACGGCCTCGGACACGTAGATATTGCCGTCGAGCACGCGCCGCAAGGATATGAGGAACTGTTCGCTCGCCGCCTGTTTCATGATGTAGCCATTGGCGCCGGCAGACAGCATGCGCTCGGCGTAAATCGTCTCGTCATGCATCGACAGCACCAGGATGGGGAGCTGCGGATAATGAGCGCGCACATCGCGCACCAGCTCGATGCCGTCGCCCTGTTTCAGACTGATGTCGGCGATCATCACGTCAGGGTTCAGTTCCTTGATCGCGGTGCGCGCGTCGCGCGCCGTCTCCGCCTCCCCGCACACGGCGAGGTCATCCTCGTTCTCCATGACGCGGCGCAGGCCCTGACGCACGATGGGATGATCGTCGACGATCAACACCCGCCGGACTCGGCGCTTGCCGCCGGTCATCCCGGATTGGGACACGGACGTACGGATCCACGTGTTGCTGGCAGCCATAGTGATTTCTCCTTAAATCGCGTGAGCAGATTGTAACGCACCGGTCACCATTGGCTGTTGGCCGGTAACACGTACCACCGTGCCGTGCGGATAGTTCGGCGCAATCTCGAGCTTTGCGCCAATCATGCCCGCGCGGTACTTCATGATTTTCAGTCCCATGCCGGATCCTGCGCTCGCCCCACCGATGCCGATGCCGTTGTCGGTGATTTTCAGCGAGAATCTATTATTCGTGACGAGCAGAAAAATGGCGACCGCGGATGCACGTCCGTGTCGCGCCGTATTGGTCAACGCCTCTTGCGCGATGCGGTACAAGTGGCTCGCGGTGGTCTCGCTCAACGTCAGTTCAGGCAACACTTCCGCCCGAAAATCGACTTCCAAACCATACAAGGTGCGGCTTTGGTCGGCGAGCGCACGCAGCGCCACGGACAATCCACCGCCATCCGTATTGACGGGCAGGAGACCGCGCGCGAGCGTACGGGCGGTGTCGATCGACTGATTCACCAAAGCCACGATCTCATTCACCTGCTCGAGGAACTCGGGACACTGCTTCTGGATTCGTGTGGCGAGGCCGCGCAGCATCAACGCAACCCCGGTCAGCTCCTGCCCCAGGCCATCGTGTAGGTCACGCCCGATGGTTTGCCGTTCGCGGCTGGAGACATCCAGAATTTCCTGTTCCAAGCGTTTGCGCTCGGTGATGTTGCGCACCGTGATTGAAATACCGGTGCCGACGCCGCCGTCGCGCACCAGGACGGCGCGATTTTCATAGTATTGAGTCTCCGCGCCGGCCGCGGCGACTTCGAACTCATAGGTTGCGGCTTGGGCCGTCGTCAGTACCCGGCGCAGCTTCGCGATGACGTTCGCGCGCGACCGTTCCGGCAACAACACGGAAATATCTCGCCCAACGATGTCGTCGATGCTCATTTCGCACAAGCCCCGATTGACGAAGCGGATCCGCAAATCGGTATCGACCAGGAGCAGCGTGTCCGCCGTGTTGGCCGTCGTGGTGCGCAATAGTTCTTCGGAGGTTCGCAAGCGCGCTTCGGATTCATGGCGCGCGGTGACGTCCTGCGTGACGCCCACCAAACCGCTGGGTTGGTTCGCTGCATCGAACAGAGGTCTTGCAACCGCGGCGTAGGCCCGATACTGCCCGTCGTGGGAGCGTAGTCGGAATTCCGCGTCGACTTCCGTGTGCCGCTCGAAGGCATTGTCGATGGCTCGTCGCACCGTCACCCGATCCTTCGGATGTACGCGAGTCATCAGCTTCTTCAGGCCAGGAAACACCCGCGGCGAATGCTCCACCTGACCTTCCATGATCGCGAATTCGAGCGTGTCCGTTGCCCGGTTCCAGCGCCAGGCATGCATGTTCGCCATGTTGATCGACAACTTCAGCCAGTCGGTGCTGTTCTCGAGCGCAATCTGCGCCAGTTTCTGCGCTTGGACGTTTTGCACCGACCCGAAGGCTCGGAACGGTCGTCCATCCAGCGTTTCCAGATGGCCGATGAGGCGAACCCACAGCCGCTGATTCTCGAGGGTGATGATTTCGAGCTCGAGGTCCACCAGTTTGTGGTCCGCCGGTTCGGCCGAATCAATGGCCGCCATCAGGCGGTGTCTCGAGTCGGGGGTGAATTGCGCCAACATTGAACCCCACGAGACCACGAACTCCTCGGGGCTGGTTTCGAAGATGCGAAACATCTCCTCCGTCCACTCGAGTTCGCAGGTCGCGTAGTTGTATTCCCAGCCCCCCATTTTGGCGGTACGTTGCGTTTCAGCCAACAAATCGGTGAGCCGCTTGATTTCGGAGACATCGACGACGCAGCCGATCGCCCGGGTGGGTTGACCGCTCGAGTCGCGTTGCACCAGGCCACGTTCCAGCATGGACCGATAGCGGCCCCGTGCGTCCCGAATGCGGTATGCGGTGGTCCAGCCCCGTCCGCTCAGCAGCGCCAAGGCGATCCTGCCGTCGTAGGTAGCACTATCTTGCGGATGAATGCGCTGCGACCAGGCGCCCGCGCTCTCGAGTTCCTTGGGTTCGATCTGCAGCACATCGTAAACGCCGCGGGAGCGGTGCACGATGCCGCGGACGAGATCCCATTCGAAGATGATCCCGCTTACCGCGTCTTCGGCAAGCTTGAACACTTCCTCCCGCTGTGCAAGCCGGCTCTCCGCTTGCTTGCGTTCCGTGATGTCGCGCGAATTGACCACCACTCCGCTGACCAGGGGGTTCTCGAGCGCGGACACATAGTTCGAGTCCAGCCAACGATAGGAGCCGTTCTTGTGACGCACTCTAAATTGGTGAGAAAAGGTCCCGAGCCTGCCCGCAGCCAATTCCGAATATTTTGACCGAAGCACATCGACATCTTCCGGGTGCACGTACTCGAATATCGAACTCGAATGGCGCTCCTCCGCGGTATAGCCAAGAGCGTTCGTGACCCCGCCGCTGACGTATTGCAGTTTGCCGTCGCGCCCCGCGATGGAGATGATGTCGCGGGCGTGCTCAGTCAGTGCCAGCAAGCGATCGCTACCGCGGGAGGCGTCTTTTCGCAGCTGGCGCTCAGTCACTTCCGATGACAGAACGGCGAGTCCCACGACTTCAGAGTCATTCTTGAGCGGTTGCACGTCGACGGCAAACCAGCGCGTCGGTGCTCCGGGCATCGCCACCGCGATGGCGTCGTCATGGTAGTGAGTGCCCTCCAAGGCATCGGTGAACGCCTCGCGCGGAACCGCCGATGTCGGCACCAAGGTCAACGCGGAGAAGCCCAACAGCTGCCCCAATGTGTTGCTCGCCGTGCGCGTCGCGCCCGCGTTTGCATAGGTAACGGTCAGCTCGGTATCCAAGATGAGCAGATCCAGGGGCAATTGTCCGATCGCCGTCAAGATCGCCGGTTCGGCCAACGGCTCGGCCGCCGTCTCGGTGAAAGTCAACATGACCAACCGCTGCGCCGCGGCCGATGGCAGTACTTTGAGTTCAGTGGAAATGGGCATTTCGCCGCGTGGAAACCGCCAGGTCAGCACCCGGGTGGCGCTGGGCTTCCCGCTGGCCAACGTACCGAGCGCCGCTTGAACCACCGAATCCGTGGCCGGGCCCAACAACGAGTACAGGCAAAATTCGGTGACTGCCTTCGCGTCGGAAGCACCCAAGAGACAGCGTCGGGCGGCTGCATTGGCAAATAGCAACGGCAAATGCTGCGATCTGGCATCAACCACGACCACCGCTTCGCGCAGAGCGTCCAATACAGCATCCGTCAATGGGCGCATCGTGCTACTCGCCAAGCGCACATAGTCCGGAGATGTAGCCATCCAGTGGTACTCCGGTGAGACCTCAAATTCGGTCAATGGCTTAACTTATACGCCCTTCACATCCGGAGTGCATATTCCCACTGTCAATATGCGGGATTCCCTGATGCAACTAAGGCTATAGCCCGGCTTGCGCGCAAGAAACCGCGAAATAGGGCGGAAATCGCCACGCACACCCAGCACGTGCGCACGTGACGACACGGCTGTGAATCCCCACATTCACTCTGCAAACGATTGTAGTGATCCGTCGAAGAAACGCCGTTCAATAAACGGCGAAATCATTTGCGAAATAAATCATCCAAGGCCGACTTCGCACGCTCGAGTTCAGCGGTGTCCTTCGCCACGTAAGCGCCAGCCCTCGGTTTGAAGTGGTCGCAGAAATTCGCCTCGTCTTTTTTCCGCACCTCCTCCGCCGTCGGCTCTCTGCAATGCTTTGCATAGCTCACGTCGTACTCGACGCACATCTTGCAAACATGCAGCTCTGCGTTGCACGACTTACACGCATCGAGCCGCCGCAGCGGCAAGCTCAGCGCCGCCAATGATGCTCCGCATCGCCAGCAGACTAGGGTGTGCGACATGAGGTTTCCGACCCAATTGTGTATAAACGCATACGTTTGGCGCTTCGCTTTCCAGGAAATAGCAACTAAACTAATTCAAGCAAAGCGACTACTTTCCACTACAAAACTAGAATGTACATAGTCCGATTCAATTGCCGTCGCGCGATTCCCTATTCCCTTTACTGTACAGACCAGAGCATCAACAGAAAGCTAAGGGAGCTCTGAAAAAATGATAAAGGCAGAGACGGAAATTGGCTTTCGTCGGGGACTTACGCTGGCGCACGTTTCCGCGGAAACGTGCTTGGATGCGCCCTCGCATACCTGAATGCGACATCCTTCACCGACGCCTCGCCTACTCATCGAGCAACCGTCGTCGCACCATGTCCAGACTGGTCAACGCCTCCGTCGCCTCCAGCCGATGCAGCTTCTTGGCCAGACACCGACAGCGTATCTTGGCGTGGATAAAAAATGATACCGGTTTTTAATATCCAATGAACAGTCATGCGCAGCGCGAACCCGAGGATCCGATAAAGGAGGCAACGGTTATCGCGCTAAAGCGCGTACTTGAACCATTACTCGAACTGATGTTTGACGCAGGGGTAACCGTTCAGGAATTCAACAAGATCGCGAGGGATAGAGCTGTCCGAATCGCTACGCGACGCGTCGCTAAAGAGAGCGGCCGCGAGAGTAGATCCCGCGTGGCCATAATGACCGGCCTTCCCAGATCCGAGGTCACAAAAATTCTAAGCTCGCTAGATTCGGTGTCGACCGCCAAACCTGATCAGCATCCAGCAAGGCGCGTTCTTGCAGCCTGGCACGACAATCCGCGCTTTTTGGGTGCTAACGGTGTCCCTGCCGTACTTCCCATATTTGGGAAAAAGCATAGCTTCGAGCGCCTAGTTGAAAGGTATGGAGCCGGAATTCCTGTACGGGCGATGCTCGACGAACTCATACAATTGGACGCTATAGAGCGCCTTGAAGATCAGAAAATCCGAGCAAAGGCTCGAGTGCCCGTAATGACGGGGCTCACCAGCCGATCTATTGCGGCTGTGGGCGAGCGAGGGAGAGATCTTCTGAGAACCCTGGCGCATAACGTGCGGCAAAACTCACAACCGCTCTTCGAGGCAACAGCGCTCATTGACGATGGCGATCTTGACATGGTTACACTGGTGCGACGAGAAATCATGGAGCAGGGAACCAATTTCATAAATGGAACCACTTCTCTATTGAATCGCTCGCAGAGGAAGCGGAATTCGAAGGCGGTGAGATCATCGAGGACATGCCGACTTGGCGTAACCGTTTACTATTTTCAGGATGAGACCAATGCCAGTGATAACACAGCAATTGTTGGAAGACATAGCCATCGAAAGAATCTTCGGCGGCAAGAGCGCAAACCTCAAAAACCAGCATCTAAACAGTCCGCTAAAGTGACCTCCGGCGTTCATAAAGATGACTAGAGCCGCCAAATCAACGCTGCTTTTTGACCTCAACCAACAGGGAGCGAATGCCTTGTTGGCGGCAACATTCGAGTTTCTCCACCTTAACAATATTTCCGGAAAGTCGATCGTCGACTTTGCCCGAAACTACCATGCTAGCGATCAAAGGCGTCGAAGCTTGAGTCTATATAAAGAACTAGTGCGCACCTATGATGACATGGGCGTAATCATGGCCACGTGGTTTTCAAATCCGAAGTTTCTGAATGCGGCGGGTTACCCTATACCGCTCTCTAGGGGAAAGGGCTCGAACTCGATTGCCCAACTTATCCGCGTCTCTGGCGCGGGCGTTGACGCGTCGGTTGCCATGGAGCTAATGCGAGAATCGCCAAGCATAAAATTTAGTAGCGACGGGACTTTGTTTGCTCTGAGACGAGTGTTTGTATTGCCGAAATTTGAAGTACCCAGAGCGGCCTTCGTAGTTGAGCGATACCTCGACACGCTACAAAAAAACGCCTCTAGCCGAAAAAAAGCAGCCACTCTGCTGACGGAGCGGAGTTGCCACGTTTCCGAAGTCGATCTTGCGACGATCGCTCCGATCCTTCGTGACATAGATAGCCGAGGCACGGCCTTTATGGATTCAGTTGACGGAGATATCGAAGGCCGCCGACTGCGTCAATCAAAACGCAAAAAGGTCGGGGAAGTTGGCGTACTCATCTTTGCATGGACGAGGCCAACCAGCGGCACCCGGAAGACCGAGAAAAGATCCAGACCACTTAATGCCAGGCACAAACCCTAGAAAACAGATTCCCTCTGCTTCGTTTTCTTAGCGCATAGCCAAGACTGAAACTAGTTTAAGGCCGTGCCAATGATGCCTGTCGGCGCTGCCTTCGCAGTGCCGATGATGCCTGCGGTACCAATGATCCCTGCAGTGCCGATGATTCCCGTCGGCGCTGCCTTCGCGGTGCCGATGATGCCTGCGGTCCCAATGATCCCCGCAGTGCCGATAATTCCTGTCGGCGCTGCCTTCGCGGTCCCGATGATCCCTGCAGTGCCGATGATTCCCGTCGGCGCTGCCTTCGCGGTACCGATGATGCCCGCCGTGCCAATGATTCCCGTCGGCGCTGCCTTCGCAGTGCCGATGATGCCCGCGGTGCCAATAATGCCTGCGGTCCCAATGATCCCCGCAGTGCCGATAATTCCTGTCGGCGCTGCCTTCGCGGTACCGATGATGCCCGCGGTCCCG